>Ga0163152_10008501_pt1 | contig 10942 bp, 14 predicted proteins | sample OliLakLV19MP8IB2_FD_148635 | JGI IMG/M metagenome (GOLD analysis project Ga0163152, IMG submission 148635) | Freshwater microbial mat bacterial communities from Lake Vanda, McMurdo Dry Valleys, Antarctica - Oligotrophic Lake LV.19.MP8.IB-2 | ecosystem: Environmental > Aquatic > Freshwater >...
ATCGGGTACGAGGTGTCGGTCTGAACGACCGGAGCGGGGTCAGGGGCCACCTGACGACGAACCCTCGGTACCTGGGACCCGATACCCGTCCCCCAGCTGAGGGGACACCGAATCCAGGCATCACGGCCCGGGCCAAGAACTTGCTCTAATCGTCCTCGAGCCGGCGACGGAGCTTCTTGCCGGCTCCCCTGAGCTCCTCCGCGGCATCTTCCCGGAGGTCGTGCAGTCTGAGTTTCAGGCGTCGGCGGGTGATTCTACCGGAGTCAGGAGCCAGCAGGAGTGCCGCTGAGGCTCCCACCAGCGCGCCGACGATCAGTCCAGCGGCAAACAGGCCGCCACCGCGTACTGCGGTGTCGTCAGGTTGTTCAGTGTCAAGGATTTCGTCGGTCATTCGAGGCTCCTGGCCAAGTGACTGGGCTACCGGAAGGTAGCCCGGTGCCGGGGCAGGAACAACGCGGTTCTACCGCTTGACCGCCTCGAGGTGGTCCCCCAACTTTCACTGTCTCCCGGAGATCGGATCGCTACCATGCTGACCACGCTTCCCACAGGGCATCAGGAAATTGACCAGCTGCGGTCCCGGGTGGAGACCCTGGAGCAGGAGCGTCGGCACCTGCTGGCCCTGGTCGAGGTCCTCCGCGAGATCGGGGGATCGCTCCATTATGTCGACATCGTCCAGGCGGTGGCCCGTCGTCTCGGCCAGACCTTTGGACTGGATCGATCCTCGGTCTTCCTGGTCGAGCGGGGCGGCGGGACGGTGCACCTCGTGGCCAGTTTCGAGGATCCCTCGATCCGGAACCACGTGGTGGACCTTGGCCGATACCCGGAGTTGCGCCGCGCCCTCGATTCGGGCCAGACCGTCAACATTCCCGACATCGGCGAGGATCCCGATCTGGCCGCGATCGTCTCGGCGCTCTCCAACCGGATGGTCAAGTCGATCACCGTGGTGCCGATCAGCTGGAGGGGAACCCCGATCGGGGCAATCTTCCTGCGGACCTTTCGTGAAGGCCCTGCCTGCACCGCTGCCGATATCCGGTTCGTGGAGGTGGTGGCCGAACTGACCGCGGCGGCCCTCCGCAACGCCCACCGTTTTGAGCGTCTGCAGGCCCGGCGCGGGGCCAGCGGCCTCGCCGGCGAGCGGGAGCGGGCCGCGCTGCTCGGGTTCATGCAGCGGCTGCTCGACGGCCATGCCGCCCGCAACGGCGCCGGGCACGACGGCCTGCTGGCTCGCACCAACGAGGCGGAGCTGGAGCGGCTGGTCGAGGTGGCCCTGACCGTCATCGGCCAGGAGACGGCCGAGTCGTGACCGACGGCGCGCCCGCCGAGTCGGCCCGGCGGGCGGCCGAGTTGCGCCTCCAGCTCGAGCGTGCCAACCACGCCTATTACACCCTCGACGCGCCGGAGATCTCCGACGCCGAATTCGACCGGATCTTTCGCGAGCTGCAGGCGCTCGAGTCCCGGTTCCCCAACCTGCAATCCCCCGACAGCCCCACCCAGCGAGTCGGCGCGGCTCCGGCGGCCGCCCTGGTCAAAGTGGCGCACCATCGTCCCATGCTCTCGCTGGCCAACGCCTTTGACAGCGCCGAGCTCGAGGCCTGGGAACAGCGCAACGCGCGGCTCAATCCCGATGTGGTCGCCGCGGGGTATACCACCGAGGTGAAGATTGACGGCACCGCGGTGTCGCTGACTTACACCGACGGGGTCCTGGCCCGGGGGGCCACCCGCGGCAACGGGGTCATTGGCGAGGAGATTACCGCCAACCTCCGGACCATCCCTGACGTTCCGCTCCAGCTGGCCGGGACCGGCCACCCGGCGTTGATGGAGATCCGGGGCGAGGTCTACTTCCCGACGGCGGCTTTTGCGCGGCTCAACAGGCAGCGCGAGGAGAAAGGGGAACCGCTCTTTGCCAACCCGCGCAACTCCGCCGCCGGCTCGCTCCGCCAGCTCGATCCCGGAATTACCCGGTCGCGACGGCTGCGGATGTTTGCCTTCCAGGTCGAGGCCATCGAGGGTCGACTGTCGGCCCGGACCCACCACGAGGTGCTGGAGTTGCTGGCGTCGTGGGGATTCCAGGTGGAGCCACACCGGCGGCAGTGCGCCGATCTGGCGGCGGTCCAGGCCTGCGTGGCGGAGTATGAGCGCCTGCTGCCCACCCTGCCATTCGGTGCCGATGGCGTCGTGGTCAAGGTCGACCGGCGCGACCTGCAGGAGGACCTCGGCGTGGTGGGCGACCGCGAGCCGCGCTGGGCCATTGCCCGGAAGTTTGCCCCGGAAGTGGCGGTGACCAGGCTGCTCGAGATCCGGGTGAATGTCGGCCGGACGGGGGCGCTGAATCCCTGGGCCGTGCTGGAACCGGTGGAACTGGGTGGGGTGACGATCTCCAGCGCGACGCTGCACAATGAAGAGATCATCAGGCAGAAGGACATCCGGGTCGGGGACTGGGTGGAGGTCGTTCGGGCTGGCGAAGTGATCCCGCAGGTCATCGGCCCGCTGCGCGATCGCCGCGTGGGCAGCGAGGTGCCGTTCGAGCTGCCCGCGGAGTGCCCGGCCTGCGGCGAGCCGGTGGAACGGCCCGCCGACGAGGTGATGGCCTACTGCGTCAATCCACGCTGTTCCGGGCGGATCCACGAGGGGGTGGTCCATTTCGCCTCCCGGGGGGCCATGGACATTCGCGGTCTCGGCGTGGAGCGGGTGCACCAGCTGACCGATGCAGGACTGATCCGTGACCTTGCCGACCTCTACCTGATCACCACCGACCAGCTGGTGACCCTCGACCGCTTCGCCAGCCAGTCGGCCGAGCAACTGGTTCAGGCCATCGCCACCTCCCGCGAGCAGCCGCTTTCCATCCTCCTGTTCGGACTCGGCATCCGCCACGTGGGGAAGAATGTGGCCATCCTTCTGGCGCGCAGATTTGGTACCCTGGACGCGCTGGCGGCGGCAGCCGAAGACGTGGTAACGGAGGTACCGGGGGTCGGGCCGACGATCGCGGCGGCGGTGGTGAGGTGGTTTGCAGATCCACGCAACCAGGACCTGGTGGAACGCCTGCGGGCCGCGGGGGTGAACCTGACGGAGCCGACCACGGTACCGACCGACGGGCCGCTGTCAGGCAAGATCCTGGTGCTGACCGGCAGCCTGCCGACGCTCAGCCGGACCGAGGCAGCCGCCTTGATTGAGCATGCCGGTGGCCGGGTGACGGGGTCGGTGAGCAGGAAGACTGATATCGTGGTGGCGGGCGCCGAAGCGGGGTCCAAGCTGGAAAAGGCCCAGCAGCTCGGCATTACGGTGTGGGACGAGGCGGAATTGCGCCGCGCCACCGGCGGCTAGCCGGGGGAAACCGCGCCGCTAGTCGTGGGCGCGGAGCCAGTCGACGTAGTCTGGCCGAGTCACCAGCTCCCCGGCCACGATGATCTCGCGATCCCAGGGCAGGATGATCAGCTTCTCGGTCTCGAAGCTGTGGAAGTCGGGTTGATAGGCGCCAGTGCAGATCGAGACGGCGGTCCGCACCTCGGCGGGCTTGAGCGACCGCACCTCGCTCAGCGCCAGTTTCATCGTGTGACCGGTGTCGCAGGTCTCATCCACGATCAGCACACGCGCCCCGGCGATCCGATGGGACGGCGGGCTCACCAGCACCGGCATGCCGCCGGGCTCGGGGCGGGTGACAGTCATCGAGTCGAACTGGCATTGCAGGATGGAGGCGATCACCGCCCCGGGAATGACCCCGGCGTTGGCCACGCCCAGCACCAGGTCCGGTTGGTAGTCCCGGGCCACGCGGAGGGCGAGGCCCCGGCAGAGTTCGCCGAACAGGGTCCAGTCGACTTCGAGCACATCGCGGCGTGGGGTTGAGCCGGTGGGGGACATGCGGGGCCTCCTTGCGGTCTGGGAATCGGTCCGCCGGGAACGTACCACCATGCAGCGTGCCCGGGCAATCGCGTTGCCAACCCCACCCGCAGCGGCTAATTTCAGGAGATTATTCCCTCCTTCCCGCCGTCCGGAGAGCAACCCGCACCGATGAGCTTCTGGCGACGGCTGCTGGGCCGGCCCGATTCCCCCCGCCCGCAGCGACTGGACTACCTCAACGAGGCCATGGCGCTGGAGCGTCAGGGCGATTACGACGCGGCACTCACCTCCTATCGGTTGGGCCTCCGGGACAATCCCAGCGATCCGCGCATCCTCCAGAACATGGCGATGGCCTACACCAGGACCGGGCAACCCGAGGAGGCCATGCGCCACTATCGCAGGGCCTTGGAGGTGGATCCCAACCTGGGCGGCGCCCATTACGGGCTCGCGTTTCTCCTGAAACAGCGCGGTGATGGTGGGCGCGCCGCAGAGCATTTGCGGGCCTTCCTGAGCCGTCCCCCGAAGGGCCCCGATGGTGAGAAGTGGGTGCGCCACGCCGAGGCCGCACTGCTGGAGGTCGAATCGGGTGGGCGTCCCGCCCCCGAGCCGGAACCGGAATGAGGCGTGGACTCCTCAGCCTGACTCTGCTCACCGCCTGTGGCGGCCTGACCGCCACGGCGGACGGCGCCACCTTTCTTGATGTCGTCCGCCCTGCCTCCACCACCCTGGAAACCGGTGCGACGCTCCAACTTCAGGCCATCGCGCGCGATGCGCGCGGGGAGCCGGTGGCGGCAGCGATCACCTGGGCCGCGTCGGATCCATTCCTGACCATCGATCCGACCACCGGCCTCCTGACCGCCGTCGCCACCGGAACGGGGGGCCGGGTCCAGGCCAGTACGGGGACAGGTAGCCGCGCCCTCTACTCGGAGGTGCTCCTGTTCACGGTGGTCGCGCCGGTGCCCCCTTCCCCGACCGTGAGGTGATCGTGGCTCCCCCGCGCACCCTGAACGATGTGTACTTTGGAGCCACCGACAAGTTCAGGGAGCGGCCGGTGGCAATGCGCCACAAGCGCGGCGGGCGCTGGCACGACATCAGCTACACCGGGTTGGCGGAGGCGGTCCAGCACTTGAGCATCGGGCTGCTTGAACTCGGCGTGCGGCCCGGCGACCGGGTGGGGTTGCTCGCGGAGAACCGGCCCGAGTGGGCCTGGGTGGATTACGCCTGCCTGACGGCCCGCTGTGCCGATGTCCCGATCTACCCTTCTCTTACCGCCCAGCAATCCGCCTACATCCTGCGCGACTCGGCCGCGGTGGCGATCGTCGTATCCAGCCAGTTCCACGCCGACAAGATCGCTGAGATCCGCCACAGCCTCCCCGCGCTGCGGCATGTCATCGTGATGGACGAGGGGGTCCAGGGCGAGGGGCTGCTGCACCTTGATGACGTCATCGCCCGGGGCCGCGACGCCGTGGCCCGGCACCCCGATTGGCGATCCCTGGCCGAGGCCGCCGAACCTGGTGACCTGGCAACGCTGATCTACACCTCGGGCACCACCGGCGACCCCAAGGGTGTGATGCTGAGTCACGGCAACATCACCTCGAATGTGGTGGCCAGCCTGCAGGTGCTTCCGGCGGGCCCAGGCGACGAGTGCCTCTCCTTCCTGCCGCTCTCGCACATCTTCGAGCGGATGGCGGGACACTACACCATGCTGTGGGCCGGCGTGCTCATCAACTATGCCGAGAGCATGGAGGCGCTGGGCCCGAACATGGCCGAGCGCAGGCCCACCCTGATGACCGCGGTGCCGCGGGTGTACGAGAAGGTGCACGCCAAGACCCTGGAAACCGCGATGTCCGGGCCGGCGATGCGCCGGGAAATCTTCCTCTGGGCCCAGGCCACGGCGCTACGGTGGGCTGAATTGACGTTGGCCCGCCAGCCGGTGCCGTTGCCACTCCGGCTGGCGCGCGCCGTTGCCGACCGGCTGGTATTCTCGAAGCTGCGCGCCAAGCTCGGTGGCCGCCTGCGATTCTTCATGTCGGGCGGTGCACCCCTGGCGCCGGAGATCGGCCGGTTCTTCTATGCCGCCGGGCTGCCGATCCTGGAGGGATACGGGCTGACGGAAACCTCGCCGGTGATCGCCATAAACCGGTTGGACCAGCTCAAGTTCGGAACGGTTGGGCGCCCGATTCCAGGGGTCGAGGTCCGGATTGCCGGCGATGGGGAGATCCTGACCCGGGGCCCCCACGTCATGCAGGGCTACTACAACAAGCCGGAGGCGACCGCGGAGGCGATCGACGGGGAGGGATGGTTCCACACCGGTGACATCGGCTTGATCGACGCCGAGGGGTTCCTCAAGATCACCGACCGCAAGAAGGACCTGATCGTCACCGCAGGAGGCAAGAACATCGCCCCTCAGCCGATCGAGGCGCTCCTCAAGCAGAACAGCTTCATCAGCAATGCGGTGATGTTGGGCGATCGCCGGCCGTTTCCGATCGCGCTTCTGGTTCCCGACTTCGAGCGGCTCCGCCCCTGGGCGGTGGCGGCGGGATTCGGGGACGCGACCGACGCCGAGCTCGCGGAACGGCCGGAGGTGCAATCACACCTGGAGGCCGAAGCCAAGAAGCAGATCCGGGAGCTGGCCCGGTTTGAGATGCCCAAGAAATTCCTGGTGCTGAACCGGGACTTCACGATTGCCGACGGGGAACTGACCCCGAAGATGTCGATCAAGCGGCGCGTGGTGGAAGAGCGGCTTCGCGACCGGATCGAGGCGCTGTACGGCTCAGATCACGACGGCAGCCACGACGAGCACGAACAGGGGCTGACCACCGGCTGAATCCCGGCGCACCTATGGCGCGCCGGAACCGACCTTCCGCCGAGTCGGACCACGCGCTGACAAGCCCCGTGGCAGGGTCCGGCGTCAGGTTGGGTGTCAGGAATTCCCACGCCGGGTCGGTTTCGTCCGGCGATGGCGCGCTGTTGCCGGAGAACGGAGCCCCCTCCACGGCAAAGGTCATCGGGTTGGCCGGGGTATGACAGCCCACGCAGGCGGCTGGACCGTTGGCCAGATATCGGCCCCGTTCCAGTCCCACAGCGTCCGGGGCAATATCCGCCATAGGGGGCAGCTCCCGCGGCCGCAGGATCAGTGAAAGCGCCTTGGCAACCGGACCCCATTCTCCCGCCGGGGCCTGCTGGGCCACTGGCGGCCGGGTACGGAGCCAGGAAATGATCGCCGTCAGGTCCTGGTCAGACATGTTCCCCACCGAGAAGCCCATGAACGGCAGGATCTGTCCTCGGCGGCCAACACCGTTCCGGATGGCGCGGGCGAGTTGGCCGACACAAACTTCCCGAACATGGGGATGTCAAAGACATGCCCACCTGTCAGCGCACCCCTGGGATCCATGCTCAAGTCGGTCCCGACCCCCTCGATAGCATGGCACCCGCTGCAATGGGCCACCGCAGTAACCAGGTACTCGCCCCGCGCCAGCACGGTCGAATCGGTGCTGGCGTGGATCTCTGGCAAGGGGATGTCACTGAAATCCCGGTCCTAGGTGAGCTGGACGTAGACCGCCAGCGCCACCCCGGCGAGTATGACGATCGCAAGCAGCGCTCCAACAACCTTGAGGAGGGTTCGCATGGGCTCCTCGATGGAGGGGAGAAACCAAGTAGTCGCCCGCCGGTCCCTTCCGCAGGACGACGGGCCCGAGGCGAGTCGTTACCCCTTTTTCCCCACCCACCACCCGCCTGCTTCGGCCAGCACGGTCAGATCATTCCGGGTCGGGGCGGTCCCTTCTGCAACCACCCGAAGGCCCGGGAGGACCGCATCGACGGCCGCTTCGAGCCAGCCCGGAGTCCCGGCAAACTCGGCGGGAACAGCGATGCCGCGCATCGACCGGGCCTTGAGGGGCAGCCGCCGGGCACGGACCACGCTGGCCACCGCGGAATCGGGGAAATCGGCGGGGGGATTGACCAGGACCAGGCTGATCCCCGGGAGCAGCGCGGCGAGTGACGTCGCGATTGCGCCGATCCCCCCCACCAGCGCCAGGTACCCGCCGGGCCCATCCAGTCCGAGCAGCGCATGAGCCGCCTCGGCGGTAAGCGGCGGGGCAGACCGCGGCACGGGGGCGCCACCGAAATCGGCAACGCCGGCCACGATCCGGGTCTCGCGGTGACAGACCGGGCAGCCGATCAAGCCCTCGGAGACCAGGCGGCCCTCCATCTTCCCCGGCAGCAGGACCAGGAACGACTCCTCGTGATCCTCCGGGCAGCGGAGGTGATCGGTCAGCTCAATGAACATGGTGGTGAAGCGGCGGCTCAGGCCGGGCCGAGCCGCAACCAGTCCACATCGACATGGAGCGGGCGGGTCGCCACGAAGGCGACGGCTTGGGCCACATCTTCCGGCCGCAGCATGTCCTTCCTGGGGATAAAGCCGGGCCGCGAATCCGGGTCGATCGGATCCCAGACCGAGGTGTCGGTGGGGCCGGGGGAGACCAGGGTGCCCCGAACGCCCTGGCTGCCGAATTCTGCCCGGAGCACCTCATGGAGGCCTCGCAAGGCAAATTTGCTCGCCGCATAGGCCGAGTTGCCGGGATAGGCCACGTGATCGGCAACACTCCCCACCAGGATGTGCCGGCCACCACCGGCCGCCACCATCCCGGGCAGGAACGCCCGGGCCACGAGGAACGGTGCTGTCGTGTTCACCGTGAGCTGGCGGTCGAACGCTTCGCGAGAGGTTTCCGCCAGGGGGGCCAGCAGAAAACTGCCGGCGTTGTTGACCAGGATGGTGGCAGGTCCCAGGGTATCGGCCACGACCCTGGCGCATCGGACCACCTGCTCCTCCTGGGTTACGTCGCAGGGCAGGTCCATCCCCCAGGGCTCGCGGTGCTCCGCCAGCGTCCGCGCCAGCCGCACCACGGTTGCGCCGGCGCCGCTCAGGGCGCAGCTGATCGCCGCGCCGATGCCTCGAGAGGCGCCGGTGATGATCGCGACCCGGCCGTGGAGCGCTCCGCTCATGCCACGCCCTGGCGACGGCCCACGAGATCGAGGAATTCCTCCCGGGTCCTGGCGTCCTCACGGAAGATGCCGCGGAGCGCGCTGGTGACCGTTCGTGAGTTCTGCTTTTCCACCCCGCGCATCATCATGCAGAGGTGCGCGGCTTCGATCACCACCCCGACCCCGTGTGGGGAGAGCACGTCCATGACCGCGTTGGCGATCTGGTCGGTGAGCCGCTCCTGGACCTGCAGCCGCCGGGCAAAAACATCCACGATCCGGGGCAGCTTGGAGAGCCCGATGATCCGGCCGTTCGGCACGTAGGCCACATGCGCCTGCCCGTAGAACGGCAGCAGGTGGTGCTCGCAGAGCGAGTAGACCTCGATGTCCCGCACCACGACCATGCTCTCGTGGGCTTCATCGAAGACGGCGTCACCCACCACGTCCTCGACCGACATCCCGTATCCGCGGGTCAGCCAGCGGAAGGAGGCATCCACCCGTGCCGGGGTCTGGAGCAGCCCCTGGCGCGTCGGGTCCTCGCCGATCGCATCGAGGATCTGCCGTACCGGTCCAGCAATGCCGGTAGCCTCAGTTGCCGTCATATTCGACATAGTTGCGGGGTGTCTCCCAGAGGCGGATCCGGCGAAGGCGACCGGCCGGAATCCTCGCCGCCAGGCGCTCCCAACAGAACAGGGCAATGTTCTCGGCGGTCGGATTGTGGTGCAGGAACCAGGGCACATCCAGGTTCAGGTTGCGGTGGTCCAGCACGGCATGGATCTCCTCCTGGAACAGCCGCTCCAGCTCGGCAAGATCCACCACGAACCCGGTTCGTGGGTCGATCTCCCCTTCCACCTCGATGTCCATTTCGTAGTTGTGGCCATGGGAGTTCGGGTTGTTGCAGGGTCCGAACGTGTCGCGATTCCAGGTCTCGGACTCGGCGGGGTTGTGGAGCCGATGCGCGGCGTTGAAATGGACTCGACGGGCTACAGTGCAGCGCGGCATGAGGCTCCCCAGATGCAAAGGCGCCGACGCAAGAGGACTCGTCGGCGCCGGGGTTCCGGACGGCAGAAGGGAGGGTTTTTTGAAGCCCGACGACATGTGCGGCGCCCTCACCTCGGCTCCTGCCTTCCCCGTGGGGCATGACATCGGCCACGGCATGTGGGCCCATCGTTGGACTTGTTGGCTCAAAAACGAGTCTCCCCACCACCGCCCGGTCTGGACTATAATACGGGGCGCCCTGAACCCCGTCAATATGAGTGTCCCTGTGAACCTTTGGCTCTTTGGTGGACTCGCCTCCCTGGCCGCCTGGTTGCTCCTCACTTTCGTCGTGCCGAGTGGCACGGGCGTCGTGCATGTGCTCCTGGGTGCCGGACTGGTGGCCCTCGTCGTCTGGTGGGGCAAGCGCGCACCGGCATGAGCGACGCCCGCTGAACGCTGCGGCTGGCCCTTTCGGCTGCCATGATGGCGACGGCGGCGGGGTCAGATTTCCCAGTTCGAATAGACCAGCCCGCCAACATCCACCGGTTCGCGGTATCCCTCCAGCGTCATCCTCAGGTCGGTCCAGAGCACTTCGAACCCCCGGTCAACCAGCAGGCCAAAGGCCTCCGTTCGTGCCGACTCGGCGCGCAGGGTAAGCCGGCCGAGCTGTTGCTCGGCCGCCACCCCACCCAGGGCGGTGAGCAGACTCAGCGCGGAGTCGGACCCGTCGGCCACCAGCTTCAGGACCCGCAGCTCCTCGGGCTCCCGGTCGGCGGCAAGGGCCGCACCGTGCCAGACGGCATAGCCCCGGAGGACGCCGTTCAGCACGAACAGTGAGGTATCACCGAGGCCCATCTGCGCCGTCAGGGCGATCTCACGGCTGTAGTCCGATCCGGACCGGATCGAGGCGGCGAGAGTGCGGCATTTCTCGATCCACACCGACCGCTCCTCACCCATGGTGGAGAGGAGCAGCACCGCGGGCACCGATCCGCCGACCACTTCTCGCGACAGCGTCACCGTCAGGTGCCCGGGTCGAAAACCGAGCCGGGTATAGAAGCCGATATTGTCCACCGTCCTTGGCATGGTCTCCAGGCCGATCGTGGTGGCCCCCTGCCGCTTCAGGAGCTCCACCCCGGCGGTCACGATGCGC
>Ga0163152_10008505_pt1 | contig 10934 bp, 20 predicted proteins | sample OliLakLV19MP8IB2_FD_148635 | JGI IMG/M metagenome (GOLD analysis project Ga0163152, IMG submission 148635) | Freshwater microbial mat bacterial communities from Lake Vanda, McMurdo Dry Valleys, Antarctica - Oligotrophic Lake LV.19.MP8.IB-2 | ecosystem: Environmental > Aquatic > Freshwater >...
GCCCGTCCTTGCCAGTAAGAGGCGAAAGAATGCCTGAAGTCATGGGGCACCACCCTCCCCTCAATCTGAGCTGCTTTTTTTGCTTGCTTTAAAAACCAGTTGGCTGTCCAAGGTGTAAAGGTGGGAAAAACCCGTCCATCAGCCTGCTTGTTTGCCCCCACCCATTCGAACAGGGCATCATCCATGGGAATTAAACGATCCTTCTTAGATTTCTGGCGCGGAATATACCATGTTCTAGCATTGAGGTCGAAGTGCTCCCAGAGAGCTCCTGTGATCTCGCCGTTGCGTGCCCCGGTGTGCGTGAGGAACAAAACAAAAGGTTTAAACCTAGCGTCGGCTGTGGTGTACAAGGCCCTTAGCTCGTCCAAGGTGAGCTTGCGCCCCGCTTCCCGTCCTTTGGGTATAGCGATGTCGATAAAGGGGTTTACGGCCAGCCTGCGCTCTTTGTAGGCCCATTTGCAGAACGTTCGCAAGTCACGCAGTTCAATCCCTACAGTAGAAGCTGAGTAGCCAGCAGCTATCCGGGAATCCCGGAGGGTTCGAATATAGGCTGAGGTCAGGTGAGAGAGGTCTTTAAGGCCGCCTAATGTAGCGTTAAGGCTGTATCGCTTAATGCGAACAGTTCCGGGGGCAAGGTTTTTGGTTTTGGCGGCGCTCTCTAGGTACTCCATCCCTACCTCTAGGGGAGCAGACAGTGTCCCACTCTCCCCAGAGGCTTGAGCTAGGAGATGCTTTCTAACGTCAGCTTTTCGCTTCTGCGCTGCCTGATAGTCGGACAACCACTCGCGCTGCTTCTTTCCGTCTTGCCAATACCGAACTGAGTATCCCTGAGGGAGTTTTTCAACCCAGACACTTTTACGCAAGCTTGATTTGTTTTGCTTCCAGCAACACTTTTTGCTTCTGAAGCTCGTCTTGTTTCTGCTCAATCTCCGCCAGCATCGACTGTAGCTTTGTTTTTTCCAGCTTAGACTTAAACTCGGCGGGGTTGTGCAGCATAGCATCGTCGATCAAGTGGCGAATCACCTCGGCGGCTGAGGATTTCATTTCCTTCGAGACTTTGTTAACCCACTCACGTTGCTTGGGGAACACAGAAATTACAAGGGGGGCAACTTTCATATTAAAACCTCCATAAATTAACGACGCGTTATTATGTGCAGGATTAGCTCCAGGTGTCAACATATGTTGGCTGTTTGTAAAGCTTTGGTATCCCACTTTTTTCACCTGCTAAGGTAGAGTTAGGAGGACACTAAAATGAGCAAAAAACTTAAAATGAACTTCTTCGATTGTGGCAGTACCGTCCTCGTCGTTTTTAAGCTGGGTAACGAGGTCGTGTTTAAGTGCCGTCTCTCCCCAAACGGGGCGGGTGCCATGATCCTTGCGTGCAAGGCTGCGTTAGCGAGTAACGGAGACTTCCAGCAAATACTTAGGAACTTTTAACCACCCTTTTTTCTTCCTTGGCGTTCTCCTCACCGTCATAGACAGGCACAGCTTCGTCGCTAAACTTTGCATTCTCACGCTCCTGGTGTTTGCTGAGCGCCTGTAACCCAGGGATTTCACCGACACTAATAACGTCCCTAATCACTCTCTCCAAACAGTAGTTGATTGACGAGCCAGTCATAGCAACCATCTCCTTAAACTTCGCCCAGACATCCGGCGGCAACTGAAGACTGATGCTGATTTTTTTATTTTTGGTCTTTGGTCTAGCCATAATTTCCCCTTATTTTCCGACGAGGGTTAGCTTAGCAAAAAGTTTATTGCTTGTCAACCCCTTGTAATTATAAAACACTTGTGTTAAGATTGTGTTACGGGAGTGTTACGGTAGTGTTACGGTAGTGAATTAAACGCAACTAGAATTAGCCAAATGTTCAAAATCGCGCTTTAAGCCTTATAAGTGTAAACCAAGGGAGAAAGAAAATGAAGACCCCAAAGAAGCGCATCTACGAGAAGTACAGCAGCCAGTCCTATTGGGACTTTGTCCAGGCCAAGTCCACAGACTCCGAAGGTAGTGTGGTTGAGCCCATTGAGGCCAACCCAGACGCCTTAGGGGAAGACAGCCAGCAGCTATACCTGCGTGGCCCCAGAGCCACCCTAGCCCTTCAAATTATATGTGACGCCGTAGATGCCCTGCCGGATGATTTAAGGGCCGTGTATATCCGCTACTTCCGCGAAAGCGCCTCGCAACAGCAAATTGCGAACGAGCTGAATGTATCCCACATGACTATTAGTCGCCAGATTAAAAAGACTGTCTCGATTATCGAGGAGTACAGCCGTTCACGGATGTCTGAATTGGAGGAAATTTAAATGCTCCATATTAAGAATGTTCCGTGTGATCTGTGGCCAAAAGCGCTGGCGTATTACAAGGACTACGTTTACACCCATCCGCAAGTTTCAGAAGAGTTCGCCATGAGCCAAGCCACTCAATATGTACGCGAGATGCAGGTGGGGGAAACTAAGGCGTTTCTTAAAAACCTTGGTTTAGGACTCTATGAGTTTAAGGGACACTAAGTTATGGGTCGCCCTAACTCTAACCGTGACATCGTACCAGGCTCTGCCAGAGCAGACAGACTCATCGCCCAACTGGACCTCAATCGGCCAGCACGTTCACACAATGGGCGCAGCCGTAAGTCAGGAATTACTAATAAGCGGGGAGGTTTGTTACGGAGATGTGGTCAAGGTTCCAGGGTTTGGGCTAAAAGTTATCAACGACGTAATGAACAAGAGACACTCGAAGCGGTTAGACATCTTTGTCGAGAATCACGCGGCAGAAGTTAATGTCGGAACACGGAAGCTAATAGTAGAGGTTATTAAGTCAGAAACTAGGAGATGCAAAAAATGATTATTGAAGGAATTGGAACAAAGTTTAACGGATCGCTGAAGCTCGACGGTAGATGGGTAAACATTCGCAAGGGCACCAAGTACGAACACGTTAAAGTAGGCGACGATGTTGAAGTGGTTATGAAAACGTGGGAAATGAACGGCAAGTCCGGGACTAGTATCTCGGAAATCCTAGTTAAATCAAAACCAGCTGCCGCTGCTATTAAAGACCGTGAACAGATTCCCGTAGCTGCCCCAGTTGAAGAACTGGCCCCCGCTGTCCCGGCTCCTTCGCGAGGACGCGACTTTGATAAGGAAGCTCGCGGCAAAACCCGCTGCCAGATGTACTCGGCGGCCCTTCAGTCCCCGGTGCTACAGCAGTTCTTCTACACAAAGGAAGCGTCGTTAGCCGACATCTTGGAAGTTGTCCAAAAGGTCGCAGACGCTGGTGTTTCCTACACCTTCGGAGAATAGCATGACATGCACCCTCTGTGGATTTGAGCTTACTGGGTTCGATGCCATCATGGCGCATGCTTCTGCAGCCCACCCCGACATACGGGTTCGTAAACCCACCTCCAAAGAGCGGAAAGCTGTCATTGTCCAGGTAGTTGAAGAACACCTTAAAGTTAAGTTCCCAGGAGGAATTATCTAATGCCCCACGTATCGAACTACCTCATTGACGGTGTTAAGGCTCCCTCTGTTAATGAAATCACGGGCTCTTTGTCCAAGGACTCCTTAATCAATCACTTCTGGCGAAAGCTGGGGTTCCAGAAAGCCGATGAAATTACGGATATTTCCCGCAACCGTGGCATTGCTTCAGCGGATGCTATGGAGACGTTCCGCAAGACAGGGCGTGTACCCGAGAGTCCAGAGTTGTTAGTGTTTGTTAATAACTGGCATACGTGGCAGGAGAGTACTGGTTACATTGTTAAACCTGAGAACGTTGAGGCCCACTTAGAGAGCAAAACCTACTGCTTCCACGGATCGCCCGATGGGCTCGGCCAGATGCCAGGTGAGGCCATGGAGTTGTTTGACGACAAAGTTAAGGACAAGCTGGCCGATTACAAGACGTTAATGAATGAAGCCGCTTACGCCCAGTGCTGGAAAGAAATGACGGGCGAGACCATTAAGCAGTTCCGCATATTCACCTTTCACCCCAAGTCTGGGAATTTAACGACGACTGTATATGTCAATGAGCCGCAGTATTTCGAAGACTTCCTCCGTTGCCGGGAAATGATGTTCGTCAACCAACGAGCAGATGCCTACTACAGAGCTAACTGCAAAAGGATGTACAAATAATGGACTTCAAGTCTATATACCTCAACAGGGGGTGGTCATTCTTTCCACTTCCTTTGCGGTCTAAAGACCCGATTGTTAAATGGGGCGTCTACCAAGACCGCCTGCCCACACCTGAAGAAGCAGCTGGTTGGAAGAACTGCAACATCGCCATTGTGACTGGACCCATTAGCAACTTGGCCGTTATTGAAGCTGACGGGCCAGAGGGTCTGGTGAACCTGAAGCGCCTGGGAGTGTATTCCCCAGTTCAAGCTAAGTCGCGCAATGGTGTTCATATGTACTTCAAGTATCCCCGCTCCGGCGTAAAAAACTCACAGAGCAAGATTGCCCCAAACGTAGATGTTAGAGGTAACGGCGGGTACATTATGGCCGCACCCTCCATTCACCCAACGGGTGTTCCTTATATGTGGTCGTGTCCAAACCTAAGTGCAGAGTTGCCCGAATTCCCGGAAGCGTGCCTTGTCAGCGACCTCCCAGCTGCCGTTAAGCCCCTTAATCAAGCAGGTTGGATTACGTCAGCCTTAGACGGGCTCGCCGAAGGCCGAACACCTCGCTTGGCCAAAGTTATCGGCAAGATGATTAACGACAAGTGGACTCCGAACGACGCTTTTACAGTCTTAAAGCCTCACGCTGAAGCCGTTAACTACGATCTGAATAAATTAACGGCGATGATTGCCGACATGTGGGGGAGATATGAAAAACCAGAAAGCAAAACAAGCGGCGAAGAAGGATTTGATTTCACAGGGTACTTTGAAGAGCTCTCGCACCGTCTCCACGCCGGCGAACTGGGTCTTTGTACCGGGTTTAAACCTTTGGACGACGTCATCGGCGAGTTCCAAAAAGGCGAGCTCGCAACGTTCGCGGCCCGAACTGGTTTTGGCAAAACGACATTCGCCCTCACCGTTTCTGAGTACCTTAGAGCACGAGGATTTCGAGTGGTTTACTTTTCCACGGAGCTACACAAAAACAGGGTTATGGACAAGCTTGCGTGCATTGCTAAGCGCATCCCTATCTTCGATATCACGCATGGGCGGCACGCGCAGTACACCGACCGCCTCCTCGAATATCAAAAAGAATTCGAATCCAATCCCATCATTATCGACGACTCCCACACCCCCTCAACAGAGCATGTTAAAGGGATCATTGGACGGGGAGGCTTTGATCTATTTGTCTTTGATCATATTAACAACGTTGGCCATGATCGCGCAATTGTCGCAAATTACGTTGCCAAACTAAAAGAGATTGCCCGTGACGCAAACATGGCTGGGTTGATATTAGCCCAGCTTAATGAGCCACCCCGCAACCCTAAAACTGGTGAGGAAATGCCCAGCCTGCGAAGTGATGTACGTGAAGCCAAAGAAATCATCATGTACTCAAATGTATTCGGCTACTTAACCAATCCGTTTACGGTTAAAGGCTCCATGCAACCAGTCGAGTTTCATATGGCGAAGGCCAGATATGGAACAGGTGGGCAAGACGACGTTGTCACCCTAATCTGCGACAAAATTAACAGCATCTACTTGGAGGAAAAACGGTGACAACTCCCCTCGTTTATCTTGCCCAGCCCATGACTGGATATAGCAAAACAGAGGCCGTGAAGCTCGCTCGTTACGCCGTCCTGGAGTTCGGTAGGGTTGGAATTAGCTGCTTTTCGCCTGTCCTCGAAGAGGGAGTTAAGGGAGAACCGGGCGTAATCGTATCAGAAGGACTCGATTGGAAGTGGGCCATGGACAAAGACGCCATGAATCGCTGCTTTGTCCTCGTTAACATCCGTGCTGACGCTAAGAGCTTTGGTTGTGAAGATGAATACGGGCGACATCGGTACAGCGAGTGGCAACCGTCTATCCGGGTGAGCCCGCGCCACGCTGACGGTTACTTTAGCATTGCCAACTATCAGTCCGATAGTGTTGTCGGCACAATCCCCGAAGCAGCCGCACTTGTTCAAGAGCGTTGGGGTTCTAGAACAAAGCGGATCATTTGGAAGTTAAAAATCTGGGCGCACTTACCCTACTGGGTTTTGCGCCAACTGAAAAGGTTGGGTCAATAACATGCCCTATATCAGACAAGTAGACCGCGACTCGTTTTACGAAGGGTATACAGCAGAAACCCCAGGTGAGCTTAACTACGCTATTACTAAACTTTTACTAGCCTATATCGATAAGAGAAAACTTAACTATCAAACCATTAACGACATTGTGGGGGCGCTAGAAGGAGCAAAGTTGGAGTTCTATCGACGTGCAGCTGTACCTTATGAAGACCTAAAAATCGCTGAGAACGGAGATTTGTACTAATGTTAATTCTAGGAATTAGCGGTAAGCGCGGAACTGGTAAGTCAACCCTGGCCAACAGCCTCCGCAATCGCGCTGGGTTTGAAGAGATTTCGCTTGCTGCGCCACTTAAAGAGATGGTCCGTCGCGACCTGGGGCTGACGATTGACCAAACTGATGGGCCCTTTAAAGAGGCCCCCACCCAGTACCGACGTACTGATGGCTCGTTCTTCACCCCTCGCGACATCATGATTAGAGTTGGGACGCTCTATCGGTCGTTTGACCCCCAATTCTGGGTTAAGAAAGCTTTCTCCAACTTGACCGATGGCGGTCTCTATGTTGTCTCAGATGTACGCTTCGCTAATGAGTGCAACGCGATTAAAGAGCTAGGTGGCTTGCTGGTTCGAATTGATCGCAGCCAAGATTTAAATATTTTTAAAGCAGCGCTGGACGACCTTAGCGAAACGGAGTTAGACGCTTGGGGAAAGTGGGACTTTAAACTTGATGCCCGCGACAACAAAAATATATCTGATCTTACGCGGTTTGCTGATTCTATTGTCAGCGCTATTGTTCGGAGTAGCCGCTAGTGTCTACCTCAGTGTCCGACTTATCTACGAAGTGGTCCGAGTGGGGACTATCGGCGAGGGGGATTAGCCTTCGCATAGACCCAACAGAGAAAGAATTTAACAACCTATACAACGGGACATTGTTATCGCTGGATGTTGAAGATGATGAGACGGGAAAATATGTCGGAGTGGGGGTTTACGATGGTAATACATGTTTCTATTTTTCTAAGCCTGTGGAATGGGCTATTCATTCAGTCTTTACCAAGCCGTTTGTCGCCCATAATGGGAAGTCAGACTTACACAAGCTCAAGAAATGGGGTGTTAAAGCAAACTCCTCCCAGCTTGCCTTCGACACAATGGTTGCGTCGTGCGTCATAGACTCAACCAGGGACAGCCACGGGCTTAAGAAGCTGGTGGGGGAGCTGTTTGAGATTAAATACCCAACTTACAAAGAGATGGTGGGCAAGGGTCCGAAGAAGCTAACCCTAGATAAACAACCAGTCGAGCTGGTCGCCCAGTATAACGGCATGGACTGCTTTGTAACCCGTAAACTGTGGAAGCACTTCGAAGAGTCGTTTTCAGGTGCCCAGCATCAGTACTTCGAAGAAATTGAAATGCCCGTCTTCCGAATCCTCTGGGAGATGGAGGCGCTAGGGATTAAGTTGGACGTGCCCCGGCTAATGAAGTTGGATAACAAGCTGGGTATTTTTAAGATCGAGATTGAGAAAAGATTAAGGGCAAGCTTTGGCCCCATTAACCTCAACAGCCCTAAGCAGCTAATACAGGCGTTTGGGGCGTTAAACATCCACCTCAAGAGCACCGACGTTGAGACTCTAGAAGAACACTCCAACCTACCCTTAATTAGCGACCTATTAGCCTATAGGGGATTGGCGAAGCTAAAGGGCACCTATACCGAGCCCATGCTGCAAATGAATGGGGAAGTTCATGCGGAGTTTATGGCCGACACTGGCACGGGGCGATTCTCTTGCAAAAACCCCAACCTTCAGAACCAACCCTCACACTCAGACTTAGGCCTAGAAATGCGGGAGTGCTTTGTAGCGCGAGAAGGCCATGTTTATGTCCTCGTGGACTATTCCCAGATTGAGCTGAGAGTTCTGGCCCATCTGAGCGGCGACCGTCGCATGACGCAAGCCTTTTTAGACGACGAGGATATTCACCAGGTTACGGCGACAGAGATTGAAGCGGCTAGAGATATTGGAAAAACAATCAACTTCGCCACCGTTTACGGCAGCGGTGCCTACAACCTCCACCTTAAAACTGGGATTCCCTTAACAGCAGCAGAAACTTTCATGAAGAAGTTTGAGCACAAGTTTAGCGGCGTATACGACTGGAAGAAAACCACCATTTATGCAGCGCAAAGAAGCGGATCTGTAAAAACGCTGTTGGGTCGAGTTGTCAAGCGTTACTTGACAGCTAACTGCAAGAAGCACGCCAGGAAGATTGTTAATCGGGGAATTCCGTGCAGCTCAGATTGCCGCAAACGCCTTGACGCTGAAGCTGATCGACGGGTTATTAGCGCAGCAGTCCAGGGCTCCGCAGCAGACATTATTAAGAAGGCTATGGTTCAACTTCAAGAGGCTGGGTTTAGGTCCTTGATTCAAGAGCACGACGCCTTGTTGTTTGAAATTCCACGTGAAGCAAATACAGATACCGCCTGGGGCTCTAGTATTGAGAGTGCCTGCCACACAATCGACAAGATTATGACTTCCGTAGTAAAGCTTTCCGTTCCGTTAAAAGCGGACATATCAATCGGGGACAGTTGGGGACAATGCAAAAAAGCGTAGACCAAAAAACATTCAGCTACATAATTGCAGCCTTGCGCCGAATTTGGCGCTGGAGCAGGGAGCGCCGCATGTCTTTAGAAGCAGCGAAGACGGGACTAGATTATAAATGCAGCACGTGCAAGGTAATGTTCCCACGTATTTTAGCGGTTATTGACCATATTAAACCAGTTATTGATCCAAAGAAGGGCTGGCAGGGTTTTGAGGTTTATATTAAGCGGCTCTGGTGTTCTTCAAAAAATCTACAGGTCTTATGTAAGCCGTGCCACAAGCTCAAATCTGTTGCTGAAAACGCCATCCGGCGGTTGTCTAAAAAGAAGAGGTCCTAACATGTGGGGTTATTGTCTACGCCATGGCTGGGTTCCTGTAACTGAAGAGGGTAGGTGTATCTACTGCGAAGGGAGAAATAATGATCAAGAAGCGAGTGCTAGTTCTGGACATTGAAACCAAGCCGATGCTGGTTTGGGTTTGGGCTCTGGGGGATAACTACATAGGTATTAACCAGATCAAAGAGGATTGGAGTGTCCTGGCGTGGGCGGCTAAGTGGCTTGGGGACAAGCCCTCTACTATGGTTTACAGGGACTTACGCAGAGCTAAAAATCTCATGAACGACAAGAAGATTCTGCTTGAGATGAGAGAGCTACTGAATGAGGCCGACATCGTCATCACCCAAAATGGGGAGAAGTTTGACAGCCGCAAGCTAACCGCACGCTTTATCCAGCACGGGATTGACCCCCCCAGCCCGTACCAACATATTGATACCTACCGTATTAGTAAGAGGATTGCTGCGTTTACGTCCCACAAGTTGGAGTATTTAACACACTTGCTTAATAAGAAGTACAAAAAGCGCTCCCACAAGAAGTTTGTTGGGCTGGCGCTGTGGATCGCCTGTATGGCACGTGTTAAAGCAGCGTGGGATGAGATGAAAGTCTACAATATCCACGACGTTCTATCCACTGAGGAGCTGTTTATGAACCTTCGTGCATACGCCCCAAATACCATGCCTGACATATTCCATAGCGCAGCCAATCTAAGCGACTGCACAGTCTGCGGCACAGAGAAGAGTCTAATTCGAAGGGGATACACCTACACGAAAACTGGCACTTTCATTAAATACCAGTGTAAAAACTGCTTCAAGTGGCCACGTGGTGAGAAAATAGGGTCCAAAGACCCCTTGAAAGCGGTGGTATAAAACATGTATAATACAAGCATGAAGAAAAGCGTCGCTGGTTTAAAACTGATGTGGCTGGGGTTCGTGCTGCTCGTTGCCTCAGTGACTTTGCTGAGCTTAACTGGCTGCGCGACTGTCCCCAAGACTGTCTATATAAGCTGCGACGATAACGGCCAACTTAACCGGCTGCAAAAAGCTGTTTGTGGGGTTCAGCCGTGAAGATAAGCATTGAATACCGCAAACCCAGGACGAAGGGGGAAGCTGGGGACCTTGGCCGAACCTACTTCTACCCCAGAGACTGTGTAAGAGTCTTCCTCAACAAGCCTTTGCACAAAACGAAACGCCCGGTTGAGTTTTTTAAAACGCTGCTTCACGAGTTTGTTCATATCACTCTCCAAAGGATGCAAATTGAAAGAGAAAGAGAGCACGTTATTTGTGAGGTTTTAGAAGACACTATGGTAAGCCTATTACGAAGGACGCGGTAGGCACCCATGAATAGCAAAGAGACGGCACGAGATTTCCTGTTCCATTTCTGTGGTGTTGAACCTCAGGTTGAGGCTGTTGAGAGGTTAGCGGTGCTGTTGGCCGAAGTACACCAGGCTGGTTTTAATGAAGGCTATAACTACGCAAATCCAGGAGAGTGACAGGGCATGAATAGCAAAGAGACGGCACGACAAGCAGCGTATGAAGCATTGGATTTTCTAAGAGGAGCTTGGGGCCTTAATGGTTCGCAACTTGCCAAATTACTGCACCTGCCGACTAACACTGTGAAGGGTTGGTTTTTGAAAAAGCGACTCCCCGTGGGTCGCCCGCCCGAAGCGCTGCTGGATATTTTAGCGATTCATCGTAGTCTCTACATGATGTTCACGGAGCCAGCCAATCAGTTAGCTTGGCTCAGAACAAAACACCCCTCATTGAGCTTTGTTCCAATCGAAAAAATTCGCGAGTCTGGGAATGGCCGGCTCTTTGTCCGACAGTACCTCAGCTACCTCCGAAGCAGCTGCGTATGAATATTGAC
>Ga0163152_10008506_pt1 | contig 10933 bp, 8 predicted proteins | sample OliLakLV19MP8IB2_FD_148635 | JGI IMG/M metagenome (GOLD analysis project Ga0163152, IMG submission 148635) | Freshwater microbial mat bacterial communities from Lake Vanda, McMurdo Dry Valleys, Antarctica - Oligotrophic Lake LV.19.MP8.IB-2 | ecosystem: Environmental > Aquatic > Freshwater > Lake...
GCATCATATTTTCCAAGTAGCTCTTGAATGCCTGTAATGCTTTTCCACGGTGGCTTACCCGGTTTTTTTCTTCCACGCTCAACGCAGAATAAACGTAATCAAATCCATCTGGCTTGAAACATGCGGAGATGGGAAGGCCTGGCAAATAGCTTGCTTCCAACTGTTCGGTGATTACGCCATCGCACATTCCTTCAAAAAGATGCTCGTTTCCTTCCGCGTCAATGAATGCAAGCGTGCAGACAAACCGGGCACGTTTATGTGTTTCACGGCTCATGCGATCCAAAAAGAAGGTAATCCATTCTTCATCCGTTGCATATTTGCCAGCTCCCCAACGCCTGGTGTGAATGCCAAGTTCCTTTTGTAGTGCTGCCACTAAAATTCCTGAATCATCAGATAATGTTGGGATCAATGCTTGGCGCTGATAAAAGCGTGCTTTCTCCAGAGCATTAGCCTCAAAGGTATTGCCGTGTTCTTCTGGAACGTCCGTTATGCCAATTTGGCTCGGTGTCTGAATCGTTAAACGGGGGTTTAAACCCCCGGTTAACGATTCGAGCGCTTGTTCAATTTCCATGATTTTGCCGGGGTTATTCGTACCTATAAGGATATTCATAGAATGAATTTGCAAAATGTCAAAATATAGTTATATTGATCATATGCCACCTGACGCAACTCTGGAAGATATACAAAATTTTCATCATCAAATTCGGTTAAGTGATAGAGAAACAGAAGAGCTCATATAGCGAATTGACGTTGCTCAACAAGGCGTAGCAGACTTCGTCTATAAATTACTACAGGTGTTTGGAAGCAATGATACGTTAGAAGGAAAAGAAGCATGGCTAAGAGAACAAGAGTCAACCATGGAAATTATTGAAAAAGAACTTCCTGTCTTAAAAAAGGAAGCAGAAGCAATTCATAAGAAAACGTCATTCGTAATTTGAATTATTTTTGATTTAGTATGGTTGCAGTATCTTTCAAGCGTCGTTGTGAAATAGATGAGGCAGCTATTTATACAGACGCGCAATATTTACTGAGTATTGAAATGCAGCTTTCTTCATGTAATGGATTGCAAATAGATGGAGAAACATGTGAAAAAAGAGTCGCAGATTGGGAGGAACTTATTATCAATATAAGAACAGAAATGGACGCGCTTAAAAAAATTATTTCTCAAAGAATAAATGTGTGCGTTTCACCTAAGGAAGAACGCACAGTTGAAGATGCGTTCCGGCTTCATGAAATACTCCACAGACGTGAACGCGTAGTATGTAAAATATATGATCTCTTTATGGGTTTGCTCGAAGCATCCGATCCTAGAAGCTCTCTTCTGAACTAACACCATCTCTCGCGAGTTGCTCAATATATACCTTGCGAGGTTTAGCACCGTCTGGTGGGCCTATCAGATGTTTATCCTGCATAATGTCTAACAAACGCGCAGCGCGGGCATAGCCTACTTTTAGTTGGCGCTGCAACAGACTGGCCGATGCCTTGCCGGTTTCCTGAACCACTCGTACAGCTTCAAAGAACATGTCATCACCACCGTTATCATCTGCTTCTAAATCAATTTGTTGATGCGAATGGAAACGGCCCACGCCATCAATATCAATGTTGCTGTCATCGTCTTCGGCACCTTCTGGCCCACCTAGTCCAATCTGTTCGGTGATCTTTCCACCACCAGCAATTTTGACCGCATTAATGACGCGTTCCACTTCTTTCGTACTTGTATAAATGCCTTGAATACGGACGGGCTTTGGTGTTGCGGCATTCATGAATAACATATCACCCTGACCAAGTAAATCTTCTGCACCAATCGAATCTAAAATAGTGCGGCTATCTACGGCTGATACCACCCGGAATGCCATACGGGTTGGGATGTTCGCTTTAATGAGTCCTGTAATAACATCAACACTTGGGCGCTGTGTGGCAATGATCAAGTGCATGCCAACAGCGCGCGCCATTTGAGAAATACGGGCAATCATGGTTTCTGTATCCCGGCGGTACTGGCGCATCATCAAATCTGCCAACTCATCAATGACAATCACAATGCGCGGCAGCATGTTGGCTTCATCTTTTTGCTTTTCATTAAATTCATCAATATTGCGTGCACCTTGTTCGCTGAATCTGTGCAAACGTCTGCCCATTTCTGCCACCGCCCAACGTAAGGCTTGCAAAGCTTTTTCTGCTTCCGTAATCACAGGCGTAAGTAAATGAGGAATGCCGGCGTACGGCATCATTTCAACACGTTTTGGATCGATTAAAATAAACTTGAGTTCGTGAGGTGCATTTTGAAACAAGAGCGCAATCAAGAACGTATTCATACAGACAGATTTTCCAGAGCCTGTCGCACCGGCAATCAGCAAATGCGGCATGGAATCCAAACTAGAGACAACTGCTTCACCAGATACCTCACGGCCAAGCGGTAACGTGAGTGATGAACTACTTTGCACAAATTCCGGGCTTTCTAAAATTTCCCGCAAGTGCACTTTAGTACGTTCGCGGTTTGGCATTTCTACACCCACTAGCGACTTACCGGGAATTGGCGCTTCTATACGTAAGCTCTGTGCCGCCAATGCCAATGCAAGATCATCCTTCAAACTGGCAATTCGGCTAAGCTTCACGCCTTCAGCTGGCTGCAGCGTAAATTGTGTCACAGTTGGTCCGGGGCGTGCATCTTTTACCGTTACATCTACACCAAACTCATCTAATTTCTCCTCAATCAATTTAGCCTGCTTCTTTAATTCATTATCATCCACTGTCAGGTGCGTTTCGGCATCTTCCAATAAATCAAAACCGGGAAAAGTCCATTCTTCGTAACGCGTGTCTTTCATTTCCAAAATATCTTCCGTGCGCTTTTTTACTGCTTTTTTGAGAAGATCAGCTGCTTTACTGTGGGCTGCTTTTTGCGCAAAAATGGGGCGAACAATATTCAGTTCTGGACTTTCTGAGTCCTGTTCTAACAAATCGTCATCGTCTTCATCTGTTTCTTCATCATCCACTTCTTCTTCCTCATCCTCCATTTGCTGTGATTTTATTTTGCGCCCGCGCTTTGGTTCCGGCTGATATGCAAAGACACTCTTCACCCACGCAAACGTAGAGGCCACATCTGGCTCAAACGATACAAACATACCAATAAGGAGGCCTGCACTCCAAAAGGTATAGGCAACGGCTTTACTAAAATAGAGCACAAAGGGAAGTGCTGTCATAAAGCCCACAATGCCAGCCAACTCTTCGCGCCGCATACCAATTTCCTGCAACAGGTCACCGTCGGCACTCGTTCCGGCAAGGTGCGCAATCCCCAAAAAGGAAACCAAGCTGAGTACCAAGCCAAACGATCTGTTTCTAATAAATGTTCTGTCAGGTGCAAATACATATACAAGCCCAGAAGCTAGCAAGAAGATGGGGAAAATCATGCCGTATCTGCCAAATAGCAAACTCAGTATCCCACCAATAGCAGCGCCCGCAGCTCCTGCCTGTTGTTGTAATACTAATAACAGCAGAATTCCAACACTGATTTGCACAGTACCAGCAATGGCACTGCGCGTTTGGGATTTAAGCTGCAATTTTGGAACGATGATGTTCTTCGCTTTCTTGCGGCGGCGTGGCATGGTTGCAAGGATACTCGTTTATGTGAGTGGATGAAAGGCCGGAATGAGGGTTAGGGTTGGGGCGGAAATGAAGAAATTTCATTTGATTGCAGAAATAGAACATTGAAAACAGAAAGGCGACATTCCTAACCCAAACCCCATTTCTCATGTATTCTGCCCCCACATGTCTTCTCCTAAAATCATCATCTTCGGTTCTCGTGGCTTTTTGGGTGGCTATTTTATGGCCAAGTATTCAGATGCTTTAACACCAAGAATGGATATTGCTGATATTGCTGCCATTAGTGCGTACCTTGATGCAGAAAAACCACATGTCGTCATCAACTGTGCGGGTAAAACTGGCCGGCCGAATGTCGACTGGTGTGAGGATCACAAGTTAGAAACTCTCAGCAGCAACGTGACAGGCGCGCTCGTCCTATTGGAAGAAACACAAAAGCGCGGCATGTATTTAGTACATATTGGATCTGGCTGTATTTACCAAGGAGATAATGATGGTAGAGGATGGACGGAACAGGATATTCCCAACTATTGGGGCAGCTTCTATTCACGTACCAAAGCCTGGAGTGACCAGATATTGAAAGATTTTCCGGTCTTAAATGTCCGTTTACGTATGCCATTTGATGGTTCCAGGAATCCGCGCAATCTCATCATGAAGCTGAGCAGCTACACACGCGTGCTAGATGAACCAAATTCGCTTACGCATTTGCCAGATCTGCTGAAGACGGTTGATATTCTTATGAAGGAGCGCCGGACGGGAACCTTTAATATGGTGAATCCAGGCGCACTGTCTCCGTATCATGTCATGGAATTATATAAGGAGATTGTTGACCCACATCATAGCTTTGAACGCCTGACAGTGGATCACTTACACGACGTGGTAAAAGCTGGCCGCAGCAATTGTCTGCTTTCCACGAAGAAATTAGAGGATGAAGGCATTATTCTGCCATCTGCAGAAGAAGCGGTTATATCAGCCCTAGAATCACTTAAAACAGCGTTATAATTACAAATCCATCTTGGTATATCAGCGTGGTATGACTGCAGATTTTTTTTGAAGAAAAGCTTTGACTTATTCCAGAATGATTACTATAATTAGTCTATCTAATAATTCATCATACGAATTGATATGAATACACCCACAGACACCATTATTAATCTCACCTTTGAATTGCTGCGCACAGTACGAAAGCAGTTTTTGCAGAAGCCGCACATGCATGCCACGGACTGCCCTAGCATGCTGCAAATGCAGGTACTTCACATGATTATGGAACATGAGGGTTTGACAATGAAAGAAGTGGCCGCCTTCATGAAAGTATCTTCACCATCAGCTACGTCCTTTATTACACGTCTCGTGAACCTGGGATTACTGGAGCGCGTGGCAGACAGCAAAAACCGTAAATTCGTGCGCTTAAAGATTACGAAAAAAGGGAAAACACAATTAGCACTAAAAACGGATATGCGTAACAAGGCGCTTACAAACCTTCTCTCCACACTTACCAAAAAAGATCAGGAAGATTTTACCAGAATTCTCCATGCGCTTGTCCGCACTGTTCAGAAAAAGAATATTATTTAACACTTTTTTACTTCAGTCTATGAACCTCTCCTCTCTCCCACACCGGATTCTTACAACGCTTTGGCGCCATAAATGGAAGACGCTTATTGCGTTGCTTATTGTGATTCCTGTAGGCCTTGCGGCTTACGAATTATCGCAACCAAAACAGCCTGAATATGTTACGGAGGAAGCCAAAAGTGGTGATCTTACTCAAACAGTTGAAGCGGTTGGAACGCTCACCTCAGACCGTGATTTAGATTTGCAATTCAAATCATCTGGCGTGGTGTCTCAGGTGTATGTAAAAGAAGGCCAAAAAGTACGTACTGGTCAGCGCCTTGCAACACTTAGCGCCGGTTCACTTGGAGCGGGGGTCGCTAGTGCCGCCGCATCTGTTCGTGAAGCACAAGCGCAATTACAAGCTTTGCGTGAAGGCAATCGCCCTGAAGACATTGCTATTAGCGAAGCAACAGTTGCCAACCGGCGTGCGTCATTGGAATCAGCCAGAACTACCTTAACAGTAGCTGAGGCAAATGCAGAAAGTTCACGTCAGAATCTGGTGAAGCTACGCGCAGAAGTTGATGTGAATTTGAGTGGCCAGGTTCAAGCGGCCGTGAATATTGTGAACGAGAAACTGGTTCGTGCGGAGCAAGCACTGTTAAAGGTAGACGATGTGCTTAGTAATAATGATGTGCAAGATGCACTTTTGCGCTCAACACCAGGCGGTTATGAAAACATGCTTAAGCAAAAATCCAATATTCGTAAGACAATTCAGGCACTCAGAGCAAAGCCATTACCTACGGATTATCAAGGCGCATTACAATCGCTCGCACTGGTGCGTTCTGCATTAAATGAAACATCAAATGCCGTAGGAAACGCCTACAGCATAGTCGCTGCAATGCCTGAAACAAGTTACTTAACAACTGCTAACCGCGAAGCGTATAAAGATGATTTGGCTGCTGAAAAAAATGCCGTACTCGCCGCTATCAGCGCGCTTGATACAGGTGTCACTACACTGCAAAACGCATCAGCTTCTTACAGCACACAAATCTCCAATGAAGAAGCAGCTATTATCAGCGCGCAGGGTACGGCAGACAAAGCACGGTCAGATATCCGCACTTATGAAACATCCCTTGGAATTGACGAAGCAAGTCTGGCGCTTAAAAAAGCAGGTGCACGCCAAACGGATATTGATGCAGCAACTGCACGTGTACGCATAGCTCAAGCAAGTTTGGCACGAGCTAGGGCAGACTTTGGAGATACCGTCCTCATTGCACCAGTAGATGGAACGGTAACAGCCGTGGAAGTAAAACCAGGTGAATTCACGCCATCCGGTGCAGCCGTTTCATTACTTGGGACAGCTCCGCTGAGAGTGGAAATGTTTGTTTCAGAAGTGGATGTGCCAAAGATCAAACTTTCCCAAACAGGTTCTCTGGAGCTAGATGCGTTTAAAGATGTGCGCTACGCCTTACGTGTAAGTGAAGTAGCCAATGCACCTACGGATGTTGACGGTGTATCAAAATTTAAAGTAATGTTGGACTTTGTGTATCCACATGATGAAGTAAAAATTGGTATGACAGGTGATACAGAGATTGTGACGGGCTCAAGTAATGATGTGGTGTTTGTTCCATTGCGCGCTGTGCTCCAAGATGCCGAGGGTCAGAAGATTGTTCGCATTCTTTCCGAGAATGGTAAGATTGAAGATCGATTTGTAGAAACAGGTTTGGAAGGTGAAGGCGGTGTGATTGCCGTCACAGATGTGGAACCAGGCGAAAAGGTGATTGTACTTGTGAAGAAATAATTCATCATCAATATATGATCAACAATTCTGCACCATTAATCGAAATTCAACAGCTCAGCAAATCCTACTTTAATGATGAAGTAGAAACGCCGGTCTTGCATGATATCAATCTCAAGATTAACAAAGGCGAATTCGTGGCCATCATGGGACCATCCGGTTCTGGTAAATCCACTCTCATGCATATTCTAGGATTCTTAGATAGCCACACGGGTGGAACATATTTGTTCCAGGGTGATCCCACTCAGCAGTTAGTAGATGATGATTTAGCACGTATCCGTGCCACACGCGTGAGCTTTGTATTTCAAGCTTTTAACTTATTGCCACGTACTAGTGTGTTTCAAAATGTAATGTTGCCGCTCATCTATCACCCAACTATTCCAGAACGCGAACGCAACAAGCGCACGCAAGATGCTATTGAATTAGTTGGTCTCACACCTCGTAGCGACTATTTATCTAGCCAACTTTCTGGGGGACAAAAACAGCGTGTAGCCATTGCGCGCGCATTGGTCACGGATCCAGATGTTATTTTTGCCGATGAGCCAACTGGAAATTTAGATTCCGCTTCTGGTGTTGCAGTGATGGGAGCATTGCAGCAACTCAATGAAAAAGGTCACACTATTATTTTGGTAACACATGAAATGACCACCGCTCAGCATGCCAAGCGTATCATCCGTATTCGCGATGGCCGTATTGAAATGGATACGAAAGACTTTAACCGAGTGCTTGCAGCGAATACAAATCAGCTGAAATAAAGTTTTTTTTGTTCTTCTTTTTTGTTTGATTAAAGATGCAGCCGTTCGAGGCCCTCAGGCCCGAATGGGAAGATTCAGAGGATTCAGAAGATATCGACCCATTATTCCTCTGAATCCTCTGACTCCCTTGAATCCTCTGAATCCTCTAGTCCTCTCAAATGATTCTCTCCGATACCTTCCACGCGGCTCTCAAAGGTGTGACGGCGAATGTGAACCGCTCACTCTTGACTATGCTGGGCATTATTATTGGTGTAAGTGCGGTGGTCCTTATGAGCGCCATTGGAAACTCCATGCAAGGAGTGATTCTTGGCCAAATTTCCAGCCTTGGTTCAAAAAGTATGGTCATTTTCCCAGGCAGTGAAGAAGGTGGCCCAGGTGCCTTTGGCGCCGGCAGCAAAAGTTTAACCTTTGAAGATCTACGAGAATTGGAACAGTTATCCTCTATAGAAACTCTAGCACCAGTGATATACGGAGTTGGCCCAAGCACGTACGGCAAGCAGAAATCTACGGCCCAAGTGTTTGGTGTGACACCGGAGTTTTTTGAGACGCAGGATTTAACGGCAGATGAAGGCCGCATTCTTGATGCATCTGATGTAGATGGAAACCGCTATGTGGCATTACTGGGTCCAGATGCGCGTGATACGTTATTTGGTCAGCAAGACCCGATGGGTAAAAGCATCAAAATTGGATTGAACCATTATAATGTGATTGGCGTGACCAAGGCACTTGGCTCACAGTTTTTTCAGAATTCTGATGACCGTATTTATATTCCGTACACTATCGCTCAACAGGTAACTGGTCAGCGGTACATTAATTACATCACCATGAATGCCACTGATGGGTTTGATCTTGCGTTTGAAGACGTGAAGTTCTTGCTGCGTCGCCGGCATGGCATCAGTAATCCCACGGATGATCCTAAAAAAGATGATTTCATCATCCATTCATCAGAAGAAGCCGGCCAAATTCTTGGCTCTGTATCTTTGGGGCTGACCATGTTCATCACCACTATTGCCACTATATCTCTCATTGTTGGCGGCATTGGTATTATGAATATTATGTTGGTGTCTGTGACCGAACGCACGCGTGAAATTGGTTTGCGCAAAGCCGTTGGTGCCAAAAGTAAAGATATCTTGCTACAATTTTTGATGGAGGCTGTCTTACTCACTGTGATAGGTGGCTTCATTGGCATGGCGATTGGCGTAGTACTTGCCATGTTTGTAGCGACTGTTGTGGAAAATCTGTTGGCAACGTATGTGTTTTCTATTTCGTATTCGTCCATGATTGCGGCTTTTTTGATGGCCGTTACGACAGGCGTTGTGTTTGGCATAACGCCGGCACGCCGCGCTGCGGCATTGTCGCCAATGGAGGCGTTACGGTATGAATGATCGATTACTCGTATAATCAGACGCAAAATATTGCTTCTCTACCATAAGAAATAATGACCGTTCATCTCTATGTTAACCTCTGATCTATTATCAACGGCGTACCGCGGTATTACGGTGAATATGACACGGTCCTTGCTCACGGCATTAGGCATCATCATTGGTGTTGGCGCTGTCGTACTCATGGTCTCTATGGGACGGTCTTTCCAAAATTATATTCTCACACAGGTGGAATCGGTAGGAACAAATACTATTGATATTTTCCCAACCGGCATTGAAAGCGCAGGTGGAAATTTGGATTCACTCACATTTGATGATCTAGAAGAAATAAAACGACTTTCCACCATTGAAAACGCATCACCCGTCATTATTGTTCCAGAAACGGTGAGTTATGGCCGTGAAGAAGCCAAGCCAACCGTGTTTGGAACCACACAGGAAATTTATGCAAATTACGGTCTTACGTTGGAACGTGGTCGTTTTCTTACGGCTGATGATGATCAATCTTCGAAGCCTGTTGCCGTGCTGGGTTCTAAAGCGGTAGAAGATTTGTTTGGCAGCCGCGATCCACTTGGTGAGCGCATCAGCATTGGCGAAACCAATTACACGGTGATTGGTGTGCTGGAAAAGCAGGGTTCTGCATTGTTATCACAACTGGATAATCTGATTTATGTACCTATTTCTTTGGCGGAAGTACAAGCCGGCCAACGCTATTTGAGTTACCTCACGGTCAAAGCTATTGGTAGCCAGGAACTTGCGAAAGAAGACATCACAGCACTATTACGAAGCCGGCACGATATTGATAACCCAACCAATGACCCGGATGAAGATGATTTTCGAGTGCGTAGCGCAGAACAGATCACAGGCATTATAAGCTCCGTCACGCTTGGCCTTACTATTTTCTTGTCCCTTGTTGCTGCTATTTCTCTGCTTGTTGGCGGTATTGGAATTATGAATATTATGTTGGTGTCCGTCACGGAGCGCACACGTGAGATTGGTTTACGCAAAGCGGTAGGTGCTCGTAAGCGCGATATTCTTTTACAGTTTTTATTAGAAGCCGTCACGCTCACGTTGGCTGGTGGTTTGATTGGTATTCTTGGCGGGCTTGGTGTGGGTTGGTTCCTTTCCAAAATCGCAGAGCGCGTATTAGGTGATTTTGCATTTGCCGTTTCCATCCCATCCATTTTGATGGCAGTGGCCATGGCTATGGGTGTTGGGCTGGTGTTTGGTATGTATCCGGCAAAGAGAGCAGCTGATCTTAGCCCTATGGAGGCGTTGAGGTATGAGTAAATTCCTTGGGTCATCCTGATCCCGAAGGGACTCCTTTGGAGGCGGAGTCGAAGGATAAGTCCTATGGAAGCGCTACGCTATGAGTAAGACTGGTTGAATTGACAAGTCAGAGCCAGTACACTGGCGCAGCTATTAGCAATAATAGGCGTTTCTTTCTCTTGGGTCGGTACCGAAGTAGTCAAACGGGGCAGACTGTAAATCTGCTGGCTCACGCCTTCCAAGGTGCAAATCCTTGCCGGCCCACCAGAACTCGTAAGCCAAATCAACTCGAATCATTCAGTCGCTTAAAAATTTTTGCATTATTCGAACGCCACCTCCAGCCGGTAGCCGCGTTGCTCTTTCTTTATAAGATAAAATAGTGTATTCGGCACAGGTATATTCTTCAGTATGGGGTGATTTAGACCGTATCTCAATAATCTTTTGATCAATTTCAATACGCAATCTTGCCCTAAATGCTTCCGATGCTTCTATTCCCTCGGGGTCAGTACCCCGCTCTCAGAGAGCGAAGGCTACACGTGAAGCAGGGAGTACACTCTCCGCATGACCGAGAGCAAGCACACCCACAAGAG
>Ga0163152_10008516_pt1 | contig 10926 bp, 9 predicted proteins | sample OliLakLV19MP8IB2_FD_148635 | JGI IMG/M metagenome (GOLD analysis project Ga0163152, IMG submission 148635) | Freshwater microbial mat bacterial communities from Lake Vanda, McMurdo Dry Valleys, Antarctica - Oligotrophic Lake LV.19.MP8.IB-2 | ecosystem: Environmental > Aquatic > Freshwater > Lake...
TAGATCGTGTCCTGACCAGCGTCCCCGAGCAGGAGGTTGTTGCCCCCTTTACCCTCGGCTCCGTTGATGGCGTTGCCGTAGATCGTATCGTCGCCGGCGCCGCCGACCACGATGTTGTTACCCTGCTGTCCTTCAGGGCCGTTGACCTGCGGCCCGAAATTCGCGCCGCCGATCAGGATGTCGTTGGCCTCACCGCCAAAGAGCGTGTTGTTGCCGGTGCCGCCGTCGAGCGTGGCGGCAATGGTGGCCAGCGTCGTGGCGTCGAGCGTGTCGTCGCCTTCGTTCCCCTTGGCATCAACGCGGCCGGTAACGCCGCTGAAGGTTTCGACAAAGTTCGTGGCCAGGCCGTTCTCCAACGTGGTGGTGACGCGCACGCTGGTCGGGCTCAATTGCTCGAACTGTACGTGGTCGGCGCCGGCGGTACCGGTCCACACCAGATCGAACTGCCCGGCGCTTTCGACCAATTGCGCGGCGCTGACACTTACGGCCAAGGTCGACTGCGTGCTCGCACCGCTGTCTTTGTCCGCGGCGGTCACTTTGACGGTGCGTGCGCCAACGGTGCTGAACGTATGAGCGACGACCGTGCCCGACGGCCCGCTGACGACCTGCACATCCGAACCGTCGCCGTTCCAATCGATCGTGTAGGTGAAGCCGGCTGCCTGGTCCGTGCTCGAAACGTCGCTAGCCGAGAGGGTGAAGTTCTGCGCGACGCCGCGCTGCAAAGCGCTCGGCCCGGCGATTCCCGCCGTCGGCGCGACGTTGGCGACCGTGACCGATGTCGTGGCGGTCGATGTGCCCAACGGGCCGGTCGCCCGGACGTTGACCGTGAACACTCCGTTGTCGGGCTGCGAGAAATTGACACTCTGGCCCGAGGTTTCGTACGAGCCGTTGTTGTCCAAATCCCAGGCGTACGACGAGATGTCGCCCGTGCCCGACGCGTTCAGCGAAATCGTGGCGGTTTCGGTCGTGTTATAGGGTCCTCCGGAACTGACCAACGGCGGTGTGAACACGATGGCCGAGATGGGAATGCTGTACTGCGTGCCGGCCGCGCCAAAGGCGGCCCCGACGTCGGTCGTGAACGTCAGTGTGGCGTTATACGTGCCCGACGATGCCCCCACGGCATCAAATTGCAGAATGTTGCTTTGAAAATTGCCCGCTGTGATGACGCTGCCGGGCGTAAAGTTGGTGAGCGAGAAGCGGCTGGCATCAGGGCCGGTGATCGCCGCCGAAACCAGCGTGAGGTTGGTGAGGTTGCCGAGGTTGCCATCGCTCGTCGTGTTGACCACGTTGACGCCCTGTGCGACGACCGAGCCGGCCGTCACGGGGCTGAGCGTCACGTCGGGTACCGACGTGAAGACGGGCCCTACGCCCGTGCCCGAGAGCAGCATGTTTTGATTGTTGCTCGAGCTGCTGGCGCTAACGATTTGGTTTTGCAAGCCGCCGCCCGTCGGCGTGAACGTGTAATTGACCGCGGCTGTGTCACTCCCTAGCGAAGGATCTTTGAAGAGGGGGTTGAAGCTTTGCCCGCCGCCGCCGAACGGCCCGGTCGCCACGCTGAAGGTGAGGTTCTTGACCTTGGTGTAGTTCGGTCCGACGTTGCTGGCCGTCGTGCCCAACGACGCCGTGGTGCCGATGCGCACGTTGCCGAAAGCCAGGTCGGTGCTACTGAGCGCCAGCGTGGCCGATTGCAGTGCGGTGCCGAAGTACTGCTGCACTCCGTACAGCGACACGATGTTGTAGCCGCTCGAATTGAGATGGATGGCATCGCCGGGGTTCATCAACGACGGGCGCGTGGGCCAGGCGGGGTAGAGTTCGGGCGGATAGACCGAGCCCGTGCCGGCGACTGACGGAAAGTACCCGCCGGCGTAGCCGTTCGTGGTGTTCAACAGGCCGTAGTTCCAGATATGGGCCACGCGGCTGCTGGCGTTGGCGACGGCCACCTTGCCATTTTCGGCAGCTTTCAATCCGTCGTTCAGGGCCTGATTCTGCGGTCCATCAAAAAAGATGTTGCCTGTCTTGCCAATGCCCAGATTCGCGCGAATGGTATCGCCTCCCGAACCCGAGACCATGTCCCAGACGTTGATGTAGTCGTAGCTGGCGATGACGACCTGAATGTCGGGGCGAATCGCCAGGATCGAATTGACGATCGTCTGCACGTTCGTCTGGATTGCCGAATAGACGGCCGCGTTATTTGGGTTGCCGACGTAAAAGCCACCGCCGAGCGCGCCCAACAACAGATCGTTCCCGCCGGAACTTAGCCAGACGATGTCGGCATCGGGATGGGCGTTCACTCGCGCAATGATGTCGCCGAGCTGCGCCACGTGCTGGGCCGCGGTGCCGCCACCAAACGACTCGTTGTAGACCGGCACGCCAGGAAAGTACGCGTTGATGGTGTTCCCCAGGCTATTCGAGAAGCCTGGCGCCGCGGGCGCCGATCCCGGCGCCCCGGCCGCGATTAGCCAGGCCCAGCTATCACCGATCGTCACCACGCCCGAGAGCACCTCGCGACGCTCCAGCGTCTCGCAGCTCAGCACGCGCCGACGGGCGCCTGCGCTAGTATTTCGCATGGACTGAGTGTTACGACGCTTGGCACTGCGCCGGCCCGAACCCGTCTGCCGAAACCAACCGATTCTCATGCGCGAACTCCCCGCTCTCGGCATCCAGACAAACGTCTGCCAACTTTTGCGCCGAACGCTTGATGACTTTTCGACCAGGCGACTGGCGACCGGGGCCCTCGGTGGTCGAACCCCGATCCTACCCGCTCGCCGGCGCCAAACCCCTGCTTCTGCCCCGAATCGCAGGCTCCCACCCAAAGCCTATTCGCTGGGTCGCGGCGGGTGTGACATCGATTTACCTAGATTAATCCGAGACAGCGCCCTGGTGGCGACTTCCCCGGCTATTTGGAACCTCCAGGCGTCGGCTTTACCCGTACTGAATGGCGCCCACGCCAACGCACCACGAATTGGCTGTTTCACCGCGCCAATCAGGGTCTCGGGTCGTCAGCCGGACCCTGAGGACGTAATTACTTACGTCAGCGATGCAATCGGTCGATTCGCCGACCCGCGTGGGGGATGAATCGCCAGCAACCGCCATCAATCGCTTGCATCAAACCGCCTGCTTCCGGCAGAATCACGGAGTCGTTCTTGAACATCGATGCGATCGGCGGAGTAGCCGTCGCGATTAGAAGTGGGACGGCGGACAGTTATCTCGTCCGTCGCCGCAGGAGGTCCGCCGCCCCATGAAACTTACGCGGTCTGTTAGCTACGCGGTTGGAGTGCTACTGGGCGTTGGGCAAGTGCGCGGCGATGGCCCCGTGCCCGCCGCCCAGATTTCCAAGGCCGGCAAATACCCGCCACGGTTTTTGTATCGCGTGTTGCGACGCCTGGTCGACGCCGGCCTGCTGACCGGCACGTCGGGCCCTGGCGGCGGCTACTCGCTCGCCCGACCAGCGCGCAAGGTCACGCTGCTGGATATCGTGACCGCGGTCGAAGGCAAACCGACTGCCACGAAGCTGTCGGCCGTCAGCCCGGCGCATCGACCGGCCCTGGCCACCATCAATCGACTGACCGAACGGGCGGCGCAGCGCTTCCGTCAGGACCTGGCCGGCGTGACCCTGGCCAAGCTGGCGACGGGCAACCGAGCGAAGCGCGGTAAGGGCAAAACAGCCAAGCGCGCCAGCAAGTAATCAGTCCTGGCGAAGATTCCGTCCGCATCTCACACTGCCGCGCTAAAACAGCCCCAGGATCGGGCTCCCCTCGGGCAGCAGATCGAACGGCCGCCCCTCGCGATCGACATGCGCCAGGTCGTCGATCCTCAGCGAATGATAGACCGTCTTGGCGATGTCCTCGGGGGCGACGGGCCGATCGGCTGGAAACTCGCCCAGCCGGTCGGTGCTGCCATAGACCTGCCCGCCGCGCACGCCGCCGCCGGCCATGAGCACGCTCATCGAGTGGGTCCAGTGATCGCGCCCCGCGCCGCCCGCCCCGCCCGAGCGCGGATCGCCGATCTTCGGCGTGCGCCCCATCTCGCTGGTGACAAATACGAGCGTGTCGTCCAGCAGTCCTCGCTCAGCCAGGTCGGCCAACAAAGCCGAAAAGCACTGATCGAACTCCGGCAGCAGCCAATCCTTCAGGCAGGCAAAGTTATTGCCGTGCGTGTCCCAGCCGCCGCCGCTGGCGCAGTGCATGCGATCGGATCGCTTGAGATCCTCCTGCCAGAAGACGCTCACGAACGGCACTTCGGCCTCGACCAGGCGGCGGGCCAACAGCATGCTCATGCCGTTGATCGTTTCTCCGTAGCGCTCGCGCACCACCACGGACTCGCCCGAGACGTCGAACGCTTCCTTGGTGCGCGGCGATCCCAAAAGTGAGAATGCACGCTCCTGCTGCTTGCTGTAGATCACGGTCTCGAGCGCGGCGTCAACCCGCGCGGCCGCCAGGTCGACCTCGTCCAACAACCCGCGGCGAGCACCCAGCCGATCGGCGTTCATCCCCGCCTCGAGCGACAGAGCCGGCACCGAGAATTCGAGCGGCTTGTCCGCATTGCCGATCACGTACAGCGGATCGTGCTCGACACCAATCCTGGCGGCAAACTGACCCGGCCGCGTGTACTGCGGAGCGCCAGGCATCTGCGGCAGTGTGATCGCGCTGGGCAAGTACGGATGGGGCGGCCGCTTCAAATTCACCACCGAACCGATAAACGGCCAATCGTCGGGCCGCGGCGTGCGCGCATTCAATAACTGCGGAAAGCTGGGATCGGGATGGTGCCCCGTCAGGTTGTAGTAGTAGCCGGCGTGGTGATCGCCGGTGCCGCGGCCGAAATGCCCTAGCGAGCGAACGACCGCCAGATGATGGGCCTGCTGGGCCAGCTTCGGCAAGTGCTCGCACATCTCAATGCCCGCGGCAGTCGTGGCGATCTGGCCGAATGGCCCGCGATACTCGGCCGGCGCCAGCGGCTTCATGTCCCAGGTGTCGAGCTGTGACACGCCGCCCGAGAGCCAGACCAGGATGCACGACTTTGCTTTGCGGCGTGGCGTGGACGACTGCGCTTCGGCGCCCCGCGCCAGTAGCGCGGCGTCCAGGCCGCAAAAACCAATGCCACTGGCGACCAGAAACGTGCGGCGGTCGAGCCGCGGACCCAAACCACGATGGAGATCGGCGCCAGGCATCAGCATCCTCAGACGAAACGGCGCAGCATCGTTGCTGCGAATCGACCCGCGAAACTGTCAGCAGAATCACGCGCCGGCCCCAAAAGGTCAAGCAGAAAAGCCCCCCATGCCGAGACTCGCTCGATCGCGTTATATTGGCGGCGACGCACTTACGTTCGCACAGCACGGGAGCACGCGTTTGATGATCCGGGTCGCAGGGCACGAGTTGGTGGGCAATCGCACGTCGGGCCGCGTCGGGCTGTTGGTTGCCGACGAGCTCCTGCACCTCTGGACCCGAATCACCACGACCATTGTCAAACGCGGCTTCATCGTCGAATATCGCGACCTCGAGCCGCCTCGCACCGGCATCTTCGACGGGCTGCGGATCGTGCTCGATCCCGACGTCGACTTCGAGATGCAGTGCTTCGTGCTCCTGCACCTGTTCGGTCACTCGGTGCAGTGGGTGGCGCCGTCGATCGTTGACAAGCTCGACGCCTTGCGGCACACGCACGACAAATCCCGCTTCATGCAGGCGCTGCACGACTACGAGTACGAAGCCGCCCGATATGCCCTGACACTGCTGCACGAAGCGGGCGTGACGCACCTGGATCAGTGGTTCGCCGATTTCGTGGCGACCGATTGGCGCTACGTCGAGCGCTACTATCAAACCGATCAGATCCCGCCCTGGAACGAATGCCTGCAATGCGGCTGCCCGCCGATCGAGGCCTGGCCCGTTCCGCCGCTCGTACACCGGCAGGTGGAGGTGCGGTTCGCGTTTTGAAACGGTTGCGTCCGAGAATCCGTGCGAGCGTGGTTACTGGGGTGCCACTGCTGGCTTGCCCAGCAGTGCTTGATCGATCATTTGCAACATTTCGATCGGCAATGAATCGGTTGCCCTGTGTGTCACTGCTGTTATCCCGATCGATTCTCCCTCCTGAAATAGTTCCTCGTAGTCTTGTACAGCAGCTTGCCAGAAACGAGCAAACCAAAACCGAGGCAGACCGCCGCTAGCGCAAACACAACGACAGTTTCTAATACGGCCGCAATCGTTAACTCGTCTTCAATCAGGATTTCGAATAGCGCTCCCACCGAGGCGACAACGAACCCCATCTCTAGTGCCGTACCGATTAACAAGCGTGGTCCCCAGAGAAGCCACATTCCGATCACGACGATCGCCTTTTGGGGATTCTCCGCGGCCTCACGATAGGCGAATCTTTCCGAAAGGAGGCCTTGATAAGGGTCAGTTGTCGCCTTCACGGTCAACGACACTTGGCACTTTGGGCAGAAGTCCACGCCCGCGGGCAGCGGTTCGAGGCAGCGCGGACAAAGTGGTTGAGCCCATTCGGTCATGACTGCATCTTACTCAAACCTCAATGCAAAGCGCTGCCAAGGCGAGTAACACGGTAAAGGCATGACTTACGCCGTCTACGCCCGCACCTTCTTCTTCTGCGGCGGCAGCGGTGGTGCATGCGTCATCCGCGGGTCGTTATGAGTCGAACTCGGAGTCTGGCGGGCGCATTCAATTGCAGCACGCGAACTGTCGTACGACCAATGGCCGTTGAGCCGACGATTCTCAAGCCTTGCCAAGTGAAATGCGCCTTCCAGACGTCGAGGCGCGGGTTATACAGCCGCGTGGTTGCATTTGATTTAGGGTCAATCCCCGTCAAATCGCTTCCCTTATGCAAGTTGCACTCTGCGCACGCCAGTGCCAGGCTCTCGATGTCGTCACCACCGCCGTGCTTGCGCGGCAATACGTGCTCGATTTGCAACGGAATGAGCAACGAATCGGACTGATGCCGCTGGCAATATTCGCAGCGATCAACTGCGCGCTCGCGCACCAATCGGCGCGTGGCCCCAGCGACCATCATCATCCGCCTTTGGTCAGGCGGAATCGTGCCTCGGCCTGCAGTACCGAGAGCAAATTGTTAGCCTCAATATAGGCCTCGTACTCGGCGCGATCGGCTTTGGAAAGCTTTCCTTCGTTGGCTCTCTCCGACAGTTCCGACAGCCGATCGCTAAAAGCCGGATCACCTTGCAGTTCGGCGAGCTGACGAGTCTGCTCTGCGGAGAGCAGCGCAAACAAGGGAGCGGTCCCGCGATGAAAGGCTTCTTGTGAATCGTCGATCGTGCTCATTCCGTTGATCTTAGCTCGCCGGGGCCTGCCAGGTCAAAACCCGGCCCCCACTACGCCCGCACGCGCTTCTTCTGCGGCGGCAGCGGTGGCGGTGGCGGAGTCTGCAACAGCGGCGGGATCGCTTCGTTCAGCGGTTCCAAACCGGTCGGAAAACTCAACTCGCTCATCGTGCGCTCCGTGTCGCGCATGCTGGCCGCCACCTGATCGACCTGGCCGGCGATGAAGTCGGGCTCTTGCCGACCAATCGCCAGCTCGCCCAACGAGCGAATTTTGTTTTCCAAGCGATCGAGCTCCAACCGCACGAGCTGCAGATTGTCGGCGGCCTTTTGCAGATTGGCCGCCCGTTCGCGGCAAGTCGCCAGGTTGTCTTCGAGCGCTTTGCGAATTCGGATGCGCTGCGGCTCGTCACCCGCGGGGCCGACCGCTTGCAACTGCTGCTCGAGCCGGGCAATCTCGGCGTCGATCTCGCGCCTTTGGGTGCGGCTCAAAAACCGCTCGAGCGAATGTTCGGTATACAGCAGCCGCATGAACATCCACAGCAACCGATCGAGCCCGGCGACTTGCAAGTCGTCCAACGGACTGGTCAGCGACGCCGGTCCCGGGTCTTTCAGCCCGGCCGCGATCTGCCGCAGCTCAAGGCAGCAGCTACGCAGCGCCTGAAACCGCTTGAGCGACTCGGGCGGCAGCGCCGACATCACGCGCTCGAGCGACATTTGGGCCTGTTGGCCGGCATCCGCTCGGCGCAGTTTGGCTTCACCGGCGTCGACCGACTTCTGGAACTTGGGATGGGTGCCCAGCATGCCGACGTAGGCGATTTCGGCGGCCAGCACCAACGGCAACACAACGTCAGCGGCGCCGCCGCTCATAGCGCCGCCGACGATGCCGGCGCCGAAGAACAACAGGTTCCAGTGGTTCAAGAACGCGGCTTTGACGTACCGCAGCGCACCCACGTTTGCCTCACTCCACACGCCAGCTCAGCCGAACGACTGATGGGTCACGACGCCGCGCCGCGGCTCCCCTCGGCCTCGAGCTGGGCAATTCGATCTCGAATATAGCACACTGTATCGACGAACCGCGGGTCGCGCTGCATCTGCTGCGCGGGGCGATCTGCCGGCTCAATCCGCAGTTGCTCCAGTAGCATGCCGGGGGCGGCCGAAAAAATGTACACCCGGTCCCCCAGAAACACCGCCTCTTCGATCGAATGCGTGACGAAAAACACGGTCGCTTCGACTTCGCGCCACAGCGAGATCAACAAATCCTGCATGTTCATCCGCGTTTGCGGATCGAGCGCGCCGAACGGCTCGTCCATCAAAATGATCCGCGGCCGCAAGATCAACGTGCGGGCGATTGCCACGCGCTGCCGCATGCCGCCTGAAAGCTCGTGCGGGTATTTGCCGGCATCGGTCTTGACGTTCAGCCCGACGTGAGCGATCCACTCGCGGGCCAGCTCAAAGCGCTCGCGTCGCGGCACGCCCTGGCATTCGAGACCGAAGGCCACGTTGTCCAACACGGTGCGATGATCGAAGCTCGTGTAGTCCTGAAAGACCATACCCCGATCGGCCCCCGGCCGCGCGACCGGCTGGCCAAACACGAGCACGTCGCCACTCGTGGCCGGATGCTGCGGCGGCAGCCCGGCGATCAAGCGCAACACGGTGCTCTTGCCGCAGCCGCTGGGCCCCAACACGCAGACGAACTCCCCTTTGCCGTGGACGTCTTCGACCGTGAAGCTCACGTCGCGAATCGCCGTGAACGCGTTCGACTTGCCAGCGTTGTACGTTTTTGTGACGTCGACAAACTCGACGACGTGCGGCCGCTGGGGTGAAGGTTGGGGTATGGGGCTGGCCGGCAGAATGCGCCCCATGCCGACGGTTTCGCCCGGCGGCAGTGGCGGCGTTGAGATCGCGCCCTGGTGTGCAGGCGTAGCAGCTTGCCCGGCCGTCATGAGGGCCGCCCCTTCGATTCAACCGCCTCGTGGCTGGCCGTCGACGCGCCCCCGGTCGGCGCTTGGGCCGGCCTGATGCCCACCATGTGCCACAGCAGGAACTTGACGCTCTCGGCCACGTGCATGATGCCGCGCACCAACTGGTTGAGGATGCCGGCTCCGCCGTACTGATGGGGGAACAGCTCGCGCTGAATCCAGAACAGCAGGCGATCGATGGCAAACGCCACGAGCGGGATGATCAACAGAATAAGATAGACGTAAGCACGGTCGCCGCGGCCGCGCTGCGCGGTGTTGATGATGTCTCCCAGCCCGCCCGATTCGGAGCCGAACTTGACCATCTCCGCCAGCATGATGTAACCAAAAGCCAGGCCGAACAGCACGCGCAACGAATTGAACACCGAGGGGAGCGCCAGCGGCACCAGCACCTTGAGAATGATCTGCCAGCGATTGGCGCCCAAGGTATAGGCCGTATCGACATACGAGCCGGCGACATCCTCGACGGCGGCGGCCGTGTCCGAGACGATGAAGGCCACGCAGGCGATGTAAATGAACATCACCTTCTGCAGCTCGCCGATGCCGAAAAAGAAGAACGTCAACCCCGTCAGGGCCGCGATCGGAATGTTCCGGCCAAACAGCAGCAGCGGCGCGAAGAACGCCCGGGCCCAGCCGAAGCAGCCGCAGAGCACCCCCAGGGGAATGCCCACGAGCACGGCGAGCCCGAAGCCTGACGCCACTCGGCGCAGCGTGATCATCAAGTTGCGAGTCAGTGCGCGGTCGAACCACAGCGACTTGAACTTGGCAAATGTCTCGACGGGGCTGGGCAGGATATAACGCGGGTAGAGTCGCTCGGCGTCGGTCTCACCTGCCGTGGCGTACCACCACAAACCGAAAACCGCGGCGATGCTCAGCGCACCAAAAAATGCGGCCTGCCAGACAGTCGGCGGACGCCGGAGCGCCCTGAATTCCCGCACGCGACGAGGCGCTGCAGCGACCGCGGCCGTCGGTGAACTGGTTGCCGCGCTTGCGTCGCCGGCCGCGGCCTGTGGCGCGGATGCCGAGTCTGCGTTGGGCTGTGAATCGGTCACGGCGGCCTGCGGCTATTGCTTCTCGGCCGAGTAAACCTTGATCTCGACGCGGCGATTCTTCTGCTGGTTGTCCGGATCGTCGTCATCGGCCGGCTTGTCCCAGCCCTTGCCTACCGCCACGAACTGATTGGGATCGAGCTCTTTGAACTTCGCCAGCACGGCTTCCTTGACGGCGTTCGCCCGATTGGCCGAAAGCTCTTTGACGAGCGCCTCGGGTGCCGATCCACGCAGCGAGCTATCGGTATGCCCTTCGATCACGATCCGGGCCGCCCCGAACTGGCCGACGAGCTTGGCGATTTCGGCCAGCACGAGGTCCACATTGGGATCGTAAAGCTCTTCGATATCCTTGTCGCCGTCGCGGTGGACCACCTTCTTGTGCAGGTCCCAACTGTTGGGAAAGAAGTGGATGATGACCGTGTTCGTGAGGATCTGGTCCGACTCGGCCTCGATCTCGCTGACCGTCTTGGGGGCTAATTGCAGGCGGTATTCATCCTTTTGCGAGGCGTACTTCGCATCCTTGCCCAGCTTCGCGATCACCGAGAAGTCCATCACCTGGTCGAACGGCACCTGCTTGCGGCGGCGCATGTCGGGGTCGATGCGGCTATACAAGTAATACGCC
>Ga0163152_10008518_pt1 | contig 10924 bp, 4 predicted proteins | sample OliLakLV19MP8IB2_FD_148635 | JGI IMG/M metagenome (GOLD analysis project Ga0163152, IMG submission 148635) | Freshwater microbial mat bacterial communities from Lake Vanda, McMurdo Dry Valleys, Antarctica - Oligotrophic Lake LV.19.MP8.IB-2 | ecosystem: Environmental > Aquatic > Freshwater > Lake...
TCTTAACCCAGGAAAAATGTTTACGGTATTCGAAGTCTGGAAACACGCCCGTCTGGATGTGAAACTGCCGTGGGATCACAAGTGATGCGGTATGGTTCCTCGCTGTTTTCAGTGAGAGGTGGAGCGACTTGTCCCCAAGCCGCTGACGCGGGCCGCCGCGCCCAGATTGTAATGGCTATAAAACCATCGCGTTAGGGACAACGCGATCCACCTCGGGCAGCCTTGAGGTCTTTCGTGGCTGGGCACTTCAGCTCTTTACCCACTGAAAACAGCGAGGAACCACGGTATTCACTGTAACCGTTTATGACAAGCGACATGAGTTTTGTTTTTAGCTCGGTTTCCGAGTCTCTTCAGCGCAATTGAAGTCGTAATCCGGGCGTGAATCGCGGTTTCTCCGCGGCTCTCCCCCATGGCGGCGCCCATTCCGATCAGCATCCGTGCCTCTCGTCGGAGCGATGACGTAGATGTCATCGCCCGGTGGCGCACGTGTGATTGGGTGCGGATCGGTTTTGCTGCCGACGATGGGGTGAATTTCGGGAAGCCGTTAGTGGTCGATTGAGCCTCGAAACGTATGTCCAACCACGACTCGTCTGCGGGCGGTCAATCCAACTCACAACGTGCCGGCGGGTCGTCGCCGATCGTTCCGTTGGCTCCGGACGTAGCGTCACGCGATGAGTTTCCGCGCTCTGCGGCCGTGGGGCCGCGCCTCGGGCGTCGGCGCGGCTGGACGGAAGGGGCGTTGGTCGCTGCGGCCATGGTGGTAGTAGTGTGGTTTTTCCATTGGACCGTCGCGGCCAACAGTGGATTCGAGGACTGGGCGGACATGGACTATTTCAAGCTCATGGTCCGTGGCTGGCAAAAAGGGCAGCTGAATTTGGACAAGGAGCCTGCGCCGGAATTGCTCGCTCTAGCCGATCCGTACGACCCCGCCCAAAACGGACCCTACAAACTCGGCGACGCGACGCTGTATAAGGGAAAATATTACATCTATTTTGGTCCCGCGCCGGCGCTCACTCTCATGCTGCCGTACGCCGGGTTGACGGGGCGGCAGATGACAATGGGGGCCGCCACATTTTGGTTCGTTACCACAGGATTTTTGACGGCGAGTTTTTTATTCCTCGCGATTCGTCGCCGTTATTTTCCGGCCAGCCGGATGGTGATGGCTCCGCTGGGGGTGCTCGCGCTGGGATTCGGCACGCACCTGCTGGCCTTGGCGCAGCGGCCGATGATTTGGGAGCTGCCGATCTCGGCGGCGATTACCTTCACCCTTTTCGGAGTTGCCGCCTGTTATCGCGCCATTCACGGCAAGCGCCCGTTGCTCGCCATGGCGGCTGCCGGGCTGTTTCTCGGACTCGCGATCGGTTCGCGCCCGATTTGCCTGGTTGCCTCGGGGCTGCTGCTGGTGCCCGTGCTGCTTGCTTGGCGCGAACCGGTGCCGGGCCGTTCGTGGTGGCGCATGGGTTTGGCTGCAGCCATGCCGCTCGGATTGTGCGGTCTCGCGCTGATGGCGCACAACTATGCCCGCTTTGAAAATCCCTTGGAGTGGGGGCAACACTATCAGCTCTCGGGGGCGTACGAGGGCAAACTGGTCCATTTCAGTCTGCGTTTTCTGCTGCACAATTTTTCCGTCTATTTCTTTCAGTTGCTCGGGTGGAGTGGTGAGTTTCCGTTCGCGTTGGCCCGCGGCATTGAAATCGGCCACATTCCGGACTACTTCGGGACGGAGGAAGTGGCGGGCTTGGCGGTTACGTTTCCCTTCGTCTGGTTCGTGCTCGCCCTGCCGCTGGCGTGGTTTCGCCGGGATGACATCACGGCGCGGCATCTCACCGCCACGATCGGCAGTGTGGCCGCCTATACGCTGCCGGTGATGGCGCTCGTGATGGGTTATTTTTCCACGACGACCCGATACCAAACGGATTTTGCCGTGGGTTTTGGGCTGCTGGCGCTGATCGGGCTGCTTGCCCTCGAGCGCTGGGCGCAGGCGACACGACCTCGTTTTCTGCCCGGCGGCGTGCCGGCGCTCGCGATGGTGCTGGTGGCGGTGACGGCGTTCATCGGCACCCTGATGAGCTTCGATTACCACGCCCGCTCGCTCTCGGTGACAGCGCCGAAGACCTGGGCGGTTTTGGAGAATCGCACCGGCTTGGCGATCGCCGCCGTGGGCAAGTGGCTGGGGCAGCTGAACGGCCCGCGAGAGTTGAAAGTACGCTTCAAAGCGCGCCCGGTGGGAACGATCGAAACCTTTTGGCAGTCGTCCGATCCTCAAGCCGAAGAACGCATCCTGGTTGAACACCTGAGTGAACAGCTGATTCGTTTCGGCTATGAGCGGGGCGCGACGGCCCCGGTGTGGGGCCGGCCTTTGCGCTGGAAGCAAAACCACACGCACACCGTGAGTGTGCAGGTGCCTTCACTGTATCCGGCGACCGGTGACGGCTGGTGGGGAGTCGTCCGCCGGGCGCAGGAATTTCAAGAACGCAGCGGTGTCGCGGTTTGGTTCAGCGGGGGCCGGGCCCTGAGCCAGGTGGTCGAGCCATGGCCCGCTCAGGTGACTCCGGGTGGGCGAGTCGGGCCCGACTTCACCGGCGAAATCCGCTCCATTAAGCCCCGCCTGTTCCGCGAGGACGAAATTGCGTCAGGCTTGGCGGAACCTTGGGCAGCGCGGGGTGGCGTTTTGACGATGCGCATCGTCTTTCCGCCCACGCTGCTCGAAAAGGGTGAGCCGATTTTCGCGGCGGGAGCACATTACCGCTCAAGCATCGTCTTTGTTCAGCCGGCCGGGGGCGGGATCAAAATCGTATTCGAAAACTATAGCCTGCCCCGCATCGAGACTGAGGTGATCCGGCCGAATCCGGCGGGACATCTCCTGGAACTCGAAATGGCCTCGTTCGATCCGGCGGCGTACGGCGTGGAGGCGACCGGCGAGGTGATCGTGCGGCTCGACGGCAAGGAAGTGATGCGCACGTGGCAGGTGGCGTATCCGTTTCCCTGGGGACACGAGCGAATCGGCGAGAACCCGTTCGGAACGACGTGCGCGGTGCGGTTTCGAGGCTGGATTACGGACGCCCGGTGGGTGCGTTGACGCGGACTGCTCTGCTTTGAAACCACCATCTCATGAGATATGGATTTTTCCGGGGTAGGGCCCGACCTTGGTCGTGGCCTGAACGGTGGGGCGAAAAAGAATCGGCCACGAGCGAGCTCGGGCCCTACGGCCGCTTCCTTTGAGTCGAGTTAGTTCTGAAATTGCCAAACCACTTTCCCGTCTTGCACTGACGCAGCGGTGAAGCCGCCTTGCAGACGGTGAGCAGGGATGACCTTTGGAAGGGGGAAGTCGCCGGCCTCGGCGTTCGACATGATGTAGTCCGTACCGAGTGTGGTTTCGATCGCGATGACGCCGGGAGCAGGTGATGTGACGTTCCGGACCAACGGCTGGCCGGGTTGGTGTCCTTCGAAGACGGATACGAAAAGTTTTGGCCCACTGCCTTGAGTCCGACGGATGATATACGGCAGGGTGGCGCCCAGGTCAGAGTTTTTCCAGTCGCGCTGGCCCCAGCCGTCGGCGACGTAAACGCGCTCTCCGGCTTGCCCAATGTTCCAGGCAACGCCGGTCAGGTTGGCGCCGACCCGCCACGTGGTCCGCCAAACGTTCGCGCCGTCAAACGTGCGAACGCCGGTCAAATCGTAGAGTCGTTCGCTGGCCGGTACCGGAGTTCCGCCGAGAATGTCGCACGTGGCGGCAGAAGCGTGATAGACGAAGTCCTGTTTTTGGCCGCCTTCTACCCGGAAGAAATCCACCACATAATTTCTTCCGTCGCCGTGATCGATAATCGCGGTCGTACGGCGATACTCCGCGGTGCCGGCATACGCCTGAGATGAGGCTTCCATCACCTTCACGTTTTTCGACGTGCGGAACCTTGTCATTTCTCCGCCGCGTTCCTTCGTGAGTTGATCCTTTTCGTCGATCAAGACCGTGTTGTGCGCCAGCGTGCGGGAGGTCTGATGTTTCTTCGGGTGATCCCAAAGGTAACCGAGGTCGGAGAGGATCTCGTGCCCACTTTTCCAATACGTCAGGTTAAGGCTGTCCTGGTGATGGTGTCCGCCCCAGTGGCTGGCGCTCAGCAGGAGCAAACTTTCCCGGCCATCTGCTCCCGTCCTGAGATGTCCGATGCGAAGATCGGGTGGGGACCAGTCGGGCAACTCCACCGGCGCGCCCGGCTTTTTTTCCAGCCCGGGCTCGCGGTAATAGAGTGCGAGGGCCGCGTGGCCGCGATCGAGATCCGGGCCGCAAAGTTCCTTGAGTAAGCCGAGGTAATCGGAGCGCTCCGGGTAGTTGGCGACCATCAGCTCGACGAAATTGCTGCCCAGTCCGGAGTGCACGTAGGAGTCCGCATAGGGCGGGTACGTCAGATTGCCCTGCAATCCCTTGAAGGCGTTTTCCCAAATGCGTTCGTAAGCCGTGCCGCGGTAGAGGTTGACGGCCACGCGGCGTTTCCCGTCGGGGCCGCGGTAGCTTTCGGGTTCGTTGTAGCCGCGCAGTGCTTGCGGCATGTCCCAGATATTGCCGAGCGTCATCGTCGCGTATGCGGGTGATTCGGACGTGGTGCCATCCGGTAGAAACCAACCGTCCACCGTCTGCTGAAAGCCATCCCAGCCAAAGCGCACCAGTTCGGGATGGCCCACGCAAAGCCCGACCAGGGCCGCGGCCGTGCGATTTCCGACGGACTTGTTGTTGATCTGCTTGTCGCTCACCAGCAGCAGCGTGCTCTCCAGCAGCAGGTCGCGTTCAATGGTCCGGCGTTCTGCTTCAGAGTAAAGAGGAGCGCCGTCGGTCGTCGTCGCCGTGCAGGTGAAATCGTACGCCTCAACGACCTTGCGCACGAAACCGGATTCCTGGCCGACGCCACCCGCGCGTCCTGCGGTCCAGTAACCGGTGTGCAGTCGTCGGTCCGGTTGCGTAGGTGGAGCGCACAGCTCGGGACTGGGCAGTTGCAGGATGAACTGCGACGCGATGCGGGGGTCCAGGTCCGCGTATTCACCATACCCGTTGTGCACGAGCCAGTGCGGGTAGGTCGCCGCGAAGCGCAGCAGAATCGCACGCACGCCTTGCGCGTATTCAGATTTTCCCGACAGCAGATAGGCCTCGGCGAGCGTGCGCGCGAGGCTCGCTACGTGAGCGACTTTGCGAGCGCGAATGTTGGCGGTGAAACTGGGACGGCCGGTTTTGAGGCCAAAAATCACGAATGGCTCGCCGCCATAGAACGTAAGTTCCTGCGGCTTCCCCCAAGTGCTCCGCAGCGTGATGGTTTCAGGATATTGCGGGTGGGGAAAAACCGTGCGGCAGACGTCACAGGTGAGTTGATCGGGATTGGATGCCGTCCACGACCAGAGGCCGTGCGGATGGACCGGCTTACCTTGATCGCGACAAGCGGGGCAGGGCGTGAATTTCGGATCTCCGGGCGTCGTTTCCGGGATCATCTGCGCGAGATAGGCGGGCGTTAGCTGGGCGACGGCGGTGCGAGCGGAGCGTTCGAGCTTTTCCGCGTAGCTTTGGGCCCAGGCGTACCGTTGGATGTTTTCACGGGCGCGGACCACGTCAGCGGGTTTGAAGGCGCCGCTCGGATGCTGGACTTCATCGCGATATTTTTCCCAGTCGGACCAATCGAAGAGCGGCTCGGGCTCAGCGGCGTGGCTGATCGTGAGACTGAATGCGACCACGGCTACGAAGAGAGCAAAACGGGGCATGAGGCGTGAGGGCATGGTCGAGCTGAGCAGGGCGCTTCAGCTTGGATCGTCGTCGGTCGGATGCACGTGCAAAGAAGGGGCGTAGAGCAACGGGAGTAATACCAAGCGGACTTTGCTTTTACACCGCTAGCTGAAAGTTACGTGAGCCAATTGACCGCGAAGATCGCTGACGGCGCGCGTCATCTGTGTTTAAAAAAAGATTGGGGTTTGAGTCGTGCCGTAACTCGGATGGAAGGCCCCGGTTCTGACCTCGATCCATCGCGGATAGCGCGGATGGAGCGGATGCCCGGGGCGTTCGTGAGCGATGCAGGCAAAGGTGACTTTTGATTCGCTGAATGGCTGAATTTATCCGCGCTATCCGTTTCATCCGCGTAATCCGCGGTTGGGTTGAAAGGCTTGGGGCGATTGGTATAACCCCGCAGTTATTCCATTACCTCAGGAAAATTGCTGGTTTCCCGAGTGGGGCCCATGGGTCGAGGTTTGAAAGGTGCGGCCAGAATGAATCAGCCACGAGCGAGCTCGGGCCCTACGGCTCAGAAAATATGGTTTTTTCCGGGGTAGGGGCCGACCTTGGTCGTGGCTTGAGCGCGAGGTGCCGTCGATAACGAACCAGTCACGAGCGGCGGCCTGGGGTGCTACCGCCGTTGCCGCGTCGGGCGCTGTCTCACTTCTTTTTGCCCGGCTTCGGCTGCGCGGCACTCGGAGCCGGTTTGACCGCCTTGGGGTTCTTCTGAGTCTGGACCCGTTGGAAGCGCTGAATGGCTTTCTGATCCTTGATGTTTGGTAGGTATTTGGCTCCCATGACGCCAAGGCCGTCTGGATTCTCCGCGACCGGCAATCAGAATCGCGTCCGGCGAAGTGCAGCCGGAGCGTATTGAACGGCCCGGCCAAAGCTCGCCAGGGCTATCGTGAGTTCTCTGTGAACAACCTTCCGGGTTTTTCCATTGCGGGGGAGGGTGTCCACCGTTGAATGACGCCCCTTTCCCACCTGCATGTATCTCAAGGCGCTCAAGCTTCATGGTTTTAAAAGCTTCGCAGATCCCACCACTCTTCGGTTTGAACCGGGCGTCACGGCGATCGTAGGTCCCAACGGCTGCGGCAAGTCCAACGTCGCGGATTCCATCCGCTGGGTGCTCGGTGAGCAGAGCGCCAAGGCGTTGCGAGGTGGTAAGATGCAGGATGTCATCTTCGAAGGCGCCGACACCCGAAAGGCCGCTCAGATTTGCGAGGTTTCACTCTTGTTGACGGATTGCGAAAAGCAGCTCGGCAGCGAATTCCACGAGATTGAGATCATGCGGCGGGTGCACCGCGATGGTCAGAGCGAATATGCATTTAACGGGCAGCCGTGCCGGTTGAAGGACATTCAAAAGCTGTTCATGGACACCGGCGTTGGCCGGACCAGCTACTCGATCATGGCTCAAGGCCAGATCGATCAGATCCTTTCGTCCAAGCCGGAAGAACGCCGGGCGGTGTTTGAAGAAGCCGCGGGTATCACGAAGTACAAGTCGCAGCGCCGGGAGGCGATGCAGAAGCTAACGTTGACGGACCAGAACATGGCCCGCGTGGCGGACGTGATCGGCGAGGTCGGCCGGCAGATCGGCAGCCTGCGTCGTCAGGCTTCCAAGGCCATGCGCTACAAGCGCCTCAATCACCGCTTACGCCATCTCGCGCTGGCGTGGAATGGTTTTCACCACGCGCAACTGACCTCCACGCTGACCGAACTGGAGGCGAAGGTCGCCGGCCTGCGCGCGGCGGCCGAGGAACGTCGCAGTAATCTGGAGACCCAGGAAACTGCTCTCGCCGAAAAGCGCTCGTCGCGGAGCCGCTTGAATCAGCGGGTGCAAGATGCGCAACAAGCCGTCTTCGACCTTCGCTCGCAGCGCGAAGCGGCCGAAAACGCCGCCAATCTCGCGGGTATCAAACGAAGCGGACTGGAAGATCGGTTGGAATCCTCGCGGGCCAATCTCGGCGAAGTCGAGATGCAGTTGCGCGAAGTGGCCGAGAAGGTGGATTCCGGCGCGTCTGACAAACAGATCCAGCTGGAGTTGTTGGGTGGGAGCGACGCGGTTTTCCAAGAGCGTAATCGCGAGTTGACGGTCGTCGACGGCGAGTTGAGCAAACTCGAGCAGGAGCTCAATCAGGCGAAATTTCAACTGCTCCAACTGGAGAGCACCGTCGCCCGGCTGCGGACGGACTGTTCGGGTTACGAGGTCGATCAGAAGACCAGCGTCCACAAACACGAGTCGGTCGCTCAGGAAATTGAGGGCGTTCGCCAGCAACTCGCCGGCGCCAATCAACTCGCGGCGGAAACGGATATTCGTTTCGAGGAAGCTCAGACCGAAAAATCACGCTCGCACAACGAGTCGATCGTGGCCCAGCAGGCGATCACTGATCTGACGCGCGAATTTCGCGACTCGCAGAAGAAGCTACAGGATATCGATCGCCAACTCGCCCAACGGACGGCCCGGTTGCGATTGCTGCAGCAATTACAGGAAAACTGGGAAGGGTTTGGCGAAGGCGCGAAAGCGGTGCTGCAAGGCAGACTCGATGCGGCGCTGCAGGGCGCGAAGGTCACGCCGATCACGCAGGGGCTCGCGGTGCAGCCCGAATTCGGCAAGGCGGTGGAAGCCATCCTCGGCTCGGCCGCGGAGGCAATCAGCGTCAGCGATCTCGGCACCGCGCAACGCATTCTGGCGCAGTTGGTGTCCGAGGAAATCGGTTCGGCGGTACTCCGCGTCACCGAGATCGGGTTGCGGACCGAAGGTTATTTTGAGCTGCCGCCCGGGCTCGTGCCCGCGGTGCAGGCCGTGGGCGACACCGAAGCGGGTCACCCGGCCTTGGGTGTGCTGCGGGAGTCGTATATCGCGGATGACCTGGGCGCGTTTCTCGATTTCTGGAAAGCGAACCAAGGCTTCCCATTTCTTGCCGTCGCCACCCGCAAGGGCGATCTCGTGGATCGTCGGGGGCTGATTTTCGGCGGTCACCACAGCAGCAAGCGCGCAGCGCACAGCATCATTCAACGTGAGATTGATCTGCGGGAGACCTCGCGCGCGCTGGCGGAAGACCAGAAAGCGCACGATGAGCAGAAAGCGGTCATTGATGCGTTGAATGCGCGGCTCGCTGAGGCGGAACAGAATCTCGAACAGCGGCGCAACGACGTGTTGGCGGCCACGCAAACGCTGGCGTCGGTGCAAGCTGAGCAACGTAATGCGCAACGGAACGTGGCCGATGTCGGCACGCGTTTGGCTCGCATGGAGAATGAATTGGGGTCGCTCGAGCAGGCCCGCAACGAGGCGCATGCGCGCTGGGAGAAAGCGCAGGCGGGTTTGGCGGCGGTGAACGAACAGGCGATGGCGCAGCGCGACCGGATTCAAAAACTCGAAACCCGCATCGTCGAAGTTCGCACCGATCGCGATGTGAAGCGCGAGACGCTGGGACACTCCCGACTCGAGCTCGCCGAACGGCGGCAAAAAGTTGAGGTCATCGATCGGGGCTTGGGTGAAATGGAGCGGCGTCGCCAGCAGCTCAGCGAATTGCTGGTGCAGCGGCAAATGGAGATCGAGTCGTGGAGTGAGCAGATCACCCAGCTCGAGCGGACGGTTGAAGAGCAACGTGCCCGCGTCGCGCAATTTGAGGAGACGTTTGCTGTGGCTCAAGAGCAGGTGGAGAAAGTCCGCATTGAACTGCAGGAAGTTGAGGATGGCATCAATGGACTCGAGTCGGCGCAGCACGCCGTGCGCGGCGAATCCGAGAGCGCCCACGATCAGCTCAGCAGTCACGAGGTTAAACTCGCTGAAAATCGGCAGCGCGCGCAGTTCCTGGCGGAAGAAGTCACGCGTGAGTTCAGCCTGGACGTCGCGTCCATCGACTGGCGCCAACAATTGTGGCGCTCGGAAGATGAGCCGGACGGGATCAAGCCTCTCGATCTGGATGATGATGAAGACGGAGACGTCCCATCGAGCCCGCTGGCGGCGGTAGCGACTGAACCGGCGGTTGCCGGTGGCGACCAGGCCAGTACTGAAGGCACGGATACAGCGGCCGCCGGAAAACGGCGGCGGAAGAAGAAGGACGTCCGCGGCGAGGCGGGCGAAGCTGATCTCAAGGCGATGGAAGCGACCGACTGGCGGACCGTCAAAGCCGAGGTCGATGCGCTCCGGCAGCGGATCAACAGCATGGGCGCGGTCAATCTGGTCGCGATTGAGGAGTACGCTGAACTCAAGCAGCGCCATGACTTCCTGGCCGGCCAAGTAAACGATCTGAACACCGCCAAGGCGGAACTCGTGAAGGCGATCGACGAGATCAATCAAACGTCGATGCAGCAGTTCCAAGTCACGTTCGACCAGATCAAGAAGAACTTCGAGTACACGTTCCTGACCCTGTTTGGCGGCGGTCGGGCGCACCTCGAGTTGATTCAGGCCGAGGATATTCTCGAGAGCGGCATCGAGATCGTGGCGCAGCCGCCGGGCACCAAGCTCAAGGGTATTTCGCTGCTTTCCGGTGGACAGAAAACGCTCACCGCGGTGGCGCTGTTGTTCGCACTCTACATGGTGAAGCCGTCGCCGTTTTGTTTGCTGGACGAGCTCGATGCGCCGTTGGACGAGTCGAACATTGGCCGCTTTACCGAGCTGCTGAAGAAGTTCGTGCACGAGTCGCAGTTCATTATCATCACACACAACAAGCGGACCGTTTCAGCAGCGCAGGCAATCTATGGTGTCACCATGGAAGAGCGCGGTGTCTCCAAGACGGTCTCGATGAAGTTCAACGCTGAACATCACGCAGAGACGGAGTCCCACGCGAATATGGCGGAGTCGGTCCGTGGGGCGCAGATGCCGGTCAAAGTTAGAACTCCCGTTGCGGCGCCGGTGCCAGCGTGAAGTACTGCGCCTAGCAGTTGACCCTTTCCGAAGTAGGGCCCGAGCTTGCTCGTGGCCTGCGACGTCGTGCGAAATCGGAAACGGCCACGAGCAAGCTCGGGCCCTACTTCGGCTGCAGGGCGGCTGCGATCTCACCCTTGATTTCGTTTGAACGGACCTTGTGAAGGCCGCGAAGTGGAGCGCGGATGGCCGCGAGCATGTTGCAACGATTGATCTCGATTTTCGGACTCGGCCCATCCGACACGGGCAGTCAGGGCGAAAGCCGGGCATCCGCGTGGTTGGCCCGTGAACGCGGCTTTAAGATCGTGGCG
>Ga0163152_10008523_pt1 | contig 10921 bp, 11 predicted proteins | sample OliLakLV19MP8IB2_FD_148635 | JGI IMG/M metagenome (GOLD analysis project Ga0163152, IMG submission 148635) | Freshwater microbial mat bacterial communities from Lake Vanda, McMurdo Dry Valleys, Antarctica - Oligotrophic Lake LV.19.MP8.IB-2 | ecosystem: Environmental > Aquatic > Freshwater >...
CGATAAAAAGTTGCGCCTCGCCCGCACGCTCACCCGACGCTCAGTCGAAGAGCGGGACCGTATCGCCCGCGAAGTCCTTGATTGTTTTCTCGCCCGCGCGGTGGACCTGGCGCTTGGAGAGTTTTTGAAGCTTGCGCCAGTGCCTATAGAGGTCGCAAAAATGCGAATAATTCGCCGGGTTCTGCACATCTTTGGCGTACTCCTCCCACGCCAGTGCAATGGTCATGTGATAGGTCGCCAGTGGGCACGGCATCGTGAAGTTTGCGACGGAACCCCGTCCGAGATTCGGCAGGAAGGCGATCCGCAGGCCGGTCCTGCTCCGGACTCACTGGCCCGTGGAGCCACTCTGAGCCTGAGTTTCAAATTCAGGCTGTGCCGGGCAGGGGGCGCCCTTCGCCGAGGATTTTGCCGACATGTGATCGGACAGATAGGCGTTCAGATAAACCAGGTCGTTGGACTGGATGGTTTTGGTCTCGTCCATCGAATGGGTTTGGCCTTCTTTGGCAAGATCCTGGCCCGCAGTGCGGCTTTGTACTTTCTTTATTTCAGCGATGTCCACGTCAATGGATTCAACCTTCTCTTGGGCTTCATTCCCGGCGAAGACGAGCCTCCTCTTCGCATCGCGGAGCTCCGCGCGCTTGTTGCTAAGAGTTGCGTGGATTTTTTTCCAGTGCTCATTGAGGAGCACAATTTTCTTGCGGTCCTTCAGGAGCCGCTCGAGCTCAGAGTCGAGCCTGGTTTCGCGGGTCGAGAAGAGTTCTTCTGAGGTCACGTCGCTGACGTCTGGGCTGACTTCTTTCATAATGAGTCCGGAGTCAGTGGATTGCAGCGGGAGACGGACGAAAGACTTTTTGGCGATGGCCTCGCCAAGGAACTGTTTCAGGTGGTCGTAATCCGATGCCGAGGCCTGGGGGTCCGAGGAGGTGGTAGCGGCGGGTGCGACTGCAAGGTACCAGCAGACGCCGTGTTCACCGCTCGAGCGCGCGTGCTGAACGGGAACAAGAGCGAGCGTGTTTCCTTGTTTGTCCTGAGAGACGAAGGATGAGCCTTCAGAATTTTGCTTCTGATTGAATTTCCTCGAGGCGCAGCCTTGTGTGGCCAGTAGACCTAGGAACGCGATCGAAAGAAACTGCGCGCGTGCAAGGGAAAGACGTGAAGAATTTACTTTTGAAATCAAAGGAGGACTCCCTTCGTGTGACGTTGCTCATAACTGACAATAGCGCAGCCCGATTGCACTTCGAGCGGTAATGCGGGCAGTCATTTGTTTGACGTCCAAAGTTCGGGGAACCTGTTCCCGGAGAAATGTATCGTCCTACAGTCTGATTTCACTTCTCTTCATTTCGTTGGCGAGGACAGATCCATTGTCTTGGAATACGTTCCTTGGTCTTGCTTGCGCCTTGCTTTCTCTGCTGCCATTTCAGCGTGCGTCCGCGTCTCCGCTTTTGATCGAGGCCGCGCGCGGCAAAACTCTTGTGGGAGTCAATGTTCAAGGTCTGTCGCGGACGGACGAGAAATTCGTGCGCGATGAACTCAACCTCCCGGTGGGCGAGGCGTTTGATGCGGAGCGCTTGGAGGAGGGTGTACGGCGTCTTAAGAATCTTCGAATTTTCAGCAAGGTCGAACCAACCCTTGAAGAGGCGGAAGGCAATGGTGTCGTTCTCACTCTGAACATCACGGAAATTTGGACGCTGATGCCACATATCGCTTTCCAAGGCGGCGGCGGCACCACTTTTCTTTCACTAGGGGCTTTCGACATCAACACGTTTGGCCGCGCCAAGGAGCTTGGAGTGCGCGTTGAAACTTTCGGTCGCGTGCCAGGCGCAGCGGTTTGGGCCGCGGATCCTCGGTTCTGGGATGGCGCCCTTCAGGCATCGAGCGAGCTTTCTCTCACGCGTCGAGTGCGGACTCTTTACGAAAAAAAAGGAAGCCTTGAAGGAGGATTCCTGATCGAGAGAAGTGAGGCGAAGGCGAGCCTGCGCCGCAACCTTGGAGGACCGTGGAACGCAGGCGTTGGCATCGCTGTGCAAGCCAACAATTACAGTGATGGGAATCTGACCCGTGAGCAATCCGAGGCGAATGCGAAATCGGCGCACGCGATCCCGCGCGAAGAACGTCTGGTGAGGCCGCGGGCCATGCTGAGGCTGGGAGGCCTTGACTACGAAAGTTACCTTAACAAAGGGGCTGTTCTCGACTTGGAGGCGGAACAGGCGTTGCCATTGAAAAAGGGTGTTTCGTTCCGAAGGTACACGTGTACGGCAAAATATTTTGTCCTCACTTCCCTGCGTGGAAATCTGGCCTCTCGATTTGCGTTCGGAAGCCAGACTTCCGCAGCCTCCCCCCATCATTTCTATCTCGGTGGCCTCGACTCGATAAGGGGGCTCAAGGATGGGCAGGCCCGTGGCAGCCGCTTCTGGCTCGCGAATGCTGAATTTCGCATTCCAAGCTATGAGACGTCTGATATTGCATTGCAGCATGCCATTTTCTTCGATGCAGGCGATGCCGCAAAGAAATGGAATGACGTGACACAAGGAAAAAATCAGGCGTCACTCAGTGTAGGCAAGGGAGTGAGGCTCATAGCCCCGCAGATTTTCGGCGCCGTATTTCGTCTCGATTATGCTTGGGTCTTGAGGCCAACTCGCACGCATGGGGCGTCTTTCGCCATCGGCCAGTTCTTCTGACCAGATCGGACCAGAGTGGCCAAACCGAGGAGGTTCCAATTTCCATGAGACTGCCGTGGCTCTTCGCTCGCGCCAAATGCGTTGCCACTGCTTCCTGTGGACAAGCTCGTCGCCTACCTCAAGCTCACTTCAAGACTCACCGGTGCCGACCAAATCAAAATGGAGCGGCATGAATCCACCTCGCTTCCTCAGCATTTTGCGGACCGATTCGGATGGCCGGAAATGGTGGCGCAGGTGGCACAGGTCTTCGAGCTGATTCCGAGCGAGCAAAGAGCAAGCTCGATTATTCTTGTGAATAACTACGGCAAGGCCGGAGCCATCGATTATTTTGGTCGCCGGTTAGGCTTGCCGCTTTCCACGAGTGGGCATCTTTCTTATTTTTTCTGGCGGCAAAAAATAGAACGACCGACGTCTGTCGTAGCTCTCGGATACTCTGAGGAACTTTTGAAGTCGGTGTTCAGCGTTGTCGAAGAGAAGGCAAAAACCTTCCATCCGTATGCTATGCCCTATGAAAATCACCTTCCTATTTTTCTTTGCTCCGGGCTCAAGTCCGACTTGTCTCTGGTGTGGGAACAATTCAAGCGGATGGATTGAGTCGCCATTGCGAGGCGCAGCAGCGATCGCATTTTGAGAGCAGAACGCCTCCCGGTTCGGTATGTCATCCTGCTTGGCTTTCTGTTTCCCGTTCTTCACTTTAGCATGGTGAAAAAGCGGAGTGACTGTTCATGCCCGAGCTTTCGCGACGCCGTGCACGTGTCGTCTTCGCCTGCCCGTTTTTCTTTGCTTCGGCCCTCGCACCAGATGCATCCCTCGCGCAGAAATTTTTATCGCCGGAGACTGCACAGCCTTCCGATCCGATTGTCGCGGAACGTCGCGCGCTCCTGCGAGAGGGGCCACTTGATCGTGAGGGCACGAAATGGCTCTCTTCGAGCTTTCGCGGCAGCTTCTACGACAGTGAACTCGAAATGTTCCTTCCGCGCGCCGGCCTTGCACTCTCCGGTGGATACCGGCCTGGCACCTACGGATATTTCGGAACGATTCAGTACGACTCCTTCTGGGACCTCGGTCAAAACGTGACACACCTGGGATCCCTTTCGGTGGGCGGCGGAGGTGAGTGGTTGTATTTCCACGGGCGCGCCCGTTCGGCTGTCGCCGTCGGACTGTCTGTCCTGGCCAATCGAACGGTCCTTCTCGAAGCAGGGCACCGGGGTGTTTTCCTGGATGTCATCCCCTTGGCCGTGCGCCTTCCTGTGGCGGACGGGGTAATCCTCGATCTCGCTCCGCTCAATTACAGCATGCAGATCTATAGAGTGACCTATCCAGAGTTCAACCTCAGCCAGTTCGTTTCGACCCTCTCCATGGAGTGGACTTTGTGATCATGCGCGCTCGCTTTCTTGCCTCGGCATGCCTGGGCCTATTGGCAGGTTCACAGCCCGCGACGTCTTTTGCGTGGCAGATCCTGACGCCCGTCAGCAAGCCCTGCCACGAGCTCATCACCCTGTCCGCGTTTGGTGAGCCACGTCTCGGAGTCGTCGCGAAGCGTTTTGAAGAAATGAAGAACCTCAGATCCATCGTCATGAAGCGCATCGAAGAGGTCGGTGTGCCCGAGTCGCGAGAGAACCGACGTTTTCTTCAGGAAGTCGCCGAGCGCTTCGAGCTGCGCAATCGATCGAACGAGGAAATCTGGTTCCTGGCTTCGGTCATCGCAGGCGTCCGCCACCCTGACACGCGCGGCTACGCCACCTTGAAAGCGCAGGAGTCGCGCTTCACTCACCTGACAAACGACTCCCAGGCTGCGCACAGCCTGCGCAGGACGAGCGAAGATGGCGAGGCCGGAAACGCAAGCTCCGTGAATGAATCCAAGCGCCTCATCCTCCAGACCGCGCGCACCTCCCACGAACAGTGGTGGACTCTCGGTGCGGAAGAGGGAAAGATCTCCACCACGTGGACGTTTCCTTTTTACGGCGACAATGTCTTTGTGCGCGTCCATGCTCCGACTTACACGCTCGCCCTGTCGACGCACACGATCCAGGACTCGTTCGCGCACACGCTCCGGGACGATTCGGGGGCCATTGTGGCGGTGGGAAATTATGTCGAACTCATCACTGGTCGCAGGAAGGAGGGGCGCGACGGCCCCGGGCATTCCGACAGACTTGATCAGTGCGAACTCAAGACGGATTTTGACAGAGCGCGATTCCAACGGGCCGTGGATGCCACCGCCGACTTCGCCTTGGCAACGCTCGCGACCTGGCAACAGCCAACTTTCGATGACACCGAGATCGTCGCGTCTTTGGGACGCACCTTCGCATATAAAAAAGGGTGCACCGTCGACAACGGTTATTGCGGCAGCCCATGGGTGCCGTTCGCCAATGAAAAGATCACGACACCCATTCGGTTGATGCCAGGCTGTGGCGTTATTGCGATGCCGCTTGATCGCACGCCCGAAGGGCCGCTCGATGCGGAGTGGGGTCTGTTTGGACGTCTGCGAGGCGCGCTTTTCGCCCTCTTGCTTGGGACTCCACTTCTTTTCGCTGCCATCGCGTCGGTCCGTGCGCGCGCGAGGCGGGCATGAGAGCGAGGAATCGAAGATCAGTGCAGCTGGCGAATTTGTTTCATTGTGAGCTGCGTGCGGGCTCCGTGCCACAAGTCGTGTTCGTTTTTATTCTTTTGCTTCCAACGCTCCAGTTGGGCGCCTGCAGTCCAAGCGCTTGCAAGGATATGGCGGCGGAGGGTGGGTTGCGTTTGATCGATCGCGTGCATCCGAGCGTTGAGCCCGCCATCCGCGATATAACGGGTCCCACCGACTTTATGCTTTGGACAAAGGAAGCAGTTCCCGAGGAAGTGTCAGTGACGATTCTTCCCGGCGCAGCGCATGAGTCTTTGGAATGCTCTAAGGCGCAAAAGTCCATTGCAGGCAAGGTGGCGTTGGCATGTTTTCGCGTCGTGCGATCGGGCGAAGTCCGCATCCAGCTCGATGCCCGTGTGAAATGCCCGAGTACCATTTGGAACAAAAGCGTTTCCTCGTCGACGGCGCCTCGTGTGTTCCGTTTCACCTTGAGCGGAGCGGAACGCCCATGAACACAAACAATTCGCGAGCGACCTTGGCGATGCTCATCGCTCCGATGAGTGCCTTTGCAGCGAGTCCAAGCGACGGCACAGGTGCAAGCCCGGCTGTGCCCGCTACGCCTTCGGCACAAGCGCGTTGGGATCGTTTCGTTCGCACGGAGGAGGCGCTCTACGAGCCGCACGCACTCTGGGCCGACTTCGGCGCCGGCATAAGCTATCAAACCATCGGACAGAAGCGTTTCTCGTTCAGCTCGCAGATTGGATACCGCTACGACACCTCAGGACCATTCGCGCTTGTCGAGCATGCACGCATTCGGAATTTCACATCGAAACAATCTGGAGCGGCGTTCACGAACCTGGGACTCGGCTGGGAAAGACTCTGGCTGCTCGGTCGTTTTCGCACGAGCATCGCGCTCGGGGCAAGCATCCTCTCCACAGACACCGAAGTCGACACGGCCGGCACCTGGGGTTATTTCTTCGACCTCAGACCGGTGAGCATCCGCTGGCCCCTAGGCCCCAAATTCGCCGTATGGCTCGCACCAACGACGCTCAACGTCTCCATTCCCGTGCCCAACGGGCTGCCGCTCGTGTTTATCAATCACCAGACCCTGGTGGGAGTTGAAACCCAGTTCTGAACTGTTACCTTATAAAGTTCACTCGCGAGGGGCAGGTTGGCGCTTGAAGAAAATCGCAACGTGTTCCTTCACCAGCTCGCGCGTGTTTGCGACGGCTTCTAGGCTGTGATTGCCACTCTTGAACAGGTGGAATCTCATGACCATCACGGGCGCGAGCAACTGAGCGATGAGCACGCGCCGGTTGCACTGTTCAAGCACGCCTTTTTCCTGCAGGAAGGCGAAGACTTCATCGAGGGTCTCCTCGACGCGGCACTCCACATCGACAATGGCAGGCGACTGTTTTCCGCCGGAGCGGATGGCCTCCATGGCGTGGACCTTGAAGAGCTTCATACTCTCCTCGGTGCCGAAATGATCGTAGAAGGAAAGCAGCAGGTCAGTCACCACGCGCACGGGGCACGCAGCGAGTTCCACTTTGTCTACGCCACCGAATAGACGCGCAATGCGTCCCGGACCGTAGGTCTCGAACAGGCCGAGCAAGATTTTTTCTTTGCTCTCAAAGTGTCCGTAAATGGCGGCTTCGGTGATTCCCACGGTGCGGGCAATTTCGCGGATTGACGTGTCGGGGTAAGTCTTCGCGGCAAAAAGATCGAGACTCGCTCGCAGAATCTCGCTGCGAGTGTCGCGTCCGCCTTCCTTACGTGGCCGACCTCGGCCTCGAAGTGTGGGAGTCACTTCCACGTCTTTTGTGTCGAGATTCACGCGTGGGGCATCCTTTTTCCAGGAACGTGTGCGGTGACCACGGGTCTGCCGGACAGTATGCCTGAAAAATGCGGGCGAGTGGAATCAATCGTCTTTGCAGCTCAACGATTTCCACTGGGCCTGCGTGAGCGACGCGATTCCGGCCGCACAGAGCTTCGCAAGTACGGCTTGGGAGGCCTGACAGCCGTTGCTGCCTGACGCGCTCACTTCCTCTCTGGAAGCCTTGAGGGAACACGTCTTGGGTCGATACTCCTGCGTGCAGAACACAGGCTGTTTGCGGCAGGTGGGAACAGGATTTTCGTCTATTGCGTGCGAGCTGTCCGAACTCGTCCTGGCCGCGCCTGAACTTGCGGAACCAGTGTCTTTTGCCTGCTGATACTTCCACGCGTTGACGCCGAATCCCGCGGCGCACAGCGCGAGCACAACCCACACCGCCGCAATCACAACGGCGACGCCCGGGTCAGGGAGCCGACGCTCGATGCGCCCGGTACGCCCACTCCGGCCGAACCTTTGACCGCCGCACCCCGTGCGTCGTTCTCGCTCACGCGGTGCAATTTGATGAGGTTCGTGGGCTTCATTGCAACGAGCGGCAGGCCGCCGGTGATGACGATAAGATCGCCAGGCTTGGCGAGACCCTGGCTCGCGAGCATGCGTCCCACATCGGCGATGCACTCGTCGGTGTCGAAGAACATCGTGTTCTGCAGACCACGCACACCGCGCACGAGCCCGAGCCGGCGGATGACGTCGGGCCGAGGAGACAGTGCGACGATGGGAACCTGTGGGCGGTGACGAGCGATAAGGCGTGCGATGTTACCCGACAGAGTGAGGCACACGATGGCAGCGGCGCCTGCGCGCGTCGCGAGTTCGGCTGCCGTGCGCGCAAAGACCTCCGGGCCGCTTGCTTCGTTGAAAGTCACGAGATCCTCGTCGTTGACCAGAATCCCGCTATTGTCGATGCCATCGAGGATGTCACGCATGGTGCGAACGACGAGCTCGGGGTGGCGACCCGAGGCGGTCTCACCCGAAAGCATGGTGGCATCGGCGAGGTCGAACACGGCGTTTGCCACGTCGCTCACTTCGGCTTTGGTGGGCCTCCGGTTCTCGATCATCGAGTCGAGCATCTGCGTGGCCACGATGACTGGCTTGCCTGCCTTGCGTGCCGCTTCCACGATGCGTTTTTGGTAGGCCGCCACATTGGCGAAGCCGCACTCCACACCAAGGTCACCACGCGCCACCATGATTGCGTCGCTCACCTGGCAGATGGCGTCGATGTTTTCCACCGCGAGCAGCATCTCAATCTTCGAGACCACGGGTGTGTCTGCTCCCAGGGCGCGGATCATCGATTTCAACTTCAGCACGTCGTCGGGTTTGCGCACGAACGAGAGCGCGATGTAATCCACTCCCTGAGAAACTCCGAACAGCAGGTCGCGCGTGTCCTTTTCGGTGGTGGATGGGATGGACAGGTCGGAGTCTGGGAAGTTCACGCCTTTGCGCGGTTTCAGAAAACCGCCATAAATCACTTCGCACTCCACATCGGCACCGCGGATGTCGGTGACCTTCATGCCCATGAGGCCATCGTCGAGGAGGATCTGCGCACCCACGAAGGTCTCTTTTGCGAGCTCCTTGTAGTCGATGGGGATGATTTCACCCTCCTGCTCAATGCCGTAACGTAACACTACTCGCTGACCCTTCACGAGCGTGATGCCGCCACCTTTGAGTTTTCCGGTGCGGATCTTCGGCCCCTGCAGATCCTGCAGGATGGCCACGGCCTTGCCTTTCTCGCGCGACAGCTCGCGGACCCATGCAATGTTCTGCGCGTGGGTGGCGTGTTCGCCGTGCGAAAAGTTAAGGCGCGCCACGTCGAGGCCCGCGTCAATGAGGCTCGACAGAACCTCACGGCTCGAGCTCGAAGGTCCGAGCGTGCACACTATCTTCGTGAACGGGAGCGGCTTGGTTTGCGTGGTGGTGCTAGGGGCCGTCGTTTCGTTTGTCATAGTGCGAAATCTCCGTGGCGCGGGTTTTGTCCGGGCAGAAGGGAACACTGGAAACAGGCGGGAAAAGGCGAGGGCGAGGGCCCGCTTCCTTGCGTCATTCACCGTGCCGCACGCGCACGATGGCATCGATGCGCGCTTCGGTGGCCGAAAGTTTCGCCTTCAACCTTTCGAGCAGCGCGAAGCCCTCGTCAAGCTTCGTGGCAAGTTCATCGAGATCGGTTCCCTCGCGCTCGAGGTCACCGAGGCGTGACTGAAACGCCCGAAGCAAATCGGCGTACGACATGTCGTTCTCGGGCGTGGTCATGTCAGCTTCCTTCGGAGTGTGTGTCAGGCGCCATGGCAGGTTTCGCGGTGCCAGATCCACGCGGCTTGAACGTGGCTTCTCCCGCATCCGCTGATGTGCTTGCGTGAACATCGAGCACTCGTGCGCGCACTCGAACGTCGGTAGATGTTTTTGCGTCAAACAACACAAGCCGCAGCTCATCGACCGTGCCTGTCAGGAAATCGGCCGCTGACAGCACATGGCCGCTTTCGGTCTGCGCGAGGGCGAAACCGCGCGTCAGAGGTTTCGCTGATTGGCTGCGAACGATGCGAAGTGTCTGCGCGTAATTGCGCAGCCGGCTCTCTTCGAGCGCAAGGCGCCTGCGCACAGATTGCACGAGTGAGGCCTCGCCGCGATCGCAGGTTTCACGCGCCGCACGCACCCGCCGTGTGACGATGGTGGCGCCGCGTGCGAGGCCCTCCCGGCATCGCTCGAAACTGCGGCCCACGTGCTGAACGAGGTAACCTGCGGCGCCCGTGGGTGTCTTTTCGGCAAAGTGACTCACTTCATCCGCGATGCTGAGATCCTCAAAATGTCCGATGGCTGTGACCACGGGCAAGGGGCAGTTCGCTATGGCCTTTGCGATACCGAGATCATCGAACCAGCGGAGGTCTAGCCGGCTGCCGCCACCGCGCGTCACCACCGCCACGTCGAAACTTTGCGGCTCACGTGAAATGCGGGAAAGCGCTTCACCTACGTCGGGTGCCGTTTTTTCGCCTTGCATATGACAGTCGAAAAGCGTGACCGAAAACGCGAGGCCAGACTGCTTGAGTTCGTCGAGGAAGTCCGTGTGAGCGCGTGAACCCTCCGCCGTCAAGAGCGCGACACGCAGCGGGAATGGCAACAACACATGCCGTTTGTTGAGATCGTACAGACCACGTTTTTTCAGCTCGCGCACGATGGCCGCGCGCGCGATCGCGAGCCCGCCAAGGGTGAATTCGGGATCGCAGTCGTCCACCACGAGTGCGATACGCGCCTGCTCCTTGCGAAATTCCGCATGCACGAGGATTTTCACGCTCACGCCTTCGGCGAGCGGCAGCTCCCCCGCGCCGAGCCCGCGTTCGCGCTCTATGGCCTGCCTGCGGCCTGTCCACAGCACACAGGAAACACTCTGAGCGCGCCCTACGCGGCCTTCGCGCTCCTCGGCGCGTTCTGCGAGATCAAAGTAACAGTGCCCATTCGACACGCGAAGCGACGTCACCTCGCCGACGATCCAGAAAGCCGAGTTCAGGTGTTGGGCAATCAGCCGTTCCACCAAGGTGACAAATTCGCCCACCGTCCAGAGGCGCGGAGCGCCTTCGGTGGCTATGGCCGTGGTCGGGGTGAGAGCGGTGTCTGCAGCGACTATGGAAGCTTGCGGGTTCGCAACCAAGGATATCGGAGCGGACGGAGTCCGTGCGAAAAAGCCGAGGCCTTCGAGCGCCACAAGAACGTCCGGCGCGTCGCGCACAACCCACTGGCGTGCCTTTCCATCCCAGCGCGCACCCACCGACTTAATTTCATCTTTGATAGGAAAGGTGTCGCCAC
>Ga0163152_10008526_pt1 | contig 10919 bp, 6 predicted proteins | sample OliLakLV19MP8IB2_FD_148635 | JGI IMG/M metagenome (GOLD analysis project Ga0163152, IMG submission 148635) | Freshwater microbial mat bacterial communities from Lake Vanda, McMurdo Dry Valleys, Antarctica - Oligotrophic Lake LV.19.MP8.IB-2 | ecosystem: Environmental > Aquatic > Freshwater > Lake...
GTGGAACTCCCACGCCTGCAGGTTCGAGGAGTTTGGCGCATTGCACGCCGCTTCGAGGCAGCGCCGCATCACTGTTTCAGGGATGAGTGTGCCGTCGAACTTGCGCACACTGCGGCGCGAGTTCACCACCTTGAAAAACTCCTCGGCGTCGATAACAGGCGCGGCCTCGTCGTAGGAGTTTTCGGAGACTTCAAGAGGTTTGCGGAGAATGTCGTCCATTGCCATTGTGTTATCTTTCCTGTTTGGCGCCCACGCAGCGCGATCCTTCAAGCGACTCCTGCGCGCGAGCGTTCCACTCCTTTGGCGTGAAGGTGTGCAGGCTCACGGCGCGCACACTTGCGATCTGCGCGGCGAGGGTTTCCTGCACGAGGCGGTGACGCTTGAGGATCATGAGCCCTTCAAACGCGTCTGTCACCACAACGACTTTGAAGTGCGTTTCGCCGGCGCGATCGAGCGAGTGAAGTCGGCTCTCGTTTTCCACGGAAAGAAACGAAGGTGCGAAGCGCTCAGCCAGGCGTGCCTCGATGTCGGTCTGTATACTCATTTGCGGGTTCTCCTGTCGCCGATGACGCGCGCGGGCGCGCCACCCACTATCATCCATGGTTCAACGTCACGCGTCACAACGGCTCCCATTCCTACCACGCAATGATCGCCCAGCGTCACGCCGTCGGTGATACACGCGTTCGCTCCAATCCAAACGTCGTTGCCAATGCACACCCCGCGCGAACGTACGGGCTGTTCCCGCACGAGCCGGTCGGGGTGCAGGCCATGGTCGAACGCGTAGATGGCCACGCCCGTCGCGATGCGCACGTCATTGCCAATCACGATGCCTTTGGAACCGCCGTCAAGTGAGACGCGCGCGTTGAGGCTGACGTTGTCACCAAGCACCACCGGGCCGTGCACGAACGCTTCGGCGGAGATGGCGCATCCGTCTCCAATCACGATGGCACGCCCAGGTTCGCCAAAGAGACGCGCCTGTGGTGCGACAAAGCAACCTTTGCCGATGCTCACTGTTTCGAGCATGCGAAAGGAGTCCTGCACTTCCTGTTGCCAGGCTTGCGCCCAGCCGCGGTGGCGCTCCTTGAGCGAAAAATACAGCCACGGCATCCACGACAGACGCAGCTTGTGCTGCTCGCTGAAGTCGATGCCTTTGGCGGTTGAGTACGAGGGATTGTCGCTCATGGATCCAATCCTGTGCGCAAACTCTTTTCAGAGGAATTCGGCGATACGTTCGAGAGTGACCTTAAAGTCTGACTGCCTGAGATCGTCGTGCAAATTGTCCCACTCTTTATCCACGTCTCTGGCGATGCGCTTCGCTTTGCCGTTTTGCCGCTTTTCTATCGCCAGGCGCATAGCCACTATCTGATCCTCGATTGCTCCGAAGTCATCAACTCGCTTTCGTACCGCATTGAGGTCGGCCACGATCTCAGGCTCTGGGACGAGACCTGAAAACATTTCGGGAATGCGGGCGAGCGAACGCAAGCGCTTGCGATAGTTATGGAACTCGATTTCCTGCTTTTCGCTGTCTGCAGGATTCTTGATATCGAGAAGCGAGCTGAGTTCGTTTTTTGCTTCGTGTGCATGAGCTCCCACGAGGCGGCGGAGAGTTTCGAAGCCGGTTTCTTTTTCCTTCGGACGGGCATTTACGCCGCCCCAGGAAAACTTGGACAATTCCTTCCGAGAATGGCTGACGAATGTGTCGTGTTTGATGCCTCTGATAAGGGCGTTCACGTCTGCCTGAAAATCGTCGGAAGAAAAGTCAGCAAGCCACTCGAGAACCTCTTTCCGTTGTCGACGACTCAGTTTGTCGTCGTAGCGGATTTCGGATGCGCGCACGTCACCGTCTTTTATCAGCTCGACTGGCGTTTCCTCGGAGACTATCGTGAGGCCCTGCGCGTCAAAGAGATCCTTAAAGTGACCGATGATTTCATATCCCTCGTCAAGGGTCTTGCGTGTGGTGACCCAGGGATCCTCTTCGCCGCCGTGGCCCTTTCCGTGCAAAAAGCCTTCGTCTTTTCGATCAGCGGGGAAGGCAAAGACGAATACGTCAAACATCTCGCGCAGCTTTGCGAGATCTTTTCGCACCGCCTTCGCCTCGTGCGGAAGCGTCTCGTCGTCGATTTTTTCCAGATCATCCGACACAGCTTCGAACAGCGAGCGAATCTTGAGTTCCGCCAGTTCGCCATAGGAAAGGGTTTGCTCGTTGTCGGCAGCAAGGGTGGCCGCAGTCACTTGGTCAGCTGCGTTTGCAACGACCGAAGTGCAAGGGAATATGCTGGAACAAAAGGTCGAGGCAAGGACGAGCGCCATGCGGAAGTACGGTGGTAAGGGATGTGAAATGCAAGGATGCAAAGGAAACCTCGTATTCAAGACGATGAGTTGGACTTGCCCGGCAGGACGACTTAACGAATGAAGGTGGCGACTGCAACGTCTTAATAAGGTTTTCGTGGCAGCAATGCCTTGTGGCAACAAAACAACTTCACGTGTGTTCCGACGGACGTGGTGGAAGCTTGGCCATCGAACTCCGGAAAGTCCATGGGAGCGGAGAAACGCGTGACGCTGTGAAAAATGGCGCGAAGCGTCGATTCGTAAGCATCATGTTCTGCGGCGCGATGGTTGGTTGAAAAATAAGCCACCCCGCCCTGCTTGAGAAGGCTTTCGCAACCACGAGCAAGCTGCTCCCACTCTTCGGCCACATGGAAGGTGCCCAGTTCGCGTGTGCTCGAAAAAGTCGGCGGGTCGCACACGACGATATCAAACAGAGCTTTGTCGCCTTCGCGCTCTGCCTTGCGCATCTGCCTGTCGAGGAATGCGCGCACGTCTTCGGCCACGAATTTTCCCCGGCGCGATGCGACGAGGTGGTTGTGTTCAAAATTGCGTTTTCCAAGGGCGAGTGCGCTTTCGGCCGCGTCCACGGAAAACACGACCTCGCATTCTGCGGCGGCGGCGAACACTGAAAAACTGCAGGAGTAAGAAAACAGATTGGCCACGCGCGCGCCTTTGGCCGCCAAAAAAACACGGCGACGGTTGTCGCGTTGGTCGAGGAAAAGTCCGAGGTGCTGCCTTTCCGTAAGGGAAACGACGAACTCCTGCCCGTGCTCTTCCACCGTGAACTCCGCCGGGGGCTTTTGACCCACAAACGAAACTCCGCCCACAAGACCGCGTTTGTGCGCGTCGCGGTTCATTTCCCGCACGACGGCTCCGCGGGCCCCTTCCGATTCGCAGATCGAATCGAGGGCACGCTCGCGCTCTACGAACGCCTGCGAGCCGGCGACAAGAGGTTCGCCGTACCACCAGACGGACAAAAATTTGCCGTAGCGGTCGATGGCCACTTCGCCGCGCACGCCGGGAAGCTCGGCCTCGCCACGGTGGAGGACGCGGTAGGCCGAGGCGATGCTCGCGGGATACGACAGCCGTCTGTCGTGTGCGCAGGCAATCGACAAATGGGCTGGCGTGGCAGCGGTCGCGTCGGCGCGCAAGACTTCAAAGGAGTGCGGCAGTGGCGCGGTCCAGGTGTGGTGCGCCACAGGTGCAGATTGCGTTGCACCTAGCGTTGCGCCTTGCATGGCAGCGCGCGGCCAGTGCACCTCCGCGCAGTGCAGCATGAGCCGTGGAAACGGTGCGCCACCGTACTCGGTGTCGCCAAGCAGCGGCACGCCCGAGCGGCTGGCATGGATGCGAATCTGGTGTGTACGGCCACGCTTTATGGTGGCTTCGAAAAACGCCGCATTCCCAACGCGCTCGAGGAAGCGAAACTCGGTGCGTGCGCTCTTTCCATCCAGCGGGCTCTCTTCCACCCACGTGCTCCGTTCGGGCGCCACAGAAGAAGAGGCGACGCGAGAAACAAAAACGTAACGCTTCTCGGATGCCTCGTCCTCGTGAATGCGCTGTGCTTCGCCACTTGCCTCCTTTGTACGTGCGAACACGAGGACGCCGCTTGTTCCCTTGTCGAGACGCGAGCACACGAACAGTGATTTTTCCCTGTGCAGCGCGAGCCACTCCACCAGGGCCAGATCGCCCTCCCACGCGCCGTGCGTGGAGATGTGAGTGGGTTTGTTCACCACGTACCAATGGTCGTCGGCGTGCAGCAGCCAGGGGCTTGAATTCATGCGGACACCGACTTTGCGGGGATGTGCGCCATGGCTCGTTCGGTGAGAGCGCAGATGGTGAGGGACGGGTTCACGCCGAGGTTTGCGGGTATCGCGGAGCCATCGCACACGTACAGGCCCGTGTAGCCGAACACGCGGTGCTGCGCGTCAATCACGCCCTCCTCCAGCGACGCGCCAATGGGGCAGCCGCCCAGAATGTGCGCCGTGGTGGGCACGTTCACCGTGACCTGCGTGATGGCGCACTGCGCCACGCCGCCCACCTTTTTCGCGAAGCGGAAGGCGACCTCATTGCCTTGCGGGATCTCCGAGGGAACGGGCTCCGCACCTTCCACTGCCTCGGTGTCGAGTCCACGACGAAACAGCGTAAACGGGCTGCGCTTGAGTTTCATATTCACACGATTGTCGATGTCCTGCATCACGAGAAAAATGAGCGAGGTCTGTGCCCAGCGCCGGTGGAGCTCCTTGGGCGAAAAATACAGCCACGGCATCCACGACAGACGCAGCTTGTGCTGCTCGCGGAAGTCTATGCCTTTTTTTTCCGAATAGGGGGCGTTGGTTGGCAAGGAATTTTCGGACACAAGTCATCTCCGTCTCAGGGCAAGTGGACCCGCCAGGAGGTTTGTCCACGGCGCAAGTGTGAAAACACCATCCAAGGAAAATGCCGATCGGGATGGAAAATCGGAACTGCATACGAAGAGCGTCCACGAGCTGGTGTCGTCCTCGCACGAAAAATCATGTACCTGGGCCTCGACGAAAAGCGGTTCAGCAGAAGGTACAGGCAGGAGTCCGTCTTTTAGCGGGAGCCGGGCTTCAATAAAGTGCTTTCGTTCAACTCCCAGTTTGCTCACGATGCGTAAATGTCCACCGGCGTGTTCCATCCATACTTCTGGATCGATGAAATCGAGTTTGGCGGGAAATTCGACACTCACCGGTTCAAGACCGATGTATGTCAGTCGCACCGTTTGAACTGTGGACTCGCTGTCAAATTTGAGCCGCAGTGAACGCACTGATTTTGGGGCGAATCCGATTGCATCGTTGTGCTCAACTTCCGTGTAGGAGTGAGGTCCATCCTCGTTTCTACGTGTGACAAAGAAACGACCGCTGATCTCCTGCAGGCTCCCTGGAATTGCGTCATCAAGTCTTGCTGGAGTGGCAAAGTCTGCGCGCGCCGCCGCCTCGGGAATGAAGATGGAACGTCCTTTTGCATCAACGAAGTACGTCCCTTTTTCAGCCAAAGAAAACCACGCGGCCAGGAGCCTTCCCGAGTGCGCTGATCGCGCGAGGGTGATCTTTTCATTCCATGGGAGCAACTTACGAGCAACAGCCGGCAGTGCGCGATCGCCTATGCCGGCGCGTTCGAGATCCATCAGGCAAGACGCAATCGCGGTGACTGGGTATTGCGATTGGAATGGGTCAGTGCAGCGCGCGACGATTCCCTTGAGCGAGGCTACGGGCGCGTCCGCCTCGCTCGAGGTGAGAATGATTCCCGCGCCAAGACTTGTAAAACCCAAGCGGGGCTCAAAGCCGAACGGATCGAGGTCGGAGATTTCGAGTGGGGAAGTGTATTGGCGTGCTGGTTCTTTTGCTGTCTCAACAAGTGGACTCGACGCTTCGGGGAGCGCGATGGTTCGACCCGAGTCATCAGCCCAGTAGGGAAATGCGGGACGTCCGGACACAAATGGTGCTCCTGGATAAGTGATTCGCCCGTTTGCGAGATCCACAAGACCAAAAGGATGCGAACGCCCTTTTTCGCCGGGTGCGCACGATGCGGTGGTGCTCATATAGGCCTTACTGTTTGCAAACAGAAGCCACGGTTCACCGCAGCCGGGCGCAAACCCCAGCGATGCCACAAGCGCGCCTGACGAAATACGAATCATCAGAAGGCGAAGGACACCGTCATCAATATCGTTTACGGGGCGAACGATGAGCGTGTCATCGTAGATGCGTGCGCCATTCTCGACATCCAAAGCCCGCGGTGCGGCAACGCAGTTCGCGTTTCCAGGTGCGGCAAGACTGCAGATGCGATCTCGTGAAACGGCGACGGCTTGGCCTCCGTGTTCACCAGTGCGTTCGTCCAGCGCTACGATAACCCGCTCATCCGCTCGGAAAACGGATGGATAAGTCTCCATCGCAGAAACGTAAGTCCCCTCTGCGAGGTTATAGATTTCTGGTGCAGAGTAGTCATCCCACGAAGGTTGAACTCCATCATCCAGCCAAATCTGGTCGTGGCGGTCCAGAATGAGAACGGAATTGAGAAAAGGCAGAGTCTCAGGAGCGTCTGTGGTTACGCTGTTCATGTTGCCGTTGGGATCTTGCGCAGGCACTGTAAAAGAGTTTCGCAGCGTGGAACCATGGCGTCCAACGATGAACTTGTCAGCGTCGCGCGCGATCCAGCCATTGCGACCCATCGTGAAATTCGAAATTCCAGAACTCGTAGTGAGATCTCGAAGCGCGTTGCACCCCTTTTCGTCGCAGACAGATCGAAACCAAGGGTTGGGCCCGCTGGTTGCAAGTGGTCTTGAGCGGTGCAGATCTTCCTGAATCGGCGCTGCGTCGAGCATCGACCAACACGTCGGACAGAACGTGTTGTCCGCGAGAATAAAAAGACCGGGCTTCACTTCGGCCACCGCTCCAACAGAGTCATCGAAAGATCGTCCCGTACTGGGATCCCCAGCGCCGCTGACGGCAAAAACGCCAGGGACGTCATTCCCGAATGGCATTCGATACTCTCGGACGCCTGGATAGGACGAATGTGGCGCCGCGACTTCTGTTAAAGTCCATGGATCTGCCTTCAGCAGTTTAAAGTGGCCCGAAAGAAACAAATGGTTACCATCGAGTGCACTTCCAACAGCGAGTGTCCCATGATCGAAAATCTTTGAACTCGAATTGCGGTTCCCATTTTCAACAGGCTCCCAACCGCCGAGCAGGTCCTTCGCAATTCTGTAATCGAGATGCTTTTCTAAGAAAGATTTGCGCATGTCACCTGTGGCAACCCGCACCACAGCGCGCAATTTGCCTTCCCTAAATCGAGGCGCCCAATCAGACCATGCAGTGTCAAGCGGCAGGCTCCAGTTCGCCCTCACGCGCAACGAAGCTTCTCGAGCGTTCTCTGCTGCTATGGACCACCGCGTGGGGAGGTCAAGGGCCCCTCCTGGCGTTACGAGTTGGATCGAGACTTTCATTTGGTCGCGCAACACAAAGTAAGGATCAACGTCGTCGCGAAGCGAAGACACATTCAATTCGATAGGTTCAAAAAGCGCATCGATGCGAGCCTCTTCCAAAGAACTCCGTTCGGAGAACTCGAAGTCGAGGCGAAAAGTCGGTGGTGCTCCATCGACGCGGACATCACCGAACGTGAACGCTTTTTCTTCGCCAGATGCTGAGCAGACAGTCACACGCAGAGCGAACTGACCAGCCGCGGGAAAAGCAACGAAGCCCGAGTCCGCGCGCGTTCCTCCTAATGCAAGACATGCGGTCTGGCTGGGATGAAAGCGCGGTTCTGCAATCGAGACGTCGGCGGTTCCCATTGGAGTGGCAAACGCATAAGCGGCGGCTGCATCCGTCGGGAACTTAAATCCAAGAATAGTCTCCAAACGCAGAGCGCTTCCCGCATCAATGACAGGAGGAAGCGAGGGAACCCGCGCGATGTCGACGAAGGGGAGTAGCGGTGTCCTGATCGCAATGCAAGTTGGGATGGAAACGGTGACGGTTTCTCCGCCGAGCGGATCGGGAATTTCGATGGCCGCTGCGTATCGTTCCGAGCGCATCTCAGGCACGACTATCTCGGCATCATTTTCGTTACCTTGCCATGTGATGGGAATCGAGCGAGCGTCGGATTCTCCGCGCAGCGACAGATTAAGTGGAACTGAGCGAAGGAGAGATTGACGTTTGGCATCGAGGGCCACGATCTTCAACGGGACACGAAACCCCGAAGTGAAGGCGATGCGGTTCCCCTCCTGAGTCACAATGCAGTTTGGAAACAAGACGGAAAGCCCGGACGCGGTTTCGCGGGCCGAGCGTATGGGTGTGGGTGTGAGCCTCGTAAAGGCGACGTTCGGGGCTTTGGTCGAGCCGGCATTGAACGCCGCGACACGCTCTCCATGTGCTCCGGACCACCGCACGTGCCCCACATCCGTACGATTCGTGACAATGCACCTGCCAAAGCGCGGGTGTTCGCCGGAGGCACTGAGGCGGTCATTCGAAAGCGTCAGCCAGCCTCGGGCGCATGGCAACGAGCCACGACAGAGTGAAACTTGCTCTCCGTCGGAGGATTTTTCCGTGGACTCATCCCTTCTCAAAGTCACACGGTCATTCAGAATGAGCAGGCGCACCCCATCAGCCGTGAGGCGAGCACGCAAAAGCTTGGGAGGCGCTGCGCGACACTCCTTTACAACCTCCGCAACGAGATCGAGTTCGAGCACAAGTGCGTCTGGAGTCCCGATTGTGGGATCAAGCAGTGCGGAGTGTTCAGGCACTCCCGAAATCGCAGCCCGGGTGCGTATCAGCACCAGATCTGCTCCCTTGCGTCGCACGCATCCGAGTGGGCTCACGACCTGCGGGTTTTTACGCCATGTACCAGTCGACGGCATGTATGACTCGGCGATGAGCGAGGAGGCCGCGGGACGTTCACCACGTGGCAAAGTAACGGGAAGGAAATCTGACTTCGGCGCCACGATGTCGCCGCAGTCGCGCAGCGCATCGGAATCTTTGACAGGCATGAGTTCGACAAACTGGATCCCCGGAGAAAGACCTTCTATAGACCGCGCCGCTCCGATGGGTTTGCCCAAGAGCTTGCTTTGAAAGGTGACTGCGGCGCCGCTTTCTTTGGGCGCGACGGCACAACCGCCTCGAGTTGTCCGGACCTCAGAGCGCGCGGCGGGAAGCCCATGCACGTTGGTCAAAGTGCCTGCAGGGACCTTCACCGTTCCTTCGAGCACAGGAACGAGAACGACATCGCTCGGCGAAATTTCGAGCCGTTCTCCACAGACCGCCATAAACTCGCTCAAGCGGTCCTCGCTTCGAGCGCAGCTCAGAAGTGGGAACAGCATCAACGGAATGGCAAAGGAAGTGATGGCGCGGCAGATGAGTTTCATGCGTTGTCCTAAACAAGGCGGCCGATCGGCACGAGTCATTGCAGACTTTGCCCCTTCGGTAAACGACAGAAACTGAAACGAGACGACCCGCCGCGGCCGGGCCGGGCGGGTCGTCAGATGCTACGGGCTCGAGAGGTGCGGGCAGGGGAATCAGCGGACGACGGGTGCGCGCTCGATGGTACAGCTCGCCTGGGTGGTGATCGCACGACCTTCGGTCGTTCCCTCAAGAAAGGAGACCTGCAACCTCGCGAGATTCGCGCGGACTGGATCTGAAACGGACCCTGCTTTCACCACTGCCTCGAGTCTGGATTGTGCGCCCAGCACAAGGTTGGCAACGCTCGTGGCCAGCGGACCAGATGACTCACCACACTTATCCGACCATTTCGCCTTAGCTTCCAGCGAGTACAGGTTCTTGATCGCACCCATCATCGGTTTGTCCACGTGCACAGGGAGAGTGATGCCACTCTTCGCCAGGAACGACGCGCCGTTGATGGCCGAAGCGGCTGCGTAGGTTGCTGGGTCTCCGAGGTCGCCTTGATTGCAATAGTAGCTGTAGCGAAGGTTTTCGTCCGTGCAGAAAGCAAGCTTGGAAGTCGGGCGCTCGCCGAAGTAACCGAAACGAATGGCCGCGAGGTCGTAGGAACCAATGTTCTTGCGCTTATTCGCAATGAAGTTGGGCTCGTAATCCATCACGGAACTCGCCGTGCCGTCTGCGTCGAGCTTAGTCGAAGCGGCGAAGTTATGGCGCAGGCCAAGCGAGTGCCCAAATTCATGCATGATGACGCTGTAGTAGTAGGCTTGCATGAACTTTTTGGGATCTTTTTCCGCCGGATCGGTGAAAAAAGTGACGACTGGGGATTCTCCCGCGCCCTGCACGAGCGGCACTGCGCCAAAAGAGCCCTTGAGGGTGCCGAATTCCGGAGCTGCCTGCGAGGTGTAGGCTGCGAGTTTTTCGATGTCTGAACGCGTGCTGCTGCCATTGATGAGAATCTGCGCAGCGAAAGTTTCGCCGTGAACAGGGTCGCTCATCTGGGGCGCATACCCGGCCCAGCCGACTTCGTTGGTCAGGCCGTTGTGCCACTTCACGACGCTGTAACGGGGGTCGCCAATGTCTACGCTTGCGGGCGCACTTTCAACTTTAAATGCCTCATAGCCAAAGCCTACGTTCCAAGCCTTGATAGCGTTGGTGGCGGTGGCAACCATGTCGGATGGGAAATCCTTGAGGTACACGGTTCTGCTCTCGCGCGCCCTCACGTCGAGAGGATGACGCGCGATGGGCAGTGCGCCCTCCGCGGCGAGCGTTGCTCCGAATTGGCTGCCAAAGAAACCGATGGAATTGGACCGAGCGGCCTGCACGGAGGGTGCGGCTGAGAGGCGCGTTGAGGCGCGACGCTTGAGGTACATGCGGACGGTGATGGAACCGGCACCGATGGGATTGCCCGACAGCGAACTGTATTTGATCAGAGGATATTCCACATCGACAAGGATGAAATCTGCTTGCTGCTCGAGTTTCAAGACCTTTCCGGTCTTCGCGCCTTGCGTGCTCCAAACAATGCCCTCCTCTGCTCCAAAACTCCCGGCGCGACTGGCAAAGCGATCAGCCTCGATCTTCAGAAGACTTGTCGAGCCGAAGTCAACTTCGCCACGCGTGCCGGCACGGGAAGCGCTGGAGTTGCGAAGGGCGAACGAGAGAAGAGACTTCTCATCCTCGCCGCCA
>Ga0163152_10008529_pt1 | contig 10914 bp, 15 predicted proteins | sample OliLakLV19MP8IB2_FD_148635 | JGI IMG/M metagenome (GOLD analysis project Ga0163152, IMG submission 148635) | Freshwater microbial mat bacterial communities from Lake Vanda, McMurdo Dry Valleys, Antarctica - Oligotrophic Lake LV.19.MP8.IB-2 | ecosystem: Environmental > Aquatic > Freshwater >...
ATGATGCACAGTGTGATCTGAAGGGTGCAGCTTGGAAAATTACCTTGGCGCGGCGACTACGCGAAACTGCTAACGCGCCATACTCGTGGATCGCCGATGCACTCCACATGGGCGCCCCGTCATCCGTCCGCGCATATCTCGCGTCGACTAGCGTCTAGGCCCGCCGCCCAATCCTTTTGAATTTCTTTAATCGGGACGGCTCAATTCCACGCGGCTCGCCGCGAGGATGGATGCCGCCCGCTGTTATTGGGGCGAAGCCCCTTTCTGTGATACCTCGGGGCTTGCCCCGGGGAGGGTTCATCATACAAAGTAGCATCTAGCGGCCCGACCCCTTTGGCTGCTTCCAACTCGATGCACCACTCGCAATCACCGGCACGGAAAAACGCCTGTCCATCCGCCTCCATGTGAGCATGTGCCAATACTGCCGCCGTTACGAAAAGCAGATGCACCTTTTGCACGAGGGAGTCGGCCACTACGCCGATCCAGAAGTGAATGTCGTCGAAAAATCCCTTTCGCCAGCGGCCAAGGAAAAACTCGAAAAGGCTTTGGCGGACAAGGCGAAGTAGCCCGCGAGAAATTCAGCTTTTCTTCCGGGCCGCTTTCTTCGCGGTTGGGTTGTAGGCCAGCGCCAGTTCCAACCAGAACGCCAGGTCCTTCTCCGACTTCAATCCTTCAAGCTCCACGAAAACAAATCCACGCATCGGCCGTCCGGTGAAATCCATCGGGCGGCATCCCTTTCGCGTGAGCGCGTCGTCGTAAGCCTCCGGGCCAATGCGCGCCATGAGCCGGTTCTTCTCGACGCCCACGCACATCTTGCCGTCCACCATGAAGCACAGCCCGCCCATCATGCGCTTCGACTCGTGTTTGATGCGCTTCGCGTCGAAGAATTGGCGAACGCGATTTTCGAGCATTTCGTTGTGAGCCATAAGTTTTGAATTGGTGCGTGCCGGTGCGCTGTCGGAGTTAGTCCCTTGGTCTTCGCTTGATGCCGAGCGCCTTGATGCGTGAGGCGAGTGTTGTTGGTTTCATTCCAAGCAACTCCGCCGCGCCGTCCGCGCCGAAGATTCTGCCGCCGGATTGCTTCAATGCGGTTGCGATGCTTTCACGTTCGTGGCGTTTAAGTTCGTCGCGGGTCAGGAGTTTGGCGGGAGTTGTCGGCGGCGCTATGGGTTTGGGCGATTCGCTCTCCTTTGGTGCAAACTCGAAGCGCAATGGTCCTCCCTGAGAAAGAATGACCGCGCGTTCGACGGCGTTCTGGAGTTCGCGCACATTTCCGGGCCATTCGTGCGCGGTCAATTGGTTCATCACAACCTGAGTGACTCGCGGTGCGGGACGATTCATGCGGCGGGCGCTCTGTTTGACGAAATGTGCGGCCAGAGGTGGGATGTCGTCACGGCGGTCGCGCAGGGGCGGGATTTCAATCGGGAAAACGCTTAACCGATAATACAAGTCCTGGCGAAAGCGCCCGGCCTCCACCTCCTTCTTCAAGTCGCGATTGGTCGCGGCGATGATGCGAACGCTGATCTTGCGAGTGCGCGTGTCGCCAACGCGTTCGATTTCCTGCTCCTGCAACACGCGCAGCAACTTCGCCTGCATGGCGAGGGGGACTTCGCCGATTTCGTCGAGGAACAGCGTGCCTCCGTCCGCCAGTTCAAAGCGGCCAGGCTTATCCTTCATTGCGCCAGTGAACGCTCCTTTCACATGGCCGAAAAACTCGCTCTCGAACAAGGGCTCGGGCACAGCTCCACAATTGATTTTGATGAGAGCGCGGTTTTTGCGCGGGCTGTTTTCGTGAATGCCGCGGGCCACCAATTCTTTCCCTGTGCCGCTTTCGCCCGTCACCAGCACCGTGGCATCGGTTGCGGCGACGAGTTGGATTTGCTGCATCACCTTCCGCAGGCCGGGGCTGTTGCCAATGATGTCGCCGACACCCAGGGCGGTGCTCACTTCTTCGCGCAGGTAAGTGTTTTCTTCCTCCAACCGCGCTTTGAGAAATTCAATTTCTTCAAACGCGCGGGCGTTGGCGATGCTCACCGCCGCGTGGTCGGCGAAGACGCGCAACCATTCAAATTCAGACGGGCCAAGCACGCCGGTGTCGAAGATGGCGAGCACGCCGAGCACTTCGTCCCGAAACACGAGCGGTTGCGCAGCGAACGTCTTCACGCCTTCGCGTTTCATCCACTGAGGTTCGGCGATCCATTCCTCATCGCCGCGCACGTTGGGGAGCAGGAGCGGTTCGCCAGTTTTTCCCACGCGCCCAATTTTCCGCACGCCGAGCGGGAAGCGACGGAACGCTCCGTCGAGCCGTGAGTAATCCTGAGTCGTGCCGCGAGGATTCCCTGCACTGGCCACAAGGTGCAGGCAGCGCGTCTGGTCGGGGCATTCAGACCGAAATCGGCACGTCTCGCAAATGTCGCCGCCCTCAATCAGCCATATCCGCGCGAGCACAACGTTCTGGCATTGTGAGATTCCCTCGACCACCGCGCACAACACGTCGGTGAGTGACCGATTCTGCGCCATGGACACCATGACTTTGGGAAGGTTCGTGCAGTTCACACGGACAAACTACGAAACTTCGGCCTCCACAGCAACGACAGTTCGTAATTAACGAAGTATCGTAGTTGCCTTGAGTTAATGAGGTATAACAAAACACCAATGATGTCAATGGTTTCAGCAACAATCAGTGCTTGGCACGGCGAGTGATTAAGGAGTGGCAGAACCGCACAACGCGGACGAACAAACAACACTGAAGACGAACGAACGAATATGAACCGCATCACTCAACTCGACCCCGCGCAAGCCACCGGCAAAGCCAGACAACTCTTTGACGGCGTGCAGGCAAAGCTCGGCATCGTCCCCAACCTCTTCCGCGTCTTCGGCAATTCGCCAGCCGCGCTTGAAGGCTATCTCAACTTCAGTGGCGCGCTCGCCAGTGGAGTTCTCAACGCCAAGGTGCGCGAGCAAATCGCCCTGGCCGTCGCGGAAATCAACGATTGCGGCTACTGCCGCAGTGCGCACACCTACATCGGCGGCAAAGTTGGCTTGAGCGCGCGTGCGATTGCCGATGCCCGCAAGGTTGTCGCCGCCGATCCTCGCACCGCCGCCATTTTGAGTTTGGCCCGCAACATCGTGGTGCAACGCGGCACGCTCAGTGATGCCGAGTTCAACGCCGCGCGTAAAGCCAACCTGACCGACGCGGAAATCGTCGAGACCGTGGCCAACGTCGCGTTGAACATCCTCACCAACTACCTCAACCACGTCGCCCGGACCGTGGTGGATTTTCCCGAAGTCAAAACCGACGCCGCAGAGGCTGGCACTGAAGCCACCGCCGAAGCGTGCAGCACCGGTTGCGGCTGCGGGCACTGAACACAATTTCCGCGGCGCGAAGTGCTCCGTGGATGCTTCACGAAATAGCACCAAACCATCGAACAAACAAAACAACATGAAACGTATTATCACCACCACGCTCGCCGCGCTCGCGCTCTCCGCGTCCCTCGCCTTCGCCGGGGAACTTCTCAACATTGATCGCGCCGTCGGCCACGCCCTCGACGGCTACGACCCGGTCGCCTTTTTCACCGACAAGAAACCGGTGAAGGGCGACTTCAAAATCACCGCCACTCACAAGGGCGCGACCTATTTCTTCACCTCAAAGAAAAGTCGCGACACGTTCCAGGCGAACCCGGATCGCTTCGTCCCCGCTTACGGCGGTTACTGCGCGATGGGCGCAGCCTTGGGCGTCCTTTTGCCGGTGGACATCTCGACGTGGCAGGTGGTCAACGACCGCCTCGTGCTGAACTACAGCGCCGACGTGCAGAAGATGTTCAACCAAGATTTGCAAGGCACTTTGAAGAAAGCCGATGCCGCGTGGCCCAAGCTCGTGGCGGAACATGGCAAATAAAGCCCCACTGTCCGGGTCGCCCGCTGTCGTCGGGCGGCCCGACAAGTCAAAATCAAACCATCGAACCACTTTTTTCCATGAATCCACGTCCACCACTCCCGCCTTTCACCGAAGAAACCGCGCGCCAGAAAGTCCAGATGGCCGAGGACGCCTGGAATACCCGCGACCCCGAACGCGTCGCGCTCGCCTACACCGAGGACACCGAATGGCGCAACCGCGCCGAGTTCCTGAATGGTCGCTCTGAGGTCATCACGTTCCTCAAACGCAAGTGGGCGCGCGAACTGGACTACCGCCTCAAGAAAACCCTTTGGGCTTTCACCGGCAACCGCATCGCCGTGCGCTTCGAGTATGAATTCCACGACGATACCGGCCAGTGGTATCGCGCCCACGGCAATGAGAACTGGGAGTTCGATGCGAACGGACTCATGAAACGCCGCTTCGCCAGCATCAACGATGTGAAGATCTCCGAGGCCGAGCGGAAGCTCCGCTGGGAACGACCGAGTTCCACAAACTGATTTCCGAAGTTCACTCCAACGATAACCTCAACTCCACTTCACCATGCCCGACATCTCCGCTCCCGATCTTACGCAACGTCCGCCGCGCAGCCCACGCGTCCGGCTCGGCGGCTACGCCATGCTGCCGCGCATCCTCGACAAGGCTCGTGCCTCGCTTGTCGGTAAAGCGGGTGACTACAAGTTTGGCAATCCCATGGACCAGCAGTTCTTCACCTTCACGGGCGTCGCTCAGGCGGCATTGCTGGTGCACGTCAAGAGCGGCGCAGGCGATTGGGAACTGCTCCAGTGGGTCAACTCAAATGCCCAACCGCGCCGCGCCGCGCACGAAGTTCGCACCTGGTCTGCGTGGCTGGAATCCATGCCCGTCGGCGATGCCGAGGACATCGAGTGGTTCGCTGCGCAAGTGAAGCGCCTGAATCCCGCCCGCACCGATCTGCACACCATCATCGACTACCTCGATGCCGACGATCACGTCAGTTTCGGCGGGAAGGCATGAACGGCAAACCATTTCCACCATTACTAAAAATCACCTTATTATGAATGTTCTCGAAGCCATCGAAACCCGTCGCTCCCTCAAGCATTACGATCCAAACCACCGCATGTCTGAACCAGAGGTCGCGCGACTCGTTCAACTCACGAAGCTCGCGCCATCATCCTTCAACATGCAGAACTACCGCTTCGTGCTTGTGCGCGATCCGGAGTTGCGGAAACAGATCCGTGCCGTTGCCTGGGATCAGGCGCAAGTTACGGATGCTTCGTTGCTCGTCATTCTTTGCGCCGACCTGAAGGCGCACCTCAAGAATCCAGCCCGCTACTGGAGTCACGCGCCGCAGGCGGTGCAAGACATCCTTGTGCCTGCGCTCGTTCCCTTCTACGACGGCAAGCCGCAACTCATCCGCGACGAGGCTATGCGCTCAACTGGCCTTGCCGGTATGACGCTCATGCTCGCTGCGCGCGGGTTGGGCTACGATTCCTGCCCGATGGTGGGCTTCGATGCCGATTCCGTCGCGAAGTTGATCCGCCTGCCTGCCGACCATGTTATCAGCTTCATGATCGCCATTGGCAAACCTACCCAGGCTGCGTGGTCACGCGGGGAACGTCTGCCCGACAGTGAAGTGGTCGTGGAAGACCGTTATCCAGTCTCGTGAGCCACCCAAAATTCCGTAACAACAAAACAACAACAAAAACCAAAACAAAGAAACACATGAAACTAGCCATCATCATCACCTCCGACCCCAAGAACGGCGAAGAAGCGCTTGGTCGCGCTTTCAATGCACTCGCGCTCGCCGCCGAAGCCCAAGCCAAGAACGACGAGGTCAACGTCATCTTCTCCGGCGCAGGCACGCGTTGGCCCGCCGAACTGACCAAGCTCTCGCATCCGGCCAACGGACTCTACAACGCCGTGCGTCCGGTCATCACCGGCACGTCGTGCGGTTGCGCCGCCGTCTTCGGCGCGACAAAGGAAGCTGCCGCGTGCGGTCTCCCGGAGATCAAGGACCACGCACTGCCCGGCACGCCAGGACTCGCGAGCATCCGACGCTACCTCGTCGAAGGCTGGCAGACACTGGTGTTCTAAACTGAACCGGAGCGCGGCTGTGCCCATCGGGCCAGCCGCAGCACGCGACAGATTTGGAATCGTCGAACGTCGCCAATGCTGCGGCTGGTCTTTGACACGGCCGCGCTCCTCTCAACTCTCAACCCTCAGCTCATCATGGCCGGACGTTATCTTGAAACTTATTTCACGCCGAAAGTGCTCGCCGCGCAGCAGCAATACTTCGGGCGTTCGCAGAACATCCCGCCGCAGCCCGAGCGCGACTCGCTGACCGACGACGAGCGCGCCTTTATCGAAGCACGGGACTCGTTCTACATGGCGACCGTCAGTGAGAACGGCTGGCCCTACATCCAGCATCGCGGCGGCAAGCCCGGCTTTCTGCGCGTCGTCAGCCCCACGCAACTCGCCTTTGCCGACTATAAAGGGAATCGCCAGATGCTCTCCACCGGCAATCTTGCCGCCAGCGATCGTGTTGCGCTTTTTCTCATGGACTACCCGCGCCGGGAGCGCCTGAAGATCCTTGGTCATGCCCGCGTGGAAGACGCCCGCCAGCACCCGGAACTTGTCGCGCAGTTTGCCGAACCGGAAGCGCGCGGCATCGTCGAACGCGTGTTTCTCGTTGATGTCGTGTCGTTCGATTGGAACTGCCCGAAATACATCACTCCGCGCTACACCGCCGCCGAGATCGAGGAAGCCATCGCCCCGCTCAAGGCCCGGATTGCCGAACTCGAAGCTCAACTGAAGGGAAACCAAGGCGTCTGAGTGAGGCCGCGAAAAGTTTGTAAGGAATTCCTGTGCTTCCCGAAGTGGAGGTGTGAACGTGCAAATCACAACATTGTTGCCGGAAGCCGAAGCGTCGGCCAGCGGCGTCCCCGCGCTGGGGGCGGGAGTGGATTACACCTGGGCTGTCGAGCAGTTCTACGAGGCACTCTACAAGTTTGCCTTTGGCCTGGCGGGCAACGAAAGCGATGCGGCGGATTTGACCCAGGACACCTACCGCGTCCTGCTCACCAAGGGCGACGCCATCCGCGATGCGAGCAAGGTGAAAAGCTGGTTGTTCACGACTCTTTATCGGCAGTTCCTTGGGCGGCGGCGTCATGCCACACGCTTTCCCGAAACCCCCGTCGAATCGGCGGAATGGGAACTGCCCACGATCACTCCCCAGCATGTGGAGGCACTCGACGGCTCGTTCGTCGTCGCTTCGCTCCAGCAGCTGGATGAAAAATATCGCGCGCCGCTCGCGATGTTTTATCTGGAGGAACTCTCCTACAAGGAAATGGCGGAGGCGCTGGGGCTGCCCATCGGCACGATCATGTCGCGGATGTCGCGTGGGAAAGGGATTCTCCGGTGCCGCTTGCAGTCCCAGTCGCCGGCTGCCGTCAGTTGCCACAACAGCGGCTTGTTCGCGAGAACCCGAGATGTCGTAAGGCTGTGCGCGGTTTAGCGATCACGCACTGAATCGGAATAACCGGACGCTTTAATCGTTCCCATTCGATGACTATGACAACAATGACCCTGGCCCGAGCGATCAAATCGATCATTTGTATCTGCACCTTGCTGACGTGTCGAGCTGTCGCTGCTGACTTCGACCAATCGCACGCGCTGTTCGAGACGATACTGAAGCAGCATGTGAAGAGAGCGCGCGTGGATTATTCCGGCTTGAAGGCGCATCCCGAGGAGTTGAATCGTTACCTCGGCCAGGTGGCGGCAGTGAGCAAAGCCGAGTTCAAAAAGTGGAGCGAGCACCAGCAGATGGCGTTCTTGCTGAATGCCTATAATGCCTACACGCTCAAGCTCATCACTGACCGCTATCCGCTGAAAAGCATCAAGGACATCGGCGGCTGGTTCAGCGGCCCGTGGGATCAACCAGTCGTCAAACTATTCGGCGAGACGATTACGTTGAACACGGTGGAGCATAAAATTCTGCGCAAAGATTATTCCGAGCCGCGCATACATTTCGCGCTCGTCTGCGCCGCCAAGGGTTGTCCGCCGTTGCGCGGTGAAGCGTATGTGGCCGCGCGCCTGAATGGACAGTTGGACGATCAGGCAAAACTATTTCTCGCCAACCCGGCCAAAAACCGCGTGGACGTTGCCAACCACACGGTCTATCTCTCGCCCATTTTCAAATGGTATGGCAGCGACTTTGAAAAGAAGTCCGGCTCGGTGCTTACGGCGTTGAAACCTTACTGGCCGGGGAAAGCGGTCGCCACGGACGATTTCAAAATCCGTTACACCGACTACGACTGGTCGTTGAACGAACCGGCCAAATGACGGTCGCTAATTCCTCATGCCCTCACACACTGATACCACCAAGTCCGGCTTCCGCTGGAAGTGGCTACTTTACGTCGTCGTGGCCATCGTCCTCATCGTTGCCGGGATTGTCGGCTTCAAATACTTCAATGGTCAGGAGCGCCTCAAGCAGGTGCTCGACTGGATTGAGCAACTCGGGCCGTGGGGGCCGATCATCTTCATCGTGATCTACATCGTGGCGACCGTGCTTTTCATCCCCGGCTCCGTGTTGACCCTCGGCGCGGGCGCGGTATTCGGCGCGGTGTGGGGTTCCATCTACGTTTCCATCGCTTCGACGCTCGGCGCGACGGCCGCGTTTCTGGTGGGCCGGTATCTCGCCCGCGACGCCATCGCCCGCAAGCTGGAAGGCAACGAACGTTTCGCCGCGATAGACAAAGCCGTCGCGAAGGAGGGTTGGAAGATCGTCGGGCTGACGCGCCTTTCGCCGGTGTTTCCCTTCACCCTGCTAAACTACGCTTTCGGGCTGACGCAGGTGAAGCTCTGGCATTACATGCTGGCTTCGTGGATCGGCATGATACCCGGCACGATCATGTATGTGTATCTCGGTTCGCTGGCACAAGCCGCCACCGGCGAACGCGAGCGCACCACCGGCGAATGGGTGCTCTACGGCGTGGGACTGCTTGCCACAGTCGTCGTCACCATTTTCGTCACCCACGTCGCCAAGAAGGCACTGGCGAAAAAGACCAAGCAATAAAATCATCCGCGATAATTTATGAGCGAACAAACGCAACCGCCCATCCTCCCGTGGGACAGTCACAATCAAAAACTCGTCTCCAATGTCCACCCGCTGGATTGGAAAAATCCGACACCCGCAGAGCGCTACAATCTCGTCGTCATCGGCGGCGGCACGGCGGGGCTGGTGTCGGCCATCGGCGCGGCGGGACTTGGCGCAAAGGTCGCGCTCATCGAGAAACACTTGCTCGGCGGCGATTGCCTGAACGTCGGCTGCGTGCCGTCCAAGGCCATCATCCGCGCGGCACGCGCAGCGGCGGCGGTGCGTGAAGCGGCCGATTTCGGCGTCAATGTCCCCGCTGGTGTGACGGTGGATTTTGGCAAGGCGATGGAACGGATGCGACGCCTGCGCGCCGACATCAGTCCACATGACTCGGCCAAACGTTTCACCGAACTCAGCGTGGACATCTTTTTCGGCACGGGCAAGTTCACCGGGCCGGACACCATCGAGATTGGCGGACAGACACTGAGATTCGCCAAAGCCGTCGTTGCCACTGGCGCTCGCGCCGCCGCCCCGCCGATTCCGGGATTAAAGGATGTTCATTACCTGACCAACGAAACGCTTTTCTCGCTCACCAAACTACCGAAACGCCTTGGCGTAATTGGCGCAGGGCCGATTGGCTGCGAGATGGCGCAGGCTTTTGCCCGCTTCGGCTCAGAGGTGTATCTGGTGGAAGCCGAGCACGGGATTCTGCCTCGTGAAGATCGCGATGCGGCGGCGATCGTGCTGGATTCCATGGTCAAGGACGGCGTGAAGCTGCTCTGCTGTGGTAAGGACCTTAAGCTCGCCAAAGACCCGAACGGCGTTCGTCTGCAAGTCGAGTCGCACGGAAAAGGCTACGACGTGCTGGTGGATCAACTGCTCGTTGCCGTGGGACGCGCGCCAAACGTCGAAGGACTCGGACTGGAAACCGTCGGCGTCGAATTCGACAAGAAAGGGGTGAAGGTCAACGACCGTTTGCAAACGGCCAACCCGCGCATCTACGCCTGCGGCGACATTTGCTCGCCGTATCAATTCACCCACGCGGCGGATTTCATGGCGCGCATCGTCATCCAGAACGCGCTGTTCAAAGGCCGCGCCAAAGCGAGTTCACTCATCATCCCGTGGGCGACCTACACTTCGCCGGAGATTGCCCACGTCGGCCTTTACGAGAAAGAGGCCAAGGAGAAGGGCATCGAAGTGGACACGTTCACGCAGGAGTTGAGCAAAGTTGACCGCGCGATTCTCGACGGCGAGACCGAAGGGTTCGTGCGCGTCCATGTTCGCAAGGGCACGGATGAAATTGTCGGCGCGACGGTGGTTGCGGCGCACGCGGGCGATTTGATTAGCGAACTCACCCTCGCGATGAAGGCCAAGCTTGGCCTCAAAACCATCGGCGCGACGATTCATCCTTATCCGACCCAGGCCGAAGCCATCCGCAAAATCGGCGACCTCTACAATCGCACGCGCCTGACCTCGCTTGTGAAAAAACTCATGCACCGCTGGCTCGTATGGACGCGATAGGCATTAATAACTTGGGAAGCAGGAATGCCGGATGAATTCAGCCGTGAAACAAATGCAGACAGTGATTTTGGTTGGTGCGGGCCATGCCCATTTGCACGTAGTCGCCCATGCTGAAGCGTTGATTCAGTGTGGCGCGCGCGTGGTGCTGATTGATCCGGGCGTGTTCTGGTATTCGGGCCTCGCAACCGGGATGCTCGGAGGAAGGTGGCCGCCAGCCGAGGAGCGGCTGAAGGGGTCGGGCCGCTAGATGCTACTTTGTACACTGGCACGTTGGAGCAGCCGATCGAGTGTGAGAGGCGATGTCGAGGGGGTCAGGCTTTAAGTTTTTCAATTGGCTCGGCCATCTAGCGGCATACTGTGAATTGGGGGTTCGCGACGCTGGCGATTGCCCCACTTTATATCG
>Ga0163152_10008530_pt1 | contig 10914 bp, 4 predicted proteins | sample OliLakLV19MP8IB2_FD_148635 | JGI IMG/M metagenome (GOLD analysis project Ga0163152, IMG submission 148635) | Freshwater microbial mat bacterial communities from Lake Vanda, McMurdo Dry Valleys, Antarctica - Oligotrophic Lake LV.19.MP8.IB-2 | ecosystem: Environmental > Aquatic > Freshwater > Lake...
ACCCATGCCACCACCGCCACCGCCGCCACCGCCTCCTTGCGGGGACTGCCATGAATTCATCTGATTGAGCATTTGTTGCATCTCGCCTTCCGACATCGACGCCTGTGCACAAGCCGCCTGATGTGCCGAAAGAGTAAGCGCGAAAAAGAACAACAAGCAGATCGAAATCGAACTGCGATTCGTTTGCCGCTTCAGAAAGGAATTTCGCACAGCAAAGGAATTCGCGAAAGCGTTCAATCCATACTCACTGATCATATTTTGCAGCGAAGCAAGATTCATCCGCGCAAAGCAAGACCCCAGCCGCGATCGACTGCGTTTCAGCGTTAAGCAAACATCTGTTGTGATTTTCATGCTCCTGCTTTCTTGGTGGGTTGGTGTATCAGGCACGTGCCTGTCTAAGTTTCCTCAAGTGATCATCAGGCGTCAACTCAGGAACTTCCCCGCCGGAAAGCCGAACTTCCACGTTTTGTTTCATTAAACCAAGTTTTTGCAAAACCCACCCGTCAATACGTTTCTGAGCAAGTTTGTCTTTCAGATGCCGGATGCTGGTCAGAAAACGCCCATCCTCGAACGTTCTGCGGGTGTCGCCCGCGCCCAATCTTCTGCCGTGCGTGCAATGGAGCACATCGACGATGTTGGTGCAGGCGATTGGTCCAAGAACAGCCGCTTCAAACGTGGGCAGTGCTGTGTCTTCGCCGGTTTTGAATTTGAGAAAGTCGACCTGGAGCCAGGTTCGGCTGTTGAACTTGATCTTGAGCACCACAGGCTCGCAAATCAGCGAGTTGAATGAGTGCGGTCCGATGTCGCGCATGCACGCCGCGCGCGCGTACGTGTAAGCTTCTATGGCATTGGTTGAGAGAAAACTATAGTGGTTGCGCCCCGGTTCTAATGCGCCGGTGCGCGCGATTTCCCAGCGACGGTAACAGTTAGTGCCGTGATACAGGAAAATCTCGTTGGCTTCCGAATCGTAGTCGAGCCCGGGCCAATCCTGTGCAAATTCTGCAAGGCCTGGAGGTACTTGATGGTCGGGATATACGTTCAGAATCGGATCCTTTTATACTAAGTCTTAGGCCCATCTGCTTCCTTGTAGAATACCTCCAATTTCCCTATGCCCTTTAGTGTTGACATCCTAAACGGCAATTGAGATTAACTCCTGGCCTCGCTCGCAAGCCAAAACAGGCTCGCGTCTGCGCCAAAAGTTTGAAGGTTTTGATATTGTTAGAACTGAACTTTTAGATTAAGCTACTGGCGCGGCTTTCGCATCGATTTAGCCGATTTAGCCGTTCCGATTCCTCATCGATCAATCCATATGTTTTTCTTTTGCGGTTTCAATAGCCTGGAAAGCGTCCTGCAGTGCTTGTTTGACTTGCATAATGCTCTCGTCGGCGGTAACACGAACTTGGGCAGTCCAATCCTGGCGCTGTTTTGCCAGGTCTTCCTGCATTTGCTCGCTGAGTTGTTCCAGATCCAGGCAGCTTGAACTGATGTGTGTTTCGAGCGCGTTGTCCGCTTTGGTGCGGCATTCATTCAACGCGGCGATCGCTTGTTGCTTCTCCTTGCTGAAGGCTGGGTCATCCTCGACCCGCGAAGATTCGGACGTCTTCATGCTGGCTTCATCGTTGTCGATGATTTGTTGTTTGGCTGTCTTCAAACGGCTCTCGACAGTCGTGATGATTTCTTCCAGTCTGATGTTCGTGTTCTTGAACAAATCTTCCAGACCGAACTGCTGCCCTTTGCCGACGGACTCGATGGTGCTGAGGCACTCTTTTGTCAGTGAGTTGAGCTGTGTTTTGGCACCGTCAATGCTGCCCGTTAAGCCGCCCAATTGTTTCTTCCTGATCTTCTCTGATTGCTCCTCGAAGTTGCGCTTCATGTCGAGGAGCATCGAACGGAAAATATCTTTGTTTTCCAACAATCTCGGCAAGACTTGTTTGGCGTACAAATCGAGATGCACTTGTTTGATATCGGCACGGCAACTATGGACGAGATAGTTGACGCTGTTACCGAACTCAGACTGGCTGGCAGTCAGCTTTTCGGAAGCGCGATCCCAGGAGCCGTCGATTTCGACGGTCATCGAACCAACGTTGCGATCGAGCGAGTTGATGATGGCATCGACTTCTTCGTTGAGTCGAGTTTCGAACTTGCCGTAACGAGCGACAAGAACGCTGACATGGTGATTGTAAGCGGTCTCCAGCGCGGTCGTTATCACTTCCAATTCCTTGTTGAAATCGGTCAGACGATTTTGCGCGTGGTCGTTTAAACTCGCGCGCGTACTTTCTGACATGGTGTTGGTTTCGGACTGAAAATTGCTTTCAGTCGTCTCCAATTCTTTCAACATTTCTTTTTGCATTTGCACGACGTTGTCTTCGGCGAACTTGATCAACTGCTCGATTTCTTCGCGTGCTTCACTTGATGTTTTTGCGATACTGGATTTCACTTCATTTGAAACTGTTTCCAGATGCTGAACCAATTGCTCGGTTAGCGTGCCGGTGCTCAGTTCATTCTGACGCTCCACTTTTCGTGCATCGTCGAGAAGTGCGTCCAATTCGCGGTTTAAACGATCGCGTGATTGATCGCAGCGGCTCGACAATTTCTTGTCCGCTTCCGAAAGTCGTTGATTCAGTCGTGCCATAAAACGAGTTGATTCGGAAATCACAAGTTTTGGTTCGACCGATGGTTGTGTGCGTTGCAGTCCGGAGGCCGAAACCGGCTTCAGGTCTAGTCCGTATGGAGTGGGCTTGCCATCGATTTCGAAAACACCGGAGTCGTCGAAGCTGACAGTACGCTCCACCTGTGGTGTCACAGGTGTAATATCCTGTGATGCTGAACCAAACAGATCTGGTGACGCTGTAGGAATCAGATCTTCGTATTGGGAAGGATCTGGAGTTGAAGGACTGGTCGTGCTGGTGTCTTCGGAAACTGGCGTGGGTGCTTGTTTTGAAGATGCGTCATCAGAGGCGACCGGTTCGGCGCCCGAGAAAAATGCATCGTCGGATGAGGTCCTGGAAGGGGTTCTGCTGGTTTGCGAAGCAGGAGTGATAGCGCTTATTGATGGAATCGAATCACTGCTGCCGGTTTGCGAGCTGGACTGAGTCGGTTCACCGAACAGGTCGGTGCCGGTGTCTGCTGCGCTGTTGAGTTCGGATGATGTCTCGGTTTCTGACTGATTGGCTGGACCACCGGATGGTTCTGATGTCGATTTTGATGGAGTGGTTTCACCGAAGAGATCGGTTGCCGGTTCTGCTTCGGATTCTGCTGTTGCCGAGGCTGGTACTGGAACTGCTGCCGGGGTGGCATCCGCACTGACCGGTTCGATATCCGTCGAGCCGGAATCGCCGTACATCAGCTTCGCCTGCTCTGTCGCGGCGTGACTGATGTCACCAAAAACGTCGCCTGGACTTTCTGCTGAAGTAACTGGTTCTGGCAGAGGAATATCGTCGGCACCAACTGCGGCTGGTGCAATGTCTTGAGAATCGGTAGGTGCAGTCGACCCATCTGGTGTCGCACGTGGTGGCACGCCTCGACGGTAACGTGAACGACCCGGACGGGTTGGCGTGCTGTCGGCTCCACCAGGAATGTCGGCTTCTGCGGCTTCTGCAGCCGCTCCGGTGGTCGCAGGCTGAGCTTGCGAACTTGTTGAAGCCGCGCCTGGTGCCGTCGTCTCGTCAACGGCCGGTTCAACAATTGATTCGACGTGGGCTGCCATCGCGCGTGATACCAGACCGGTCGGCTCGGTCGAGAACGAAGGTGGTGTTGCAGGTGGTGCAACTGTTTCAATCTCGCGCTCCGGTGCCACCATATCCGGTTCTGGCGGAGGACTCATTAATGTGGCCGGTCCGCTTGCAAGTTTTTGCAACATGGCGGCGTCCAGATCCATTGTCATATCGCGATTGTCGTAATAGTCGTCGTCCGATTCCGGTGCTGCTGCCTTTACAGGTTCCGGCGCGGTGGCGGCTTCTTCTATGACCTTGTCGACCAGATCGCCGAACAGGTCGGATTGTGGTTCGGCCGACGCCGGCGAGCTTTCGTAAGCCAGAGAACCTGGAGAGGTGAAATCAGGCGTTGATTTGACCGGCTCAGGTGGTGCAAACGGAGAGGGGGCGGACGCGCTGCTGTCTGGCGGCTGCGATTTGCCTTCGGTGGCTTCGGGCGAATCCATCAAACCGTTTAATGCGGTCGCTAGTTCATTGTATTCGTCCTCGCCGGAAGCTCCGGCGTCAGGAGCTTGTGGGCTACCGGCCTCGGCTGCCGGGCTGTGATGAGGCAAATTCATCCACGGTGCTGGTCCATCCATGTCGACACCACCTGTGGTGTCGGAGCCGACGCTGGTCGGCGGCGGGGCTGTTGCCGAACTGCCGAACGGTGACGAATCCGCCATGCCAAAACCGCTTGGCGGCTCGCTTGATGGCGGAGGCGTAGTTGGCGCAAATTCACTGCCGGGCATTGGCAGGTCCGGAAGGTTGGTGCCGCCGGCGGTGCTGAATACTGCGCTGTCGGCTGTTAACATGTCCTTGAGATTGGTTGGTACGCCACCAGCTCCGCGGGCACCATCAGCCCATGCAGGCGTTGAAGCGATCTCGGATGGTTGCGATCCCAGGCGTTCGAACAAAGAATCCTTATTGGGGTCAGCTGGAGGAGGCGGCTGTTTGGCCAAACTTCCCGGCGCAACAAATCCGGTTGGCGCCGACGGTTCGTCAACGGGCTGCCAGTCAGTTGGTCCTTTGCTCTTGGTCGGTTCGGGCTTGGCTGGAGCGTCAGTGTTGAACTCAATGGTGCCTCTGCTGCCGGTGTTCTCGAAGATTGAATCCACGAAATCTTTCTCTACCGCGTCAGCACTGCTGGTGATATCACCTGGCCATGCACCGGAAGCATCCGGCTGGTTGAACGCAGCCGTTCTCGACGAAGTCGGAGCAGTGCCTGCTTCACCTGTTTGCATGTCGACTGAAAACTGCTCTGAATAAGTTTGCGGCGGTCCAGCTGGCGATGACTGCCCGGCTGGTGTCGCCGGTGCGGCGAACTCTTGCGCCTTTGGAGTTCCTGATTCGTTGAGACCTTCGCGAAAACGAGCGTCCACCACCGGCAGTGCGTCGTATGAAAGTTCTGATTCCAACCGTGCCAGGCCTTCCGGCAAGGATGTTGCTTCTTGGGCACGTCGCAACGCTACTTGATTCATCTCGTTGACGTCGTGAGTGGTCAAATACCAGGCCGGCATCGACGGAACTTTACTGTCGGAATGCCCGTTGGTGTCTTTTGGCGTAAGCTTTTGATTGATATCGATAACGGGATGGTCGCCGGTCAAAATCGACGGGATATCCGGCGATAGGCTCAAAGATGGATTGCCGGCGGCCGCTGGTGATGGGAATCCGCCTAAGTCGAATGACGGCGGCGGCGTCAGTGGGCGAAACTCATCGCCGGAACTGCCGCCTTCGGCCCCTGCCGGTGCTGATGTCCAGACCCCGCTTGCCTGGCTGGCATCGGCGTCATCCGACCCTGGCGGCTGATACTTGATGTAATCCTCCGCTTCCTGCGCTTCGTTAGCTAGATATGCCTGAGTGAGCAAACTCACTTCTTCATTGATCAGTTCTCTGTTCTCAACGATCTTCGCCGTGCTAGGCTGTGGCGGAGGTGTCTGACCTTTTAATTTGTCGGTCGAAAGGATAGGCGAGAAGCAGCCTTTGACGAGACTTTGCGTTTTGTTTTCTTGTTCGCCTTCAGGAGCAAAAATCAAATTGCAGATCAAACCCAATTCCATTACTGACTTGACTGCACCCTGACCGAGGTCCGCTCCGAGAAACGCAAGCATTGCTTTGGCCGGTTCATCCGGTCCGTCCTCGTCTTGAGCCATGGTGCGCCGAGAACCGGACTTGCTATATAACGTACTGAGTTGACGCAGTTCTTTCAATTTTTCCGACGTCAGTGCCGGACGAGGTTGCGCTGAAAGGTAGTTAAAATCAAGTCCTTCAAGAAATGCTTTTTGCGCTTTTTCACGGAACAAAGTATCGATGAATCGCAATTCAAACGCGCTTGGCGAAATTGCCAGCACCCAACATTTGCCGTCCACTTTATCAACGACCACGCACATGTCCTTGACGCGATAGGCATCATGAGCGACTTCTGCGGTCTGCTGACCCCTGGCGAATGACGTCATACCCGGCGGCTTCTTGGCTGGTTCGAGCAGGAAGATGAGCGTTCCAGGCTCAAACAGACTGCCTTCTTCTTTCGCCCACTCTCCCAGATCGAGTGGATTGTTGCGAGTGAAAGCGCGGATGTAAGGCTTTACGTCCTGCGATCTGACCTGGTTTTGACGAAGCATTGAATGCATAATTTTGTCCCGTATCTTGCCTTAAAGTTGATAGTGAGCGGTCTTAAAACTCAGCGATTACCCGCCTGCAGCTTGCGCAATTTCTTCCAGAGCGGCGCGCTTATGCTCTGCAATCAGCGCCAACACTCGTTTCGTTTCCTTATCGATTGAGTCTCTTGCAGACTGTCCGTCATCGGCCAATTTGTTGACGCAGCGGTTGTGCGCCGTTTTGATTTCTTTTTCCACTTCTTGAGCGACCGTCTGGACGCTGTCTCCCGCGTCTCTGGTGAGCTTGTCGAGATTGTCTTCGAAGCCTTTCCGCATGGTGCTGAGCTCGTCGCAAATCTCCGTTATGGTTTCTGACTTTGTCGATTCCAGTTGTTCGCGAGTGGTCTTGGTGCCTTCTACGCGTTCGTCCATGCGAGCCAGAAAATCGTCGTGCAAACTTTCGGCGTTTTCAATCGTTTCAGAACATGATGTCTTCAGCGCTTCAAGCGCAGTGGTTGCGGCTGTTAGCAAGCTTGAACTGTAATCTTGCGTTTTGGTCTTCAAATTACCAGTGGCATCATTGTGCGTTTGCGTAATTTCCCTGCTCACCTTTTCCAGCTCGCCATCGAGTTCCGCTTCATGCTCTGATACCAGTTTCAGAAAGAACTGATTGATGTCTCGATCGCTTTCGGAACTGGCTTGATCGACTTCAGCGAGAGCCTTGTCGATTTCGTTGCTGATATCGGCTTTCGACTTGCTCGCGCCTTCTTCCACTTTCTTGTATTGAACCTGGAATTCGGCGGAAAGTTTTTGCATGATTTGTGAGAAGTGAGTTTCTATCGCACTCGCCTTGGTCATGTAATTTTTGTACAGTTGAGCGACGATTTGTTTTTCGCTGCCTTTCGATTCCCAAACACTCTGATCGAGTTTTTGCTGGAGTGCGTTGGTGAGCCCGTTTGCGTGTGTTCTGATCTCTTTGCCGACTTCGAAATTGCTGCCCATCAAACTGGCCACGTTTTGTTCGTATGTCTTATCGAACTCGCTGGAAAGCTCGTGGTCAACATCGTTTAAACGATCGCTCAGTCCCGCTTTGATCGACTCGACCGATTCTTTGACTAAGTCGCGGATGCGGCGAAGCTCCTCGGTGAGCGCGTCGGTGTGCTCTTTGCATTTTTCGATTTCGTTGTCTTTGAGTTTGGAAAGTTTTTGAACTGACTTCTCCATCAACTCATGAAGGTCGCTTTCGATCTCTTGCGACTTGCCTTCCACCACTGATGAATGAGTGGCAGTGGTGGCGCGCTGTTGCGCCGAATGCTTGTTGGCCGAACCGGTCAGCTTCGCAATCGAGTCCGTCTCAATGTTAGATAGCGATTCAGTTCCGCTATCGTAAATGATTTGGAGTTTTTTTCCTGCCAGCGTCATCGGGGTGTCTCCTTACTGAGAATCTTTGATCGGTTGAGCGGTTTCATGATTGAGTCTTGAAGGGCTAAGCGGTTTCGTTTATAGCGTCGAGGGAGTTTCTAAATGGTGCGTTTCTAAACAGTGAGTTTCTAAATAGTAGCCGGTCTGTTCGAAGAATCGAAAGTTGTGAAAGCTTGATCGGTACTTGGTTTGCTGCCGATCTATTGGAACGCTTCCTTCGACTAGTCGGAGTCTAATGTCAGCATCGAAGTCAGATAAGCTGACACCGACATCGCTGCCACGCGTCCTCTTTCTTCGATCTCCGGCAGTTCAATCGAGAGCTGCGAGAGTTCGACTTTGAATGATTTTTCAACGCGGTCCAGTTCGCTGCGGATGATGCGAACTTGCTTCTCGAGCGACTCTACAGCTTGCAGTCGGATGCTGTCGATTCGTTCGTATGATGTGGCGCTGGCGCGAGCGAAATCATTTTCCATTTGATCCACTTGCCGTCTGTAGGTTTTCACCAACTCGCCGCCGCGTACTTTCAGTTGCGATCTTAATTTCTGTTTGACTTCTTCAGTTGATTGTCCGCTGCCGCCGCTGACCATTTCTCGTTCTTCAGAGATTGTCGATTCCAGCTGGCTAAACAATCTTGCCACCTGGTCTTCGTACTTGCGTTCCAATCGTTTCAAAGAACCGTAGTACATGCGATGATTGCCGGTGATCCGAGCAAGAGCGTCGTTGGCAACTTGATTGATTGAAGATTTTGCTTCGTTGACCGAGTAGGTCAGACGGCGGCTGTGCGCCGACAAAGTTTCTTCTCGGTTACTTTCGAGCTGCTCCTGAAATTCGTGTTTGAGAAGCTCCATGTTTGTTTTCCACTCTTCCACCTGGTGAAGCAGAAACTCGGAGTTCTCGACCTGACAGGATTCCAACTCAGCCGCCCCATCGGTGGTGGCTGAATCGGTTGCGGTTGTGGTGGCAGCCAACAGTTCATCAAGTTGCGAAAGAACTTGCGCGATCTTGCTGTCAAAGCCATCTTCATAAGCGGTAAGTTTTTTGTCGATTGATTGTTTCGACACCGAAACTGCGTCGTCTGCACTGACATCGAGTTCTTTCGATTTCGTCGTCAACGCGCTTTCCAGGCTGGCTTTCTGGCTGGTCAAACGTTCACGCGCGTTCTCGGCGTACTCCATCATCGCTTCGCGATTCTTTTGAGTGAAATTGACAAAACGACTTTGCGGATTTTCGGCAAGCGCGTTGAGCTTCTTCAGCGCTTCTCCGAGCTTGACCATCATTTCTTGTTTGGTTTTTTCAACCAGCTTGTAAATGTGTTCGCGAGATTCCTGAGCGGTCTTCAGCATCTCGTCGGCTTCGGTGCGCTCGTATTCAGCCAGACGTTCTGTCAGCTCGTCGCGCTTCGAACCGAGTTCTTCGACGTTGTTTTCAACCATCGTCGCAGTTTGGCTGGCGATCTTCTTGAGCTGCAAGTCGAGCGACTTCTCGAGTTCCTCGCTGTATCTGGTGAGCTGGTCGACGGAGTTGCTGACGATTTTCTCGAGGTCTTCTCCAGCCTTTTCGACGCCTTCTTGCCATAAATTCAAAGCCGAGTTCAAATTTTGGTCTTTATCTTCTTCCGGCATGACATATCCCCGTGACTTCGCCCAACATCCAGACCTGGTAGATCTATTTTCCTACCTTGTTACGTACCCGTGCGCGTATCTGACACATGCGACGACTGATAATCAGTTTAAATCTACAAGTCATTCTCATTGTAGACACGGGCGCGGCTCAGCAGCGCAATCTTGACAGCCAATAGAACTGGCCTTTATAGACAATGCCCAGCCGTGAGGCATTTTACTCACGAGGCTACTCTCAGGCTTGTAGGACTAAACAGAGATTTACGAAAGCGGCTTAAACCGCGCTGGTTGCTTCTTTCGCTTTGCGTTCCAAACGACTGAGGGCTGACAAAGCCGCTTCGTTGATGGTTTCCGAGAGAGTCGGGTGGGCGTGAATGGAGGCCGCCAGGTCTTCCAATACAGCTCCCATCTCGATTGCCAGAACCGCTTCGGCGATCAGGTCGCCTGCTCGAGCACCGACCATGCCGACTCCGAGGACCTGAGTTGTCTCGGGGTCGAAGATGATTTTGGTTTGACCGAGCGGTTCATTAATCGTCAATGCCCGACCGGAAGCCGACCATGGGAATTTAGCCGATGCCACTTTGATGCCCTGTTCTTTCGCTTCGGTGTCGGTGAGCCCGCACCAGGCGATTTCCGGTTCTGTAAACACGACGGCTGGGACGGCGCGATTGTCATATGACGACGGTTTCCCGGCGATCACTTCGGCTGCCACATACCCCTGACGGATGGCGCGGTGCGCCAGCATTGGTTGTCCGGAGACATCGCCGATTGCAAAAATGCGTTTGTCGCTGCTTCTCAACTGGTCATCAACCTTGATGAAGCCGTGCTCGTCCAGCTCGATATCAGTGTTTTCCAATCCGAGTTCGTCGGTGTTGGGACGTCGGCCGACGGCGATCAGGGCGCGGTCGAACTCCATGGTTTCGGGGACGTCAGCGCCTTTAAGCGTGGCGATCACGGAATTGCCTTTGATTTCTAAACCTTGCACGCCTGTGTTCAAATAAATATGCTTGAATTCTTCCTGCAGGCGCGTGGCCAGCGGACGAACGAGATCGCGATCGGCGCCCGGCAAAAGACCATCCAGCATTTCGACGACGGTTACTTCGCTGCCGAGAGCGGCGTAGAAAGTTCCCATCTCGAGCCCGATGTAGCCGCCGCCAACAACCAACAATCGTTTTGGTATATCAGCAATGGCAAGGGCGCTGGTCGAATCGAGAATCAAGGGGCTATCGATGTCGGCTGCATTCTTGAAAAGCTTCGGAAGTTTTGTCGGACGCGAGCCGGTTGCCAGAATGGCATGTTTAAACTTGACGCGAACGGCGCTTTCGCCCTGGCGATCGACGCGGACGCTCTTCGAATCCTGGAAGCTGGCGTTACCAACGAGACGCTCTACTTTAGCGCTCTTCAGCATGCCGGAGATGCCGGATGCCAGTTTGTCGATTACACCGTTTTTCCAGTTGCGCAGCTCGTTGACGTCGATTTCCGGGTTGGCGAATTTCAGTCCAATCTCTTTGGCTCGACGCGATGTGTTGATCACTTCGGCTGCGTGCAGCAAGGCTTTCGAAGGGATGCAGCCCATGTGTGCAG
>Ga0163152_10008534_pt1 | contig 10909 bp, 8 predicted proteins | sample OliLakLV19MP8IB2_FD_148635 | JGI IMG/M metagenome (GOLD analysis project Ga0163152, IMG submission 148635) | Freshwater microbial mat bacterial communities from Lake Vanda, McMurdo Dry Valleys, Antarctica - Oligotrophic Lake LV.19.MP8.IB-2 | ecosystem: Environmental > Aquatic > Freshwater > Lake...
ACAGGACGCGGTCGAAGCGGCATGGAAATTGGTTGATCCACTGCTGGATGATCCAGCGGTACCGGATGCATATGCGCCGGGCAGTTGGGGGCCTGCAGCGGCCGACCGGCTGACGCGCGACGTTGGAGGATGGAGCAACCCGCAATGACCAACACGCCGTCCACGGAAGCTCAAACAGTGTTGGTTATCGACGTGGGCGGCACCAATGTGAAATTGCGTGCGACCGGCCACACCAAATCCACGAAAGTGCCGTCGGGGGCCACGCTCGTTCCGCAAACGATGGTGGCCGAAGTCAACGCCGCTACGGCTGGCTGGTCGTTTGATGTGATCGCGATGGGTTTCCCGTCACCAGTTGTCCACGGAAACATTCTGCGCGAACCGGTAAACCTTGGGCCTGGCTGGGTGGGTTTCAACTTTGCTGCGGCCTTTGGAAAACCGGTACGCATTGCAAACGACGCGACCATGCAGGCGTTAGGCAGCTACATCGACGGGCGCATGTTCTTTATCGGCCTGGGCACCGGCATGGGGACGGCGCTGGTTGACTATGGCTACGCGGTGTCGCTGGAAATGGGGCACTTGCCATACAGGGAGCGCACGTTCGAAGGGTATCTTGGAGACAAAGGGCTCAAGCAAGACGGTCTTGAGCGATGGGAGCGTCGCGTGCATCGCATTGCGGAGGAATTGTGCGATGCGTTTGTGTGTGACTACGTCGTGCTGGGTGGGGGTAATGCGAAAGTGCTGACAACGCTGCCCCCGCGTGCGAGATTGGGCGACAACGCCAACGCCTTCAAAGGCGGGTTTCGCATGTGGGAGACCGTTCAGGAGAGCGGCAGATGAGCGAGTTTTCGCGGCATGACTGGATAAGGGCGGTTGGTGTCGCGGGCGCCGGCGAGATGGTACCGTTGCCGGAACCGGGCGCCGACCACCGCCCGCATTGTCGCGCCAGGTAGCCGCTACCACCAGTCCGCTCTCATCCCCCGGCGCGGTGTCACTGCGCCCCGATTTTCGCTTTCACCGGCTTCAACCGCGCATCATAAAACTCCACCATGCGCTTCTGCATGTCCACAAAATCTGCGGCCGAGTGTGTACCGCCCCCGTGTCCGCCATTCGCGTAGGCGACCCAGATACATTCCTTGCCCAGGCGGCGAAGCGCATAATACATCTCGCGCGTGTTCAATTCGGGCACGTTGGAATCGAGTGAGCCCGTAATCAGCATCAGCGGCGTGGTGATGCGATCGGCAAACATCACCGCGGAATGCGCAACGTACTTTTGCGGCTGCGCCCACATGGACGCACCAAGTCGGTCCTGCGTTTTCTCCGCGGCGTTCACGTTGCGAACCCCGAGTCGTGGACTGTCCGTGTAGAAACTGATCATATCCACTTTGCCGGAAATATTGATTGCTGCCTTGAACCGATTGGTTTGGGTGATAAGCAGGTTGGTGGCGTATCCGCCATAGCTCTGTCCCTGCACCCCAAGGCGCGCCGAGTCGGCCACGCCCATTTCAATGAGTTTGTTGGCCGCCGCAGTAACGCCTTTCGCCCAAGCTTCACCCGGGTACCCGATATCAAAATCGACCGACGGTTTCACGACGACATAACCCGCGCCCGTCAGCACGTTGGCGCGTATGTCAAACGAGTCGTCAAAGTAGTCTTCATAGATCTCGAATACGGTTGGATACGTCTTGCTCCGGTCGTAGTCGGCCGGGTAGTACACCACCGCCTTCTTCACGCGACCATCCGCATTCATGAAAGAGATCAGCTCCGTCGGGCCAATTTTTCTGTCCGCGAGTTGCGGATTGGTTTCGACAAGCCGGCGTAAACCGCTGAAGTCGGCATTCGCTGTGTAGATATCGGCCGGCCGGTTGCCGTTGGCGATGTTGAGCAGCATCGTTTTGCCATCGTCCGACAAACGAACTTGCGAGTACGAGCGGCTGTCCTTCACCAGTTCCTTCAACTGTTTTGTCTGGCGGTCGTACATCAGAATGCCCCGTTCCCACTGCTGGCGGGACGCGGAGGTGAAATACAACTGCTGCCCATTCGGGCTCCAGGTCGCGAGCGTTACGCGCGGCATCGCCTCGTTGGAATCACTGGTCGCCACCACCTTTTCGCGCGCGCCGGTGTTCACGTCGGCCAGCCACAGGCCTTCGCGATTGGAGATCAGAACCGCATCGCCAATTGGGCTGTACCGTACTGCGCTAAAACGTTCGAGAGCGGTCTTCTCACGGGCCGCCTTTGAAGTGTCAGGCGTTTCACCGCGACGCGGTTCCGGTGCGCCGGCCAGCAGTTTCTTCGTGGTGTCGGCAGTGCTTGCGAGATACACACGACCGGCATTGGAATAGGCGAAACGCTTGCCGTCTTCGGCCCACTGAATTTGAATGCCACGGGTGGTCGGGATCAACACTCGTTCCACTCCGAGTGAGTCGCGTACGCGAAGTATTCCGTCAGCGCCGCCACCATCGTAGTCGGTTTTCTTTACGTTGTCCTGTGTGTAGGTAATCCCGCTGCCGTCTTCCGCCAGTGTGTAGTTCGACAGCGCCAATTCCGGCACTACTTCGCGCGCCTGGCCTGTTGCCACATCCAGCGACATGACGCTGCGCACGTTGCCCGCCCGCCGCATGTCATCCCACGCAAGGAACGGGTCTTTGCTCGACTGCACAAACACCGGCGTTTCGCCAGTGATTGCGGCAAACGCTTCGCGTGTCTTCTTGCGCCAGTCGAACGTATGGGTCGCGAACAACAAGCGTTTGCCATCGGGAGTCCACCGTAAATCGCTCGTCTCGGCCACATATTTGCCGGTGGGAACCTTGAGCGTCACCACCTTGTTGGTCGCCTTGGTCCAGATTGCCGGTTCGTACACATCGCCATTGAACACGAGCATCGCGAGTCGCGCGCCGTCCTTCGACCAGCGCATGACACGCACGCTCTTCTGCTCGGCGAAGATAGGGGTTGATTGTCCGGACTTTGTATCGATGAGCAGCACGCGTGTTGGCGCGCCGCGCACGTACGTGGGATCACCGTCGCGGCCATAGTCGGTTCCAAACGCATCGCGGCGTACGGACGACGTGGCGGCGATGTACCGCCCGTCTTCAGTCAGATCGCCAATGGTGTAACTCACAATACCCAGCGCGTCTTCGGCGACGAAGTTTGTTGGCGCGCGCCGAGCGCTGTTGGGGAGAGTTTGCCCGACGGGCAGTTGTAGCGCAGAACGCGCAACCGTCGGTCCCTGCGCAAGTGCCTCGCGCAGCGATGCAGGTACGATTGCGGCGAACGCGAAGGCGGCAACGGCGGCAGTCAGGCGCATGGTGTGCGACGGCAAGAGGGCGGGGCGGGTTGGCGGCGGATGCAGCGGACTCCGCAGGATAGATACACGGATACAAGGGGCTCTGCTGGCAGCGATGCGGTGACTCCGCCGCGGACCTACTTCTGGTTCCCTGAATGTGGCGCTGACTGGGCGCGACCGCCAGACGCACGGCGCGACCGTTTCGGGTCAGGAGTACGCGCCCACTCTCTCCCGGCGAGGTGCCTCGACCGCATCCGCGACGACTGGCTTCAACCGGTCAGCTTTCCCGAGTTTCAAACGCTCCACCTGCGCGGTGTCAGTCTTCCCAAGCTGCGCCGCGCGTCTCAGCGCCCACATGGTATCTCGAGCCCGGAACGTCCGGGGCATGCGGATCATGCGGTCGCGGCCCGTCGGACGCCTCATAGCGTGGCGCGAACACGCGGAGCGCGTCGGAGCGCGTGGTGCGGACGCCGGATTGCGCGTGGGCAGTGCTGCAGAAGGGAATCGCTCTTGTGCGGAAAGAACAGACGCTGCGTCTGTTATCGCGTCACCGGCCACACGGTCAATCTCGGTAACAATGTTCGGACAACGTTTCTGCCCATCACCGAAAGCGCGTCATTCAACTCTACCAAGTGCGCACGCGTCAACTGCAGCACGTATTCGTCTGGTTGGTCTATCGTGCCAACTTCGTAGTCCTTGAACGGTGTGGCGCTTTGTTCAATATGTGTTCCAAGAAAATGCGCTACCGGATGTTGGGCGGAGAAGTCAACCAGCCGCTGAATGCTGTTACTGAACGCGACCCCGTCGCGCACATAGAGGCGTCCGGGATAAAATGTGTCACCGGTGAGCATGACCTGCGTCTGTCGATCGTAGACGGCGATGCTTGATGCTTCGTGTCCTGGAATGGGGAGAATATCAAGCACGCGATTGCCGAGGTCGTATGTTGCCGAGCCGGCGGGCCACTCGGCAATACCAAAGAACGCCTGCACAGACGCGGTGTCTTTTCCAACCAGGGTGACGCCCGTGCGATTGGCGAACTGCGCATCGCCCGCGACGTGATCGCTGTCTGCGTGAGTGTGAGCGACCACCAGCGGAATAGAGGCGCGGGTGTTTCGTTTGAGCCAGCTGTCAATGACGCCAGTAACCGCGGCGGCAACCTCTACGCCGCCTGCGCCGGTATCGAACAGTATGGCGCGATTGGCGCCGAACAGCAGGTAGAGGAAGGGCTTTTCGTAGTTGGTGAAGGCCGCTTGCCGCAGGATGTAGAAGTTGTCGTTGTAGGCGTGCACCTGAAACTGTGCCTGGTTGGTGCCGTCTGGGTTGCCGGCGTACCAGCTGGCTGGAAATGCGCCGGGTTGCACGTGGTTCACGTGTTTCGCCACGCATCACCGCTCACGACTACGCCTCACCCCGCCAACACCGGCAACTGCCGAATCTTCTCCTGCCACTCGCGCGGACCGGTTTCGTGCACGTTACTCCCTGACGCGTCAACGGCCACCGTCACGGGCATATCCTGCACGTCGAATTCGTAAATCGCTTCCATGCCCAGGTCTTCGAACGCGACCACGCGTGATGAACGAATAGCCTTCGACACCAGATACGCCGCGCCACCAACGGCCATGAGATACGCGGCCTTGTGCTTGCGAATGGCTTCCAGGCCGGTGGGTCCACGTTCGGCTTTGCCCACCATGGCGATGAGCCCCGTTTTCGCGAGCATCATCTCGGTGAACTTGTCCATACGCGTAGCGGTGGTTGGACCGGCCGGGCCCACGGCTTCATCACGCACGGGATCGACGGGTCCCACGTAGTAGATCACGCGATTGGTGAAATCGACGCCCTCGGGAAGTTCCTGGCCACTCGCGAACAAATCGGCAATACGTTTGTGCGCCGCGTCGCGTCCCGTGAGCAGTTTGCCGTTCAGCAACAGACGGTCACCGGCCTTCCAGGTGCGCACCACTTCCGGCGTCAACGTGTTGAGATCGACGTGTTTCGCGTTCACGTCCGGCTTCCACGTGACCGTTGGCCAATCGGACAGTCTCGGAATGGGAAGTTTGGCGACACCACTGCCATCGAGCGTGAAATGCGCGTGACGCGTAGCCGCACAATTCGGAATCATCGCAATGGGCTTCGACGCCGCATGTGTAGGGAAGTCCAGAATCTTCACGTCGAGTACCGTGGACAATCCGCCCAGTCCCTGCGCACCGATGCCCAGCGCGTTCACCTTATCGTGCAACTCGATGCGCAGTTCTTCGATTTTGTTCTGCGGACCACGCGCCTTGAGCTGCGTCATGTCGATGTGTCCCATGAGCGACTCCTTCGCCATGACCATCGCTTTTTCTGCCGTGCCGCCAATACCAATGCCGAGCATTCCCGGCGGACACCAACCCGCGCCCATGAGCGGCACCGTTTTCATCACCCACTCGACAATGGAATCGCTGGGATTGAGCATCGCAAACTTCGATTTGTTTTCGGAGCCGCCGCCCTTTGCTGCGAGCTTCACGTCCACGGTGTCGCCGGGAACAATTTCCGTATGCACAACTGCCGGCGTGTTGTCTTTCGTGTTCTTTCGCGAAAACGCCGGGTCGGCCACGATGGACGCGCGCAGCACATTCTCGGGAAGCAGATAGGCGCGTCGCACGCCTTCATTCACCATTTCCTGCACGGACATGGTGGCGTCCCACTGCACATTCATGCCCACCTTCAGGAACACCACCACAATCCCCGTGTCCTGACAGATTGGACGATGCCCCTCGGCACACATGCGCGAGTTGGTGAGAATCTGGGCAATGGCGTCCTTGGCCGCCGGCCCCTGCTCACGTTCGTACGCGTCGGCCAGCGCCTGGATGTAGTCCAGCGGATGGTAGTACGAAATGTGCTGCAGCGCGTCGGCGACGGACTGGATGAAGTCGGCTTGGGTGATCGTGGTCATGCGCGGAAGATAAGTGATGGCAGCGTTACTGCCGGAGGGCCATTCCTTGTCGGAGGCGGATGTGCTCAGAACTCCGCCACACAACAACCAGCGCCGCAATACAGCCACGCAGGGTCATCTGGCCCGTCAGCGTTCAGTACGCCAAGCAGCGGCTGGATTGATGCGGCCGGGAAGAAACCGACCATGGCCGGGAGAACGAGTCCCTTGGCCTTGAGGGCCTGGGCCAGAGCCTCACTCACTTCCGCAGCGGTCCATGCGGCACTCGCGTCAGCACGGACAAACTGCTCAAGGTCTTCAATGGTGAGGTCCCGCGCCTGTGGAATCGTCAGCGAAAGGCTATCCCTGAAATGCAGGAAGATGCTCGGTTCTTTGCAGGTGGCGAACCTGGACCCACGCGTCCAAGGCGGACCGCGATGCCAATCGGCGCAATAGCGAAATTTCCCCGTGTTTGTCTCGTCGAACTTCGGACGGCCGTTCGCCACGGTCCGCTCATAGACCGTCCACGATGCCATCTTCATGGACTTTCCGGGCACGTCCACGTCGCCTTGATCGACTCCGTAGTAATTCACGACCAGATAAAATGTCTTTTTCTGTGTCGTGCTCGAATTCGACACTTTGTAGCGTTTATCAACCGGTTGACCTCGTTCCACGATCAGCCGCGCTACCAGAATTCCGTTTCCTTCCTCCATTTCCGCAAAGCGGGACTTGCGAATTCCCTTGAGCGCCTGCACGGCATAATGTGATTTCTCGGTCCCGGTCAAGGGAGTGTGACCGATTGCCGGCGACGCAGGCTTCCAATCGTTGTTGCCGAGGTTGTCCAACGCCGTTGCAATTTTCTGAGCGTGATTGGGGTTCTTCCAATCCGCTTCCAACACGCCCGGACACAGTTTGGTATCGGTATCCACTTCGGCCGCGTGCATCACGCACTCGCCATTCGCTTCGCCAATGGCCTCGTATGGTCGCTTGGCGCGAAAGGCGGCGGCAACTGGTGTTTGCATGCCCGGTCCTGCGACAGCCTGGTCGGGCTCCGGCTTATCACCAGAGCAGGCGGCTATTCCCAACGTAAAAGCCAGACAGATTGAGAGCGTCGCTCGCAATACCAACGTCGGAAAACGCATGTGAGTAGGGGCAATGGTGGACCGTCGAGACGAGGCGGGCATCGATGCGACGTGAAACGGGCCCCGAAAAGTTGAGGCGGATCGCGCCTGGACGCCAGACCATCCGTCGCAAAGAGGAGAACAATTCACTGTACTTGTTCGGACTTCCGGGGCATGCGATACTCTGTCTGCAGCGGAATGCCCTATTCCAAGACCATCCAGCCCTCTTCTGTGTCGTCATCCGTCCCCCCGACCATTCCTGACCGCTATGTCCTGCGCGGAGAAATTGGACGCGGCGGTCATTCAATTGTCTATCGGGGCCACGATACGCTGCTCGATCGTGATGTGGCGATCAAAGTGTTGCGGGAAGATGCCGGTTCGGGAGAGTTGCTGCTGCGATTCCGCCAGGAAATGCAGATCGCCGCCAAGTTGGAGCATCCGCACATCCTGCATTTGTACGATAGCGGCGTGTCGGAAACCGGACCGTACATTGTCATGGAGCTTGCGTCCGGAAAATCGCTGGCCGACCGCCTCGTCACTGAGCGACAACTCCCCGTGGCCGACGTGCTGGAAATGGCGCGTGAGATCGGTTCGGCTCTGCAACACGCGCATGATCGCGGGATTGTGCATCGCGATATCAAGCCCGAGAACATTCTTCTCGGAAACGGCGGTGCGTTACTCGCTGATTTCGGCGTGGCCGCGTGGCTCGGCAACAAGCCCGACCACGCTCGCATCACGTCCGCTGGCCTCACCGTCGGCACGTTGCTTTACATGAGTCCCGAGCAACTCTGTGCAGAGCCCGACATCGACGCGCGAACGGATCAATATGCCTTCGCGCTGGTGCTGTACGAGTTGCTCGCGGGCGTCAGACCGCATGTGGCGTCGTCCTTCGAGGCGCTGCGCGCGCTCCGCATGTCCGGTCAGCACCCGTCGGTGACGGTGCATCGACCTTCGGCGCCTGCGTCGTTGGCCGACGCAATCGAGACCGCCCTCGCCCCCCTCAGTGCCGACCGCTTCCCCTCGGTCGCCGAATTCCTCAGTGCGATTGGTATTTCCCGATCGAGCGCCTTTCCCGTCACTTCGGAGCAACGTCGTTCGGGGCAGTACGCCCACTCTGTCCCGGACACCGGCACGTTACGCGGAAGGCGGGTGCTGATGCCCCTCCTCGTCGGCGGTGTGCTGGCCGTCAGCGCCATGGCGGCGTGGCAATGGCGTAGGTGGCCAGTGACTGCGACGCCAATCGCCTCCGATGCATTGTTGATCTCCCTGTCACCGCCAGGCGGTGCCGCGGAGTTGGATCCCGCCGAAGCCAATAACACGTCCGGCACCATCGGTGGAAATTCCGGAACGGTCGATCCAGCCGAACGGCGAATCAACGCAATGCTTCGCAACGAGATTCGCGCATGGAATGGAGTACGCCTCGTTGACGGACGTGCGGCGGCTGGCGCTCACGTGATGAAGTTGACGTTGTCGGTCAATCGACTCGCAGACTCACTTCGCATTCGGTTGGTTGCAGAAGGCTCAACGCCGAAACCATGGGGCTCTATTGATCAGAGCATCCCGGTCGATTCCACACCATCGGCGTCACTGGTTCATCAGTTGATGCTCGATGCATTGACACGATGGGTCACCGGGGGATTGCCCGTTCAGGATGCTCCGGGTCTGTCGTCACTTCCCGCACGGTCCGTGGCCTTGCTTCGCGCGTACGCAGAGGGCGTTGTCGCACTGCGCGCTGCACGGTTTACCGAGGCACGTGAACACTTCGCAGACGCTACACGTCTTGACCCCCAGTTCACGTCGGCGCACTACTGGGCCGCCCTCGCCGGCGCATGGTCAACGCCCGAATGGTCCGAATGGCGCGAGTTTGCGGTTGGCGCGCAGCGCGGATACGCGACAGCCAAATCGGATACACTGCCAATCGCGGCGCTCGGAGCCATGGCTCAGCGCAAGTTCCCCGAAGCTTGCGAGCGATTCGAGCAACACCAGACATTGAACGCTTCTGACTTCTTCATTGCGCTCAGTGCGGCCGATTGTCGACGGCGTGATGATGCGGTCGTGATGAGTGCCGATGGCACCGCGCACTTTCGGACCAATCATCGTATCACCCTCGAGCAGTATCTGCGGGCACTGCGCCTCGCACCAACCGCCGCCCTATACGAGGCACTGTTGCCCATTGCCATTCGGTTGACGTATGCCGACGGCAGCACGCTGCGACAAGGCCGAAGCAGCACGGATTCAACGCAGCGATTCATGGCGCTGGCGTCAATCGATCACGACACCCTCGCGTTGGTGCCGATTCCCATTTCGAGCCTCAGCGCACGAGCCGTTCCGGAAACGTGGCGCGCCGCCAGCCGGCGCGGACAGTTGCTGGCAGACCGCATCACGCGGGAGGCCCTTCGTACATGGCCGCGCTCGGCGAACGTCTCCCTGCTCCGCGCCGCCGCACTGGAACTCGCGGGAAACGTGGGTCCATCCGGATTTGCGAACGAGGCCGACCTCGCCCTCGACAATGCCGAGCGATTCGACACGTCCGCGACTATTCGTGCGCGTGTTTCCATCATGCGAACGCGTCTGGCGTTGCGCCGTGGCGATGTACCGCAGGCAGTCGCACTCGCGCGATCGACGACGGCAAGCGCCCGCACCATAACCGATCCTGCCATCCGCCGAAGTCTGGCAGCGCTTGCCGCGTTTACCGGTGACAGTCCTCGCGCGGAGTCGATGTTGATTCCCTCTGAGGAGTACGGGTCTACTCTGCCACGAGCGCTGGCCGATTCACTGGCGCTTTTCTCGCTGCGCGCTGAACTTGGCGTGTGCGTGGGGCTCAAGGAGCGTCAACTGAGACTCGTTCAACTCTTTCGCCAACAGAATTCGCCCGCCGACGTAGAGCCACAACTCAAGCAGTGGTTGCCGGACGCTTACCTCGCCGCCGTGCCATGCCTCGGCGTCTCTCTCTCGGAAGAGTTTGAGTCGCCGTTTCCACTGCAGCGCGTCTATCGAATGCTGCATGCGGGCAACCGCAACACAGCGCGCCTGCTGCTCGATTCACTCAACAAGGCACGCCGAGGCGCGATCGGGGCCTCTATCACTTGGGATGCGATTTATCGAGAGGCGTGGGCGTATGTGGAGGCCGGCGACACAGCGTCGGCCCAACGTCAGCTCACCGAGGCGCTGGACAATCTCGCCCTGATGAGCGTGCACACTCTCGATCGTCCCGCGCAGGCCGCCGGCGTTCGTCGCGGACTGTTGCTCTTGCGCAATATCACTGAGCGCAGGGACACATCGACAATGATGTCGCGGTGGCTCAAGGCGGCTGCATCGTTTGATCGTTGATGATGTTGGTTCTGCTTCTTCCCGTTTGATGCGGGGCGTGCTGACATCTCGGTGCGTTGGGAGATAGATCACCTTTCCGCCAATCAGACACATGGTACGCATTGCGCTTCATACCAGGGTCCCATATTGTAGCGGTGCTTGCTTCTTCTTTCTGAAACGCGACTTCGCGTCGGGATTTGCGCGAGGAGGCCTCGATGGCGTGCAAGGACGAGACGGCGGGTGCCCGACGCCGCTGTGTAGAATGGGAAACTGAACTGCTGCGCCGATGCGCCG
>Ga0163152_10008535_pt1 | contig 10909 bp, 12 predicted proteins | sample OliLakLV19MP8IB2_FD_148635 | JGI IMG/M metagenome (GOLD analysis project Ga0163152, IMG submission 148635) | Freshwater microbial mat bacterial communities from Lake Vanda, McMurdo Dry Valleys, Antarctica - Oligotrophic Lake LV.19.MP8.IB-2 | ecosystem: Environmental > Aquatic > Freshwater >...
CTCGCATTCCTGTGGGACCCGGACCTGCCGTTCACCAACAATGAAGCGGAACGGGCCTTCCGCATGATGAAGGTCCGCATCAAGATCTCCGGCTGCTTTCGCAACGCTTGACTTCTTCGCCACCCGACACGCCTACGCCAAGGAAATGAATGCCCTTTGCTGTCAGTCTTTTGGCGCGCAGATTGGTGTCCTTAAAATAGGAATTGCCAGCATCGATGATGAGATCACCCTCTTCCAAGTGTGGCAACAACTCGTCGATCACCGAATCCACCGGAGGGCCGGCAGTCACGAGCATCATCACCGCGCGCGGCTTACGGAGCAGCGCGATGAGTTCCTCGATGCTGTAGGCACCGAGGACATTCCGCTCCGCTGCTTCCTGGCGGAGTGTATCGACCTTGCTCAGTGTCCTGTTGTAGCCCGCCACAGAGAAGCCGTGGTCGGCCATGTTCAGCAACAAGTTGCGCCCCATCACGCCCAAGCCGACCATGCCGATTTCACACCGTTGTTGTGAATGATTGTTTATCATGGTTTTGCCTCACGCCTTGTTTTCCAAATTAGCGACTTTCGCCAAACGGCGACGAAAGCGCTCCGCGCAGCTGAATCGCGCGGCGAGAAAGGTTTCGGTTAATTCCCAGGCGAGCGCATGACCAATAACCAAACCGCCGAAGCAGATCAGGTTCAAATCGTCATCCTCGACGCCTTGATGCGCCGAAAAGTTTTCGTGAACCAGACAGGCCCGGACACCTGCCACCTTGTTCGCACAGACCGATGCGCCAACGCCGCTGCCGCAAATGGCGATACCACGATCCACTTTTCCGTCGGCCACTGCGCGGGCCAGCGGCACGACAAAATCCGGATAGTCATCATCCTCTACTGGCTGGCCATTGCCTAAATCGGTCACTTCATAACCGTTCTCGCGCAACATTCTCGCCAGATATTCCTTCAACTCATAGCCTCCGTGATCGGCGGCGATGCCGATCCGTTGGAGCTTGCTTGGCAGCTCGGCCAGCCGGCCATCGCGGGTACGTTTGTTGATGGCACGCGGCGGTCTTAAGCTGGGTTCGCTTGAGGACCTCTCTCGGTTTGATTCCTGTCCGATGTCAGCCGACTCAACAGTGCCGTCTGGCGCCGAAGGTCCGGTCAAGGCCGTGCCGACAATATTGTGCGCCTCCTCCAAAATCTGGCGCAGATGGCTTTCACCCCGGAAACTCTCTGCGTAAATCTTGTAGATTTCCTCCGTCCCCGAAGGACGGGCCGCAAACCAACCGCTCTTGGTCACCACCTTCAGCCCCCCAATCAACGCGCCATTGCCTGGCGCGCGCATGAGGATGGCATCAATCTTTTCCCCCGCCAGTTCGGTAACCTTGATCTGTTCAGCAGAGAGTTCTGCCAATAATTTCTTTTGCCTGGGAGTCGCTGGCGCGTCCACCCGATCATCAGCGGACTCGCCAAGCTCGCGGGTGAGTTCTCGATAGAGTTCGCCCGGGTCACGGCCCATCCGCGCCGTGATCTCCGCCGCCAGCAAGGCCGGGATAATTCCGTCCTTGTCCGTCGTCCAGACGCTGCCATCCAATCGGGAAAAGGACGCGCCGGCGCTTTCCTCCCCGCCGAAACCAAGCGAACCGTCGAGCAGTCCATCCACAAACCATTTAAAGCCCACTGGCACTTCGTAAACCTTCCGGCCAAGCTTCGCCGTGACGCGGTCAATCATCTGGCTGCTCACCACGGTTTTACCTGCCGCCGCTTCCGCGCCCCACTTCGTTCGGTTTTTAAAAAGGTAATCAATGGCGACGGAAAGATAATGATTGGGGGGCAGCAATCCCGCGCTCCGGGTGACGATACCATGCCGATCCGAGTCGGTATCGCATGCGAATGAGACGTCAAAGCGGTCCTTCATCTCTAGCAACCGCTGCATGGCGTAGGGCGAGGATGGGTCCATGCGGATCTGGCCATCCCAATCGACCGTCATGAAGCGGAAGGTTGGATCAACCGCCGGGCTTACCACCGTGAGATTTAAGCCATAGCGCTCGGCGATCTGCGGCCAGTAATTGACGCTGGCACCACCGAGCGGATCGACCCCCATGCTGATCTTCGCATCGCGAATTACATTCAGGTCGATGACACTCCCGAGGTCATGGATATAGTTACGGAGAAAGTCGTAGCGATGCGTCGTGGCGGCGTGCCGAGCCCGGCTGAAGGGAATTCTTTTCACATCTGCTAATTTGCCTGCGAGCAATTCGTTCGCTTTCGCCTCTATCCACGACGTCACCGCCTGCTCCGCCGGGCCACCATGCGGCGGATTGTATTTGAACCCGCCGTCATGAGGCGGATTGTGTGATGGCGTGATGACGATGCCGTCGGCGAACCCGGTTTTGCGCCCGCGATTGTGAGTTAGAATCGCCCAGGAAATCGCCGGGGTTGGAGTATATTCGTCGCCTTCCGCAAGCATGACCTCGACGCCGTTGGCTGCGAGCACCTCCAGAGTCGTGGTTAGCGCGGGCACGGACAGCGCGTGCGAGTCCATGCCGAGAAACAACGGACCATCAATTCCTTTCTCCTTGCGATAGTGACAGATCGCCTGGCTGATCGCCAAAATATGCCATTCGTTAAAGGTCGTCCTGAACGCGGAGCCGCGATGGCCGGAAGTTCCGAACGCCACCCGTTGCGCGGGTACCGAAGGGTCAGGCACTTCGGAGTAATAGGCCGTGATCAGCTTGGGCACGTTTAGGAGAATCGACTCGTCCGCCGGTTTTCCCGCTAGAGGACTTACATTCATCTTTTGTGATCCTTGTGATTGTTTGGCTGCGTTTGCTTTCCGACGCTTTGCGATATTTCCCGCGAATGTCCGCGATGGTCACGGTCGGCTCGGTAACCTTGATGCCGAATTTTGCCATCGTTTCAACGATGATCTGTAAAATGGCAAGGTTGCGGAATTTCATAACTTTTAGAGCTGCTCGCTTTTCCTCTCGAATGGTTGCTGGCCTTTTGGGCCTGCCTTTGACAGTGCCTCGAACCCCGAGATGACGTCGAACAACTCTTCGTCAATGGAGCTTTGACGCAGGCGGTGGAAGCTGCCATTTAGTTGCTCCAGCAGTTCGTCAATGTTTTTATCGGCGCGCTGCATTGCAGCCAAGCGGCTGGCATTCTCGCTCGCGAGGGATTCGGCGCACGCCCGGAAGAGCGAGATGAAAAGATATTCGCGGAGGAGTGCGCGCAAAGTCGAGGTGTCCCCGCCAACAACCTCGGGCAAGGTCTTGGTCGGCCAGGGAATTTTCGCCAGACCTTGCAGCCATTCCGCGTCGAGTGGCAACAGCCGCTGACTGACCGGCTCGTAGAGCGACCCGGACTTGGGGCGGTTATGGAAGACGTAAACCCGCGCGTAATCGCCCTTGGCCCGATGCGCTTCGCTTTCGATTTGAATCTGTCCGACAAGCGGAGCGATGACCTTAACGGAATTCGGCACGGCATAGAGTCCGATCATCGGCAAACCCGCGTCCGCCAGACGGGCGTGGACGCGCTCACCGACGGCCCACACCTGCGGTTTGCCTGACTGTCCGGTGAGGATCTTTACAGCATAATCGGCGATGATGTCATTGAACTGTCCGACGAGTCCTTGATCCGATCCGAACACAATGGCGCCAATCGGACTGGCATCCGGTTTTTCATTTCGTTTCGGCATTGCGGTTGACGGCTCGCTTTCCCGAAAACATGCGCTCAACCCCAGTTCCACAGTGCGGTAGTAATCGCCCAGTGCGCTCACCGATTTCTCGTATTGTCCGATGCTCGAAGCGGCCAGGGCTTTCATCGTGCGGACAACGGATTGGAGATCGCCCGCACTACTGATCTTACGGCGGAGGCTGACCATGGAATCGCTCATGACTTCCCCTCCTTTGGCGCTGCGGGCTTGGGTTTTGGCTCGTCTTTGGCCGTTGGTTTGGCCTCCGGTTTCGGTTGCAAGGACGCGAGCGCCTGCCTGGCGATTTCGACAATCACTTTACGATCTTCATCACTTAATTTCGCTGCCGTTTCAAATCGCGCCGACACATCCGCCGGAATCTTCGCTGCCGCTTTGTGCACCGCGTGACCTGCATCCGTCATCTTCTCGATCGGCACTGGGTCGAAGAGATCCGCCGTCAACGCCAACAGCACAGCAATCTGTGCGGGCACGGACACCGGCGCGAATTCCGGCTGTTTGAGGCAGGCACGGATGCGTCGTCCATGCTCGATGATCTTGCGGGTGTCCTCGTCGAGGCGTGCCCCAAACCGGGCGAACGTTTCCAACTCCTCGAACTGCGCATAGGCGAGTTTCAGGTCGCCCGCCACGGCTCGGTAGGTTGCGCGTTGCGCCTTGCCGCCGACGCGCGAAACGGATTTGCCGACATCCACCGCTGGCAGAATTCCCAACTGAAACAACGTCGGCGAGAGATAAATCTGTCCGTCGGTTATGGAAATCAAGTTGGTCGGGATATAGGCGGAGATGTTCTGCGCTTCGGTCTCGATAATGGGCAGCGCGGTGAGCGAACCACCGCCGCGTTCCTTGCACAGATGCGTCGCTCGTTCGAGCAGCCGTGAATGAATATAAAAAATGTCGCCGGGAAAAGCTTCGCGACCAGGCGGGCGGCGAAGCAAAAGGGAAAGTTCACGATACGCGCGGGCGTGTTGCGTGAGGTCGTCATAGACGATCAACACATCGCGACCCTCTTCCATGAAATGCTCCGCGATGCTGGTCGCCGCGTAGGGCGCAATGTAAGCGAGACCGGGCGGATCGTTACCCTCGGTCACGACCACGACGGTGTATTCCATCGCACCCTTGGCCCGCAAGTTGGCCACCACTTTGGCCACGGCAGAAGCGCGTTGGCCGATGGCGCAATAAACGCACACGACATCCTTACCCCGCTGGTTGAGGATGGTGTCGAGAGCAATCGCGGTTTTGCCCGTCTGCCGGTCACCTAGAATCAACTCGCGCTGACCACGCCCGATGGGAATGAGCGCATCAATGACGGTGAGACCAGTCTGGAGCGGCACGGTGACTGGCGCGCGGTCCATGATGGCCGCAGCAGGACGTTCGATAGGCAGGCGATCATGGATGGCCACCAACCCGTTGTCATCAAGCGGCCGGCCGAGCGGGTCGATGACGCGTCCCAACAATCCGTCGCCCACCGCCACATCCATGACCCGGCCCGTGCGCTCCACTTCATCACCGGCGTGCAAATGCGAGTGTTCGCCCAGCAACACGACGCCGACCTCGTCCACGTCCACGTTGAACGCGATGCCAAACAAGCCACCAGGAAACTTCACCAGTTCATCGAAGCCCACGCCGGGTAATCCGGACACCGTGGCGATGCCAGTGGAAATGGTCGTGATCGTCCCCACCTCGCGCAGCGTCAATTGCGGTGTGAATTTTTCCCGCACCAGGCTGATCCCAGCGAAGGTGCGGTCGAAGACGTTTTGCAAATTTTCAGGCGCAGTAGTCATTAAGTCGTGTCCGTGAAATCGGTTACACCGCGAATCTGCGCGGGTGCAAACATTTCTATTATCGCCACGCCAGAGCGACGGCGCTATGGGGTGAACCCCTTGCGACAGGTTTGTCCTTTTCTTTCAGGAGTTCGCCGACACCCTTTTCCAGTAACGCCAGATAATCGGCGATGCTCCACGCCACTTTTTGTCCATTGGCGGTGAGTTCGATTCCACTGACCAAATCCGCCGCGGTCTCGAACCGCACGCGGATTTCAGCCGAGAAGGTTTCGTTAAGCGCATTTTGGATGGCCGCACGTTGCTCCGTCGGCAGGTCAAACGCGCTGCGCACAAGCGCGGGGTCAGACGTGGTCTTGAGGGCTTCGCCAAGTTTTTCTTTTGTCGGGCCGTTCAACTCGCGCAAGCGCCGGGTGAACACCTCACCGAGCCGTTCTTCCAAGCTCGTCGTGGCGAGATCCATCAGCGCCTTGCGAGCAATGGCAAACACTTCTTGCTGGGCGCGGCGGCTGATGGCTTGATTCAGATTCTGGGCCTCTTTGCGCAACGTTTCATGTCGCTTGGCACTCAAGGCGTCAGCCGCTTTCCGCGCTTCGTCGAGGAGTCGCTGACGTTCGGCACCCGCTTCGTCCGCCGCCTTTTTCAAGAGCGCGGCGCGTTGTTGATCTAATTCCTCGTTCTTGTGTTGAAACTCGTCGCGATCTTTTTTGGCTTCAGCTTTTTTCGCGTCGGCGTCCGCGAGTTCCGCCGCGATCTTCTTTTCCCGCGTGTCAATGGCGTTGAGAATGGGTTTGTAGAGAAATCGCTTCATCAACCAGACCAGGATGAGGAAGTTTAGCGCCTGTGCTCCGACGGTGAACCAGTCGATTAGCATAGGTTTACTTTCCGGCCCCCGCAGTTGCACCGGCGATGACGTGATTCCAAAACGGGTTGGCGAAAATTAGAATCATCGAGACCACGAAGCAGTAGATGGCCGTGGACTCGATCATCGCCAGACCGACGAAGAGGGTTCGCGTGATGGTGGCGGAGGCGTCGGGTTGCTGCGCCAGCGCCGTTAGTGCGCTCGCGACCGACCGGCCTTCGCCTAATGCGGGCGCAATACATCCAATGCTGGTGGCAAAACCAGCGGTGGCGATTGAGGCAACGGCTATGAGAGTCATGCTATCCATAATATTTCCTTTGGCTGATTGGTTGCAGTTTCAAGTTTGGGACGCTGGCTGTGATTTGGGTTTGCGAGTTCGCGTGGCTGCCGCGATGTAAACTGCGGCGAGGATGCTGAAGATGTAGGCCTGCACCATGCCGGTGAGCAGACCGAGCGCCGTCATGATAACTGGAAAAATGAAAGGCGTGATCGTGAGCAGAATCGCGATAATCATCGCCCCGCTCATCATGTTGCCGAACAAACGAACCGCCAGAGCCAGGGTGCGGGAAACTTCGCTGATGATATTGAACGGCAACATGATGAACGTCGGTTTCACATAGGATTTGAGGTAGCCTCCCACTCCTTGCTCCTCGATTCCAAACAACGGCACAGCCACAAACACGCACAGGGCAAGTGCTGCCGTGGTCGAAAGCGAGGCTGTCGGCGGCTCGTAACCGGGGATGACGGTGCAGAGGGCAGCCGTGGCCGCGAACAAAAAGAGCGTTCCGAGAAAGCCGAGATACTTCTTCGAGTTCTGGAGTCCAACTTCTTCGATTTGTTTCTCGAAGGCGGTGACGACGATTTCCAATAGGTTTTGCCAGCGGGCGCGTTTCAAATCCACAGAGAGTTTGCGCGTGATCAATTTTGCACCAACGGCCAGCACGAGCATCAGTCCCCATGTGAACACAATCGTCGCGTTGAGTTTGAAAAACCCGTGCTGCCAGAAAATCATCTGATCGGGACTAAGGCGCATGGCTGGTCTCCTTCAGTTGGGAATTTCGATGTTTGACCGGCGTGCGGGTCAACCGCACTACGATGAAGCGTGCAATAATAAATCCCAGCAGACATGCCAGCAGCCGCTTCCAATTTCCACTCCCGAAAAAATAAAATCCGGTCAGGACAATGCTCATGCGCAGCACCATGCTGCCAAGAAACCAAAGCGCCGGTCGTGGCGACGAAACGCCCTTGCGCACAGTCCACCACAGGCCGCCGAAAAAAATCGCACCGAGTGCTGCGCCAACGACACCCACTAGAATCAAAGTCACTGTTTCATTCATCGTTGTCCTCCTGTTCGTCTCGCATGGCCTTGTCTTCCTTGGCCACCCAATGCCACGCATTCAAACAGCCGAGCGCCAGCCCGGCCACCAACAGTGCCAGCGTCCAGGATCGGCCACCCGGATACCGCCTGTCCAACCAGATACCCAAGGCCGCGCCGAGCAGAGTTGGCAAGACCACCGACCAGCCGATCAGCCCCATCATGCCCAAGCCGAACCAGATGCCTGACGTGGATTTGCGCGCCTTGAGTTTGCGCGCCGCCTTCGAGCCGACCTGCCCGGCCAGGGTAGGCTCATTTTTCGAGGTTTTTATTTGTGACTCGTCATGCACGATGAAAGGCCGCCAAGCGACTTAGAAAACCAGTTTCCAATTTTGCCAAGACCGAGCGAACACTTTGCTCATTCTCGTCCAAGGTCAGAAATTCCTTCTCCACCGAATCCCGCAATTGCCCAAGGTCTGTTCCGCCAATGGCGCCGCGCACCGAAATGAGAACGTCAGGGCCGGTCTTGACCAGCACGCCTTCGTCCACGGCCACGAACACTTCGCCATCCGCATCGGTTTCGTAGATCAGAATCCCGGGCGCGAGCGCGGCGACGCAGTCGAGCCGATGCGGCAGGAGTCCAAACGAACCTTCACGTGTCTCCGCCACAATGCGCGAGACGTCCGTTTTCTCGGCGAAGACCTGGAACGGCACGAGGATCTTAAGATTCATGAGCTCATGATTCTTTCAGTGCGGGTTCGGACTTTGGCTTCTGTTCCGAACTGGAGTTCTGTTTGGCATCGCCATCGACCGCTGCCTTCGCGTCTTTCTTAGCTTCGGTTTTGGATTCAAGTTTGGTCGGTGTTGCGGGTGCGGGATTCGCTTTCCCTTTTGCTTCGCTAATCGCTCCGATCATGTAGAGCGCGCTCTCCGGGAAGTCTTTGAATTCATCGCGCAGGATCCGCTCGCATCCATCGAGCGCGTCTTTAAGGCTGACGAGTTTTCCAGTCAGACCAGTGAACTGTTCAGTCGTGAAAAATGGCTGGGTGAGAAAACGCTCCAACCGGCGGGCGCGGGCGACCACGTTGCGGTCCTCCGGCGATAGCTGTTCCAGACCAAGCATGGCGATGATGTCCTTGAGGTCAGCGTATTGCGCGAGGGTTTTGCGGATTTCCTGCGCCAACTTGTAATGCCGTTCGCCGACGATGCCCGGCGTGGCCATCTTGGAACTGGATTGCAGCGGATCGATGGCCGGGAAAAGGCCTTCGCTCGCCCGCTTGCGCGACAGCACGATGGAAGCGGAGAGATGCGAAAACGTATGCACCGCCGCTGGATCGGTAAAATCATCCGCCGGGACATACACCGCCTGAATCGAAGTGATCGCGCCGGTGTCGGTGTTGGCAATGCGCTCCTCCAATCCTGAAAGCTCCGTGCCCATCGTCGGCTGATACCCGAGACGCGACGGCATCTGCCCCATCAAACCGGAGATCTCCATGCCGGCCTGGATGAAGCGAAAAATATTATCTACGAGCAGCAGCACATCGCGGTGCTCGTCGTCGCGGAAATACTCAGCCATCGTCAGCGCGGCATGACCCACGCGGAAGCGACTGCCGGGCGGCTCATTCATCTGGCCGAAAATCATCACCATGTTCGGCAACACGCCGGCCTCCTTCATCTCACGGTAAAGCTCCTCGCCTTCGCGGCAACGTTCGCCGATTCCGCAGAAAATGCTTACGCCCTCTTGATGCCCAATCATGTTGTGAATCATTTCGGTGAGTAAAACCGTCTTGCCCACGCCCGCGCCGCCGAACAGTCCCGCCTTGCCACCACGTTCCAACGGAACAAGCACATCAATGACCTTGATCCCGGTTTCAAATATTTCCGATTTGGTGGAGCGCCGCGCGAGCGGTGGCGGGGCGCGATGCACCGAACGCCATTGGACATCAGCCAACGCTGGTTCGCGGTCAATTGTGTTGCCGAACACATCAAACATTCGCGAGAGAATTCCTTTGCCCACCGGCGCTTTCAACGGTCCGCCCGTATCCTCCACCGGCATGCCGCGGGCGAGACCCTGGGTGGGAGTTAAAGCAATTCCGCGCACATGCCGCGCATCACGCTGCGCCAGCACTTCAATGACGATTTTTTGGTCCGCTCCGGCGTGCAGCACCGAATAAATCGGCGGCAAATGTTCATCGAAGCAGATATCGACAACACTGCCGCGCACAGAGACGATGCTGCCCAGATTCGGGGGACGTGGTTGATCGCTTGAATGGTTCATCGCCAGGATAGGGATCAGTGCAATGTCAGGGTGCTCAAGTGGATCGCCCAATCCGAGCCATCGGTGATACGCAGTCCTTTGACGTCGTTTGCGTAATTCACTTTGTCGAGCGCGACGGTGTTCGGCAGCGGCGTCACCAGATGTTCGCCATTAACCAATGATATGAAGCGGGTGACGGCTTCCGGTTGGCGTGCCGGAGTGCCAGTGGCCAGATCCGCAGCGTAAATGTGTCCACGAATTCTTGCCACGCCCGCCTCACATTCTTCCACGATGCCGATGAGTGTGCGCCCGCCAGCTTTATCTAAGTGGCTGCGGTGCATCACGTGAACTTTTTCGTTTGGCGATAACAACATGTCTGATCCTTTCCCTCTGTGGTTTCGTTTCTGTTATCAATCTGGCGCGAAAAGTTGCCGCGCCCTCATTACCGCGAGTGAGCGTCAGGCGACGCACCTGAACGTGTGGAGACGGCAAATTGCAGCGGCGCGGTCCTGGCGACCGCCATCAACGTTGGACCGGTTTTGCTGCGCATCATCGCTTGATTCAACTGCGCCGTGATTGGATTGATTTTCTTCACACGCATAACCGTAACCACGCTGCGGTTCATAAACCATTGGCTGAATCCCGACGCGCGACTCAGGGAAACGACTAGGCGGGCGAATCAAGCCGTGCGAGGCGACCATTGAATCGCTAGCATCAGAGCAGCGCCACATGGGACTGCGTTGCAAGCTTTGATTCGCATTGGAACGAACCCTGAACCACGATTGAATTATGAACGACATCACGCCCGTCTTTCTGGAGGAGTTTCTAAAACTTCATGCCGCTGATCTCGCGGATCGGTTGCAACGTCTCGACGCGGACGAAGCCCGCGCACTGCTCCGACAATTGCCCGCCGACAAAGCTGCCGCCGCGCTGGCCGAAGTGGAAGAAGAACGGTTGCCGGATTTGCTCGACGCGTTTGACGCCACGCAGTTGGCGGAAATTC
>Ga0163152_10008538_pt1 | contig 10908 bp, 7 predicted proteins | sample OliLakLV19MP8IB2_FD_148635 | JGI IMG/M metagenome (GOLD analysis project Ga0163152, IMG submission 148635) | Freshwater microbial mat bacterial communities from Lake Vanda, McMurdo Dry Valleys, Antarctica - Oligotrophic Lake LV.19.MP8.IB-2 | ecosystem: Environmental > Aquatic > Freshwater > Lake...
TGGCCGTCGGCGGTCGCGCGATCGGCGCAGCCGCCACGGGTGGCGAGGTTCTCGACTCGGTCGTCGGCTCTTCGAGGTTGCCGATCGGCGGCGCGCCGGAAAAATTCGCCGGCGAAGTGGGGGTCACCTCGAAGAAGTCGTCCGCAGCCGCGGACGGCTGAGCATGTTGGCCGTTCGTGCTCGGCGCCGTTCCGGCGAGCGTGGAGAGCGCCGGCAGCAGCGCCGCCGCCTGGCGGAAATACTCCTCGGTGAACGGCGCGAACGCCTCCGGCGGAAGTCCACTGGCGGCAATCGCGGCGCCCAGCGCGGTCCCGGATGGCTGCGCCATGCCGATGTCGTCGGCGGCGCCGAGATCCTCGGTGGATCCGAACAGCGCCGCACGGGCTTTTTCCTGCGCCTCACGCGTCGAGGCGTCGTCCATCGACGGCTCGTCCGAGAGGTAGCCGTCGTTCCCTCCGCCCGAAGGCTTGGCCGAACCGACGCCGAATCCGGGCGGCGGTGAGAGCGAAGGCCCCCCGTGCGGAGCGGCCGGCTTACCGCCCATGCCCGCCGCTTTCGCGAAACCCGTCCCGCAGTTCTTACAGGCGGTGAGGCCAGGCGGGTTCTCCTGCAGGCAGTTCGGACACTTCATCCGGTGTCGATGATAGCGCACGTGTCGGTGTTCCTGCGCGTGTAGTACAACGGCGTCGCATGAGTCTCTTCCCCGAGGAGCCGCGCGGTCCGCCTGGTGCGGGAGCCGACGCCCCGCTCGCCGATCGCATGCGCCCGAGGAGGCTCGACGAAGTCGTCGGCCAGGAAGAGGTGCTCGGCGAGGGGAGCTCGATCCGCCTCGCCGTCGAGGAGAAGCGCATTCCGTCGATCATCCTGTGGGGGCCTCCTGGCGTCGGCAAGACGACCGTCGCGCGGCTGCTCGCGGCGGACAGCGGATACCGGTTCGCCGCGTACTCCGCGGTCACGTCCGGCGTGAAGGAGATCCGCGAGTGCGTGGACGAGGCCCGCGCCGCACGCGCGCGTGGACAGCGCACGCTCGTGTTCTTCGACGAAATTCATCGTTTCAACAAATCGCAGCAGGACGCGCTCCTGCCGCACGTGGAGGAGGGACTCCTCACGCTCGTCGGCGCGACGACCGAGAACCCCTCTTTCGAGGTGAACGCGGCGCTCCTCTCGCGCTGCCGCGTCGTCGCGCTGACGCTTCTCGGCGAGGAGGCGCTTCGGACGATCCTCACGCGCGCGGTCGGCGATCGCGTGCGCGGCGTGCCGGCGGACGTCGAGGTGCTGCCCGAGGGGATCGACGCGGTCATCCGCGTCGCCGCGGGCGATGCGCGACGTGCGCTCAACCTGCTGGATCTCGCGGCGACGACCGCGCGTGCCGCTGCGAAGAAATCGAAGACGCCCGCGAAGGTGGACGCGGCGGTCGTGCAGAAGATCGCGAAGAGCTCGCCGCTCCTCTACGACAAGGCGGGCGAGGAACACTTCAATCTCGCGAGCGCGCTCATCAAGAGCCTGCGTGGAAGCGATCCCGATGCGGCGGTGTATTGGATGGCGCGGATGCTCGAGTCGGGCGAGGACCCGCTGTTCGTCGCGCGGCGGCTCGTCATTTTCGCCGCGGAGGACGTCGGCAACGCGGATCCGCGCGCGCTGCAGGTCGCCATCGCCGCGAAGGATGCCGCGCACTTCGTCGGCATGCCGGAGGGCAAGCTTCCGCTCACGCAGGCCGCGCTCTATCTGGCGACGGCGCCGAAGAGCAACACCGCGCTCACGACCTACGCCGCCGCCGCCGAGGACGTCCAGCGCTTCGGCTCGCTGCCGACGCCGCTGCACCTCCGCAACGCGCCGACGAAGCTGATGAAAGACGTCGGCTACGGGAAGGGGTACCGCTACCCCCACGATGAAGGCGGGATCTCGGACCAGAGCCACCTCCCCGAGGCCCTCGTCGGGAAGCGCTATTTCGTCTCGACCGGAAATGGCTACGAGAAAACGATCTCCGAGCGCCTCGCGGCGTGGGACGCCGAGATCGCGAAGCGCAAGCCGGCGCCCGAAAAGTCCGAGGACGCATCGTGATCGCGGCGCTGCTGGCAACCGTGCTCGTGGCGACGTCGGGAAGCGCCGCATCGCCGGCGCAGCCGGGTGCGGGTGCGGACGTGGTACTCGACTTCGCCGATCACCTGCTCGCGGGTGGCGAGGCGTTCCGCGCGGCGGGCGAGTATGAGCGGTATCTCTTCCTGTGCCCGTCGTGCGAGCGCACGGCGTACGCCCAGCGAAAGCTCGCGGACGCATTTCGCCGGGGCGGTCGCTCGCGCGACGCGGCGGCGCGATTCGAGGCGGTCGTCGCCGCGCATCCCGATTCACCCGAGGCGCCGCTCGCGGCGGCCTCGGCCGCCGAGTCGCTCGAGGAAGCCGGTGCGCCCGGCGAAGCGTCCGACGCGTATCGCGCGTACCTCGCTCGGTTCCCCCGCGAGCCGATGGCCGCCGAGGCGTGGACGCGTTCGCTCCGCACCGCGCTTCGCGCGAACGACGCGTCGCGCGTGCGTGCCGCGCTCGGGGTCGACGCACCCGCTGGCGCTCCCGCCGTCGACGGAGCGGGGTTGCTCTCCGCGCTCGATGACCGGCCGCGCCGCCGTTCTCCCGCGCTTGCTGGCACGATGTCCGCGATCCTCCCCGGCGCCGGCCACGCGTACGCGGGCCGCTATCGCGACGGCGTGATGGCGTTCGTCGTGAACGCGCTGTTCATCGGCGGCGCCGTCATCGCGTACGACCACGAGCAGTACGCGCTTGCGGGCGCGCTCGCCGGCACCGAGGTCTTCTGGTATGGCGGCAGCATCGTCGGCGCCGTGAACGCGGCCGACCGCCATAACCGTCGCGCCGAGTCTCTCCACTACAAGTCTCTCGAGCGGAAATGGGTTCCGTCCGCCGCGCTCTCGCTGCGGTTCTGATGAAGCGATTCCTCGCGATCGGCGGCGCGGCACTTCTCTTCGTGCTCGGACTCTGGTTCCTCTGGGGCAACGGCGGCGACCGTGACGATCCGCGGCGGCGTTCGGGCGATCCGCGTGCGACGCCCGACGGCCCCGCACTGCGCTGGTCGAGGGGCGATGACGATCGGGAGGATCGCGGCATCGAGACGCGCGTCGAAGCGGGCGCCGTCGAGGGCCGGGTCGTCGATGCGATCGACGGGCGTCCGATCGAGGGGGCGACCGTCACGCTGCGCAGTGCCGGCGGCTCCGCTCTCGACGAAACATCCTCCGAGGAGGACGGACGATTCTGGTTCGCCGAAACCGGTGAAGCCGACGTCGTGGTTGCCGCGGCGCCGGGCTACGCGATCGGCGCGAAGGATCTCGGCGAAGGCGAGATCGTGCTCGAGCTCGACGGCGCCGTGAAAATCGCCGGCGTCGTCGTCGGTCCGGGTGGCGACCCGGTCGCGGACGCGGAGGTGTGGATCGAAGATCGCGAGCGCGCGTATTTTCAGCCCGCGGTTTCGACGACGGTGAAGGCGGATGTCGAAGGGCGTTTCGTGATCGAGGACGCGCCGAGCGGCACGCTCATCGCGCATGCCGTTCATCCGAAGTTCGCGGAGGCGAGGCTGGAGCTCGGCGGCCTCGGGCCCGGACGCCAGAAGGAAGGCGTGCGTATCGACATGGCGGACACGGGCGCGCTGTCCGGGCGCGTCGTCGATGAAAGCGGCTCCCCGGTTGCGGACGTGAGAGTGACGTGGAATGCCGAAGGGGGCGATCGCGCGGCGATCGAAGGGACCGCGACCGGAAGCGACGGGCGCTATCGCTTGCCGCACGTGCCGGCGGGCAAAGCGCTCGTCGTGGCGAAGGCGGCCACCGCCGCGGGCGAGACGACGACGGAGGTCGTGGTCGGCGCCGACGTGGTCGCCGACATCGTCGTGACGGCGCTCGCGATGTTCACCGGAACCGTCGTGGATTCGTCGGATCGCCCGGTCGAGGGCGCGAGGGTGTCGCTTGGGCAGAGCGATGGGCGGCGGTACGCGGGCTCGTCCCAAATGACCGATGCGAAGGGGCGATTCTCCGTCCACGCCCGCGTCGCAAAGCCCACCCTGCTCCACGCGGCGAAAGAGCACGCGTCGGGAACCGAGAAGGCGTCGCCCGGGGTGCCGGTCGTGATCCGCGTTCAGGCGTTGGGCATTGCCCGCGTGCAGGTCGTCGGCGCGGACGGAGTACCGTATCTCGGAAATGTGCGCGTGGCAGTCGAAGGCGGCACGCGCGCGGAGGGACGCTGGGGCAAGACGCTTCGCGCGGTGAACGGCGCTGCGACCTTCGAGGGCCTTGCCGGCGAGTGGCGCGTTCGCGCGTTTGTCGGCGGTGTCGAGGAGGAGGACGAGGATCGTGGCGACGACGACGCCGACGGGCTTCCGCCGCTTCGCGCCGGCGAGGTGAAGGTCACGATTCCGGCGGCGCCTCCGGAGACCGACATCACGGTTCGCGTGCCGGCGACGATGGCGTCGCGCACGACGGTGCGCGGGCGCATCGCGGGCTCCGACGGCGTCGCGGTCGCCGGCGCACGGGTTTCGGTGCTCGAAGAATCTCGCGACTGGCGCGGCTCCTCGGGAGCGCGTCTCGACTGGAGTGGAGCCGTGCGCAGCGACGCGGGGGGACGTTTCGCGATCGCGCTGCCGGCGGGCTCGCAGAAACTGTTCGTCTATCACCCCGAGTACCGCTCCGAGATCGCGACGGTCGTGGTTCCCGCGAACGGCGAGGGCGACGCGGGTGTGATCCGGCTCGATCCCGGCACCGGCGCGTCCGCGGTCTACGAGTTCAGCGGCATCGGCGCGGTGCTCACGGTCGACGACGCCAGCCGGTGCGTGATCCAGGACGTGGTGAAAGGCGGGCCCGCGGAGCGCGCCGGCATCCGTGCGAAGGACATCGTCCTCGAGGTGGACGGCGCCGCGCTCCACGGCATGGCACTCGGCGACGTCATCGGCCGGATCCGCGGACCGATCGGCACGACCGTCACCTTGCGAATCGAGCGCGCGGGGAACCTCGAGTCGTTCCTCGTCGACGTCGTGCGCGACAAGATTCGCGCGTGAGCAGCGCGAGCGGCGGCAACCGAGCGCAGTTCAGCGCGAGCTACTCGCCGGCGACGGTGACGCGATTGCGGCCGCGCTCTTTCGAGCGGTAGAGCGCTTCGTCCGCGCGCTGGATGAATTCGTCCGCGCTGCTCACACCGGGAGTCGTCGGCGCGTGCGCGACGCCGAGCGAGATCGTGACCGGACGCTGGTTCGCGGAACCGGCGCCCACCACGATGTGCTTCTCCACTTCGGAGCGCAGCTTCTCCGCGACGAGCTTCGTCCCCTTGAGGTCCGTCGACGGGAGCAGCACGGCGAACTCCTCGCCGCCGTACCGCGCGACCAAGTCCACCTTGCGCAGCGATTTCGCCAACACCTGCGCGATCTCCATCAGCACGCGATCGCCCTCGGGGTGTCCCCACGTGTCGTTCACGCTCTTGAACTTGTCGACGTCGAGGATGATCAGCCCCATGTCGTGGTGGAAACGCTCGCACTTCGCCCACTCCAGGTCGTACATCTCCATGAAGTAGCGCCGGTTGTGGATCTTGGTGAGCACGTCCGTCGACGCGAGCCGCTCCAGCTGTGCGTTCTTCTCGCGCAGCTCGTCCTGTAGCGCCTTCATCTTCAGCTGCACCTTCACGCGCGCGAGCAGCTCGGACGCCTCGAACGGCTTGGTGATGTAGTCGGAAGCGCCCTGCTCGAGGCCTCTCACTTTCTTGTCGGTGCCCTCCTCACCGGTGAGCAGGATCACCGGCACGTCGCGATACTCGGGCTTCGACTTCATCAACTGCAGGAACTTGAAGCCGTCGAGCTCCGGCATCACCACGTCGCAGAGAACGAGGTCGACCTTGTGCTGCGCGAGCAGCTTCAGTCCCCGCAGACCGTTGTCGGCTTCGAGGACGTTGTCGCAGATCGGCAGCAGCGCGAGCGCCGCTCGCGTCTTCTCGCGGACGGCGTCGGAGTCGTCGACGATGAGGACGGTGGCGCCCAAGGCCTTAAGGCTGCAACGTCTTCGCCCAGCGGGCGACCGCGGCGATTTCGTCGTCTGACAGAGACGCTCGCCAGGATGGGCAGCCTCCCTTGCCACCACGCACGACACCGGCGATGTCGTCTTCGCTCGCGCGGATGCGCGTGAGATCGGCCGGCGCCGGCGAGACCTTCGCCGCGTTCGGACCGTCGCCGCGCCCGCCGTTGCCGTGGCAGTAGGCACAGTTCTGCGAGAAGAGCTTCGCGCCGTCGGGCGCCTTCTTCTTCTCCTTGCCCTTCGCGAGGCCGGCCGCCGGCACGACGAGCGCGGCGGCAGCGAGGAGGGCGAACACGACACGCATCTTCACTTGGGCACCTCGAGGATCACCAGGTCGCTAGCGGCTTCGTGGTTCATGAAGAAGCGGACATTCGACACATCGACCCCCTTGCCGTGGAGCCAGGCGAGCAGCGCGTCGCGTCGCGCGGCGGCCAGCGCCTGTTGGAAGAGCGGGTCGCCCTTCCTCGCCTGTACGATGACCTTGTTGTCGTGTCCCGGTTTCGCGTGCGGGAGGATCTTGGCGAGGAGTTTCTGCGCTTCGTCCGCTTTCACGTCGACCGAGTCGCCGTCGAACACGGTGAACACGAACCGGTCCATCGCGACGGCCGGCGTCGGCGTCGCTGTCACCACCGGCCCGCCGCACAGTGCTTCCTTGAACTCGGCGCACTTCTTCTCGGTATCGATGTAGACGGGCAGGTTCTGTGCGGGCGGCGCGAAATACGGGTAGGTGCCGATCAGCGCCTTCGGGAAGTCGGGGATCGAGATGGTGATCCGCCAGTCGCGGAAGTTTTCGTTTGCCGGGAGGTCGATGTTCTCGCCGCGCGAGAAGGTGCGTCCCGTCCGCGCGTTCGGCGCCGTCGGCGTGAACTGCATCTCGACGCCCGGCGGCGGCATCCACTGCTGGCCCTTTTCGAAGAAGAGGACGTTCACGCGAGTCTTCTGCCGGTAGAGCGTGAGGATCGGTGACGCGCTCTTGGGCGGCCACGTCACGGGGAGCCACTCGACGTGGTCCTGGAGTCGCGCGGAGATGATGAGGTTGGGCCCTTCACGGGTGCCCGCGGGCGCGGTGATGGTGACCGTGCCGTTGGCTTCCGTGAGGCCTTCGCCGATCAACGGCGCGTCGGCGGGCGCACCCACGACCTGGATGCGCACGCGGGCGCCGGCGAGAGGCGCCCCGCGCTCGTCGGCGACTTTCAACGAGACCGCGTAGCCGCCCGGCGGGTTGCGGCGAGGGGTGGGCGTTGCCTGGGGCGTCGAGGTTCGCGCCGGCGTTGCGCGGGGAAGCGACTTCCGTTCTCCGAACGCGAACTGGAACCCCGCGTTCACTCGCGCCGCTGGACCGAGGGGCGAGACCTCGTGATCGTCGGAGACGGCGATGTCGGCGGAGAGGAACAGCTCCAGCGGCGTCTGGCCAAGGGGGCGAATCGCGACGCCGGGCGTCACGCGCATCGTGAGATCGGGCGCGGTCGACTCGCCGGTGAGCTCGAAGAACGGACGCACGGCACCGGCGGCCTGATAGGCGACCGACGCGCCGAAGAGGATCCGCGTGACGGGCCCCTTCTCGCCGTAGAAGCTCATCGCGATCCGCTCTTCTTCGAGTGGCTCGTCGAGCGTCGCCTCGTCCTGCCCGGCGTCCTCGACGGCCTTCTTCCACACGTTCCACGACTGGTCCGCGAAGACGCCGAGATTGAGGGACGCGATGAGCGCGGGCTCGTCGCGACTCGACGACTCGAGGCCGCGCCAGGTGAGCAGGCCGCGAGCGAACGGACTCGTCGCGTCGAAGTTGGGACCCGCGAACACCACGCCGGTCTTGCCGGGATCCCCGGTGCCGCCGAGGAACACGGCGCCGCCCTCGACGCCGAAGCTGAGCGCTTGCCCCGTGCGTGCGTTGGTCCAGCGAGCGCCGAGGGCGGCGTCGCCGGTCTGCGTGTAGGGATCGACGGCGAGGGGTCCGGTCGCCGGATTTCTCGCCAGCTTCGGGATGCTGACGCGATACGCGTAGCTCGTGACGAAGACATCGAAGGCTTCCCAGCCGTAGCTCAAGCCCGAGCGTCCCGCGAGGAACGTCGCCTTCGACGGATCGCCGCCCCCCTTCACCGCGCGGTCCTCGGTGAGGTCGAAGCTGCCGGTCGAGCCGGTTCCGCCGTCAGCACGAACGACGACCTGTTCGTCCCGCCGCACGGGAAGCGCGGGCACGACGCGATCGCCGAACGCGCTCGTGTTCGTCCACGGCTGCGGCTCTTGCGCCTGCGCGAACGACGGCAGCGCGGCTGCACCGAAGAGGGCCGAGAGGAGGATGCGCGATCGCACTCTCATCAAAACGTGGTCTCGCAGCCGGTGCCGGCCGTACGGTCGTCGCCGGAGGCGCCGCCGCCAGCGGGGGCGCACGCGCCCATGGCGGCGACAGCGAAGCCGACGAGCAGAAGGGTGCGGAGCGTCCGGGGGCCTCCGGACGAGTACCGCCGACCAGGAGAGGACATAGGCCCATGCTACGCTCGCCAACCCGGGCATTGCAAAGGAGAGGGTGGCGATGGGCCATCGAAAAGCGGTCCTTCTTGTCGCCGCGTTTCTTGCGGTTGCGGCGATCGGCTGTTCGAAGAAGAAGGATGACGGTGGCGGGCCGACCGAGGTCGAGTTCGGTCTCGACGTGCGTCCGGCGAACGCGACCTGTCTCGCGCCCGCGCGGCCGCCGTCGGCGTTCAACGTGCAGCTGCAGGTCGCGTTCGGCGGCATCACGTTCGACCAGCCGGTCCTGCTCCTCCCCCACCCGTCGCTGACGAGCCCGCAGCGCTGGTATGTGGTGGATCTCGGCGGCACCATCCGCACGTTCGAAGAAGGGGACGGGCAGGTCGACATCTCGACGGCGTTCACGCGCACCGTCACCAACAGCCCGCTCGACACAGGTGACGAGCGCGGCCTTCTCGGCTTCGCGCTGCACCCGGACTTCGGCCTGAACGGCCGCGCGTTCGTCCACTACCAGGACGGGAACCTGACCTCGAGGCTGCACGAGATCACGACCGCGGACGGCGGTCTCACGTTCACCGCGGCGGCGTCGCCGATCCTCTCGCTTGCGGATCCGTACGGGAACCACAACGGGGGGATGATCGATTTCGGGCCCGACGGCTTCCTCTACGTCGGCATCGGCGACGGCGGTTCCTTCGACGACCCGGACGAAAACGGCCAGGACACGACGGTCCTCTTCGGGAAGATCCTGCGCATCGACGTCGACTCCGGCTCGCCGTACGGCATCCCGGCGGACAACCCGTTCGCAGGATCGTCCGTGGACGCGGAGGAGATCTATGCCTGGGGCTTCCGCAACCCGTGGCGGTTCTCGTTCGACCAGGAAACCGGCGAGCTGTGGGTCGGCGACGTCGGCCAGGACGCATGGGAAGAGATCGACAAGGTCGAGCTCGGCGGCAACTACGGCTGGGACGATCGCGAAGGCAACCACTGCTTCGAAGAGCCCGGCATCGAGTGCGTCGGCGAAGGGAAGATCGCGCCGGTCGTCGAGCACGCGCAGCCGAGCTACGTCTCCATCACGGGCGGCTACGTCTATCGCGGCACGGCGATTCCCGAGCTCGTCGGCCACTACATCTACGGCGACTACGGCACGGGCCTCATGCACACCGTGTTCGACGACGAAGTGACGGGGCTTCCCGAAGCGCGGCCGGTGCTCTCCGCGGGGTTCAACATTTCCAGCTTCGGACAGGGCCTCGACGGCGAGGTCTACGTCATCAGCTACAGCGGCGGCGCCGACGAGATCTACAAGATCGTCCCGACCGGTGGACCCGTGACGAACACGTTCCCGGATCTCCTCTCGGAGACGGGCTGCTTCGACGCGGCGGATCCGCGCATCGTCGTGCCCGGTTTGATTCCCTACGAGGTGAACGCGCCGCTCTGGTCCGACGGCGCCGACAAGCGCCGCTGGATGGCGCTGCCGGACGGCGAAACGATCGACGTGGATCCGGTGACCGGCGACTGGACGTTCCCGCTCGAGACGGTGCTCGTGAAGGAGTTCAGCGTCGACGACCAGCGCATCGAGACGCGGCTTCTCGTGCTGCACACCGACGGCAACTGGGCCGGCTACTCGTATGAGTGGGACGAGAACGAAACGGAAGCGACGCTGCTTCCCGCGGGCAAGACGCGTGCGGTCGGCACGCTGACGTGGGGCTACCCGAGTCGCGGCGAATGCCTCCAGTGCCACACGGACGCGGCGGGCCGCAGCCTCGGCCTCGAGACGGTGCAGATGAATCGCGACGCGATCTACCCGGGCGATCTGCTCGCGGACCAGATGAACACGCTGGAGCACATCGGGATGTTCACCGCGACGCCGGCTCGGCTCGAGCCGCTGCCGGCATTCGACGGCAACGCCTCGGGCGAGCTGCGCGCGCGATCGTATCTGCACGCGAACTGCGCGAACTGCCACCAACCCGGCGGCACGGGGCAGGGACCCGCGGACTTCCTCTTCACGACGGCGCTCGCCGACATGGGGATCTGCGACGTAGCTCCGGAGAACGGCAACATGGGGCTCCCGGGCGCGGTGCTGCTGGCGCCGGGGGATCCGGATCTCTCGCTGATGTCGCTGCGGATGCACACGCTCGATTCGTTCCGCATGCCGGACATCGGCACGCGCGTCGTCGATCCGCAGGGCACGTCGCTCGTCGATGCCTGGATCACTGGGCTCGCCGCATGTCCGTGAAGCGTCCGCCCTTCGACTTGGCGGCCTCGCTCAGGGTGAGAGGAGCGGCGGCGCTCGTCGCACTTTCCGGCTGCACGAGTGGCGGTGGAGGTGGCGGCGGCGGCTCGTCCGCGAATCCGTGCGTCGCGCCGGAGCGCCCGCCGCTCGGATCGGTGGCGG
>Ga0163152_10008539_pt1 | contig 10907 bp, 24 predicted proteins | sample OliLakLV19MP8IB2_FD_148635 | JGI IMG/M metagenome (GOLD analysis project Ga0163152, IMG submission 148635) | Freshwater microbial mat bacterial communities from Lake Vanda, McMurdo Dry Valleys, Antarctica - Oligotrophic Lake LV.19.MP8.IB-2 | ecosystem: Environmental > Aquatic > Freshwater >...
TGCATCCCGATTGGGCGCGGTCGCTGCGGGATCAATGCCAGGCTGCGGGCGTGGCGTTTTTTATGAAGCAATGGGGCGGCGTACGAGACAAGCGACACAATCTATCCGACCTACCAGAGGACATTCGAATCAGGGAGTTTCCCAATGCCTAGATCCCGTATACACCGGGTATCTCATCCTGGATCGAATGGCAGAAAGCGAGGAAAAGGCATGACGGAAGAACGCAAGCGAATCATCGAATTGCTCGATGAGGTGATCAATCTGAAAAAGGAGTTGCTGGGAACGGGTAAACTTCGCGCCGAACTGGCCGCCGCGAATGAGATGGCGAACCGCGTCGAGATTGCCGCGGCGTGGATAGCCGGCGCGATGACTGCCCGGAATTACTTGGAGAAGTATGATTTCAACGGTTTGAACGAACTCATTCGCGACAATCTATCCGACATACCAGAGGACATTCGCATCAGGGAGTTTCCCAATGCCTAGATCCCGTATTATGACAAACCAAGAACTAGCCGTACTCGCAAACATGCTGGATCACATCGCCGCGGCGCATTTCGCGAATGACATACACCGCGCCGAATACCTCTTCTGCGAGGCCGCCGCCCGCGTCGTGCGGGCAGTTGCGGAGGAGATGTTGATTGTGAAGGAGGAATAAAAAATATGAATTACGAAGAGTTCCTGAAAACTAAGATGATTAAGGCTAAATCGCATGGGTTCGAGTGCGGGCCGATCAATCCGATGGCCAAACCGTTCCAGCAGGATATCATCAGATGGGCGTTGCGGCGTGGCCGAGCGGCCATTCTGAGTGATACAGGTACGGGGAAGACTCTAATGGAGTTGGAATGGGCTAGGCAAATCAGCGAACGATCAGGCGGAATGGTATTAATGTTAACACCGCTTGCCGTCGGGGCGCAGACCGTGCGCGAGGCCGCTAAGTTCGGAATTACTGGCGTCGAGTACGTCGATCATCCGACAGACGCTCCGATCCAGATCACAAACTACGAAAAGATCCATCGATTCACTCCGGAGCGATATCAGGGCATTGTTATTGATGAGGCGAGCATCCTAAAGGGATTTGATGGCAAGTTTAGAAAACTAATCACAGATTTTGCTGTGACTATTCCGTACCGTCTGCCATGCACCGCCACGCCAGCGCCGAACGATTACATGGAACTCGGAAATTACGCTGAGTTCCTAGGCGTGATGAGGTGTGTGGAAATGCTTGCTATGTTCTTCACACATGACGGCGGGGATACATCGAAATGGAGGTTAAAGGGCCATGCGGAATCTGAGTTTTGGAAATGGGTCTGCTCATGGGCTGTGGCCATCCGGAAGCCATCCGACTTGGGATACTCAAACGACGGTTACGACCTGCCGAAACTCCACATGATCCAGCACACTATCGAAAGTAACATTATCGATGATGGATGTTTATTCCAGGTTGAGGCCCAGACGCTACAGGAACGGCAACGAGCGCGGGCCGCAACAACTCCTATGCGAGTCGCTGAGGCCGCCGCAATGGTTAACGCATCGACTGAACCATGGCTTGTTTGGTGTGATCTTAACGTGGAAAGCGCATTATTGACTAAGTCGATACCGGATGCGGTGGAGATAGCTGGATCGCATTCATCCGATTACAAAGAAAAGGCCATGAATGATTTCACGCTCGGCAAGTCGCGCGTTGTAATCACAAAAGGATCAATCGCTGGATTCGGAATGAACTGGCAGCACTGCCGGAACATGGTATTCGTCGGGCTATCAGACTCTTTTGAGTCCATGTATCAATCAATCCGCCGGTGCTGGCGATACGGGCAAACGAAAGAGGTTTACGCGCATATCATCACGGCTGATATCGAGGGCGCGGTGGTTCGGAACATCGAACGCAAGGAGAAGCAGGCGAGCGAAATGATGGACGGAATGATAGAACACATGAGGAGTGAAATGAAAAAGCAGATCGGGTTAGAACAATCAGAGATCGCCGGGTATGATGAGGACCAGTATAAGGGCGATAACTTCACCTCAATCAACGGGGACTGCGTGCAGAACGTGGCAAAGATGGCGGATGGAATTATTGACTATTGCATTTTCTCGCCGCCATTCGATTCGCTCTACACATACTCCAAAGACGACAGGGATATGGGCAATTGCTCGAAAGGAGGACAATTCGAGGAGCATTTCAAGTACCTCATTCCGGAGTTGTATAGAGTTATGGCTCCGGGACGAAATCTATCGTTCCACTGCATGAATTTGCCACTCATGAAATCTCGTGATGGCCTGATTGGAATTAGGGACTTCCGCGGCGAACTAATCAAGTGGTTTACTGACGCCGGGTTTATCTTTCATTCCGAGGTATGCATTTGGAAAGACCCAGTAACGGCAATGCAGCGTACTAAGGCTATCGGTCTGCTGTATAAGCAAGTCCGCAAGGACTCGACCATCAGCCGCCAGGGTATACCTGATTACTTTGTTACAATGCGTAAGCCTGGGATCAATGCGAAGCCAGTCACCAAGACACATCAATCGTTCCCTGTTGATCTTTGGCAGAAATACGCTTCTCCCGTGTGGATGGACATTGACCAGTCGCGTACACTTTCCCGAGAAGGAGCGCGCGAACAAGACGATGAAAGACACATTTGTGCACTCCAGCTTGATGTAATTGAACGCGGGATACAGCTTTGGAGCAATCCCGGAGACATGGTTCTAAGCCCGTTCATGGGCATCGGCAGCGAAGGTTACATGGCGTTGAGGCTCGGGCGTCAGTTCATAGGTACTGAACTAAAACGGTCGTACTGGCAGGTCGCTTGTAAGAACTTGAGGCAAGCAGAGCTCACCGCCGGACAACAAGGCGATCTGTTCCTGGGAAGCGTTGAGTATGATGAATCCGTCGCTTGACTATACCCGCGCGATGCAACGGGAGTGCGCGGAGTACATCATCGCCGGCGGCCCGGATCAGCATGGCGCTAGGCTGGGTCTGTCTGATTGGTTCGCGGAGGAGATGTTGATGGTGGCGGAGGAGCAAAAGCCATGACAGGCGCAACGAACTGGAGGGGAAACATGGACCCAAAAAAAATCAAAAAATTAGCCGAGCGACTGGCTAACAACCCGGAACTGCTTGCAGCGGCCATTCCTCGTTTTGGCTTCCCGGCGTTTGTTTGCAAAAAAAATAGGCTGGCGGCAGATGATTATCTTGGGGATTTCTGCCGAGATTGGCGAGACGATAAACATGCCCCTCGTGAAGGCTGTTCAATTGGCCCTATCCTTAGGTATTTACGTGGAGGGTGGCGAGATGGGCGATTGCAAGAAGCGTGCCACGAAGCGATCGCGGCTTGCTGTGAATTGTATTTACAGTATAAATCCGTGTTCGGTGGTGCGTCTAAAGCAGATGCGTACCGTATGGCTCGTAAATTAGGCTATATTTATTGTTACTCAGACGAATCGGAAGATGTGGAGTCGCGCATATATCGCGAGTGGGACGAGATGGCCTGTGATGGAGATAACCTGGAGTTATCTGGCTTGCTTAAGTCGATTATAAATAAACAAGCACTGCCCACAAAGCCGAAGAAGCTATCAGGACATCTACGGTCGGCTCCACCCTCACTTCGCTTCGCAGTCCTGGAGCGGGATCGGTTTACTTGCCGTTATTGCGGGCGCAGCGCACCGTTCGTGAAATTGCAGGTTGATCACACGAAAGCATGGTCTGTCGGCGGGAAAACCGTAATTGAAAACCTAGTTACTTCATGCTGGGAATGCAATATCGGCAAGGGAGCTAAAGGGCTGACAGTATCGCCTTCTGAATGGGTGACTGAGCTGGAGCGAATTAGGAAGGTAACCGAAGCATAATGGACCCGAAAAAAATCAAAAAATTAGCCGAGCGGCTGGCTAAAAACCCGGAATTGCTCAAGAAGGTGCGATCCGGGGACGAGCCTTACTGGACCTGGGGCATCATTGAAGACGAAGAGCTTGTACGGGCAACGGTCGAATTGATGGATAGAAAAAGCCGACCGCAGGCGGCACGATGATCCACTATCACGGCGGGCCGATAACACCTCGATCAGTCGCGATCCAGGCGTTGAAAACGAGGCACGCTTGCGTGTCGTTTGCCACGCCTCAGGATGTGGAGTTGGTGGCGGAAGTATGCCAGTCGTTTATTTTTGATAATGGGGCATATCCGCTCTACACATCCGGAAGAGGCGACGTAGACTTTGGAGCCTTCCGGGATTGGGTGTTACAGTGGCATCGGCACCCAGGCTTTGACTGGTGTCTGATTCCGGACAAGATCGACGGAGACGCGGCTGAGAACGATGTCCTGATAGACCGATGGGACTTACCTCAATCCGTGTCTGTGCCAGTGTTCCACCTCCACGAGTCAACAGATCGCCTCAGGCGATTAGTCAGAGATTGGCCGCGCGTGGCACTCGGATCGAGCGGGGAGTTTTGGTGCATTGGCACATCAAAATGGTGGGCAAGAATGCACGAAATTATGATGGTAGCGTGCGACGAACAGGGCAGGCCGATGACAAAATTGCACGGCCTGCGCATGCTAGATCCGACGATATTTTCGCACCTTCCGCTAGCGTCTGCAGACTCTACAAACGTAGCGAGAAACGTCGGAATTGATGTGCGATGGCACGGCCCGTATGTTCCGCCCTCGAAAGAAACGAGGGCGCTGGTAATGATTGATCGGATCGAGTCTCACGCTTCGTCTGCCCGGTATGCCGCCACGATGGGCACGCAGATGACCATGAACTGGGAGCTATTCGGATGATGATCTCCCACGCCCGACGCGAGCAGATCGAGTCATGGCGCAACACGATGCAACACGATGCAACGGTCGAATTGATCGATGGAAAATAAAGGAGCAAAATGGAACAAACAGAAAACACAACACCAGCCCGCGCGACTCGCAACTATTCGCGCCGGGTCACATTTTCGGCCGGCATGGAATGCCCAGGGCTATGCGGCGCGCGCCTGTACTACCCAGAGGATTGCCACGCAAAATATGTAATGTGCTATCCGTGCGGGGCGGCGCGCAAGAAAGCCAATCAGGCTAAGCAACGGGCGACTCTGCAAACCGGCAAATGCACATCGCCGGGATGCGAGCGCAGGTTTTTACTTAGCCAATCCAGCTATAAATGCTCGCAGTGCCTGAAAAAACGGCAAACTCCGGCAACGCCTAAATCGGTCTACAAGCCGTTCACCGGCTTGCGCGGCCCCGGCGGAGAGTGGGAACATGAACCAGAGGCGTACCGGCGACGCGAGCATGGTTCGCCGGTACATGAAGGGCCTTGGCAGTGAGCGACTACTTTAGTATTAGTTCAGCTAAACATGTTCATTTGCGTCATTCCATCGACTTTAAGACGGTCGGCGACCGCGGGATCTGGAACCAAGATCCAGGAGGACGGCATAGAGCGGTCCATCCATCGCTCCTGGCCGTTGATTTCGAATAGTTCGCAGGTTGTCGCCGCTGGCTCGGAATCGAACGGCGGTCGCATTAGGCAATCGCTTTCCCGGTTGACGCGATTCCAGACGGTTTTAGATGCCATTGTTTTCTTTTTTCGCGGCCTTCTTCGCACGCAGCGCCGCCATGTGCGCGCCGCGGTCGAACGGCTCCGACCGCGGCGGTTTGATCGGGTGGATTCGCGGTCGCCCGCCGTTGCGCCCACCGCTTTTGGTTTTGCGCATGGCTTGCAGCAGAGCTCCTGGGCTTAGTGGGGAGATCATGCGTTCACCCTCTCAGTGCACGGGCAAACCGGCCAGCGTTTCCTAATGAGATCGCATAGATTAGCTTCCTCGCCGGCGTCGGGGGAATAGGGGGAATAGGGGGAATAGGTAGAATAGCAGGCGGCTGCTGCATACCCGGCGGCGTACGCTGCATCGGCGGCGGCGGCGGAATCGGCGTTACGCGCCTTACCGGTGGCGGAAACGGCAGCTTTCACACTTTGGATGTCCGCATCCCCGCTTGCCCAACTCCGGGCAGTCTCAATCGCCAGTCGCGGGCGATCCTCGCCCTCGGGGACGTATCGCAGCGCCGTCTCCGCGCAATCGCACGCAGCGAGCACTAGTTCTTTGCGTGAGACGTTTGCGGCTGCGTACCACAGCAGCCAGTCTGGTTTTTCACACTCCGCCCACATCTCATCAGAGTTGCGCTTTCCTAGCCAATTTATGGCTTCATCGCAGGCTTTTGTCCTGCGCCCAAGCAGGTGCTTTACGAGTTCCTCGTTAGTCATTTTCTTTCCTCATTCTCTCTTCCTCGGCGATATGTGTGGCATCATATGCCTGCTTGGCGGTCCTATGTGCTGCGTCCATCGCCTCGTCGGCGGCGCGATAGGCAGAGCAATGCAAATCGCGGGCAGCGACCCAGGCCGCATCGGCGGCATCATATCTGGCTTCGTAGGCTTGCTGCCAGGCCGCATCGGCGGCATTACGGCTGGCTTCGTAGGCTTGCCCGGCTGCATCATATGCCGCAGAGGCTTCAGCCCAGACAGCGGCGGCTTCGACGGCGTTATTTGTGGGTGTTGTTGGGGTCATGGTTTAGGTCTTTCGTTTGCTTGGTTGGCGGCCCTATGGGCTGCTTCGAGCGCCTTGTCGGCGGCGCGCAAGGCATCGCTATATGATCTCTGTGCGGCGGCGTGGGCAGCGGCCCGTGCCGCATCGGCGGCATCACGGCTGGCGACATAGGCTGCTGTTGCGGCTGCATAGGCGGCGTTCATGGTAGGGGTCATTATCCCTCCTCCAGGTTTCTCTTGTGGCCGCCCAGGTCAAATTTAACAGGACCAGGCACTAACCATGCCGGGTCAATCTCGATTCGGCGATCTGTCATGGGAGGCGCTGAAGACGTTTTCCTGACCGCCCAGTTTATTGCTCTATTTCCCGCCATAGTATCGATATAGGCCCATCGGCCTATCCGTGTGCCTTTCAACGTGTACATCAGATTGTACACAAATCCTTTGATAATAGTCGTCATTTCAATCCTCATTCTCCGGCGGCTTCCCCGCCGGTGGGTTTTGGGGTTAGCGGACCTTCGGGCAACCAGAGTAATTCCCATGCACCGGTGCGTCCCACTTTCCGTCTTTGAAATCGAAGGCGAGCTCTTTTTCCAGGATTTCCTGCCCGCAGGCCGAACAGGAATAAACTATGTGAGGCGGCGGGCCAGACGGGCATTGGGCCTTATGCACCAGGTGCTTACCTGGCCGCAATGCGCCTAAACTATCCGATATTATTTGATCTTCCGCGTCGAACCGTCTCCACACGCCTTTCCCGTTCGTCGGGTGGCCACAACCGGTACAGGTAGGTACCCGTTTGTCGGATTTAATCGTTATCGTTTCTACCGTCATGGTCTTCTCATTCTCCGGCGTTCCCGCCGGTGGGTTTGGTGGCGTAGCTTATACCGTCTCGAATCCACGGCCCCATACCAGGGCCGCCTTGCTCCATGTCTTCCCATCCGGCATTTAGGATTCCCGCTTTAACCAATCTTGCGTGGATTCCACCAATGGGTTCGGCGTCGTAAATCTTTACAGCTTCGCCAGAAACCGGCATTCCACCAATTATCCCGCCCCGGCTTCCCTTACTCTCAAAATAGAAACCCTCCGGCGGCTCCGGGTGAAATACCTCCGCGGTGGCGAAAGCCACGTACTCGTAGTAAGTCGGGCAGCCCTCCATGCTGCTAGCCGATATTCTTCCGACTAGGTACGCTTTCCCGGCCACCAGGAAAGCCAGCGTAGGCTGGCCACCAAACTCCACCCAACCGCGCTCGGAGTCGCGAACGTTTGTAATAGTCGTCATGGTTTTCTCTCATTCTCCGGCGGCTTCCCCGCCGGTGGGTTTACTAGCGCGAGGAAACTGGCAATGGCCAGCCGAACGTATCGGCCCATATCCACGAGCCTTTCGGCGCATCGGAGCGTACTATGGAGACGCTCTTATCATTGCCAGCAGCCTTTCTGGCTGAGGCCTCCGTGGCGTGGCTGCTGTATACCGGCAGCTTGTTATCTCGATGATCCCCGTGACCTGGCGCGCAAATAACAGCAAATCTCGTAGTCATGATATTTCCTCTTCCTCCACTCTGCATTTAATGCGGGCTTGTGACCGCCTGTGGCTGCATTAGAGGGGCGCGGAGCGCCCGTGGGTCAGCGCGTTACAGGCTGGTATACAGCCCCGTTGCATCGGTGAAGATTTCCCGCAACATATCACAGTAAATCTCTGTTTTCGTGTCGGCAGTCGTGATCCTTGCGCCGCGAATCTTCAAAAAGTCCATCGTGTAGGTGTCGTCCGATTTGAGAGTTATCTGTATATGGGTAATGCCTTTATGGTTGCGGCCTACCTGAAATCTCAGTCCGGCATCAGTGCCGACGAAATTCTTAGATCCAGTCATCATCATGAAGCGATTGGCCCCAAGCTGCGCAAAGATCGTTTGTGCTATTGTCATATCCATGGTTTTATCTCCTGTTTTCCTGGCCGCCGTTGGTGGCCATGTAATAAGTATAAAGCAGCGTTGGAAAAATAGATATAGTTATTTTCAACTATTTCTAAACATTCCGCTCGGGGGCTAGGACCGACCGTATTTTGCCCGCCGCGTCGGGGAAGTTGATGCCCTCCTCGCCGTAATAGGATTTTATGCACTCATCTGACTCCCTGCCGGAGTTGCGCATCCAATCGACGCATGGTCGGCAAACACCGGTACCTATATCCTGGTTCCACCACTGATGCCCCTCCGTTTCGCCCCCACAAACCGTGCATTTTAGTCTTGTTTTCATGGTCTTAGTCCCACTCAGCCACGTACCCTGCCGGTACCGGCAGTTCCGCGTTGGCCGCTATCTGCCAGCCGTCGCCCCGGCGCCGGATCATGCCGGCGTTCAGCATCGCGGCTGCGTTCGTCGCATCACACTGTGCCTCAGTTTCGGCGTCAGTATATCCGCCATCGGTCCTCACCGATTCGTGCGAATACACATTCCCGTCGATGGTGGTTATGGTCGTGATGTAGCTCCCGCTTTGCATGGCGCAGGCCGTCACCAATAAGCCGCAATTGGTCCTGACGCTGTGGCTCCGTTCGCGCTCGGTCTCATCCCAGAGGCGGTCCCATTCCGATTGCGCGGCATCATCGATCAGTTGCTCCAGTACCTCGCGCCTCTCGGATTCCGCCTCCTCATCATCGGCAGGATCGCCTGGCAGCGTGCCATCCCAAGTGCCGCGGGTCCATTCGTCGCGCCGGTTGCCGGCGTCCTGGTACATGCCGTGGGCTTCACGGGCGAACCACTCGCCGATCTCGCGGCATTCCGCCGCTATGGCGAAGGTTACGTTATGCGTGTCAACTCTCATGATTTGGTCCTCTTCCTCCACTCTGCGTTTTGCCCGGAGTTGTGACCGGCGTTGCTCGCATTAGAGGGGCGAGTAGCGCCCCGGTTAGTCGATCTCTTCGCCAAAGGCCTCGCCGGCCTCGCTGTAGTCAGTCGCCAGAGTCCAGCCCCAGCCGCCGCCAGGGCCAAGCCGAGTAGCGGGCTGGATGTAATCGGTGCGGAGTTCCTCGCCGCGGCGCGCAGTAGCGTAGCGGTAAGAAAAGGGACCGGAAGCGAGGGCCTGTAGGGCCTCGACGTCGAAATAGTTGAGCAATGGTAGTTTCAATGGGTCTCCTTTGGTGGTGGTGGTGCTAGGCTTTGCAGGCCGCGACGAATCCGCCGCGCGCCGCAATGAGATCAGCGGCTGCTGCGAGAGGCAGCGTCCGGCGAGTGGTTTTGCCGACAAAGGCGATAATCCCAGCCGCCGTCGCGCCGTGGTTGATATAAGCCGCTACGGTAGCGGCGAAAACCCGGTAGCTTCGATTGCCGCGGCTGCTATTGCAGCGAGCGCAACAGGTAACCAGGTTGGCAGCCCCATTGCTGCCGCCATTGCTGTAGGGCTTCAGGTGGTCCAGCGTAAGCTGGGCTCCGCCTTCGATGGTCGAGCCGCAATAAACGCAGGCCAGCCCGTCGCGCATATAGATAGCCAGGCGTTTCACCGGACGAATCCAGTTCATGCCCTGGTTCTTGAGTTTGCGGCTGGTGTACTTGGTGGCCATGTAATAAGTATAATTCAACGCTGGAAAAATAGATATAGTAAATGCGACACTTGACAACTTTTTTTTCGAGCGGTAAAATTGCTTCAACCCCTCGCGCGATATAACCGTAAATATCCTAAAACAATCCGCAAGCAACGCGCGCGGACTAGCCTGAGCGGTGAAGATACCGGGCCGGCGTTGATCACGCCAAGGCCGACCGCGCCTTAGGCGCGCAGGCCGCTTAGAGTCTACTGGCTATCGTAAAAAAAACGGGGCTTGACAATATGCGAATGTGTATAGTAGCGTAGCCATAAGCTGTACTACCGCCAGGGCGGCCACCCTGCTACCAGCTCATAGAGCCGGAATTTCGTGAGGATACCTGTCTGGACATCACACTTGCTAAGCACGAGATCGTTGTGCAAAGTGCCGACGGCCGGCGCGAATCGGCCAATAAATCCCGGGTCGAATGGCTGTACGCTGACTTTCGCGTCGCGAAGGTCAGGCGCAACGCGCGGGGAGAAATCGTAAGGGTGTGGCTGCTGGCCGAGAAAGACGAACTGGCGCATCAGCAGCGAAGCTATGGGGCTGTGGTGCAGGATCTGCCGACAACCTGGTCCCACGTCGCCTGCATGAGACTATGAGATTCATTCTTTCCATCCTCGTAATCGCGCTCACCTCCTCGTGCGCAAGGCGATACATCACTGTGATTCCTCCATTCCCTGACATGCCCCTCATGAGCTTTTGGGCCTGCGAGTCGAGTCAGTTCGAGTCGCGCATGGCGACGTGTCGCTACGTCGTCGAGGACGGGAAAACCGTGGAGTTTCGGCTGGCTGAGATACGCATCGGGCATGGCTCCCGGTTCACGACCACGCTCATCAGT
>Ga0163152_10008541_pt1 | contig 10906 bp, 11 predicted proteins | sample OliLakLV19MP8IB2_FD_148635 | JGI IMG/M metagenome (GOLD analysis project Ga0163152, IMG submission 148635) | Freshwater microbial mat bacterial communities from Lake Vanda, McMurdo Dry Valleys, Antarctica - Oligotrophic Lake LV.19.MP8.IB-2 | ecosystem: Environmental > Aquatic > Freshwater >...
CCTGCTGTAGACGATCAGTACCTGAGGGATGCTGTAGCGATGTCATGCATACCTGCGCGCCAAATGCGCAAGCGACGTCAAAAATTCGTGCGTCGTCAGTGGCAATCACCACTTGCTCGGCCGCACTGAGCCTTGCCCGCTCCCATACCCACTGCAACATGGGTTTGCCGTGAATCTCCAGCAGGGGCTTGCCCGGCAATCGCGTCGAACCGTAGCGCGCTGGTATAACAACTGTGTACGCCATGGACAGCTCCGGGGCTCCAGTCAATCCCGTGTGTGCGGGGCCGACTGGCTCGCGGGTTGCCTGGTGGTAATACTCAAGTGTGCAAAGCCCATCTGGCCGGCAGCATCCATAACCTGCACAACGTCCTGATGAGCGGCCTGGGCATCGGCGGTGATGGTGAATGGCATGGTCGTGTCTCCAGCAGAAAGTTTGTATATTGCTGCCTGCAAGGTGCGCATACGATTGTCAACCAGAGCCTCGCCATTGACACGGTAGCTCCCCGACTCATCGACCAGTACCTCGATCTGCTCCTCGACGGATTCCTGCTGTTGTCCCTGGGCCTCAGGCAAATCTATGCTCAAGTGGGACTCGCGGGTAAACGTAGTGGACACCATGAAGTAAACCAGCAGGAAAATAAGGACATCCAGGAAGGGGATCAGGTTGATCTCCACAGCCTGACGTGGCTGCCTTCTAAACTTCACACAGCCACTTCCGTATGCTCTTCACTGTGCAGGGCGTCCACCAGCTTGATGGTCTCCTGCTCCAATTCCACCACAATACCATCGATTTTGCCGACAAAGTAACGATGCATCACCAGCGCTGGAATCGCTACGGTCAGCCCGGCCGCGGTGGTGATCAGAGCTTTTGAAATGCCCCCAGCTAGTATGCTGGCGTTCCCTGAACCCTGCACCATGATTTCGGCAAATACCTGGATTATGCCCAAAACTGAGCCCAGCAATCCCAGCAGGGGCGACACTGCGGCTATGGTTCCCAGTGTATTGAGATAACGCTCCAGGTCGTGTACTACATGAGAGGCCGCATCCTGGATACTCTCCTTCATAACGTCCCGGCCGTGGTAGGCGTTACCCAACCCGGCAGCGAGAATGCGGCCCAGGGGAGAAGATTGGCGCAATGTGCGCAGTTTGGCGGCGTCCAGCTCGCCCCTTTTCAGCTGCTTCCAGACTGTTGCCAGCAGGTGAGGCGGCGCTACTTTTTTAGGATTGAGGGTATAGAGACGTTCGAAACAGATTGCCAGCCCCAGGACGGAGCTGAGCACCAGGGGCACCATCACCCAGCCGCCAGCCACTAATAGTTCAAGCACAGTCGCGCCCCGTTCAGTTGGAATAATGGGCACATTATACGCACACCACCTGTGGAGGGTGAAGCAGGAGAAGGCGTCACATCCAGTAACGTCTTTCGAACCGCCTGAACGCCTTAACCTGTAGTGTCTGTCCGGGCGCCACTTCGAATTCCAGCGCGCCATCAGTCGCAGTGGAGAATAGCTGCACGTCCTGCTGGTGTAGTCGCTGCACCACACTCGGGTGGGGGTGCCCGAAACGGTTGGCATAGCCGTTGCTCAGCACTGCCGTTTCTGGCCGTACTCGTTTGAGAAAAGTCCAGGAGGATGAGGTCCGGCTACCATGGTGGGCAGCCAGTAGCCAATGGCTATGGAGTTGTTCGCCCCAGTACTGCACCAACGTCCGCTCCCGGGTCTCTGCAATATCGCCTGGCAACAGTAAGCGATAATCACCCACCTGTACTTGTAATACACAAGAACTGTCGTTGGTGCTGTACGGGGTCTCCAGCGCCGGAGAGAGAAACTGAAAAACCTGCCCGCCAGGCCAGCGCCAGGACTCGCCCGCGATACAGGATCGTCCCTCCCCTATGCCCGGTCCCTCGCCCCCGTAGCGAAATCTGTCGACTGTCATGGCTTTCAATATGGTGGCGGTACCTGCACTGTGATCGAGATCCGGGTGACTGATCACCAGCGTATCCAGGGAGGCTATACCCTGTTGCTGAAGGTAGGGCAGTACGGCAATTGATCCCATATTCACACCGTGAGGATCACCCCCGCCGGTATCATATACCAGCGTGCGACTCCCGGAATGTATTACCACCGCTGTGCCCTGCCCCACATCCAGCACCGTCACCTGTGTATCAAGACCAGTTGCTGGCGATGACAATACTGGCGGTAATACCATTGGCAGGGTCAGTACAAGTGCGAGCAGCCTAAGTTCCAGTCCCCCTGGCAAAATTAACAATGCGACGGCCAGAATAGCCACCAGGACCTGCGGCAGCTCGGCACTCAACGGGAAATACATCCACTCACCCCACACATCCGCCAGTGCGTTGGCCGGGGGCAGGAGCTGCTGCAATGGCCACCCTGCCAGGTACCAGAGCTCTGACGCTACAGGCCAACCGCTCAGAAAACCCACGACAGCCAGGAGGCTGAGGGGAACCACTACCAAGCCCACCAGCGGTATCATCAACAAGTTGGCCAGCATTGCCACGACACTGCCGCCACCGAAGAATAGGGCACCCAGAGGAAGCATGACCAGTGACATGAAGCCATGGGTACTGAACAGCCGCCCCATAGTGCCTACACCGCGTTGCCAGCGCGCCAACCACAAGAGGGCGACCACAGCACCGAAGGATAGCCAAAACCCACTGCCCAGCGCTGCCAGAGGGTTTAAAAGCAACACTGCGGTTGCCGCCAGTAATAGACTATTTAGCGGGTCACTCCTGCGTCCGGCAAGACTGGCGCCAACAAAACAGCCGAGCATGCACAGGGCCCGTTGCACGGGAATTGAGAAGCCCGCCAGGGCACCGTAAAGACATGCCAATACCAATGCAAGTAGCTGCACAGCCCAGTGGCCACTGGACCCCGACCCGGGCAGAATGCGGATTAATAATCCGCCAATGATAAGCCCCGCTCCTGCGACAATAGCGATATGGGAACCAGAGATTACCAGCAAGTGGTTGATGCCAAGCTGCTGGCCCAGTTGCCATAGCGGAGGATCAATAGCGCTGTTATCGGCCACGGTCATGGCCTGCAACATTGCGGTGACATCGCGGTCCAGCTTAAGCTTGCCAATGCGCGCACTGATCTGCTGGCGCAAGCGATGGTGCAGCGCAGATACGCCCCTTGGCGATGACAACAGTTTGGTGAGACCCGTTTCCCGGACGCTTCCCACAGCGTCGATAGCCTCCTGTGCGAACCACACCTGCATGTTAAAGGAGCCGGGATTCGCCAGCCCCCAGGGTTTCCTGAGTTTTACCTCAAACTGCCATTCCTCTCCGGGCTGTATGTTGTGCGCTCCGTAGTAGGATAATGTAAGTTTTGTCGGTCCGGAGCATTGTAGCGGCGCCAGGTTTCCTACAATAAACTCGAACCGCTGTCGACGCTCACCCTCCCGCACTCGCTTTTCATTGGGTAAGGAGGACACCCTGCCAGTGACGATCAACGGTATACCTACACAGGCTTCGTCCAGGCGGTGTTGCAACAATACAGTCCCGTAGATAAGACCCAGTGCAGTACCACAGGCCAGTCCGCAGACAAGTCTCGCACCCGCTGCTTTGCAGCGCAGCGCGACAACGGCAATACCAGCGAACAGCAGGGTTATCGGCCACGGCGGCAAATCTGGCCATAGGCCTGTGAAAACTATGGCTGACACAGTGCCAATCATCCATGATTGCATAGGGCCGTTCCCCTGCAGTCCAACCCACTGCTGCAAAAAATTTTGACTACCAAACGCGCGGCTAATGACGGATAATAATGCTCCCGCGCCTCACCAAAGTCGCGAACACCCACCGTCTACCTGGGTGTGCCCAAAAGTCAGTCAAACACATACTGCTACAGAACAACAGGTCACATCCGACCACCCGGGACATGCCAAAAAAATTTCTCCAAAAGATTGTCCCCAGTCCTGCCAGGATGCGCAACATTAAAGCGCTGCGGGTGCTTGGACACCGGATTTACGACGGTAACCTCTGGCATATCAACCGCTATTCGGCGTCTATGGCTTTCTTTGTCGGTCTGTTCGTGGCATTTATCCCGATACCCGGGCAGGCCCTGGTGGCAGCGATCCTGGCGGTGTTACTGCGCTGCAATCTACCCTTGTCCGTCGGTCTGGTGTTCCTTACCAATCCGGTTACCATGCCGCCAGTGTTCTACATGGCCTACAGGATCGGGGCGCTGATCATCGATGTGCCAGTCTCAGACATAGCATTTGAACTCAACTTCAGCTGGCTGCGTAATAGCCTGGGTGCGATATGGCAACCCTTCCTTCTAGGGTGCCTGATTTGCGGTCTATTTTTCGGGTCTCTGGGGTACCTGATTGTCAATCTGTTGTGGCGCTGGCGCGTTGCACGCCAGTGGCGGGCGCGCAAGCGAAAACGCGCAAAACGAACGCTCAACGATCCTGGTTGAGGATCATGGCGGGGGCCATTTTGGCTGCTCGCCGCGCGGGGTAAATGGAAGCAATCACACACATGCCGAGGGCGATCCCACCCACGGTAATCACATCCCGGGCCAACAGGTCCACGGGCAGGAATGATACGGGGTATACATCCGTATTCAGGAATCGCATGCCCAGCAGTCGTTCCAGAGAGCTCACCAGGCCAGGCACCGCCAGGCTACCCAGAGCCCCTGCAATGCTGCCCAGCACCACGCCGACCAGCCCGATCATGCCGCCCTGCAGCACAAAAACCCAGGCGATATCCGCTCCAGTCGCCCCCAATGTACGCAGAATCGCGATGTTGCCCTGTTTGTCCAGGACCACCAACACCAGTGAGGACACAACATTGAAAGCCGCCACCGCGATAATTGAAAAGAGTAGTATGGAAATCAGATCCCGCGAGAGTTGTATCGCAGAATACAGGTTGCCATGGGTCATCATCCAATTCGTACTGTAAAAGCCCGGCGGCAAGCTATCCTGTAACTCCCATGAAATTTGCTGCACCGCAAAAAGCTGGCGAGTAGTAACGCGAAACCCACTGACGTGGCCGTGCAGGCCCGCCAGATCGGACGCTACGGCCAGATGTACCAGGGCAACAGCCTGATCCAGCTCCGTGCCAGTGTTGAGTATGGCGCTCAACTGCACTGTTTTAAAACGTGTCGGCGCCATCTGTCCTGCCCGGCCCGCGCCGGGAACGATCAGGTTTAAGCGCTCGCCAACCTTCACACCCAGATGTTGCGCCACACCGGCACCCAATATGAGACCGTCTTCCTGCGCTCGAAAACGGGCAGCCTCATGCGCCTCAAGGTAGGGTAGGAGCGGTGCGAAGGAGCCCGCCTCATCGGAGTCCAAACCGATTCCACGTACGGTCTCAATGTTGGTACCGCGTGTGACGAGCGCGTCGAACTGCGCGAATGGTGCCACTGCCACCACCTGCGGATGGCTTTTGAGTAGCGCGACATCGTTGCGCCAGTCGACAATGGGTGAATCGGAGTAAAGCGTGATATGCGGCACGAGAGCGAGAATACGCTCGCGCATTTCCTTATCGAAGCCATTCATAACAGACAGCACAATGATCAGCAGACTGATGGCCAGCACCAGCCCCAACATTGACAGGGATGACAAAAACGCCGACAGGTGCCCCTGGCCAAACGCGAAGGTGTAGCGCACTGCGATGCGCAGTCGCTCAGTGCGCGTCACTTTAACTCCTGCAGGATACCGTCGCGCAATTCCAGCGTGCGATGCATATGCGCTGCGATGGCCGGATCATGGGTAACCACAATAAAAGAGGCGAGATCCTGGCCGAGTTCATCTATCAGGTCCAGCACCTGTGCCGCAGAATGGGGATCCAGGTTGCCGGTGGGTTCATCGAGCAAAACACAATCGGGCCGCGCGACCAGCGCCCGCGCAATCGCCACGCGCTGTCGCTCGCCGCCTGACAATTGGGCCGGTCTATGCACCAGGCGATGCGCCATACCGACCCGTTCCAGCATCTCCTGTGCAGCAAGCCAGGCCTCCTTACGCGCAGTGCCACCGATCAGCAGCGGCATGGCCACATTTTCCCGCGCGTCGAATTCGGGCAACAAGTGATGGAACTGGTAAACGAAGCCCAGGCGCTTATTGCGTAGCTCACACAGGGCACGCTCATTGAGTTCAGCCAAATCCCTGCCGCGCATCAGTACCCTGCCAGTACTCGGATAATCCAGGCCGCCCAGCAGATTAAGCAGGGTAGATTTGCCAGAGCCCGAACCTCCTACCACAGCGATCTTTTCTCCTGCCAGCAGTGACAGATCAACACCGCGTAAAACGGTGACGGACCTGTCGCCATCATCATAGACCCGGGACAGTCCCTCGCACTGCAGGACTACATCACTCATAGCGCAATACCTCTGCCGGTGCGATACGGGCCGCGCGCCACGCCGGATACAGCGTGGCAAGCAGACTCAGTACAAATGAGGCGATCACCACGACAGCCACGTCAAACTCCTGCAAATCGGCGGGTAGCTCACTGATAAAATACACGGATGGATCGAAAAGCTTGACACCAAGTGTTCGCTCTATGCTAGATGTAATAGTCGCTATATTGGTCGCCAGAAACACACCGACCAGCGCACCGACGGTGATGCCGACGGCGGCAAGCACCAGCCCGTGGGCGACGAAAATGGCCATAACTCCCCCAGCGCGTGCCCCCATGGTGCGCAGAACGGCGATGTCCCGACGCTTCTCAGCGACCGACATGACCAATGTGGATACGATATTGAAAGCCGCCACTGCCACGACACTGAGTAGCAACAGACTAACCATCAGCTTTTCCATCTTGACCGCGCGAAACAGCGAACCCTGAGTCTGGCTCCAGTCCTTCACCAAATAGCCCGCAGGCAGTTGCGTGGCCAACTGACGCATGGTGTCCGGTGCGGTAAACAGATCACTGGTCTTGACCTGCAGCCCATCGATACTGCCCTTACTGCCGAGCAATTTCTGCCCTGTCTGCAGAGATACATAGGCCTGGTTGGCATCAGGTTGTGCGCCAATTTTAAACAACCCGGTTACCAGCAGTCGTTTGCTGCGCGGGAACAAGCCCAGCGGGGTGACCGTCAGGCGGGGCACGGTGACGTCGACATGGTCACCCGGCACCACGCGCAGGATATTGGCCAACGCAACACCCAACACCACGTTGAAGCCATCGCCCTGGAGACTATTCAGGTCTCCCGCAATCATGGCACCAGAGAGATCTGAGACCTTACTCTCCAACTGCGGATCCACGGCTGTCAGTATGGCGCCGCGCTGCATACGTCCATTGCCCAGTATGGCTTTCTCCGTGATATAGGGTGCCACCGCAACGACACCTGTACTGCCTTCTATCTGTGCCAGGAGGTCGTGCCATTGTGCAATGCCACCCTCCTTTCTCTCCACGAACCCGTGTGGCACCAGGGACAGAATTCGACCGCGCAGTTCACCGGCAAAGCCATTCATTACAGCGAGCACCACGATGAGGCTGGCGACACCCAGGACCATGCCGAGCATGGAGACAGTGGCAATAACCGAGGTAAAACGATTACGTTTTCGACTAAAGCTGTAACGCACTCCGATAAAGGGCGCGTAATTGGCGATAGCGCTACGGGGTGAACTCAATGGCTGACAATCCGGCTCTATTTGTCTGCCGGATAGTACAATTGGCGGTTATCCTGACCCGCTTCGCCGTTGCGAATTTCCTGGTCACAGCGTTGCGGATTTCCACCGCAGATTGTACAGGCAGAATCGACACCCAGTGCCCCCACACCGCCACAGGAACCCTTGATTGGCGCTCGCCCGGCAAGAACTCCGACGGCCATGCCGGTGATAACCATGCCAATGACCAGTACGCTGATTAAAAGTAGCACCATATTTTCGCTCGTCCGATCGGGCATAAACCTAAGATTGTGGCTGGGTCAGATAGACTGAAAATGCCGCCGTATGGCTGTGTATGAAGTCGTCTCCCACCCTGCTTATGAAATATACCGCTAATCCCTGTGCCTGCGCTACCACCATGGTGCCACCGGAGTGTTGCAAAGGGGCAATCTCTCTCGAGCAACCCGTCAGGCAACACACCATAAAAAAGTAAAAAAGCCACTCTCTCAAGTGGCTTTGCAGTCTGTTTGACAGCTGCCTAACCACCAAAGTCATCAAGCAGGATATTCTCAGGCTCCACACCCAGATTCTTTAGCAGCTGGATTACTGCCGCGTTCATCATCGGTGGTCCGCACATATAGTACTCACAATCTTCGGGCGCCGGGTGATCTTTCAGGTATTCCTCGTAGAGCACATTGTGGATAAAACCTGTAAATCCCTGCCAATTATCTTCAGGCTGAGGATCAGACAGCGCCACATGCCACTGGAAATTCTCATTCTCTGCCGCGAGTTGGTTATAATCTTCAACGTAGAACATCTCGCGCAGTGAGCGCGCGCCGTACCAGAACGATATCTTTCGCTTACTGTGCAGGCGCCGCAACTGGTCTAACAGATGCGAGCGCATGGGAGCCATTCCGGCACCACCCCCAATAAACACCATCTCCGCGTCCGTATCTTTGGCAAAAAAATCGCCGAAGGGGCCGTATACTTTCACTTTATCGCCGGGTTTAAGGTTAAATGCCCAGGAAGACATCTGCCCAGGAGGAATCCCGTGGCTGCCCGGTGGCGGCGTGGCGATGCGGATATTGAACTTCAGCACGCCCCTTTCCTGTGGATAATTGGCCAAGGAGTATGCGCGAATGACGTTTTCAGTGACCATGGATTCATGCTGGTAGAAACCGAACCGCTCCCAGTCACCGCGATACTGTTCCTCGATGTCAAAGTCGGCGTATTTGACGCTGTGCGGCGGACATTCAAGCTGCACATAACCACCCGCACGGAAATCCACATTTTCACCCTCCGGCAAGCGCAGCGTCAGTTCCTTGATAAAGGTCGCCACGTTGGGATTGGATTCCACCACACACTCCCACTGCTTGACACCAAATACTTCTTCCGGGACCTGAATTTTCATATCCTGTTTGACCGCGGTCTGGCAACTCAGGCGCCAGCCTTCGGCCGCTTCCCGCCGGCTAAAATGCCCTTCTTCGGTGGGCAGCATAGAGCCACCGCCCTCGGTTATGATGCATTTGCACTGGGCACATGTTCCGCCACCGCCGCAGGCCGACGGGAGAAAAAGTTTGGCCTCCGACAAGGTCTGCAATAATTTGCCGCCAGCGGGCACGGTGATTGTTTTCTCGCCGTTAATCAGTATGTGTACTTCGTCGGCACTGACCAGATACGAGCGCGCAAACAGAATCAGGGCGACCATCAGCAGCACCATGACCGTGAACATGCCGACACCGAACGCAATCGTCATTTCCATATCAGTTCAGTCCGCCTTAGATATCAATGCCGCCAAAGGACATAAAGCCCAGTGCCATAAGGCCTGCGGAAATGAAGGTAATACCTAGTCCCTGCAGGCCAAGTGGCACGTCAGAGTATTTGAGCTTTTCGCGGATTCCGGCCAAGGCGACAATGGCCAGCGTCCAACCCAAGCCGGAACCAACGCCAAACACTACGCTCTCCGCAAATCCATAATTCCTCTCCACCATAAACAAAACCGCACCCAATATTGCACAGTTTACGGTAATCAGCGGAAGGAAAACGCCCAGCGCGTTGTACAGTGCTGGCAAGTACTTATCGAGGAACATTTCCAGAATCTGCACGATCGCGGCAATGACGCCGATGTAAGACAGCAAACCAAGAAAACTCAGATTCAAGTCTGGCAGTCCGGCCCAGTCCAGTGCGCCGTCGGCCAGCAGGTAATGGTAGATCAGGTTGTTTACAGGTACGGTGATCGCCAGTACCACGGTGACCGCGATTCCCAGGCCGAGCGCTGCCTCAATTTTCTTGGACAGCGCCAGAAAGGTACACATCCCCAGGAAAAAGGACAGCGCCATGTTTTCGATGAAGATGGAGCGAACAAATAAACTGAGCAACGCTTCCATTCAGGTGCTCTCCCCCACGACGGTATGTGTGGCAATTTTGTATTCCGGTGCTTCCACCTGTTCCGTGCGCACACTGCGCAGAGCCCAGATAAACCCACCGATCAGGAAAAACGCACTCGGCGGCAATAGCAGAAGCCCGTTCGGCACATACCAGCCACCATCGGTCACCAGTGGCAGAATTTCAAACCCCATGAGTTTGCCTGAACCTAGTAGCTCTCGCACAATCGCCACTATCACCAAGACGATACTGTACCCCAGGCCGTTACCGATGCCGTCGACAAAACTGGCGACGGGAGGGTTGACCATGGCATAGGCTTCAGCACGGCCCATGACGATGCAGTTGGTAATGATCAGCCCGACGAAGACAGAGAGTTGTTTGCTGATACCGAATGCATAAGCTCTAAGAAACTGATCTACGACAATAACCAATGAAGCAATAATGACCATCTGCACAATGATGCGAATGCTGCTGGGAATATGGTTGCGAATGGCCGAGATAAACATACTGGAGAATGCAGTCACCAGGGTAAGCGCTATGCACATTACCAGCGTCACCCGCAATGACGAAGTGACCGCCAGCGCTGAACAGATCCCCAGGATCTGCAGTCCGATGGGATTGTTCTTGAAAACAGGTCCGATGAGGGTTTCTCGGATGCTTTGCATAATCAGGCCTCCCCTGCTAGCAGGTTATCAAGGAATGGTTGGAATCCATTTTCACCCAGCCAGAAATGTAGCAAATGGGTCACCCCCCGGCTGGTAAGGGTAGCGCCGGCCAATCCGTCAACCTGCCACGCAGCGTTAGCGGAAGCCGGGTCCACTGAGCCTTTGATCAGGCCGATCTCGACCTTGCCGCCACGGTAAACCTGTTTTCCAGGCCAGAACGCTTTCCAGCGCGGGTTATCCACTTCTCCGCCCAAACCGGGTGTTTCCCCGTGTTCATTAAATCCGAT
>Ga0163152_10008542_pt1 | contig 10905 bp, 9 predicted proteins | sample OliLakLV19MP8IB2_FD_148635 | JGI IMG/M metagenome (GOLD analysis project Ga0163152, IMG submission 148635) | Freshwater microbial mat bacterial communities from Lake Vanda, McMurdo Dry Valleys, Antarctica - Oligotrophic Lake LV.19.MP8.IB-2 | ecosystem: Environmental > Aquatic > Freshwater > Lake...
GAAAACGGGTTCGGCGTTCGGCGTGGCGGCCCCGGCGACGGACTTCCGCGCTCCCATCCGTCGGCGGGCCGCGGGACGGTCGGCGCGACCGGACGCGCATCCGTCGGCGTCTGCCTCGTCGCGGGCGGATTCATCGGGTCGTATCCGCCCGTCGGGGCGTCGCCCACGAACGACCCGGCCCCCTCGAGAACCGGCCGCGCCATCCCGGCCACCGTGCGCACCGACGTCGACACGTTCGACACAGGGATCGGCGCCGGCATCTCCTTCCACTCCTCGGGATACAGCTCGCGGAGGAACTCGCCGATGCGCGTGTCGCTGTGCGGGAGCCCCGCTTTTGCGAGCCACTCCTCGAGTGCGTCCGCGAGCTCCTTGCAGCCGGCGTGGCGATGGTCCGGCGTCGGCGAGAGCGCCTTGACGAGAAGCGCCTCGAGCTCTTCCGGAAATCCTTCGCTCACCGACGACGGCTTCGGGATCTGGCACGCGATGACGTTGCGGATCGTCATCGCGTCGCTCTCGTGCCAGAAGAGGCGGCGCCCCGTCGTCAGCTCGAACAGGATGATCGCGAGCGAGAAGAGATCGCTGCGAGGATCGATCGGACCGCCGAGCGCCTGCTCGGGCGACATGTAGTCGAGCTTGCCGAAAAGTCCTCCGCCCGGCGCGGTCTGACGCGAGCGCGACGCCGCCCGCGCGATGCCGAAGTCGACGATCTTGGTTTCGCCCTGGAAGCTGACGAGGATGTTCTGCGGCGACACGTCACGATGGACGATGCCGAGCGCCATGCCCTGCAGGTCGGCCTTCTTGTGCGCATAGTCGAGCCCGCGAGCGCTTTCGATGACGATGTGCGCGGCGAGCGCGAGCGGCATCTTCACGCCCTTCGCGGTGAGATCGCGCTGGAGCTTCCGCACGGACTGACCGTGGATGTACTCCATCGCAATGAAGTAGTTCCCCTCGTGCGAGCCAACCTCGTAGATGTCGACGACGTTCGGATGGCGCAGGTCCGCCGCCGTGCGCGCCTCGTCGAGGAACATCGTGACGAACTCGGGGTCCTCGGCGAACTGCGGCTGGATGCGCTTGAGCACGACGAGCTTCTCGAAGCCCTCGAGTCCGACCTGGCGGGCGAGGTGCACCTCCGCCATGCCCCCGGCGGCGAGCTTTCGCAGGAGGATGTACTTCCCCGCGAGTGTCGGCGTCTGGTCGGCACTCACCGGGAGATTCTATCCCCGAAACCGAGCGCTACCGCGGCGGCCAGGACCTCAACGCGATTCCGCTCGCGGAAAGTGAGCGTGTCGGCGGCGTCGTTCAGGAGCGACATCGCGTGCGTGCGCCGGTCCGGCGGCTCGGTCATCAGGCGCGTCTGCGCATCCGCCATCCGTTCGCCTCGCATGAGATCGCGGAGGTCCACCACGTGCGGCTCGATCGCCCGCGCGTCGCCGTGCTCCTCGAGGACCTTCTGCGCGCTCAGGAACGCGACCGCCTTCGTTCCCTCGAGCGCGGTGCCCGCCCACGCGAGCGTTTCCTTCGTGTGGTGTTTCAACGCGAGCGCACGCAGCTCGTCCGCCGTGCCGCCGTCCATCGGATCGGTCATCGCGAGCGACGCGAGCAGCGAGTCGCGGACCTCCGGCGATGGCGCGTGCCCGCGTTCGTACGCCTGCTTCAGGAACCAGATCCAGCTCACCATCGAGTAGTCGCCGCGCAGCGTCTCGACGACCTCGAACGGCACCGCGCCATCCGCCGGCCAGCGCTCCATCTGTTCGCGGCCGATCCGCTGCACGTCGCCGACATCCCTCTTCTTCGAGAACGACTCGCGGATTCGCGAACGCGTATCGAGCACGCGCAACGCCGGCGTGCCCTCGCGCCCCAACAGCCGCGCGCCGGTCGCCGCGGCTGCATCGCCGAAACGCCCCTGGGCGATCAGCGCGTCCGCGGTTGCCTCGGCGGCAGCGTCGCGTCGCGCCGGCGACATCACGTAGACGACCGTCAGCACGACCGCGATCGCGAGCGCCGCACCGAGCGCGAGATACGGCGACCGCCGCGTCTTCAGCGCCTTTCCGGAACCGGTCCGCGGATCCCCTTCGAACTTCGGGCCCGCCGGCGTCATCCGCACCGTCTCCGCGATCTGCCGCGCCTGATCGGAGTTCGGGTCGTAGAGGACGCGGAACACCTTCACCGCTTTCGGGATGCCCTTGAAGGTGTGCTCGCCCATCTCCGCCGTCGGCACTTCCGAGCGGTTCATCGTGAGGAAGACCGCTTCCGTGAACGTGACCTCTCCCGCTTCGGCGATGCCTTCGAGGCGGGCCGCGAGATTCACCGCTTCGCCGAACACGTCGTCGCCGTGCTCGCCCTTCACGATCTCGACGTCGCCGATGTTCACGGCGACACGCACGTCGAGGCGGTCGCGCTCGGGCGCCGTCGCGTTGTACTGCCGCAGCACCTCCTGCACGGTCATGCCGCACAGCACCGCGTCGGTCGGACTCTCGAACGACACGAGGAACGCGTCGCCGATCGTCTTGATCACGGTGCCACGGAAGCGCTTGAACACCGGCGTGAGCAGCCGATCGTGCTCCGCGAGGAGGTGCACCATGCCTTCGCGTGTGGACTCCGACGTGCGGGCGGTGAAGCCCTTGATGTCGGTGAACATGATCGCGAGGTTGCGAGTGGGCATCGGCGCCGATTCTAGGCCCGTCGCGCCAAAAGAAAGAGGCCCGCGCTTTCGCGCGAGCCCCTCTCGAACGAGCCGAACGGCTTAGTGCGAGCCGCCGGTCGCCTTCGCGTCCTTGGGGGGCGCGGGGACGTCCTTGCCTTCCGCCGTCTTCGGCGTGAAGGAGAAGCCCTTCGGGGCATTCGCGAACACGGTGCACTCCCCGCCTTCGGCGAGGCACTTGTTCGTGTGGTTGCCCTTGGCGCCCTGGGTCCAGTACGAGCCGGCCGTCAGCTTGTGCTCTTCGCCGCCCTGAACCTGGTGCGTGATGACGCCCTTCACGACGACCGCGGTGTAGTCGCTGTCGTGCGTGTGCCAGCTGGAGTCGAAGCCAGCGGGGAACTTCATGAAGAACGAGACCGGCTTGCCCTTGGTCTTCATGTCGCTCTGCACGAACGCGAACGACGGACCCTGCGGACCCATCGGGGACTCCCACTTCAGGTTCTCGGCCGAGTGGTACTCGCCCTCGCCCTTGACCTTCTTCATCGCAGTGGCGGGCGCCATCGTGGCGGCGGGTGCCGCGGGAGCAGCAGCCTTGTCTCCGGCGAACGCGGTGCCGGCAAAGCTAAAGAGCAACGACGACGACGATCTTCTTCATCTGATTTCTCCTGTTCGTGACCTGTGGGGCAAACCTGAGCGCGTCATACGGCCGAGCGCCCTCCGCCGTCAAACTGTCGCTGCGCAACTTTGGCACCGTCTTGGAGCTTTCCCGGAGCGGATGCTACGGTCCGCTCGCCATGGCGATTGCGACCAGCAAAGACTCGTTCCAGTCGAAAGCGACCCTCGAAGCCGGCGGCAAGAAGTACGAGATCTTCCGTCTCGACGCGCTCGAAAAAGCGGGCTTCGCGGGTGTCCGCAAACTGCCCCTTTCGCTGAAGGTCCTTCTCGAGGCGCTTCTCCGCAACGAAGACGAGCTCGCGGTCCGCAAGGCCGACATCGAAGCGCTCGCCGGGTGGAAGGCCGATTCCACGCCCGACAAGGAGATCGCGTTCCACGTCGCGCGCGTGCTCATGCAGGACTACACAGGCGTGCCCGCGGTCGTCGACCTTGCGTCGATGCGCGACGCGCTCAAGAAGCTGGGCGGCGATCCGAAGAAAGTGAACCCGCTCTGCCCCGTCGACCTCGTCATCGACCACTCGGTCCAGGTCGACAAGTTCGGAACGAGCGCCGCGTTCGGCATCAACGCACGTCTCGAGAACCAGCGGAACCGCGAGCGCTACGTCCTCCTCAAGTGGGGACAGAGCGCGCTCGACGGCTTTCGCGTCGTTCCGCCGGACACGGGCATCGTTCACCAGGTGAACGTGGAGTACCTCGCGCAGGTCGTGTTCGCCGACGCGAAGCGCGGGCAGGCGTATCCCGACACCGTCGTCGGCACCGACTCGCACACCACGATGGTGAACGGCCTCGGCGTTCTCGGCTGGGGCGTCGGCGGCATCGAAGCGGAAGCGTCGATGCTCGGCGAGCCGATCCCGATGTTGATCCCGCGCGTCGTCGGGTTCCGGCTCACGGGCAAGCTGCCCGAGGGCGCGACCGCGACAGACGCCGTGCTCACGTGCACGCAGATGCTCCGCAAGCACAAGGTCGTCGGCAAGTTCGTGGAGTTCTACGGCTCCGGCATCTCGTCGCTCTCGCTGACGGACCGCGCGACGATCGCGAACATGGCGCCGGAGTACGGCGCGACGGTCGGCTTCTTCCCGGTCGACGACGAGACGCTCGCGTACCTGAAGCTTTCCGGACGCGACGAGAAGCACATCGCGCTCGTCGAGGCGTATTCGAAAGCGCAGGGCTTGTGGCGCGACGACGCGAACGAGCCCGTCTTCTCGGAGAAGCTCGACCTCGATCTCGGCACCGTGGTGCCGAGCATCGCCGGCCCGGACAAGCCGGAGAAGCGCATCCCGCTGAAGGAATCGAAGAAGACCTACGCGAAGGACATCGCGGAGATGGTTCCGGCGGCGAAGGACAAGGCTCCGAACGGCATCGCGGTCGACGCGAAGGGCGGAGGCATCGACTATCGCCTGCGGCACGGCTCCGTCGTGATCGCGGCCATCACGTCGTGCACCAACACGTCGAATCCGTCGGTGATGCTCGGCGCGGGACTGCTCGCGAAGAAGGCGGTCGAGCGCGGCTTGAGCGTGAAGCCGTGGGTGAAGACCTCTCTCGCGCCCGGGTCGAAGGTCGTCACGCAGTACCTGAACGAGGCGGGGCTGACGCCGTATCTCGAGGCGCTGCGCTTCCACCTCGTCGGCTACGGCTGCACCACATGCATCGGCAACAGTGGCCCGCTCCCGGAGCCGATCGTGAAGGCGATCAAGGACGGGGGCCTCGCGGTCTCCGCCGTGCTCTCGGGCAATCGCAACTTCACGGGTCGCATCAACCCGCACGTGCGCCTGAGCTACCTCGCGAGTCCGCCGCTCGTCGTCGCGTACGCGCTCGCCGGCACGATGGACATCGACCTGGAGACCGAGCCGCTCGGTTACGGACCCGACGGCGATCCGGTGTTCCTGCGTGACGTGTGGCCGAGCAACGAGGAGATCCGCGCGGCGATGGCTCGCGGCATCAAGCCGGAGCAGTTCAAACACGAATACGCGCGCGCGTTCGACGGCGATGCGAACTGGCAGTCGATCACGGTTTCGCCCGGCGATCTCTTCGCGTGGGATGCCGAATCGACCTACGTCCGCAATCCGCCCTACTTCGAGAACATGCCGGCCACGCCCGCGCCGATCGTCGACGTGAAGGCGGCGCGCTGCCTCGCGCTTTTCGGCGACGGCATCACGACGGACCACATCTCGCCGGCCGGCGACATCGCGGAGGAAGGTCCTGCGGCGCAGTTCCTCCTCGCGAAGGGCGTGCAGAAGCCCGACTTCAACAGCTACGGCGCGCGCCGCGGCAACCACGAAGTCATGATGCGCGGCACGTTCGCGAACATCCGCATCAAGAACGCGCTGCTACCCGGCGAAGAGGGCTACTACACGAAGCACCAGCCCAGCGGCGAGCGCCTGACGATCTTCGACGCGTGCATGCGCTACCAGAAGGAGAAGACGCCGCTCGTCGTCCTCGCGGGAGCGGAGTACGGCACCGGTTCGTCGCGCGACTGGGCGGCGAAGGGCTCGCTGCTTCTCGGCGTGCGCGCGGTCGTCGCACAATCGTTCGAGCGCATCCACCGCAGCAACCTGGTGGGCATGGGCGTGCTGCCGCTGCAGTTCGACGAGAACGTGAGCTGGACCTCGCTCGGCATCAAGGGTGACGAGACGTTCGACATCGAGGGCCTCGACTCGGTCACGCCCGGAAAGAAAGTCACCGTGAAGGTGTCCGGCGGGAAGACGTTCACCGCGCTCTGCCGAATCGATACGCCGAAGGAGCTCCAGTACTACAAGAACGGCGGAATCCTGCAGTACGTGCTGCGCAAGATGGCTGCGTCCAAGTAGCGCCATGAGCTACGGCGTCCACGCGTATGCGGTAGATCTCTCGCTGCTTTCGAAGGCGATCGGCAGCGGCGACGCGGTCCTCGCGAAACGGCTCACGAAGAAATACGTGAGCGATCTCCGCTCGACGGACGAAATCGACTTCGACGAGGGACTCACCCCGGCGGCAGACTGTCTCACGTCGCTCGTCATCGAGGGACCGCCGGACGACGACGACGACCTCGACGACACGCCCGGCTACAAGTTCGGCTATGCGCTCGAGATCCTGTGCCGTGCGCTCGGCGAGTGGCTTCCGAACAGCGCGTTTTCAGGGATGGGGTCGGAGTATTTCGACGCCATCGACGCCGCGCTCAAGAAGGCGAAGTCGAACCGCCGCATGTCCTCGTTCGTCTTTCGCGGATCGCCCGTCCCGCTCCCCGAGATCGAAGACTTCCCGGCAATCGGCTGGCTCGCGCCGGAAGAGGTCGTTGCGTGGAAGACGGAGCTCGGCGCGCTCCTCGGCGAGCCCGCCGCGCCGCGGGCCACGACGCAGGCGAAGAAGCACAAGAACGACGCGGACGCGGCGAAGGCGTTCGCGAAGGTCGTCGCCGACAAACGCGCCAAGGGCTACAAAGACGACCTGGCTCAGTCCACGTTCTCCGGACGCGTCGAGGGCAAGAAGCTCGTCGTGAGCGCCGCGGGGAAGAAGACCGTGACCGAGTTCCCGACGAACAAGGCCGCGCAGAAGGCGCTCATCTCCGCACTGCGCACCTCGAACAGCGGCGGCGCGAAGCCTGGCGCCGCGTCGCCGGTCGACGACGACGCACTCGACGGATTGCGCGAGCTCCTCTCGTGGCTCGAATCCACGGCGACGAAGAAGCTCGCGATCGTTTCCTTCTACTACTGAGCGCCCCCGGAAGCCCTTACGCGTCGTTTCTCATCTCGTCAGCGTGTGCGTGAAGAGGGTTTCGCCGTCGACGTTCACGAACTCCACCACGAGCGTCGAATCGGAAACCTGGATCCAGGCGAATCCAAGCTCGCGATTCTGAAACAGGGCGGCGTTCGATCCCGGGAGAGACGTCCCGGACGATCCGGCGCCGGAGACCACGAACAGTCCCGGGCATGCCTGATTTCCGGGAAGGGCCTGCAGACTGTGGTCGTGCCCCGACAAGTGGAGATCGACTTCGCCACAGAGCGCCTCTTCGAAAAATTGCTTCACGCGCCAACCTCGCCCGGACGTTCCATCGTAGTCGCCGGCATTGCCGTGCGGGCCGTTCGACACGTAGGGATGATGGCCGAGTGAGATCTTCCAGGGCCGATCGCTTGCCGCGACGGCATCTCGGAAATATTGCGTCTGCTCCGCGAGCGAGTCGTCACGCCGGTTGATGAGGTTCGTGCCGGTGGCGAGGAAACTGGCCGGCCCTGCGTCGAACGCGAACCACTCCGCCGGCATGATGAACCACTCATGAAGGGCGGAATACTCCACCTGGTGCTTGCCCAGCGTGTAGTCGCCTCCGGATCCCTCCCCGCCGTAATCGTGGTTACCCAGCACGGCATAGAAGGGAATTCCAAGCGGTTCATACGCGTCAGCGACCCGTGGACCCCAGTCTGGATCCGTCGCCGAAGTGACACCTGACGGATAGACGTTGTCACCGAGGAGAACGGCGAAATCGCATCCGTCCCGCGTGCACTTCTCGCGGATGGCGTCGGCGACGGCGTACTGCCCGTCGTTCGCCGTGCCCGTATCGCCGAGTGCGACGAAGCGCAGCACTTCCGGCTCCCCGGGCGTCTCCTCGGGGGTGGGTCCAGGAGTTTGCGTAGGGACCGTACTCGTTGGAGACGGGGGGGGGCCTTCGGGTAATGCGATCTGCGGAGCGGGGCTGTCGTGCGGAGAGTCGGAAGAACAGGACACGGCCGAAACAATCGAAACGAACACAGCGAATACTCGAAAGTAGGACAGCGGCGCCTCGCGGATGGTTTCGGGGGCGCATATGTGGCAGGACCGCTCGAAGCTCTCAACCGCGAAGTGAGCGAAACCTCTGGCGGGCGGTCGCTTCGCGTCGCCAATCTGCGGCGTTCAGGTCAGTTGCCCATCTGCCAGTTCTTCACGGCCTCGATCGGATAGACGAGCTGCAGGATGTTCATCAGCAGGCTGTCGCGCACCCAGAGGAGCAACACGGCCTCGGTGACGACGAAGAGTGCGACCGACACCTTCCACGGCAGCTTGAACGCGATCCAGAATCCGAAAAGACACGCGCCGACATCCGCGATCGAATTGATCACGCTGTCGCCGAAGTAATCGAGCGAGATCGTCGCCGCGCGATAGCGCTCGATGATGATCGGGGAGTTCTCGAGGATCTCCCACGCGGACTCGAGCGCCGCCGCCATCGTTCCGCGCCAGATGACGGGAACGCGGTTCCCCGCGACGAGCCAGAGGATCGCGTAGAACGCGACGCCGTGGAGCATGTGCGTGAACGCGTACGGATCGATCACGTGCTGCGAGTTGTGCTGGCTCCAAACGTTCCAGGCCCAGGGAACCGGCGAGCCGCACGTGCACCACAGGTGGCGTCCCATCGACAACAGCACGACCGTCGCGACCGCGACGACCGCGACCATGACGGCGAACGGCGCGAAACGTCGCGGCGCAGAATCAGCCACGGATCGCGAGCAGGTCCGCGGGAACGTCGGCGACGACCGCGTCCGCGATCTTTTCCGCCGTCGCGTCGATCAGTGATTGCACCGACGACGCGTCGAGCGCCTTCGAGGGAAGGCTCGCTTCGATCACCCGCGCCTGAACGGTCTTCGTGTCCTCGTTCACGCGGCGCTTCAGCCGGTAGGCAACGCGCAGGGTCGCGGTGCCGTCCTTTGCGGCGATGCTGCTCAGCGTGCCTTCGCAGAGATACTGCAGGCCCTTCGCGTAAAGCGCGTCCAACTGCGCGGGCGTCGTGTCCTTCGGGATCACCTGCGACTCGACGCGACGCGCGTCGAGCGCGCGCGATACCGCGGCCGCCATGCGCTCGCCCCATGCGCCTTCGGTCGACGCGAGCGCCTTTTCGGCGGCGAGCCAGCTCGGCTTCTCGTCGAACGTGCGCACGGCCCACATCACGCGCTCGGCGCTGCGCGTCGCGGCCTGCGGAGACGCCCCCATTTCGCGCGGCGGCGCCGCATCCACTGTCGCCGCTGCCTTCGTGGCGGCGGACCCGCAGCCGACGGCGAGGAGCGAGAGCACGCACAGCGAGACGAGAACTTTCATCGGCTTCACCCTATCGCTCACGACGCAGCACCGTCAACGAAGGGTCTTGACTTCTTATCCAAACGGGTCAATAGTGCATTCTCGATGGAAGTGACGAAGCAGCAGCGGATCCTTCATGCGGCCCAGGAGCTCTTCGGGCGCCACGGCTTCAAGCGCGTGGCGATCGACGAGATCGCCAAGAAGGCCGGCGTGTCGAAGGGCACCGTCTACAACTTCGCCGAGAGCAAAGACGAGCTCTACTTCCGCGTCGTCGAAGAGGAGCTCGCGCAGTGGTGTGCGGAGGCCGAGTCCCGCCTCGATCTGACCAAGCCGGCCGACGAGCTGCTGCTGTCGAACGGGCTCTTCTCGTTCGAGTATCTCGACGCGAAACCCACTCTCAGACAGCTCCTGGTCGAAGACCTCGACTACTCGATGACGGTCTGGGTGAAGAAGCTCGACCACATCCGGAAGCGCTGTTCGGCGAACGCCGTGAAGATCCTCGAACTCGGCATCCGGCAGGGGAAGTTCCGGAGCGACCTCGACGTGGAGAACACGGCGCTCGTGCTCCAGGACATCCTGATCCAGTCGCTCCTCTTCAAGTACCGGCGCGGTCTGTCCGAAGCGCTCGTTTGGGCGTCGACGGCGATGGACCTCATTCTTCGCGGCCTCCACAAGTGACCCTTTTTTTTGCCCATCAGTGACCGTAATACCAGAGTAGTCAAACGCACACGAAACGGAGCGACCCATGACCCTCATCCAGCGCCTCGAGATCTACCTGAACCGCGTCTACCTCGCGAAGGTCGCCCGCGATCCGGCGGCGCTCGGCTTCTTTCTCTCGGTCTCCGCCGACGCGGAAGCGAACGGCGAAGGACAAGTCTTTGCGCGCACGCAGGCGTGGCTCGAGGGCCGAGGCCACACGCAGATCTCGAAGCTCGTCGCGACGCACCAGGCCGACGAAGTTCGCCACGAGCGGATGATGCTCGACGACCTCGCGCGCCTCGGCCGCACGCCGGACGCGGTGCCCGACGAGCTCAAGGTGATCGAGCACCTCGCGAAGCGCTCCGGAGACATCTTCGATCGCCCGCTCGAGACGCCGACCGACGTCGCGCGCGCGTATCTCCTGCTCTACGCCGTCGAGCGCCGCGCGATGGAGCGCTTCGGCCTCATGATCGACGCGCTCGAGCCCGTGCACCCGGAGATCGCGAAGACGTTCGCGGCCGTCGCGAAGGACGAGCGCACGCACCTCCACTATTGCGTGGCCGTTTCGCGTGCGGCGTTGCCGGATGACGCGGAGTGGACCGCGCTACGAGACGAGATGATCGCGCTCGAGGTCGACGAGTTCACCGCGAACTCTCGCCGCTTCATGTGGCACATGCTCGATCGCGTGTTCGAGACGATGAGCCTCCCCGAGAAGCTCTTCTGGAAGACGTCGCGCTCGCTCGCGGATCTCGTGGGCCGCAAGATGGACGTGCTGCCCGTCGGCGGCGCCGACGAGCTCCCTTCCGGCCGCCTCTCGCCGCGAAACGTGCTCGCCGCGTGATCGAAGGTCGGAACGTTCGCAGGATCGGTGGGGT
>Ga0163152_10008544_pt1 | contig 10901 bp, 15 predicted proteins | sample OliLakLV19MP8IB2_FD_148635 | JGI IMG/M metagenome (GOLD analysis project Ga0163152, IMG submission 148635) | Freshwater microbial mat bacterial communities from Lake Vanda, McMurdo Dry Valleys, Antarctica - Oligotrophic Lake LV.19.MP8.IB-2 | ecosystem: Environmental > Aquatic > Freshwater >...
GATCTACGGAGATTGGACGGTCCAGGTAGAGACCGCTCTGGCTAGTGTCCCAGCACTCGTAGTCAACGGGGCGAACGTCAACGTCAATGGGGACACCAGCTTTTCCCAAAATATTAAACTAGTTATAGCGAATCACCCGCTCGTAAGCTTTGACGACACCCAGGTGTTTTTGCGGCGAGGAGAGAAATCTTGGTTAATTCCGAGTGCTGATATTGCCAACATTTCTATTGGTGGCACTCCTTCCAGCTTTGAGATTAAGCAGCAATCGGGTACGCTTACAGCAATCACACCAGACACAACAGATCAGACGCTTGAGTTCGGACGCGGGGATGACTTCTTCGTGAAGGTCAAGGGGCTGGACCTATCGGGCCAGGACGATAACATCGTAGCTCAGGCCAAGAGCGTCCTGAAAATCTACGGCGGTCTTGCCGATGGGGACTTTGACGCCAACTGGGCAACTTTTGCAGCCAAGGCGACTCCAGCCGTGTCGGCTATTTCGCTTTTCAAAAGCCGAGTTTGGGTTCAAGAGCCAGAGAACGTGCTTGAGTTCGCACTCTCCTTACTTGAGCAGGTGCGTCTCGAGGCGTTCATCAGTCGTGACCTCAAGGTGAAAATCCTTTCCCTACACCTTGAGGACTACCAAGCTTCTCCAAGCTTCACGGTGCGAAATTGGGACACCGAGATCGGTAGTTTCAGGCTTAGTATTGATGAGCGCACGAACTTTAACCGCGCAAAAGCGGTTTACAACTTCTTGCCCAACCGAAACGAGAACTTCAAAGAGACCCACATTTATAAAAACAACGCTTCAATTGCCCAGGCGGGGAAGCCTATTTCAAAAAAGGTAGTATTTCCGAATCTTTATATTGAATCGACAGTGATCGACCAGCTCAAAGGTATCCTTCAGATCTCCTCGGCCTACCTTGAAAATGTAGAAATGTCGCTGACGTGGCGATCTATGCTGCTAGACATAGGGGATTTTGTTAAACTTAACATCAAGATCCAAAGCACAGAGTTTGAATCGGTTCCGGCGCTCATACGAGAGATAGGATATGATCCTGCTGGTATAAAAATTCCGATGAAACTATGGAGTTTCCAAATGCTCCCCTTCCCAGGTTACACACCTGGGTACTCTGGGACGGTGGGAGGCTCGACAGCTATCATCGACGAAGAAACTTAGGGAGGTTCACCTTGTCAGTAGTATTAACCGTATCAGAAACCATCGCCGGGGCAGCTGTAGCCGATGCACTAGCAACTCCAGGGCCGGTTAACACTGGTGTGGATTTTGGCAACGTGGTCAACGGGAGCTACGCACCGGTTACCGTCCAAGCGAATAACACGGGTAGAAAAAACCTGTTTATTCGTCACAACGCGGTAGTAGATAGCATCACTTCGGTGAAAACCTTTGTTCAGCAATACGGTACTGGCACTGGCTTTGGATACGCTGGCGCTGACTCAGCTGCCAACGATTTCAACAACAAGATCAAAGCCCTTGGCAACACCTCGGGTGATTCTAAAAACAACGCGAATGGTCTTTCTGGTGGTCTTTGGATCGACATGAACGCCATTTTGCTAGATGTCACCGCTGGCACCCAGTTTGACTGGGACACCAACGGCTATGACTCGGTGGGTCTGTCACAGGGTGGCAACGACACCGTGAGAATTTACGGCGATAACCTTGTAGACGGCATATCTTTGGGGTCAGCATTCACCATGCACAGCAAAGCAATGGTGATTGGCACCGATCAAACCCTCGGCGGCGATGCCACGAACGGCTACGTGCCAACCGCACCAGTCACAGGGGTCATCGGAAAAAGTGGTGACACTGCAAAAGGCGCAATTGCCCACACCAAGCTGCGTATGTATGTCAGGTCCGATACCGTGGACGGCGGTATTGTGCAGTGGGAGTGGGTTATCAGCTTTTCCTACACCTCGTAACAAGGAAAACCGATGATTGACTCTACTGGACATAGTTATGCCCTACGCTGGAGGTTTGACTACCTCGATCAAAGATCAGTTTTCGGTATGTGGAACAGTCCGCACATTTCTGCGTGGGACAAAAACAGCGACCGCGTGGTGAGGGCTTCCATCGAGGGAAAAGACCCTGAGACGGGGGTCACTAAAGTCATGGCGGAGTGCGACGGCCATGTTTTTAGAAACTTTCAGTGGCATGGGGTTTCTTTAGTAAACCCGAATATGCGTGGCTCTGTAACCCCAGCGACTACTAATGTAGGTCTTAAGATTCTAACGACAACTCAAGAAGTGCTTGTGCTGATTAATGGTCAGATCGGTAAGAGAAATCTTACCGAGGATGAAAAAGCACTACCACTGGCCACCTACGGGAGATAACGATGGCTGACGTATCACGATTAGTGCTTACCCACCCAGCTCTGGGAACAACTGGAGGCGCGGGTCTTCATGCGTCAATCGAGGCGATCTACGCCAAGATCGGTAACAACATATCGACGCGCATCTTGACCGCTGTGGGACTGGCGAACGCCGCAACCGCGACCGTCGAGCATAGCATGAAGACTGCTTTCGAGGAGTTCCGCTATGATCTTTACCTCTACAACACCGTCACCCTGGCGCTGACGCGTGTCACTTCGGCAACCTCACCCTCGCTTTCACAGTTCACCATTATCGCCAACGTGACCAATCCAACGACCCACATCGACATCACCAACAACTCTGGGGCAACCCGAGACCTCGCTCTTGTCCTTATCGTCGATCCGTTGTTCCTTAAAGAAGGCGACATCAAGGACGTGGACATCACCACAACTCCGCCTGGTGATGGGGAAGCCCTGGTGTGGAATAGTGCTGGGTCTAAGTTCAAGCCTGGTGCATCGGGGGACGCGTCATTTAAGGTCCAGTCTGTCGCAACAGACGGAACTATCGTGGTCAAGGGTGGCTACCTTATCGGAGACGACGGCATCGAATACGCGACCTACGACGGCGCGGGAACTGCGAGCACAGACTACGGAACCGATCTAAGCTTTGACTTGGACACGTTAGTTTTATCCCCTGTCAACAGTACTACCTATTACCTTTACGTTGATAAAACGTTGCTTAGCGCCTCTGTGACGCTATCAGACAACGGGCGTCAATTGATCGGCATAACAGGTTCACACTTTGTGGCTGTGACAACCGCTCCAAAAGTCATGCTACTTGACCGTTACATTCCCATCGGATTTGTTCGGTACGCTACGGCTGCATGGTCGGCTACCATCTTTGGGACCTTGGCGTTTCGTCGTCATCAGTCCACCTCCGCCGCTGTGATTAACTACATATTAGAATCTGATTTTGAAAATGGGGCGACCTCTGGTTGGGCGACGTATCTGGACGCTGCCGGTGTTGTTCCAGTAGATGGAACGGCTGGCAGCCCTGTATCGACTTTCGCCTCTTCGTCTAGCTCACCATTGCGAGGAACCCACTCAGGACTATTCACCAAAGGCGCAGCTAACCGACAAGGTGAAGGCTTCTCTTGTGCCTTTACAATTGCTGCTGCCGACAAGTCCTTGCCTCTATCGATCTCGTGGGAAGGTTTGGCTTCTGCGGCCTACACCGGTTCCACCGGCACTGAGTACATGTCGGTCTACGTCTACGATGTGACCAACTCCGTGTTGATTACTCCTAGTTCAACCATCGTGGCTCAAGGTTCTAGCAAAGGTAAATGCTTCTTTCTAGCAAGCACGTCAACTTCATATCGCTTGATTTTCCATGTTGCAGGCGCAGGTACCAGTGCTTGGACGTACCAGATCGATAGCGTTTCGGTTGGTCCACAAACGTTTCTTTCAGGTTTTGCAGGCCAAGATCGGAAACTAGAAGCTGGCTTTACTCCGAACAACTTTGGCACTGTATCGGATCAGAAAATTTACTTCAGTCGTGTAGGCGACATGATGCATGTGTCGGGAGTGTTCACCGTTGGGTCGGGTGTTGCTTCACCGGCCAGTATTTCACTCCCTACAGGACTCGTGATTGACTCCACAAAATTCGCGGCTGCTACTAACACCCAACTCGTCGGTAGGTGGGATCTTATATCCAGCTCTACGATAAATATATACTTTGCAGGCAACAACGGGATAATTTTCTACGACGGTTCAGACACAGCGAAAGTCTACTTCGCGTATCAGACTATTTCGGGCGCGTTTGTAAAAAACAATGGTAACTCAGTATTTTCAGCAGTTCCTCTCGCGATTTCTTTCTCAGTACCGATAGTAGGTTGGTCTTCCAACGTCACCCTAGCTGATAGGGCACTTGAAGAGTACGCAAGTCTTGCTGGTACGTGGGATGCATCGGATACTACAGCTTCTGGAACAGTGTCAGGTCCTGCCGGTAGTGTCATGGGTGGTGCCTTAGCAGCAGCGAGGACCAAAAGAATTGTATGGCAAAACCCTCGCCAAGCAACAGACAATATCTTTGTCGAGATTGACCAACTCGCAACAGGAACCTGGCAGCAAGTCCCAATCTCGGGGTTTGCAGATTCTCCCAGTTCAGTAAATGACTTCGGGGTAGCTTGTAAACCTGTATCTGGACAAGCAAGTCAAACCGATGTTGTATTCTCACGCTATAGAACTACTGCCACCACGGCTTGGGACTCAACCGCGAGATGGCGTGTTCGCAAAGTTTCGGGCGGAACGGTTGGCTTTCCAGTTAGTTCGACTAACATTGTGGGCAGAACTGACGGGCTTGCTCCGAGTGCTGGATATGTCGGGGAGATACTTACTGCAACACCTGCGGGCATCAGTCAGAATAGCCCTACTAACGGGACTTTTTATGACGATTCAGGCACCCTTACTTTAACTCCTGGAAACTGGCTTCTATACTCTGGTATGTCGGTACAAATAAGCAATCCTGGTTCCATATCAGGCTCTATCGTTCCTCTGTTGACTGCTGCGATCAGAACGGGCTCAACTACGCTACAAAAAGCATATGCTAGTGCTGGACAAGTGAATGGGGTTGTTACATCGGCCTCAGTGACGTTAATTCTTCCTGCAAACATAAGCACCAGTACAACTTACAAACTATCAATACTCTGGGAACCAAACTCTGGCTCGCCAACGGTTGGATCAATTGCGCTATTGGCTGCTGGTAGTTTCTTCTACGCAGTGAGGATTGCGTAATGAATCAAGACCAATCCAAGACCTCGACCGAGTCAAGACGCTCCCAACTTGAATTAGCTTCAAAACCAACTTGGGCTTACTAAGGGAACAACGATGAAACACCTTCTCCTGGCCTTCTCGCTCCTAGCTTCCTGCGCTCATGAATGCCCATCTCCAATCGTGTGCCCTGTGGAGACAGTTCCGATGTGCGAAGAACCCGCCAAGATTGACTCAAATGTACAGCCAGCGCCTTCTGTCCCAGCTAACTACGCGCCGGACTCTGAAATGATAGTTCCAGCGGATACGGCAAAAACTCCCAGCCCGATGAAAGCCACTAAACCAAAGAAGAAAGCGAAGGCTAAATAATGCGCTGGCTTTTCCTTGCCCTTGCCGTTTTCGTCTCTTGTAAAGAAGAACAGCATGAGGCCAATTTTGAAAAAGCGCCTAGTGAGCGGCTCATTGAGAAAAAACGACTCTATTGTGGTTTGTCTTCAGCTACCGTCAAAAGCAATGGCTACTCAGTCGTCAAATGCGACGGACTTTTTTTCAGCGGCTTGCGCGGAATTTCTTGCGGCGACCTTGACCTTTCCCGATTTGAAAGTAAAACTCAGCCCGGAAAATGGTACAGAGATCCTGAACATTCTTGCTTTGTCCCTGATTCGCTAGACAACGGTAGTGACAGCACGATCAGCAAGGACATGCTCCTGGGGCTGATGCACTACTTTTGGTACTCGCGTGATCTAAACGGTGTAAACCGCACCATCGACTATGGTAAGGCACACAGCTGGGTGATGGGTGAAGCCAAAGATGACATCACCCTTGCCAGCAAATGCCTGATGCCTCCTGGTCAAATCTCTATCCTTTACGACATCCAAAGCAAGCTAAGTGCAATACCACTCACTACAACCAACACAGATATATTTTCCGAAAACACAGGGTTCCGAGCGCACCTCGATGTCCTCGCCATTCTTTTGGGTGCTAGTGTGCGTGGGACTATATCTACTTCTCAGGTCGAAACACTAAAAGCCCAGGCCAAGCGCCAGCCGCGCAACGCTCTTTATCAAGCTGCCTACGCTCTTTACACCGACGGAAACCAGTCAGCCACCGAGGCACTGCTGTTTGATGAGTCTAGGTTTCCAAAAGATGCCCTGCCTACTACAAAGAACATCTGTAGTGACTACCTCTGGACTGATGACGACACCCCGAGCGACTACGAGCCTTGCCCAGACCACAGTGAAACCTACGAGGGGCTGGACCTAATTATTGCAGCTTCGGTGGCGAATGGTTCCTTTTTTAAAAAAAAGCCGACCGCGAGATGAGCGCGGGAGATTTATTAAATTTCCTAAAAGAGTATGGCCCAACGATCTTGTCAGCAGTCGGGTCAATACTGACTGCCGTTTTTTCCGTTGGTTTGTGGATGCTGCAATACGGCTGGAAAAAGCACAAAAGGCAAATGTCCCTCCTGTCTAAGTCCATAGATACCCTTTCGGAAACCTTCTCCAAACTCCAAGACCATACCCGCGTTGAACATGGGGCAATTAAAGAAAGCCTCATGGTCTACCGAGCAGAGATGCACCTGCTCAAACAGTCTATCGAACCTATTAAAGGTGGCATGTTAGGGTTAGAAGGCGCAATCAACCATCAATCACAGCGGGTGGACCGTTACATCGAACGCATGGGGGCGATGGAGGGAAAGTTCGACGCAGTATTTAGGTTTATCGACGCAGCTAAAAGGGCCACGGATGTACGATGACTACGAAGAACGCAAACAATTCCTACTAGGAGTGCTCGTCATGTCAGTCATAGCTTTGTTTCTTTGGTTAGGTGCCTCAATTGCTTTTGGCCAAGCTGAACCGGCTCCGCAAGTGGGCTTCCTCGAGCAGCTAGGCAACCTAGATTTTTTAGGCAAGATCCTTGCCTTTGGTGCCATCGTTCAACTAGCCCTTTACTGCACCGCAGAAGTCCTCACCAGGCTGTCGGCTTGGATCGACACCAAATCACCTACTAAAGTCTGGGTGAGCAAGTTCGCGGCTTGGGCGTCTGAAGCGGCCTGGTTTTTAGGATCCATGTTAGGCAAGGTCGGCTACTCCGTCCCCAAGCTAGTCATGGAAGAAAAAGCCAAAGAGATCATGGCGACACCGCCCAAGGCATAACATGGCAGATGAACCTTCAGCAGCCACCAAGGCAATCACCACCGCGCAATTGGCTATGTCAGTCATCGGCCTGGTGAAGTCCATTGGCCTGGCCGTCCTAGTCCTCATGGTGGACTACTACCGAAGGCAGTCAGCCAAGTCAGAAAAACAGCTGGCCGTGGTGGAGACCGAGGTAGCCATCATTAAGGGTACAAAGGAGATCGACGATGCTGCAAAAGCTAGGGGAGATGCTGCTGTTATCAGTGATTTCCTTAACGGCTCTGGCTCCTAGCGCCACGGGGGCTTGTTACACCGACCTGGAGATGGCCAAGATAGCGGGGACAATCACTGATCTAAAAAAGTGTAGCCTCGCCCTGGCCGAGAAGACTACCCTCATAGAAACCAAACTAGCAAAATTTGATGCTGCCCCCGCTTTCTGGCAAGAGCCTACTTTTATTATGGGAGGCACCGTCGTGTCAGTCTCATTGGGGGCAATGCTTGGTTTTTACCTAGCGCGGAACCACTGAAAAGGGGGGGTTTATGAGTGTTATTCGGAAGCTAATTTTACACTGCTCTGACTCCCCCGACACCGTGGACATCGGAGCGGCTGAAATTCGGCTCTGGCACATACGGGATCGTGGCTGGTCTGACATAGGATATCACTACGTCGTTCGGCGCTCGGGCATTGTCGAGGTCGGACGCTACGAAAATGGTGACTCGGTGCTTGAGGGGAAAGAGATTGGAGCGCACACCAAGGGTGAGAATTCTGACTCACTCGGGATCTGCTGGGTGGGACGCGACAGCATAACTCCCGAGCAAAAGTCCTCACTTCTTAAGCTAACCCTTCACCTACTTAAGCAACACGGCCTCACTGCTGCTGATGTGTACGGGCACAGCGAGTATAACCCCACCAAGACCTGCCCACGCCTGGACATGGACGGTATCCGAAAGGCGTTAATCGCCATCGGTGTAGCGTGATTAGGGTCTCTGCCCTGGTCAAGGATCTTCTACGGTTCATCACCAGGGGGGGCTGCCCCGTCGAAGCTCACTGGTCACGGACCAGACTTTTGATCTATACGGGCAAGCAAAAGGGCAGAGACCTTTTAGTGCTCACCTGCCCGCACTGCGGTCGAAGAAAGCTAGGCTGACCTCGTAGCATCCTCATAGAAATGATAGCTGCGAGAAACTCTCGCAGCTACCGTTAGGAGGTACTTGATGGACAGCGGGGCGAATACTAGCCCACGGGGGTTGCCTTAACTAGAGCATAATGATTATAGTCGCACTGAAACTACTCACTAAAGGTGCCCCACATGGCTGTTATAGGTAGACCCGTCAAACCACCGGAAGAAAAAAAGCGGAAGATACACATAGCCGTGGACCCGGAGATATACGACTACCTGGAGACCCTGGACAATAGAAGTGAGTTCATGAACAAGGCAGCGTGGATTCTGTTGAAAGCGTACAAAAAAGCTAGGGGAACCAATGGCTAGGCAGCCAGAATCTATCCTGAAGGAAAAAGTTCTAGCCGACCTTCGCCAGCTGCCAAACTCTTACGCTACAAAGATCCAACAAGTGGCCATTCGTGGCACACCTGACATCCTGGCGTGTATCGTTGGGAGGTTCATCGCCCTGGAACTCAAGCGCGACGACAAGCAAAAAGCCGAGCCGCTCCAGCTCCACGAGCTGAACAAAGTAGAGGGAGCCGGGGGTATCGCCCTGGTAGTAACACCTCTCAATTGGCAGAGTATTTACGACACCCTGGCGAAAATGGCCTACCTTGCTATGGCAGTCCCCAAGCGAAAAAAGCGCAAAAAAAAGTCCCCCCAGGTGGCGAAAAAAGCGCAAAAAAAAGTCCCCCCAAAGGGAGACTTTTAGTTCTTTTCTACAGGCGCTCGGTAGTTAAACCGAAGTTTGTTGATACTCTCGTGCGATCTCCCTTGTTATGGCCATGCCCACTTCCTTACGTCGCGCTTTTTGTTCGTCTTGCTCCTTTATTATTGCGTCCATTTTTCTAAGATTCTCAGGGTCTTTTGACATAAGACTAACCGGACCATGCACGCTAGGGGTGATTGTCCATGTTACTTTTTCCATTACTTTGCTAAATGCTAGTAGCTCTATTGCACGTTTCTTTTGAAACTCCGAAAAGCCCCCAGCGTGCTTTTCTATGAATTGCTGTATATCTTCAAGTTTCATAAATTTACTCAAGCTTGCATAGCGCGTGTGTTTTGAGATCCATTATTTTTGCTCCGCTAGTAGCATTATTACGGTAGTCGTATATCCGAGACTGACACAAATGGTAGCTTCCCCACCTGTCACTCGTATCGTTCCTTTTTCGTATGTAGTCGCTTCTAGAGCCTCCATTAAAAATGAACCATTGATACGTACTTCTTTTTGCAAAATGAACTCGCATGGTAGCGGGCAAACTTGCTCAATTGAGTATTGGGTATCCTCCTTGTTGCGCTTTCCTCTCAGTATCATCTTGCCACCGACCGACATTATGCCAATACATGGGTCTTTTTTGCCTGTGATCGCTAGCACGCACGCTAGCGCGAGTTTTAAATCTTGCACTAAAAAATTCTGACCACGGGTATTCGTAGGAAGTACTTCTCTATACGCAGGATATTTTATACTGGGTAACCGAAAAAAAACTTCCGCCGATTCACCGATCATTAGCGCAAGCGTTGTCTTATCTTCACTTAGTCCTATACTCAGTTCTTCTTTACTTTTTGCGGCTAGCAACAAAACTTTGCACGCGTTCACGTCAAGGCACGTGCCGTCTAGTCCGTTATGACAGCCCGCTAAATATTGCTCAACTACGGCTATTCGGTATCCATCCGTCGCAATTAAAGCACCGTCAGTGCCCATACTTTCTAGTTTTGCGACTGTCCCATACAGTCGGGAAGATTTTTCAGTTATGATTTTTAATGCTGTGGGTAATGAGTCGAGAAAAAATCGGCTAGGAATTTTATCCGTGTGAATTTCTGGCTTCGCAGGTATAAAGCAGTCGTCTTTCCCTGGAATTGCTAACATTGCTGTATCGCTTTGCATGTATAGTCGGTCACTATCCCAGTCCAAACTTATCATGCCTTCACTCGCTTTAAGTGAAGCTTCAAAATCTTTGAATTGAACGCTAATCGACTTACTACTAGCAGGATCAAAAGAAGCTAACCTTTCAAACTTTCCTATAATCGAAACTTTTCTATCCAAGTAGCTAATGTACAGCTTCCCCGATGCCTGGGTAAAAATTACTTGTGCAAGCTTTCTATCGACACTCGGCGCGCAAAGTCTAATGAAGTCTAACAGCTGTTTCTTAGGTATGAATACTGCCGCGATACCTTCGCGTTTCATGGGTAGCATTTTACAATCCTTGCCGAAAAAAGGTTTATTTAACTATCCGAAGTCCTTTTAATTTAACGTATCTAGTCCTGTCTCCCTTGTTTGCCTCCCTTCTAATTACCAAAATTAAGAACTCAACAACCAGCGCAAGCAACTTTTGCATGTGACAGCTCCATGTAGAAAATTTAATTACCATCGTGATAGCAAAGATGCTATCACTAGTGCAATGTTTCTTTTTTTTATCAGGGTCAACACCTAGCTAACACCTGGTAATCATTGACTATTTATCCCTGTAATATCAATGGGTTACAGAACATTTTTTGCCCACCGAAAACGT
>Ga0163152_10008547_pt1 | contig 10898 bp, 10 predicted proteins | sample OliLakLV19MP8IB2_FD_148635 | JGI IMG/M metagenome (GOLD analysis project Ga0163152, IMG submission 148635) | Freshwater microbial mat bacterial communities from Lake Vanda, McMurdo Dry Valleys, Antarctica - Oligotrophic Lake LV.19.MP8.IB-2 | ecosystem: Environmental > Aquatic > Freshwater >...
CGAGAAGCGACTTGTATTGGCCAAAAATCTGACCCAGCGCCGTAGCCGCGCCGCCCCAACCCACCACAAAAACCAAGGAGAAGCCAAGCACGAACAACACGGCATGCGAAAATGTAGCCAGACGCTGATTGATAGTCGGCGCAGCAACCGGTGGGGCGCTTGGAATCATCGGTTTACCCCGGCGGCCAGGTGACGCCCCCAGTTGCGGCTCACCATCAGGCCGCCGTGATGGCCGAAGTACACGGTTTCCGGCTCAACGGCCGAAAAGGCCAGCGCGTGAAAGTCGCCTGTGGACAAGCGACTGATAGGTATGCCGCCGCTAACATTCCCGCTGCGGCCTGTCGTCCACCACACGATTCCCAGCAGCAGCGCGATGACGACGACCCCGCCGAGCACCAGTTGTCTGGCTTGTCGCTGGCGGGCTTGTTGCCGTTGTTGTTCAATTTGCTTCTTGTTCATCCGAGTATCTCTGCGATGAATTCCTTGATTTGCGCGTCGCTCATGCCGCCGATGTAGACGCGCTGGACGCGGCCTTCCGTATCCAGAAAGACACTGGTGGGAAGCCCCAGTACGCCGTAAGCATCCGGCACCTCGTCGGTTTCACCCCACAGCAGTGGGTAAGACACGTCGAACTCATCTGCGAAGGACTGTGTCTCCTTCAGCGTGTCTTGCGCAGCGGTATTGATGCCAAGGATGACCAAGCCCTGCGGTTGGTATTCCTGGTAGGCCAGCTCGAGCGCGGGGGTTTCGGACCGGCAGGGTAGGCACCAACTGGCCCAGAAGTTGATCAACACGGGTTGTCCCTCAAACTGTGCGAGACTCACTGTTACCGCCCCATCCAGCGTGGTTAGGCTAAATCCTGGCGCAGTGTTGCCCACGCGCAGCCCGAACATCCTGTCAGCCCCGGATGTCGGCGTCGGCAGGGAAATCACGCCGGGGCTGGAGCGCTCAATTTGCGTGGGCGAGGTAGGGGGAGCCAAAGCGGGCTGATCGAAAAGCACGGAGTAGCCAATGCCAGCGCCAACCGCTAAACCAACACCCAACCACATAAGCACCGGGAGCCATTGCGCTGGGCGAGTGTGCAAGCTCATCTTAAGTGTATTCCCCAATTCCTGCCAGTATCTTACCAGATGTAAGACTTTAGGACAACAACGATAGTGTTCGAGGCCGATCGTTAAGCGGGTGCGTACGCCCTGGTCGGCAAGCGCGGAAAGCAGCCGTGCCGCACTCAATGGAGCCGCAGGCCAATCGCTGGTGCACCGGCGATTTCGACCGTGAGGGTGTTGTGTTCATTTTGTGAAGTGGGTCGCGCTGGAGCGCGGACTGGCATACGAAGGGGGCTATGTCTGCCCGATGAGCAGTAGGGAGGTCGAAGCACACTCGGAAAACGAAGGGAGATGCCCCGCAGCGGGCGCAAACGCGATGACAAAGAAAATAGCCATTACGACCGCGCTGATGCCGAGGTGGTATGGGTTGACGAGGGCCAGCGGCCGGTTTGGATTCAGCAACGCCAACAACCGAGACTCGGTCACCTCGAGATTGCTCACCACCATTGCCTCTGGGATCACCATCGGTTGCGCGAGCAGCAGTTTGCGCAGTGCACGCACTAAGGGCAAGGCGTCATCGACGGCCCGGATGGCATTTTCATCAGCGGCCAGTTCCTTAGAAATTAAGTAGGCCTCACACAAATCGCGCGCGACCGGAGCGAAAAACAGCGCCCGGCCAAGACAGCGCGCCGCCAGAATTTTGAGCGGGTCGTGGGCCCTGACGTGATGCGCCTCATGCCGGAGAACCGACTCTAGCTCATCATTGGCCAGTATCTCCAGCAGGCCGGTCGAAAGCCACACGCGTGGGTGGAGCAGGCCGTGAGTAAATACCAGCGGGCGGCTGGTTTGAATCAGGATAATCCTTTGGCGCAAGCCGCATATCCGTGCCAAATGGCGCAGGCGCTTGGGCAGGGTGCGCTGAACATTGACCAGAGTTGCCATCCAATGGCGGGTGAAGCTCATCAGACGAAACGTCTCGCCCACCGCTAGGACCAATCCGAGGCCAAGCGGCAGGAGCAGTGCCAGGCGGCCCAATTCGCCGCGGTGCGCTAGGGTTTCATCCAAGGTGCGGCGGCAAACGGCAACGACCAGGGCCACCGCCGACTCCAGCCCAGTCTCGGAAAGGATCAACGTCAGCCAAGCGGCAATTGTCGCCAGCGTGATCAGACACGCCAGCGCCACGTCGGCCCGGCGCCACGTGTGTCGGTCAGCCACGGCGGCGCTTCCGGTCGAGTTTGTTTTCGATCAACGCTGCTAGTTCCGTTAGATGGCGGTGATCGCCGTCGGCGACCACATCCACGAAATGGGCCAATACAGCAGGCCCAAAATCGCTAATGAGGCCATCTAGCACCTGATGCGACAGGTGCGCTGTCAGTTCGTCGCGACTGAAACGCGGGAGGTAGACAAAGGCCCGTGAGACCTTGCGCCGCTCCAGGAAGCCCTTCTCTACCAGGCGGTTCATCACCGTCATGACCGTCTTGTAGTTAGCCCGTTTTCCGAGGCCGTCGACCACATCCTGAACAGTAGGTTCTTCCGAGTTCCAAATCACCGTCATGATTTTGGCTTCGAGTTCGCCGAATAGACGGGCTAGTCCGTGCTGGTCAAGGCGAAAGGCGTGAAAGTGCATACAATAGCCTCCTGACACCGATTATAGCTTGAATAGTCGCCCGTTATGCGGTTGGGCCGGCCTCACCGCTAGGAGCCGTGTGCACTGTGAACCCAACCGCCGTCCACACGGTTCGCGAAGCGCGCGAGCCAGGCGGCCCGCAGTATGCGTCTCAGTCAATTGTGTAATTCGTTGGCAAGGTCAGTCGCCGCCATGGGCCAGGTTGAGTTGTAAGGCGCCGGTCCGCTGCGCACGGCGGGCGGGTCGGCCACGCCACGGTCACCGTCATGCTGGTCGCCTTCCGCCCTACACGGAGTCATTGGCGGTCGGTGTCCAGTCCATCATAGACACATAGGATAGCGGACCACAGAAACCAGACACGAAAATGGCCGGACGATCTCTTAGAGGCTGTTTCTTAAAGAGAGAGCTTGTGGCCATTTTTCAGCAGATTTTGGGCCGTTTCGCCCTGTACAAGCGGCACACGGCAATTGTGCGGAATTTGCGGTAAATCACGTTGAGTCAAACGCTTTGAGAAATGACCTCTAAGCTAGTAGTACAACGAGACTTCCAGGTACTACGAGACTTTGCCCCGTTTGGATTTAGTGCGCTGCTGGTAGCGCTTAAGCGTGCGCTTGCGATGCGAGCGATAAGCGGCATGATTGCGGTGTTGACGATAGTCCAAGACGGCCATGAGATCGGGACAGTCGGCCAGGCCCAGTTCGATGGCGTGGGCCACCAGTTGCCGGGCTTGGGCTATGGTTAAGGCCGGCGCTTTTTTTGTGGCTGAGGCGCAGTTGCACCAGAAAGAAATGGGCCAGGAAGGTTTGGGCCATATGCTGATGCCAGCCGCGCCAGGTGCGCGTCTCGTAATGGTCCAGGCCGACTTCCCCCTTGCCTGCTTCAAACGCGGTCTCGACCCGCACTCGCCTTGCAAGTGGGGCAAGTGTCGGCCAGCGCATCCCGCTCAGGCGCACAAGGTCGCTCGCGGCACAGGTGACGGGCGCATTGCTCAAGTAGTACTTGGTCTGCGCGCCGGCCGCCAAGCCACGCCGCAGGCTCAGCCATTGCCGCGTACCGGGCAACCCAGCCCGACTATCGATGACGTTCACGAAAGCAAAGTGGGCAATCAGCGGCCCCTTGCTGCCTTCCTTAAGCGTCCAGGTGTGCCAGCGCGCCCGGGCCAAGGACTGCGCCACGGCGCGCACGTCTTGCGCAGCGGGCGCGTTGGGGGCCAAGCGCGGCTTGAGGCGCGGTCGTCCCAATGGCCCACGCCCAGGCGCTTGCACGGCCGGCGACCGCAACCAGACGCGGGTGTCGGCCGGGACTGCGGCCAAGTACCACTTGCCCAGCGCGGCGATGCCATCCAAAAAGGCTGGATTTCCGCCAAATTGCTCGTCGGCGGCGACCCATTGAAACGGGAGGCGGCCGCGCTGAGCCAACTCAGTCACCATCGCCAGGGCCAAGGCCGGCTCGGTTTGAGACTGGGTCGCGGCCGGGATGCCACAGCGTTGCCAGCGTTCATGGTAGTCGTCACCGAACCAGACCTCAGGCAAGTACAAGCGCGCATCCACAAACGTGTAGCCGCGCGGGCTGACATAGGCCGCCAAGACCCCTTCCTGGCTGTTGGCGACTTTCCCCAGATGCCCACAGTATTGCGGCGCGACGCCGACCGATTCGGGGCCGTCCTTGGGGAAGCCGCTCCCATCCACAACACCTGCCCCACCGCAGGTGCGGGTCACGACCGCGGCCGGTTCGCCCACCGCGGCGGCGACGCGGGCCTGATGGCTGATCAGCATTGGCTCAGTCGGCCAGGGGCTTTGACCGACACCTGCACCCACCGCAGGTGCGGTGCCTGCACCCACCGCAGGTGCGGTGTAAATTGTTGCAGCCCGCGCACGGCATTCCGATCCGCACCCAGCAGGGCCAGCACCAGCGGCTCCATCGTCTTGCGCTCCGCCTTCGAGAGCTGCCCACACAGGTAGAACCGCGACCAATCGCGCTGCTCCCGTCGCCCAAAGACGGTGGTGACCTCGCGCTGGTAAGCGCACAGCATAGCCGCGCAGCGCTCCACATCCGTTTCAGTCAGGCGCGCCTTGGGGGCGTTGCCCCTCGGCGGTGCCGTTCGTGTCCGGCGCGGCGAACGGGGTGTTTGTTTTTTCATGGCGACTCCATAGAAATCGGGTCGCCGGGCAGTGTAACCTTAAAGTCTCGTAGTACCGCTAAGTCTCGTTGTACTACTAGCCGGCATCAGGATAGCCAACACGCTGGAGCGTGGAGGCCCGCCTGCGTCGTGAAGACCGCCCTTGCGGTCACCGTGCGTCGGTTCATATCCTCAATACCCAATCTGTGAAGAACTCCACTGTCTCCGCTTCACGCAGATTTAATGTTGACCGGATAGATTATTGCGGAGCGAACAGACACCAAGTCGATCGCTAAGATATCGAATTGAAAAAGCGTTGTTGAGAGCCGATTACAAATCGCAGCTTCCATCCTATGCGGGTCACGCTCCGAAAGCGTAACCCCACGGGCGATGCCTGGGCTTAACGACTGTCCTTCACATTCCCGCCCCACCCGCCGTAGCGCCGAAAGGAAAGTGGTCCGAATGCCTCGTCCGAATCTGCCGCAGCGCGGTCTCACTGCATTTGTCAGCCTCTCACTCGCGGCGGGCCTGCTCACGGGATGCGCGTCAGCCACTAGCACGCAGCCGACCGGCCCGCAGAGCACGCCCGGGCGGACTGCGTTCGACCCGGCCAACTTCGTCGACCCACGCACGAGCACCAACCCCTACCACCCGCTTCGCCCCGGCCTGCAGTGGATTAGGGCCGGCACGACCGAAGTCGGGTCGCGCAAGGTCCCGCATCTGGTCATCAGCACAATGAGCGCTGTCATCCGCATGATCGACGGCGTTCCGTGTGTGGCCATGCTCGATCAATCAACCGATTCCGGCGAGGTCGCGCAAGTTGGGTTCGATTACTTCGCGCTCGACAAGGACGGCAATATTTGGCTAATGGGGGGCTACACTGAGGATTACGAAGGTGGCGTGTACACCGACGTCGAGAATGCGTGGTTGGGGGCCGAAACCGGCGGCGAGCCGGGCATTCTCATGCCGGGTGTCGTGACCATGACCACGCCCCGCTGGTACATCAGCCGCGCCGGTCCGCACGAGGACCCCTCGGTGGCCGAGCCGGTCTTCGTCGGCATCAGCCTGACTGTTCAGTTCGGCGAGTTCCAGAACGTCATCGCTATCCGCGAAGGCGGGATCAACGCTATCGACAACGAGATCAAGTATTACGCCCCGGGCGTCGGGGTCATCTTCAACGACCCGAAGATCAAGAGCCTGCACCAAGACAGCTTTGAGCTGGTCAATTTTGTCGAGCTAACCCCCGAGGGTCTGGCCGAGATCAGCCAGATCGTGCTCGACCTGGAGGCGCATGCCCGCACGGTGGCCGCCGACGGGTATGGCTCTGTGCCCGCAGCGGAGCGCGCACCATGAGCCGCGCGCCGGTTGTTCAGCTGACGGGGGTGTGCAAAAGCTTCACCTCCCCGGGCGGCGCCACCCGCGTCTTGGAAGACGTCAGTCTCACGATCGAGCCCGGCCAGAAAGTGAGCCTGGTCGGGCTCTCAGGCAGCGGCAAGTCGACCCTGCTGTCGCTCATCGCCGGACTGCTGCGGCCCGACGCGGGCACGGTTCAGCTCGACGGCGTGCCGCTGAGCGACCTCGACGACGACCACCGAGCCGCATTGCGCGCCCGGCGGATCGGCATGGCCCTGCAATCCGAGAATCTCATACCGTTCCTGTCCGCGCAGGAGAACGTTGAGCTCGCGCTTGGTTTCGGGGGGCAGCGCCTGGGTGCAGCGCCAGCCCGGGCGCTGCTCGAGCGCATGGGGGTCGCGCAGCGCGCGACTCATCTCCCGCGCCAGATCTCGGGTGGCGAGGCGCAGCGGGTTTCGCTGGCGGTGGCCCTCGCCAACAACCCGGGGCTGCTGCTGGCCGACGAGATGGTCGCCCAGCTCGACGCCGCCACGGCCGCCGCTGTCGTCACGGATGTCTTCGGTCAGGATATGGCGGTGCTCTTCGTTACGCACGACCTGGCCTTGGCCGACCGGGCTGATCTGAAACTCTGCATTCGCAGCCGGCAGGTGGTGACCCGATGAATGCCTCAAACACCATTCAGGTCCGCGGCTTGGTTGTCGAGCACCCCACCGCCGCTGGCCCCATCCGCGCCTTGGATTGCCCTGACTTCGTGGTGGCGGGTGGCGCGAGCGTCGCGATTGAGGGGCCGAGTGGCTGCGGCAAGTCGACCCTGCTGGGCGTGCTGGCTGGGCTGGCCCTGCCCACCGCCGGCTCCGTAACCGTCGGTCCGACTGAGATCACCGCGCTGTCCGAGCCCGGCCGGGTGGCGTTCCGCAAAAGCACGATCGGAGTCGTCTACCAGGCGGACAACCTGCTACCCTTTCTAACCGTCACCGAGAATATCCGCTTGCAGCTGGCCCTGTGCAATGACACCACGGACGCGGAGAAGCGAACCGCCGACCTGCTCGACCGGCTGGGACTGGGCGACCTCGGCGCGCGCCTGCCCGATCAACTGTCAGGCGGTCAGCGCCAGCGCGTGGCCATTGCCCGGGCGATCGTGCACCGGCCGGCCGTGCTGCTCGCCGATGAGCCGACCGGCGCCCTCGATGAGGCCAACGCGGCAGTCGTCGTTCAGCTCCTGCTCGAGGCGCATCAGCAGCTGCAATCGACGCTGATCATCGTGACTCATGATCCGTCGGTCGCCAGCCGCCTGCAGCGGCGGGTGGCCTTGCGCGCCGGTTCGATCGTGCATGATAGCGAGGCCGCGCATGTTAGCTAAATACGTTTGGGCGGACCTCATTCGCAATCCCCGCCGAACCCTGGCCACCGTCGCTGGCGTCGCGCTCGGGATCGGACTCACGTGTGCGGTCCTGTTCTTCGTGGACGGTCTGTCGGCGTCTATGACGCAGCGCGCGGTTGCGCCACTCCCGATCGACATGCAGCGCGTGCTAACTAAGCCGGTGGCAAGCGACTTGCAGTTGAGACTCACGGTCGACCCCAGCGGACCGGCTGACGCAGGGAGCCTTATCCGGGTGCGAATGGAACTGGTTAACCAGGGCCAGACCCCGGCGAATGAAGTCGTCGTTCGCTCCATGCCTTCTGCCGCTCTGACCTATGTCGAGGGATCCGCGACCGTCGACGGTAAAGCCGTGGCCGCGCCGGGCGAGAATCCCTTTGCTAGCGGGCCGGCCAAGGTGGGTTTGAATATCGGCCCGGTGGCGGCCGGCGCCAGCGTGGTGCTCGCATACCAGGCGCTGGTTAGCGCGGCTGGTGATATCTCCGAACAGGCCTTCGCCGCCACGTTTTCGACCAGAGAAGCCGTGACGCCGATTGAGGCGAATGCCCCCAAACCGCTGAGCCAGGCCGACCTGGCAGCGCAGCTCAAGACGCTCACCGGCGTCGCTTTCGCCGAACAGCTCTCGTTTGTCGACCTGCCGCCCGGCTCGCTCTCGGCCAGGCAGTCCGTCGACGGCCCAGTCCGCCTGTTTGGGTTCGACGCGAGCTACACGCAGCATGATCTGACCATCAAGATCATCGTCGGGTCCCAGGTGGCGGGCGAGGCGCTCATCAGCGCCGAGGCGGCGAAATTCCTGTCGGTGTCGGTCGGCGATTCGATCTCCTACGGTTTGCCTGACGGCACCCGGCCCACGGCACGGGTTAGCGGCATCGTCGATCTTACGGGCGCCCGCTCGCTCTTCTCAAGCCGGCGAGGCGCCAATCTCGAGACTTTCATCTATGTCCCCAATGCCGTGATCATCGATGCGCCGACCTTCACGACCATCGTCGTGCCGGCCTTCGAGCGGGCCAGTACCGGCCGGGGCGAACCGCTGAAGAGTCCACCGGTGCACGAGGTTGATATCGGCATTGAGCGGCAGCTGCTCGATGCCGAGCCGAGTGTCGCCCTTGTCCAAACCCAACAGATCGCCGCGGCGATCACGGCTGTGGCCGGCCAGCAAGACTTCTTGCTCGACAACATCTCGAACACGCTGGCGGTGGCCCGCAACGATGCCCTGGTGGCCAAACGCATGTTCGTGTTCCTGGGTTTTCCTGGGGCGGTGCTGGCCGCTATGCTCGCGGCCTATGCCGGCATCGTGCTGGCCGGTGCGCAGCGCCGCGAGCAAGCCACCCTGCGCATCCGCGGCGCCAGCCGCAAACACTTGCTGGCGATGCTGGCGATGCGCGTTAGCTGCATCACCGCCGCTGGCGCCGCGGTCGGGGTGGCCTTAGGCTACGCCACGGTGGCCGCTATCATCGGCCAAAGCACGCTCATGCGCGCGACGGCGGGCACCCTGGTAACGTCCGCCCTGCTTGGCACTGCCGCCGGGCTGCTCGCCACGGGCAGTGCACTCTACCTCACTGGCCGGCGTTCGATCGAGCGCGAGATTCAAGAAGATCGGGCCCGTCTTTGGATGCGCCCCCCGGCGTGGCGGCGTTTTCGCCTCGACTTGCTGGGCCTGGCAGCCGTCGCCGTGATTACCGTGGTCGTCGTGTCGACCTCTGGGTTCAAAGGCACGCCCGGATCGGTCTACGTGGGCCGCGCGGTCCAGCTCCCCTTGAGCCTGCTGTTCCTGCCGATCGCCGCATGGATCACGGGCAGCCTGCTGGGAGGGCGGGTTTTCGCGTGGCTGGCGGCCCGCGTCCGGCCAAACTCGTCCCAAGATCTTAACCAATCGCTGCTGCTGCTCTACCGGATGAGCATCAAACGGCGCGCGTGGGTCCTGGTGGACGCCGTGGTGATCATCGGGATGATCCTGGCCCTGGGCACGAGCCTGGCGGTCTTCACCGCTTCCTATAACGGTGCCAAGGCGGCTGATGCCCGCTACGTCGCTGGGTCCGATCTCAAGCTGGCCCCTAGCCCTGCGAGTCAGCAAACATACGCTGCCGCCTCGGCCGCCCAGTTCGCGATTGAAGGCGTTGAGGCCGTGGCGCCCGTGATTTACGGGGTGCACAATGTCGTGCTGCGTTCCTACCGCACGGAGGAGGTCGCCAACCTGGCGGCCACCGACCCGGCCGTGTATGCCCAGGTCGCGCCGCTTGACGACGCCCATTTTCCCAACGGGTCCGCGGCCCAGGCCATGCGCCAGCTCGCGGCCGACCCGAAGGCCATCATGCTGAGTACGCCTATGGCCGACTTCCTGCAGGTCAAGGTGGGGGACAAGCTCCAGGTTTTGCTCGCGCGCGGCCTGGCGGAGCAGGTCGAGATTGAGATGCAAGTGGTGGGTATGTTCGAACGCCTGCCAGGCTTTCCTGACGGCGCCGATGCCCTCATGAACATCGGGCAGCATGAAGCCATGGTGCCTGCAACCATGCCCGCGTTCTTTCTCGCGCAGACCAGCGACCGGTCCGACGCCGCGCTTGAGCGCACGGCCACGGCGTTGCGCAACGGGCCAGGCGCCACTGATGCGTTACAGATCGACACGCGCCTCACGGCGCTCGCGAAAGATCAGTCCAGCCTGGCGGCGCTCAACATCGGCGGCTTGCTCAAGATCGACGGCGGCTATGCGCTGGCCATGGGCACGGTGGCGGTCGCGATCTTTGTCTTCGGGCTGCTGCTCCAGCGGCGGCGCGAGTATGTCACCCTGCGTGCGCAGGGGATGCAGCCGCGGACGATCCGAACATTGATCGCGGCCGAGGCGGGTACGGTGGCGGTCGCGGGCTGTTTGGTCGGCCTGCCGGTGGGTCTGAGCATGGCGTTCTACCTCGTGAACGTGCTCCGTCCCTTATTCGTGCTCGACCCGCCCTATCTGGTGCCGCTCAGTTCGCTGGGCACAATCCTTTTTTCGGTCCTGGCCGCAACGACCATCACCTCGGTGGCGGCCTCCAGGCTTGTGAACCAGCTCCGGGCGACCGAGCTTTTGCGCGACGAATGACGAAGGCCGCCCTGAAACGCCAAGCAGCGCCGCTCACCAGAATGGAGGGCCGCGCCGCTTTTTTTACTGACCTCTGACCTCTAGAGCGGTTTCCAAGATAAGTTACGCCAACGCATAACCACAATGTTTAAACCAGGCCCGGACATGCTCCGGGGCGACCGCCTGGAGCGCCACACACAACGCCTCGATCAAGCTTGCGAAGGTGCGGGCCTTGGCCGTGCGCAGCGCCTGCTTGGTCTTGGCCCACCACCACTCGATCGGGTTGAGGTCGGGCGAGTAGGGCGGCAGGTACAGCACACGCG
>Ga0163152_10008549_pt1 | contig 10897 bp, 6 predicted proteins | sample OliLakLV19MP8IB2_FD_148635 | JGI IMG/M metagenome (GOLD analysis project Ga0163152, IMG submission 148635) | Freshwater microbial mat bacterial communities from Lake Vanda, McMurdo Dry Valleys, Antarctica - Oligotrophic Lake LV.19.MP8.IB-2 | ecosystem: Environmental > Aquatic > Freshwater > Lake...
CCGAAGGGGACAAGCGGGTCGACAGCTCGCGCGTGCGGGCAGAGCTGGACGTCAAGCTGCAATATCCTTCGTATCGCGCAGGACTCGCGGCCATCGTGGCGGCCGAGCAGGTGAGCTAAATTTTCGCGGCGGTGTCGTCCTGGTCGCAGTTGGGCCCGGTTGTCCCCACGCCGCAGGCATTCTAGAATCCGGCCAGAGGTCGCAGGCGCTCGCCCTCGCTGCCGCCAGGCGTCGTCTCGCGTTGTATTGTCGACGGAAGGTTCCCACCATGCTCAAGCGGAAGCCCGTATTTCCCAACGTCATCGAGATGAACTACCAGGCGGGCGAGCGCTTGGGTTGCAACGTTTATCTGATCTTCGATCGCAACGAATGGCTGCTGATCGACATCGGCTTTGAGGACACGGTCGAGGAAATCGTCGAGCTGATCCGGCAAATGGACTTTCCCCTGTCCGCCTGCAAGGGGCTCGTGGCCACGCACGCCGACGTCGATCACGTGCAAGGGCTGGCCAAGGCCCGGCAGTTGGTTAAGGCCCCCACCTACGGCCACCGCCTGGCGGCCGAACCACTGGCCACCAGCGATCCGATCAAGACCTACGCCCAGATCGCCGCCCAGGGCATCTACCTCGACATGCCCGCGGTCAAGCTCGACCATTTGATCGACGACGGCGACAAGCTCACGATCGGTGCCATCGAGCTCGAAGTCTGGCACACGCCAGGCCACACCGACAGCCAGCTCGCGTTCCGGCTGGGCAACTTGCTGATGAGTGGCGACAACATCTATCGCGACGGTTGCGTCGGCGTGATCGACGCCCATCACGGCAGCGATATTACGGCCTTCATCAAATCGCTCGAGCGCATTCGGGCGAGCGACGTCGAGTGGCTGCTGCCGAGCCACGGCCCCATCTTCCGCAAAGACGACGCGCTGTTGGACCGCACGATCGACCGCGTCCGCAGCTACCTGCACATGGCCGACTTCGGCACCTGTGCGACCGACTGGCCGCTGATGCGCGACTGGGATCGCGAACTGGCCGAAGGCCAAATGCCAGAGTAGCCGGCCGACCGGGCGCGATTGCTTCAGGTCTCGCGCAAGGCCGCGAAGGCGCAAGGCGAGTTTCTGTCACGCGGAGCCGCGGAGTGCGCGGAGCCAGGGTGTGAGTGGAGCGGAGACGGCGCCCAGCCGCCAAGAATACGGGGGGGAGTTTTGATCCGCAGAAGTCACAGAAGTACGCAGAAGGTTTTTCTGCGTTATTCTGTGTCTTCTGTGGATGTCTTGTCTTCGTCTGCTTAGCGCCTTGGCGCGAGATATTTCTCCCTTCCGCGCTCTCCGCGGCTCCGCGTGAGATCGTTGCCCGTCGACTGCGAAAAACTCGCCGATCACCCACGCATTTCTAGGGCATCTTACCGTCGGCCCTAAGCAGGCCACGCTCGATAAGCAGCTCCTGGGCTTTCTCGACCCAAGGTCGTTGTCGCTCTTCAACCAACTCCATTCCTTCGGCGTGCGCATTAAACCTCTCGACGACCGCCAGTCCGGAGTTGGATTTCAAGTCAATTTCAGCGCCCGCCATCAAGAGTTGAACTACGATTTCGAAATTCTCACCAAAGGTGGCCGAGGCGAGCAGTGTCGTGCCCTTGGCGTCCACATGATTAACGATTGCACCAGCCTCAATAAGCACCTTCGAATTCTGTGCTCGCCACGGACGAATCTCACCTACATGAGCAATTGCATAGAATATCGGGGTTCGGCCCGGAAAGTGTGGGTTTCCAACGTTGATCACATTCGGATCACCACCATGTTTCAAAGCATTCTGTAGCCATGCGCCTTCTGTCTCGGCCGCTAGGTTCATGACGCATTGTCCGGACTGATCGCAAATATCGGGATCTGCTCCCAATTCGAGCAAACGCTCGTACAGCTTCCGGTTGCCAGTCAAAAGCGCCTGCAACAGCGGCGTCATGCCGCTGCTATCCTGTCCGTTTACATTTACGCCCCCCGCGACGAACGAGAGTGCCGCTTCGTCGTTGCCTGCTGCGATTGCCTTGATAAGCTTGCGCGAATCGCGAGTGTCTCCGTGCTTTCCTGAGTTATTAACGCAGCCGCAGCCTACCGCTAGTAAGAGGGCAATCCCAAGACACAGCGTTTTCATGAATTCCCTCCGCGGCTCCGCGTGAGATCAAACCGCTGCGTCGACGCGTTGCCCTCGCCGCCGCGCACGTCACTTCAAATGCTTCCGCAGGAACTCGATCGCCCGCTGGTGCGCTTCGGCGACCAGCTTCTTGTCGCCACCTCCCAAGCCGTGTTCGCCACCCTGAATCAAGATCAACTCGTGCGGCAGCTTTCGTTCGGCTAGCGCCTGGGCCATTGCTTTCGACGTGTCGACCGGCACATCGGTGTCGGCCGTGCCATGGATCATCAGGATCGGCGGATAGTCGGCCCCCAGGCTGCGGATCGGGCAGTACGGCGTGAACTTGTCCCGGTCGCGCACCGGGTGCCAGCCGGTCACCTCGCGCGGCCACTGTCCGTTCTGCCGACACCAGAGATAGAACTGCTTGCGATCCTTGCCGCTGGGCACGGCTCCGGTAAGTACCTGACCGCCGACGACCCCCCGCGCTTCGGCCTCGCTGACCAAGGGCGCGGTCGTGCGATAGTGTTCCGATGGCGTCGTCAACCACGATCCGTCGATGTCCCCGTAGCCGAAGTAGGCGACCAGCGCGACCGGGCGTGGCTCGACCGCGCAGCCAGTCATCATCGTCAGGTAAGCGCCTGCCGAACCACCGGTGACCGCGACCTTGGCCGGGTCGAAGTGAAATCGCTCGGCACCCGCGCCGCGCACCCAGCGGAAGGCGTCGCGCACGTCTTCGATGATCTCGGGCACCATGACCTCGGGCGCAAGTCGATAATCGATCGACACGATGGCCAGGCCCGCCTGCTGGCAAGCATCACGCAAGATGTAGGGGAGTCCGCGGCGCGACCCCATCATCAGCGCGCCACCATGAATATGCACGACGACCGGCCGCGGTGAAATGTCGCCAGCCGGTGCGTTGTCGAAGTGGTAGACGTCGGCCTCGAGCTTTGTGTCGCCGACCACTTTATAGACGACGGTCGTCATCATCAACGGCTTGTCGGCCGCACGCGCCGCTGGCGCGGCCATCGCGACGAGCGCCAGGCCGGTCATACCCAGCACGCGTATGCGCCCGGCGACACAGTTCGATCTTTTGCGCATCGGATCGCTCCTCGCGGTGACACCCCACTTGCCCATTGGTCTCGACACCTTTTTTGCTAGGTAAGCAGAGCGCTGGTGACAACTCACCGTGGCACGGCCATCTTGGCCGTGTTCTTCATGGGCTGGAAGCCCATGCCACGTAAGATGTCGCACTACCCGTCGCCGACGTTGATACCAATCCCACTTGCCAACAACTATACTGCCCGACAGCGGCGCTGCGTTAATCGTTGCGGCGTTTCCTTCTTCATTTCGGAACAGCGGCACACCATGCTCCACGCGCTGATCGCCCTGGGTGGGCCCGTCTTCGGCAAGGAGCTGGTCGAGCTGGCCCGCCGGCGGCGCTACTTCGCCACCCGTCTGCTCTACGGTTTCGCGCTGTTGTTCGCGATGTTCGTCGTCTGGCAGGGTAATACCTTCGCGAGGAGAGCTGGCGGGCAAGCCCCCACACTGGCCGACATCGCCGAGCTGGCCGGCTGGCTCTTTTTGGCCGTCTGCTACGTGCAGTACCTGGCCGTCTATGTGTTTGTCCCGCTAATGCTGGCCGGCACCATTTGCAGCGAGCGCGAAGAACACACGCTCGAACTGTTGTTCACCACCCATTTGCGCGATCGCGAGATTGTGCTCGGCAAAGTCGGCAGCCGCCTGGCCGTGGTGTTGCTGCTGTTCTTGAGCGGGCTGCCCGTGCTGGCGATCATCCGCCTGTTCGGTGGCATCGACGGCGCGACGCTGTTGCGCGTCGAGGCGGCCACGCTGCTAGGCATGGCGGTGTCGGGCTCGCTGGCCACTTACTTTTCGGTCGTCAGCCCGACGCCGATGGTCGCGCTCGTCCGCACCTACTGGTGGTTGGGCTTGTGGCTGCTGCTATCGCCCGTGCTGGTGATGATGCTGCAGGCGCTGCTGTCGTTTGGCAACGCGACGAATCAGGATATCATCCGCGCCTTAAGCTTCATCACGTGGACGAATCCGCTCGTGGCCTTCTTCGCGGCTTTCGATCCCTTCGGGATGAACGGGATCATGCCCCCAACCAGTTGGTTCTTCTCGGCTTATTGGACTCGGTTTCTGGTGCCGTCGCTCGTTGCCGTGTACTTCTCTTGGCGTGCGGTGCGGCGCTTGCGATTTTCTCCTCGCCCGCTGTTCAGTTTGCGACGGCTGGTCTCCAACCCAGCTAACGACCGCGACCCGCTCGAGGCGATGGTTCGCCGTGTGCAACCGCCGCCGCTGCCGGTGCAGCCGACCCTGATCGGTGTTTCTCCCTTCGCGCCCGACATTGCCGACGCTGCGCCCGAGACGTTCGACGCGCTGGATTCGAGCGACGCCACTTCGATCGAAGCCACGGCCATCGCAACCGGCGTGGGCATTTCTCCCTTTGCCCGCAACGCCGCGGACACGGCGCCCCTTGATGCAACGAGCGCGCGAGAACCGTGGTTCGAGTACCGCGGCTTCGCCGTTCGTAACCCGCTCTGGCGTCGGGCACGGCTTGCCCGCGTCTACGATCGCGACCGCTACTTGTTTCGGATTCAGATCGCCGGCTGCATCATCGTGCTGGGTTTGCTGTTCTGCTTTCTATTGGCACTACTTTACCGGGCTTTCGTCTATCGAATTTTCGAGCCACTCCCCCCCGAATCGGCCTTGGTGTTTTTGGTGCCGACGTGGATTGTGGTCTGGCTGCTGACGGCGATCGTGGCCGGCTCGAGCCTGGTGGGGGATCGCCGCCGCGGCTTCTTGGACCAAGTGCTGGTCACGCCGCTCGATGCCGGCGAGATCGTGCGGGGAACCTGGCTGGCCGTCTTCGAGCATTTGAAACTGGCTTACGCTCTGCCGGCGATCGTAGTCCTGATTTATGTGGTGCTGTTCGGACTACCGTTGGTTGCGGCGATCTTGAGTTGGGTGTTAGGAGTCGCGTTCGGCGCCGTGATTGTCGCGCTGGGGACGACCTGCTCACTGGTGGCTCGGCAGACCGGTCAGGCCCTCGTTCCGGCCCTCGCACTTCCCATCGCGTCTGTGATCGGCTGGCCGATACTGACGGAGTTTATTCTCTCCTGGAACCGCCACGACGCCCTCACGTGGTACACGCTCTGTTGTGCCGCGGTGCTCGTCTTGGCGACGTTGTCCTGGGTGCTGCTGAAAGTGCGACCGACATCGCTCCGCGCGGGCCTGCTTGCGATCGGTCTGTTTCAATTGTTGCTCGTCGCCACGACGCCGCTGGTGCTGGTCCTGGATGAACCCTTTTACGCTCAATACAACAACGGCTTTCAGGTCTCCGAAATGGTCATGGCTTCGAACCCGGTGGGAGTGCTCGTCGGCGCCCTGCGCGAGCTGCCGTCACATCGCTATCGACAATCGTATACGGAAGAACATCTGCCTGCGGCGATGATCTTTCTGTGGTGCCTGCCGTTTTTGGTGTCGGCGACCATCTACGTGCGATGGTGCCTGTGGTGGACGACGCGCAACTTCGATCGCCTGACGGAGCGCTCGCTGCGAAATTCCGAGCTACAAACGTTTGTGTCGGCGCCGGGTAATCTGGGTGAAGCAAGCTAGCGGGCGGAGCAAGCGCCGCGACTAACGGTCGCGCTGCTAATATGGTCTGCATGACTTCGCACCAGGATAAGGCCAACTTGCCCTCCACGCCCGACCGTTCCGAAGGGGACATCAACCTCAGCGACCGCCGCGCGGCCTGGCAGGCCCACGCGCTCGACGACGAAACCCGTGCCTTGCTGGCCGACGACGCGCGCTACTTCCTGCATCAATCCCTCTCGACTCCCTGCCTGAACGCGCTGGCCGGCTGTGGCGACGCGTCGATCGAAGACACCCAAGGTCGGACGTACCTCGATTTTCACGGCAACAACGTCCATCAGGTTGGCTTCAGCAACCCCGTGGTGATCGCGGCCATCAAGGCCCAGCTCGACGAGCTCTCATTCTGCACGCGCCGCTACACAAATCGCCGCGCGGTGGAACTGGCCCGCAAGCTGGCCGAGCTGGCCCCCGGCGATCTGAACAAGGTGCTGCTGTGCCCCAGCGGCACCGGCGCCATCGGCATGGCCCTGAAGCTGGCGCGGGTGGCCACGGGGCGCTACAAAACAATTTCGATGTGGGACTCGTTCCATGGCGCTTCGCTCGACGCGATCAGCGTCGGCGGCGAGGAGGTCTTCCGCGGCGGCATCGGCCCGCTATTGCCCGGCACGGAGCACGTGCCGCCGCCGGGCGAGTACCGCTGCTTGTGGGATTGCTCGCAGCGCGGCGGCTGCGACCTGAAGTGCGCCGAGTATGTCGAGTATGTGCTGGCCCGCGAGGGGGACGTCGCTGCGGTGATCGCCGAGCCGGTTCGCTCCACGCCGTACATCCCCACGCCCGAGTACTGGCAGCGGATTCGCCGCGCCTGCGATCGGCACGGGGCCCTGTTGATCTTCGACGAGATCCCCTCGTCGCTGGGGCGCACCGGGCGGATGTTCACCTGCGAACACTTCGGCGTAGTGCCCGACATGCTCGTGCTCGGCAAGGGGCTTGGCGGCGGGATCATGCCTTTGGCGGCGCTCGTCGCCCGCGAACATCTGGACGTGGCGGCCAGTCGCGCGCTCGGTCACTATACCCACGAGAAGAGCCCGGTCGCCTGCGCGGCGGCGCTGGCCACGTTGCAATACATCGAAGATCACCGGCTGGTCGGGCACGCGGCCGAGTTGGGGCGCTACACGCTCGAACGCTTGCGCGAGCTGGCCCGCCGGCACGCGCTCGTCGGCGACGTGCGTGGGCTGGGGCTGCTGTTGGGCATCGAGCTGGTCGAAGATCGCGGGTCGCGCCGCCCCGCGGTCGACGCGGCCGAACGCGTCCTCTACCGCGCGCTCGATCAGGGCTTGAATTTCAAGCTCACGATGGGGAGCATTATCACCCTCACGCCGGCGCTCACGATCACTCGCGACGAGATGGACCGGGCCCTGGCGATCTTGGACAATTGCCTGGCGGCCGAGGGAATCGTCTAAGATGCAACCGCAGGAAAACGCTGGGGTGCCACTGCTGGCTTGCCCAGCAGTGCGACGCGCGAGGCAGCCGCGGAAAACCATTCTCGCCGCGGCAACCGGCGACGGGTTCATGCTATTGTGAATTTGCTTCCAGAAGTTCGTCGCGAACTCTCTCACCTCTCGATCATCAACTAGCAGAACATGGGACGAAGACGCCACAAGGATCGCCAGCAGCAGGACACTACCGCGCGGCGCAATAATATCGCGCAGCGCGGCAATACAGCGCAGCGCAGCGGCGCGCGCCAGCCGGCTGCCTGGTCGCTAGCGCGCAAGCTCATCGTGCGGGCGGCCGCCGTCGTCGTGGGCTTGTTGGCCGGCGTGCTGTTGACGGAGCTCGGCCTGCGCGTGCTGGGCATCGTCCCCGAGCGCTATCCCGAGTCGAAGTGGTTCGTGTGGGAGAATGGCCAGTATGAGCCCACTGTGAAGGACGTTCGCGCGATCCGCGAAGCCAGCCGGCTGGGAATCGCCATGGGGCAGTACCGGGCCGGCTCGAAACTCCGGCAGGTCTTCGCCTCGAACCCGCACGGCCAGCTCGACGACGACAACGGCGTCGAGTACTCGATCAATTCGCTTGGCCTCCGCGGGCCGGAGATCACGGCCGACAAACCGGCCGGCACGTTCCGCATTCTGGGAGTCGGCGATTCGATCACCTTCGGCATCGGCGTGCGCGACAACGAAACCTACCTGCGCCAAATCGAAACCGCGCTCAACGCCCAGTATCACGATCATCCGCGCTTCGAGGTGCTCAACTCGGGCGTGCAGGGCTACAACACGCGAGACGAGGTCATCGCGCTCGAGCATCGCTGGCTGCCGCTCCAACCCGATCTGGTGGTGATCTTCTTCTACCTCAACGACGCCTACAACGACGACTTGATTCAGAACATGGGCCAAGAGCTCGGCGTCCATCGCCAGGCGACGGCGCTGGGACACGTCAGCCGCATCTACGATCTCTATCAGCACAACCGCCAGACGCGCCGCGATCGCGCCGGCGTCGAGAAGCTGTACAACGAACGATTCTTCACCGAGGCCGAAGCCGCGCTCCCCACCAGCGGATACGATTGGCGCAAATCGCGCGCGGCCCTGGCTTACGCGGCCGGTTTGGCGCACGCGCGCGACTTCAAACTGGCGCTGGTGATCCTGCCTGAGCTGTATCAACTCGATGGGAAATACCCCTTTGAGGCCGTGCACCAGCTCGTGGCCAACACCGGCCAGGAGCTGGGCATCCCCACGCTCGACTTGCTGCCGACTTTCAAGGGGCGCGATCCCTCGCCGCTGTGGGTCCATCCGACCGATCATCACCCCAACCGCGACGCGCACGCGCTCGTGGCTGGGGCGGTCGACGAATTCCTCGAGCGCGAGAAACTGCTGCCGGTGGCGGTCGAGTCCCCCGCGACACAATAAGCCCAGGGGTTGCAACCCCTGGGCGTGGGGCATTCCCCGCGCTCAATCGCGCGAACGCACGCTTGCGCGCCGGGCGGGCGTGCGGGCCGCCGGCTCTTGCGCCAGGTTGATCCGCCCCGAAGGCAACTCGATCCGTGCCCAGAACGGGTGCAGCCGATCGCCGCGCGTCCGCACGTCCTCGAGCAGCACGCCCATGTCGGGCCGCAAGGTGCCCGCGCTGCGCGAGGCCTTCGCGCCGTTGTAGTTCACCGTGATCGGCTTCGAGAAATCGACCATCTCGGGCGCGACCCAGATCGTCGCCTCCTCGGCGGCCGCACGCACGCGCAGCCCGTTCTTGGCGGTTATTTCGGCTTCGACCACCGACGCGCGCGTGCCGCGCGGCGGCGGGTAGTTCGCCGGGTCGACTACGCCAGTCGCAGGAAAGCCCCGGCATTCGACCCACCAGAAGAAGTTGTCGATCGACCGCATCGTGCGGCAGGCAAACTCCTTCGGAAAGAAATCGCGCTGGAAGCGCGGCAGCCAGTCGAAGATGCGAATCACCTCGTCCGAGAAATGTTCATGCCCGCGCCCCTGGTACTCGATCACGGTGACGTTAAACGCCCGCAGCATGTAGCGATCGAGATCGACCGCGTTGGTCAGCACCTTGTCGCCGTCGAACTCTCCTTGCACCACGTAGAAGGGCAAGTAGCGGGCGTTCTCATAATAGTGATTGCAGAACTTGGCCGAGCGACCGACGACCGGCACCACCCCCGCCCACAAGTCGGGATGCGCCAGCCCGATATCCCAGGCGGCGTCTCCCCCTATCGAGTGCCCCGACAGATAGACGCGATCGGTGTCGATGGCGAACCGGCGACAGGCGTCGCGCAGGCTGTTGAGCACCGCGGTGTGTTCGACCGCCGAATAGCCATAGTCACGCTGACCCGGCTTGGCCCAGCGCGGCGCGATGACGATGTAACCTAATCGTGAAGCCTGGCCGAAGCGCCGACCTTTGTCGTCGGGCGCGCCGGCCCACCACTCGACCTGCATCGCCGGCGTCGTCCCTTCGCCGTGCAGCGAGACGATCGTCGGATACCGGCGGAACGGATCGTACTCGGGCGGCACCTGCACGTAGTAGGTGATCAGTGGCTCTTCGGCCTCGCCCGGCACCGTCAACTCAAACAAGCCGCTTGCGCCTTCCATCGGCGCGGGCAGCTTCCAGGGCGGCTGCATGTACGCCAGCAGTTGGGCGAGCGTCTTGGGATCGGCCCCTTCCAACGAACGAATCTCATCCAGCAGCCGGTCGCGATTGATCTTCTTGTCTTCGGTCAGATACTCGCCCACCCGGTCGCGCATCTGCGTCAGCGAGAGCGCGTTGGTCAGGTTCTGCGTGGCGCCGTTGCTGCCGACCAGCCAGCCGCTAATGGCCAGCGCCAGCTTCTCGGCGGGCAACAGCGCCGGATCGTCGGAAAGCTGCCGATAGGCGCTCATGCGGTCGAGCGTGTTGAGGTTGATCAGCCTGGCGATCTCGTCGCGAATCGGCCGGATGCGCTTCCGCAAATCTTCTTGCTCGATGGCGGCCAGCTGCGAGTCGAGCAGCTTGAGCACTTCGTCGCGCCCGCCGGCCCGCGCGGTGTAGTCGTCCTGGCGCTCGCGCACTTCCTGCAGGATTTCGCCGGCTACTTCCGTCGCCGGAAAGCGCTCGGCGAACGCGTTCAACAGCGTGTAGGCAAAATCGTGCTGGCCGGCTGCCTCGCGCACCTTGATCTCGGCCAACACCTGCCGGGCCGTCAGTTGCACCAGCATCCGCCGCACCGGGGCGATCTGCTCCTTGAGATCCGGAAAGTCGCGCAGCACGCCGTCGAGCTCGCCGGCCGCGTCGGTGTAGCGCTCGCTCTGCAAATAAAAGCGGGCGATACTCAGCCGCTGGTCGACATTCTTCGGGTCGATCTGCCGCGACAGCACCTGCGAGATGATCTCGCGCGGGATGCTGCTCGTGGCCAGCCGCATGTCCCAGATTTGTTTGATTCCCTCGACCTTGGTCCACACCGGCGTCAGCTCGGTGATCCCTTGAATGATGTCGGCCTGTCCCTTGGCCGTGTTCATCGAGAACACGCGGCGGCCGTGCTCATCCCAGGGCCCGATCTTGATCACATCGAGCACGTTGGTCACGCGCAGCCCGCTGCGCGGCGTGCGCTGCGGGATCATGAATCGTTCGAGCACATCGCCCGGTTCGGTCTCGCGGACTTCTTGCACGAGCCGCTTGGGAATGAAGATCCGCCGCAGGCT
>Ga0163152_10008553_pt1 | contig 10893 bp, 7 predicted proteins | sample OliLakLV19MP8IB2_FD_148635 | JGI IMG/M metagenome (GOLD analysis project Ga0163152, IMG submission 148635) | Freshwater microbial mat bacterial communities from Lake Vanda, McMurdo Dry Valleys, Antarctica - Oligotrophic Lake LV.19.MP8.IB-2 | ecosystem: Environmental > Aquatic > Freshwater > Lake...
CTTTTTTAATAGCCACAATGGGTAGGGCGGCGAGTCCCTTCGCCGCCGCGGTAGCTGCCACCGCCAACCGGCAGATGCTCCCGGGTGGGTGGGACCGCCAGCGAAGCGCATCCCTCGCTTGCCACCGCGCCGTTGAGCGCTACTCATTCGGAAGTCCGGCGTTTCCTACCACCCCGTCCCCCTACCCGCCATGCTCCAGTCATTTCGCCTGAGCGTTACGCTCTTTACTCTCGCTGCGCTGACCACCGCTTCGGCCTTCGCGGCTGAAAAGGGCTCTGCGCTGCTCGATGCCCAAGGCAACCCCGCCGGGTTCCGCACCCTGGCCATCGGCGACGCCGCTCCCGATTTCGCTCTCCCCGGCATCGACGGCAAAACCCATCGCCTGGCCGACTTCGCCGGTCCGGAGGTGCTCATGGTCCTGTTCACCTCCAACCATTGCCCCACCTCACATGGGATCGAGCAGCGGCTGATGAAGCTGCGCAATGATTACCGCGGTCGGAGCTTTGGCTTGGTTGTCATCAACCCGAATCATCCGGACGGCCTCAGCGTCAACGAACTCGGGTACGGCGAGTACGGCGACTCCTTCGCAGAGATGAAACCGTACGCCGCGAAAAACGGCTGGGACTTCCCGTATCTGTACGATGGAGACAAGCAACTCATCGCCCGCGCTTACGGCTGCCTCGCCACGCCGCATGTCTTCCTTTTCGACCGGCAACGGAAGCTCCGTTACGCCGGCGCCTTCGACGATTCACGTTATCCCCAAGAGGAGACGGTGAAGAAACACTACGTTCGCGACGCGCTCGAAGCCATGTTCGCCGGCAAGCCGGTCGCGGTCGAGCTGACCAAACCGTTCGGTTGCTCGACGAAGTGGCGCGAAAAGCGCGCCGGCCACATCGCCACGGAGTCCAGCTGGACCAAGATCCCCGTAACCATCGCCCCCATCGACGTCGCCGGCGTGACTGCCCTGAAAGCCAATCCCACGGAAAAGTACCGTCTGGTTAATGTCTGGGCCACGTGGTGCGCTCCGTGCGTGGAAGAGTTCCCGGCACTCGTGGCTATTTCCCGCAAATTCGATCTGCGCGAATTCGAGCTCGTCACCATCAGCATGGACGACCCGCGACACGAATCCAAAGCGGTGGCGTTCCTGCAAAAGCAGGGCGCAGGCCTCACGAAACGGAAACAGACGTCGGTGGAAAAGGAAGGTCGCACGACCAATCACTACCTCTTCAACAGTGCGAACCAGGATGCGTTGGTGGCCGCGCTTGACCCGGAATGGCCGGGCCCCATCCCGCACACGGTCCTGATCGCTCCTGGCGGCAAGATCGTTTGGCGGCACAACGGTGTCATCGATTTGGATACGGCGATTGCCGTGATTGTGAAGGAGATGACCCCGTATTATCAACCGCCCAAGTCAGCCACCGTTAGCCAGACCAAGTAACCGGTTTCCCCTCTCCGCTCACCCTTCAAACCGTACCCTTCCTACCCTGCCGCATGCGCTCCGCTCTCCTTCATTCACTGCTCATCCTGGCACTCACCGCGTCGGGATCGGTTCTCGCTCAAACGAACATACCCGCCCGAAAAAAGGCTACGGCGGCCGTGGTGAAAAAAGCGGCCGAGCCGAACCTGACGTGGCGGGACGTCACCACGTGGGGGGCGGAGGGACGGGCTTTCGGCGACATGGAACGTAAGCGTTGGTTCGACCGTTTGCCCGCGGTGGCTGACGGCAAGGTCACCGTCGCGGTCTGGGGGCTAAGTCGCGATAGCGCGGGGATGATGGTCCGATTCAAAACCGATGCGACCGTGATCTGGGCTGATTATACGTTGATGAAGGAACGCCTTGCCGGCGCCAACATGACAGCGATCGGGGCCAGCGGTCTCGATCTCTACGCGCGCGACGATCAGGGCAAATGGCGCTGGGTTGGCGTGTCGCGTCCCGACAAGAAAGAGGTGCGCCAGGAAATCATCGGTGGACTTGCGCCCGGCTATCGGGAGTACGCCGTTTACCTGCCGCTCTACAATGGCGTGGAGTCGCTTTCGCTCGGCGTGCCGCCTGACGCCAAATTCGATCCGCTCCCGCCGCGGACCGAATTGCCGATCGTTTTCTACGGCACCTCCATCACCCACGGCGCCAGCGCTTCACGGCCCGGCATGGTGCACACCGCAATTCTCGGACGTCGCTTTGATCGTCCCGTCGTCAATTTGGGTTTCTCGGGCAACGGTCGCATGGACGAAGCGGTCGGCGAGCTCCTCACGAAAATCGAGGCTGCGGTGTATGTAATCGACTGCCTCCCCAATATGAATGCCGACGCCGTTCGCGAAAAATGCGTACCGCTCGTCAAGCAACTGCGTGCCGCCCGGCCTAACACGCCGATCGTGCTCGTCGAGGATCGCCGCAACACCAACTCCTGGATCCTGCCGGCGCGAAATCGGCATCACACCGACAACCATGCCGCGTTGCGAGAAAGCTTCGCCCGTCTGCAGAAGGAAGGCATCAAGGGAATCTACTATCTCGCCGGGGACGACTTGCTGGGGCATGACGCGGAAGGCGCGACCGATGGCTCACATCCCAACGATCTCGGTTTCGTGCGCCAAGCCGATTTGTTCGAACCCGTGTTGCGCGCCGCGTTGAAGCGCTGATCGATCGGTCACTCCGATTCTTCCCTGGGACCGCGGCCGCCCCCGGCCGCATTCGTAACTCGAAGACGGACGAACGTCGTCGGGCCTGGTTTCCGACTTCAAACAAGCCTGGCGCGGCAAGCTCCGAACGGCTATCCGAGGTGCCTCAAGCGGCCACGCTCCTTGTGGGTTCGTTCCTTAAAGGAGGACCGCTGCGGAAAGCGGTCCCTACCATTTAAGCGGTCCCTACCTTTAAGCGGTTCCTAATACCAGCAGCTGACGTGATTTTGACTTTAGTGCGACATCGGCCGTAGGGCCCGAGCTCGCTCGTGGCCGATTCTTTTCGGCCCACCGTTCAGGCCACGACCAAGGTCGGGCCCTACCGGCGCTGCCGCACCAAATTCAAAATTAAATCAGACGCCGGTGTAACATCAATCTCATCGCCAGACGGGTAGCGTTTTCCCGACTCGAAAAGCAGATTTTCTCCCATACCCCGCGCGCTTGTGCCGGTGATAGCCGATCGGCATCACCGTTGAATGAGCTCCACGCTTCCTCTGATTATTGCGATCGACGACGAACCGGACGACATTTTCTTTTTGCGCCACACGCTGCGGAAAGTCGATCTGCCGCATAACTTTCAATCCTTTTCAAATGGCGAAGCCGCGATGGTTGCGCTCACCAGCTTCGCCTCCCTCAGCGAAGATCCGTCATTCCCGCTGGTGTGCTTTCTCGATGTCAAAATGGTGGGCATGTCGGGCTTTGACGTGCTAAAGTGGATACGCGCGCAGCGACCACTCGATGCGCTGCCCGTGGTCATGTACTCCTCCTCCGATCATCCGCAGGATGTGGATCTCGCGCGGGATCTCGGCGCTCAAGCGTACGTGAAAAAATATCCGTCGGCCCCGGCCATGCGCACCCTGCTCGACGAAGCCCGTGACTTCGCTGCCGCGGTCCCACCGAAGAAAACGTTTCTGCAATGGCGCTACCGCTTCGTCGACTCCAGTGACGCCGCGGTCGCCGCTCGTTAGCGGCAGGGTTGCGTGGGCGCCGCGTCGAATTTTTGCGGCTTATGCTTCCTTCCGGGAGTTAGACCCCATTTGACGGGCGCCCGCAGTCTGCTTAACTAGAAGTGTTTCTCGCCTCCCCGTTTTTCGCAGAGCGTTTCCCCTAACTGTTGATCCCCGCGCTTCGGTGCACCTGCAATTTGATCCTTCCCTGCCGGTTCATCGTCCGATCTTTATGGTCGACGACGAAGAGGTTGACCGCGCGCTCTTCGCCCGGTTGCTGCGCGACGCGCAGGTGCCGAATCCATCGCGCCTTTTCGCTCGCGGTGAGGACCTGATCGACGCCATGATTGCCGTGCTGCGCGGCGCTCCTCCGCCGCTGGCTTGCTTCCTGGATGTGAAGATGCCCGGCATGAATGGCTTCGATGTGCTCAGATGGATCCGGTGCCAACAGGCGTGTAACGAAATTCCGGTTGTCATGCTCTCCTCGTCAACCGAACCGCGGGATCTGAACGAAGCCCACCATTTCGGAGCGCAGTGTTACGTCCCCAAGTTTCCCCGCCCTGATGCCTTCCGGCAAATTCTCGAGGAAGCCGCGCGCGTCGCCGCCGCAAACTCAGCGGGTCCTTTCAAGCTTCCGTGCAATCTCCTGATTGCGGCCGGGTCTGACGCGGTCCTGAACGGCCGCTAGCGCGAAACTGTTTTTGTGTAGTGTGACCGCGCTGAAGGTTAATCAGTAGCCTGCACCCAACGTGCCGCTTATACCAATCGCCCGTATAATGTAGACGATTGTCATCACGAGGTGCGCGAAGCGCGCCGTAGCGGTCCAGCTCGATTGCTTCGTCGCTCCGCTTCTCGCAATGACAGTCCGAATATCAAGGGCGATTAGTCTAAAAAACCAAAACCTTTGACCGCGGATTACGCTGATTACACGGATAAATCATCCTATCCAAACGCTCCAGCTGGACTTGAAGCCACAACTACCTGGGGCATCCGCTTCATCCGCGCTATCCGCGATGGTTTTTTTCCGCGCCTTAAGTAGCGCATCAAGACCAAGCCCTCGGAAAACTCCCAACGCGTTGATTTGGCCGGTAACCGGCCAGCTCATACCAATCGCCCGTATAATGTAGACGATTGTATCACGAGGTGCGCGAAGCTCGCCGTAGACGATCCAGCTCGATTGCTTAGTCGCTTCGCTTCTCACAATGACAGTCCAAATATCACGGGACGTTGGTATGACGCGTGCTGAAGCGGGATCCGACTTCAATCGCGCAGCTTGGTTCTCCGAGGGAAGACGGCGTAAACCGAACCGAGCGGCGAGGCAGCTTTATACCAATCGCCCATGAGATTTGGACTTTTCCGAGGTCAGGCCCTACCGGCGCTGCCGCGCCAAAGTCAAAATCACATCAGTCGCAGGTGTTAAACGCCGTTTAGCGTCGGCGCGCAGCCGATCCTGTCTTTTTCTTCGGTCCACTCGCACGGGCCGCAGGCGCCCGCTTTTTGCCTTTATTGCTGCGTCGCGTCGGTTCAGCACGTGACTTCGCCGGCTTGCCTTCGTCACCCCGGCGCTTCGGTTTGACAGGCGGCTCTGACGCGGCACCCGTGCCGCTGCGCGGCATGATCGCCCCCACCGCGGAGCGCCCCAGTTCCTCCCGTCGGCGATCGCGGCCGTTCGGCCGGACCGGCTGCGAAACCTCGCGCACAATGATCCCCGAGAATGCGGGGTTTGAACTCACCGCCATGTCCGCCAACGAAATAATACCCACGATCCGCTTCAGGCGATTGAGCACCGGCAGCCGGCGAATGCCGCGTTCCTGCATGAGGCGCGCCGCCTGTTCCACCGAGTCGTCGGCGGCGACGTGGGCCACACCACCCGACATCACCTCTTCCACCGTCGTCGTGCTTGGATCCAAGCCTTGGGCGATTGCCCGAATGGCCATGTCACGGTCCGTGATGATTCCGATCACTTGGTCATCTTCGCAAACCGGGAGCGACCCCACGTCCATCTCACGCATCAGGCCGGCCGCTTCAACCAAGGTGTTTTCGCGCCCGACACAGCGCGCGTGAGCGGTCATGATTTCGTGTACTTTCATAAATCCGACATTAGCCGAAATTCGCGGGAACGAATATCAGGAGATCTCTCCCGGCAGCCTTGGGAGTTTACTCGACGCACGGGCGGGAACCGGCGGTGCGCGCGAAGTCACACGGAATGGGGCGGAATACCATCAGCGAAACTCCCATGCGGCGATGAGGTCATCGCCGGATTGTTGTTTTTATGGCGATTGGGTAACGTAACCGTAGCACCCCTAGTTTCTTAACTTATGAAGACCATTATCGGACTCGTTCTCATCATCGCCGGCGGCATCATCTTCTTTCAAGGCCTAAGCCGTAAAGACTCCCTCGCCGGCCAAGCCGCCTCAGCGGGCACCAACATCGCCAACGCGGTCGACGGCGGAGCCCGCACACCCCGACACGTGGGTTATATGGTCGCCGGCGGCGTGCTGGTCTTGGTTGGGATTGGCGTGATTGCCCGTCGCAACCGCGGCGCTCCCGTCATCCGCTGATCGCCCCGCTACGCCGCTACGGCCCGGAAATTGGCCGTAGCCCTTCCGCTGAGGCCGCGGCCATCCGCGGCCGCTCTCACGGATTTTTCCGTTCACGGCGGTGGCGACTTTCGCTCGGTTGGCTGGCTCGAAGCTGCCGGCCCCGGCGTCGGCGTGTCCTCGGCGCTCGGCTCCAGCCGCGTAACCCCATGTTCATTTGAACTGATTCCACCGCCCCGGACCGTACGTCGCGACAACAGCAGGAAAATAACCGGGACGAGGATCAGCAGGACAACGATTGCGATGATGTAACCCATCGGACACTCTAGTCCGGCGCTTGGTTTCGCGCCACGGGATCCGCATCTGAAGTCCGCCTGACAAAAATGCCGGGTCGGACCCCCGGAACCTTCCCGAGATTCCGCCGTCTCTGCCCATCTGACTGCGTCGATAAAGCGGGATTTATCTTGTCGGTAGAGGCTTTATCTTGGTGCGTGTCAGGTAGCCATGAAAGCACTCAAGATCGTCGGCCTCGTCCTCGGTAGTATTGTCCTCCTGCTAATCGTTGTGATCGCACTGGCCTTGACGCCTGCCGTTCAGACTTGGGCAGTTAAAAAGGCCGTGGCCGGCCAGCCGGGAACGACGATCGACTTTTCGCGAGTTGCCGCCGGTTTATCGGCTGCCGATATCTCTGATCTGCGGTTCGAAAAAGACGGAATGGTGGTGACCGCCAAAGGCGTGTCAGCGCGCTACTCCGCCATGGATTACTTGAGCAAGAACCTGGCGAACGCCGAGAGCGTTACCTTTAACGATCTCGTGATCGACTTGCGCAACGTCAAGCCGGCCCCTCCGGCTTCCGGGAGCCCACCCACGCCCGCAACCAAGTCCGGCGGGACGTCCGCCCCAGAGCCCTTCGCGGGCATTCTGAAACAAGCGCAGCTCCCCATGGACCTTAGGGTCGGCAGCTTGAACGCCAACGGCCGCGCGCTCCTGCCCAACAATCAAGTCGTCGTTTTCGAACTCAAAGGCGGCGGCATTCAGACCGGCCAAAAGGGCAAGGTCGAATGGGTGGTCGATTTCGCTGATTCAACCCAAGGAGCGGCCTTGGTCGGATTGCGCAGCACCGGCACGGCCAACGTCCACATCGCAAGCGACCGCCGCATCGACTCGGTTGAAATTGAAACGGTCGCAGCCGCCATGGGCCCCGCGTTGCCTCCCGACCGGATCCAACTCTCGGCGATGGCCTCCCAGCCCACTGCAGGCGGCAACGAGACCTACGCCGCTTCCGTATCGTTGCTCCGCGGCAACGCCGTCGAAACGATTCTCAAAACCAATGCCCAATTCCTGGTCGTCTCCCGCGAGATCGCCGGCACGTGGGATGTCAACGTCCGCAGCGAGCAACTCGCCGCCCTGTTGACCGGCTTGGGCCTGCCGCAGATCGCTGCGAATGGCGCCGGCAAATTCAACCTGAAACCCGACACCAACACCGTGGCGGCCTCCGGCGACCTCCAAGCCGAAGCTTCGAAACTCGGGCAAGTGGCGCCCGCCTTGGCCGCGATCGGAGCCGCGCGGGTTAAACTCTCGTTCGACGGCGGCTTGGCCAACGGCGAAAACGCCCAGCTGCAGAAACTGGAACTCGAGGCGACCGACGGCAACGGCCGCCGCTTCGCGCAGATCACCGCCGTCCAGCGTATCAGCTACGGCCTCACGTCCAAGAAAGTCACGTTTGCCAACGCCAACGAAGAACTCGCGCGGATTTCCATCCAGTCGCTCCCGCTGGCCTGGGCTCAACCCGTCGCCCAGCCCATGGTGATCGAAAGCGGCGACCTCTCGCTCGTCGTCGCGGTGAACTCCGAGCCCGACGGCAGCCGCATCCGCGTTCGCACGATTGAGCCGGTGGCGCTGCGCAATGTGAGCGTGCGCCAAGCCGAAACCAAGTTGGTTGACCAGCTGACGCTGACCGTGCGTCCACAAGTTGAATACACTGCCACCCGGATCACGGCCGAGCTGGCCGACATCACGCTGTCCACGCCGGCGGGTGATTCCGTCGCCGGTAAAGTCACCGCCGACATCACCAACCACGCGACGACGCCGATCATTGCGTTCACGACCGACATCAACGCGAAACTCGCCGCGATTTTAAAACCATACCTGCCGGTTCCGACGGGTCCGCTCACGATCGCCAGCACGACGCAGGGCCGGCTCGAGGGCGACATTCTCCAGATCGCCCGGGCGAGCACCACAATCAACCGCGAGAACGGAATCCTGCTCAGTTCCGTCGAACTCAAGCAGCCCATCCAGGCCAACCTGAAAGCCTCGACCTTCGCGGCGACGGATCCGGCCGCCACCGCCGTACAGGTGCGGGTCGGCGAAATTCCCCTCAGTTGGGCCGAACCGTTCGTGGCGAAATCAAAACTCGCCGGCACCCTCGCCGGCGGTGTATTCGATATCTCGATGCGGTCGGTTGATGACCTCACCGTCACCACCCCATCACCGGTCACGTTGCGCGGTGTCAGCGCCAGCCTCGAGGGCAAGCCGATGGTGCAAAACCTGGATCTTTTTGCCAACTTCACCGCGACCAAACGAGGCGAGACGATCGCTTACGATCTGCGTCGGGTCGAAGTGAAACAGGGCGAGACCAGCCTCGCCGCCTTGAATGTCGCCGGCGAAGCAAAGCTCGGCCAGGCCCTCACCGCGACGGGCAAGGGGAACTTGGAAGCCAACGTCGCCCAGTTGATGACCCAGCCCGCGCTCGCGGCGTTCGCGACGTTGAATCGCGCCCAGGTGTCCGTGGCGTTTGACGCCAGCATGGCCGAAGCCATGCGAGCCCAAGCCACGATTATCGCCAAAAACCTGGTGGCGAAGCAGGACAACCGCGCACTCGGTGATCTCGAACTGAAACTCGATGCCAGCATGAAACCGGATGGTAGCGGCACGCTGACGATGCCGCTGACGCTTACGCAGGCGCAGCGGAAATCTGACCTCAATGTGAACGCTGCTTTCGGTAAGGCGGCCGGCCGCGAGACCTTTATCGTGACAGGCAAGATTGTGAGCTCGAATTTCGTGGTCGATGACTTCCAGCCCCTCGCGGGATTGGCGCCGGCCTCCGAACCCGCCAAGAAGCCCACGGCTACGCCAAAACGGGATGAGAAACCGTTCTGGACGGGCGTGAACGGCAAACTCGAACTCGATCTCAAACGTGTGCTCTACGGGAAAGATTACGTCGTCAGCAACGTTCGCGGCGCAGCGACCATCACCGACAGCCGGCTTTCCCTTGACGGTCTTAATGGGAGCCTGAACGAGAATCCCTTCAAGGTGGCCGCGGGCATCACGTTTGCCGCCGCCCAACCGAAGCCCTACGCGGTCACGGGCAAGGTCGACGTCACCAATCTCAAGGTAGGCGAGCTACTCCGCGCCGCGAACCCGAATGAAAAACCTGCCCTCGAGTCCCTCGTCACCGTGGTTGCGGACGTCAAAGGCAACGGTGAGAACATGGGTGATCTGGCGAAGAATGTATATGGTCGCTTCGACGTGACGGGCACGCAAGGCGTCTTGCGCGCGCTGGGCCGCAAAGGTGACGCCGTCAGCGGTCTCTCCACGGTGCTGGGAATCGCTGGCGCGCTCAGTGGCTCAGCTACGACCAGTGCGGTGGGTGAACTCACCGCGACCTTCTCTGAACTCAAATTCGACAGCTTTAAAATGCAGGTTGAGCGCGGCGCTGACCTCGGGTTGAAATTGACGAATATCGAATTCCTTTCGCCGCTCATGCGGACCACCGGAAGTGGCAGCTTGGGCAACAAGCCCGGGGTCGCCATGCAGGACCAGCCCATGCAGATTCTGTTGCAGTTCGGCGCGAAAGGCGGACTCGAGCACCTCTTGGCCCGAGCTAACGCGCTCGGCGAGCAAGCTGATCCTCAGGGATATCGCTTGATGCAGAAAACCTTCACGGTCGGCGGCAGCCCGTCGAAACCCGATTCGTCGTCCCTCTGGACCTTCCTGCTGAAAGAGGCCGCCATCCGCGGCGCGCCAGCCCTGCAGGACCTCCTGAACCGCCGTCGTTGAGCGGCTCAATACGGCTTCGGAAAATCGGAAAATCGGAAAATTGGGAAAGCGGAAAACGGGAAAACGGGAAACGGACTTATATCGCCACGCCTTGAGCCCATGAAACCGGTAGCTCGGTGCTTCGGAAAATCGGAAAATCGGAAAATCGGGAAAGCGGGAAAGCGGGAAACGGACTTATCTCGCCACGCCTTGAGCCCATGAAACCGGTAGCTCGGTGCAACGAGGAGGGATTGCGGTCGGCGTCCGAGGTTTGGGGTTGAAGGTAGCGGCCGATCTCCGAGCGGCCCTTTTCCGCTTTTCCGCTTTTCCGCCTTTCCGCTTTCCCGCTTTTCCGATTTTCCGCTTTTTCAATTTTCCGATTTTCCCACCTGCAACTTCCGGTGTTGCGCGAACACCGGCCGCACGGCGGTGCTCAATGCGTCCTGCAGCGCCTGAATTTCCCGATATCGGCGCACGTTTTCCTTCTGCGGCAAGCAGCGCGTCTGCTCGTTCAGCGCGACTACGCCATCGGTGAACTCACTGATCTTCGCAGCCCGTTTCCCTTCGCCCCGCGCCACACACCACGCGGCTTGGAGCGCGCCACCCAGCGCCGCACCTTCGTCTTCCACCATCCCGACGACCGGCACGCCGAAAATGTTGGCCATGATTTGCCGCCAGACCGCGGACTTCCC
>Ga0163152_10008555_pt1 | contig 10893 bp, 17 predicted proteins | sample OliLakLV19MP8IB2_FD_148635 | JGI IMG/M metagenome (GOLD analysis project Ga0163152, IMG submission 148635) | Freshwater microbial mat bacterial communities from Lake Vanda, McMurdo Dry Valleys, Antarctica - Oligotrophic Lake LV.19.MP8.IB-2 | ecosystem: Environmental > Aquatic > Freshwater >...
GGTACCCCGGAGGGACCAGGAATAGCGGTCGTGCAACCTCACGCCGCTCGGATGGCTGGCGCGATTCTAGCGCGCCTTGAGGGGGATCCATTCGCAGTCGGTGAGATCGATGCCGAACTTCTTGACAATAGACCTCACTCGATCGTCCTGCTGTGAACCGACCACCTGTTCAAGCTGGTAGACGGTGTCGTTCTGGACAACAATTCTCGGATAGCTGGGACCTGCGGATGGAAGTTCCGCATCAACGCAAGCGTGCTCACACTCTGGAGCGATTACCGAGATGAAGGCCCGGCCTATGGTCTGAGAATTCCGCGCCCTGGGATCGTCCTCCTCAAGATCTCGGTGGTAGAGTACCACGGACCCATCTCGGAGCCGCCACACCCCTCCGAGGCTCGAAATAGCTGAAAACGTAACGGCTGCCGGCACATTGCGAGACCGGAAGTATCGCGCATGCTGGCCCGGCGGCACCCCACGGCGGCTGCGGCCGGAATCTGCAGAGTATCAATGGTGTGCCCATCGACTCCTGCCACCAAGACGTAGTCGAGCCCACCAAATCCGACGATGATGAGGCTGGAGTCGGCCCAGACTTCGGCATTGTCGAATACATCGAGCCCAGGAAAGGCTCGGAACTCTTCGGGAACGTCGAGGAGGGTACCCAACAGCTCTTCCGGTTGCCCGCCTCCCTCCAAGGACTTCACTTCTACTCGCCCGACGGCTTTCCCCCCGACGTTTCCCATCGTACCGTACCATAGGCTGCCGCCGTCAATGTGGAGGGACCTCACCGATCCCTGATGCTGCGCCGACCCAACGAACTTACCTGTCTGGCTTTCGAACAGAGAGACTCTCAACTGCCGGTATCCGTTTACCGCCACCAGCTCGGAGTTCGCAAATATCACTGAACCGACTCCGCGGAGCTCGCCTGGGCCATCCCCACGGGCGCCAATCACTCGGTCGAGAGTACCATCGGGGTGGAATCGAAGGACCCTGTCCTCACTTCGGTCTGGCACGTAGATGTAGCCGTCCTCGTCAACGGCAAGCTGGGTGCCCGGGGAACCCAGAAAGAAGTTATCCGACTCGACAAGGACCACAGAGTCCACGACTGCGACCCGTGGCGCACCCGGTCGGTAGGCAACGGATCCGGACACCGACGGTCGCTGGCCAGTGCTGCATGCGGTCAGCAACAACAGGACCAAGCCTCGGCCGTGGCATCGGAGTGACACGTGCCGCACTTGGGACTCCACAAAGCGAGACGGGGACAGCATTGAGGCAGCCTCGGGGGAAGCTAGGGAACGTCCATGGACAACCTGCCCTACACTCGTCGGCCACCGACGAGGGACAACACGTTCACGTCATCGGACAGCAACCGCACGAGTTGGCGCTTGTCGGGATATTGCAGTCCCCTGTCGTGTGCTTCTTGCACAGCCCGCACGTCTGCGCATTGCCGTAGACGGGTGCCGCGAGGGCCATGACAGCCACCGCGAACAACGTCCGGAGAAATACACTTCGAGTCGCATTCATGAGAAGACTCCTCAGATCGAAAGGTGTGATCCTAGCTAACCCTCGAAACTCAAGTGATACCGAGTCGGCCTACTGAACATCAAGGCGTCGCCGTTGCAGAAGCGATGCCCTGGTATCTGGCTGAGAACTGAGCAACCGCACCAATTCCGACAGCGGAATCAAGTACTTGGCCAGCCACCAGGAAATAGATTCTTGGAGTCTCTCCAGCTTGCAAGGCTCGTAGGAGTACTGGTCTCTGCCCCAACCGGAGCGGCGCGATGTGGCGGGCATCGCTTTCAGTGGGTTCCGAAGCAAAGACCAGTAGATACTCACTGCTATTGTTACCGGTAGCCCATTCCCGCCAAGACGACAGCGGGCTCCCGCAAAATCAGACAATCGGTGGGGGCATAGATCAGCACAACCGCAGTGTCTGCAGCTCCCAGCAAAGCGGCCACTCTCGGACCATTGGATAGCTCCCAATCGAGAAGCCCACCCAGCTGGGCACCAGTACCCGTGCCCCCACACGCAACGAGTGCACTTGCCAGTGCCAGCGCGCACCATCGTCGCGAGATGGGAAGCTGCTGACGCTGGGGATTCGGGCAAGAGCGGCTCAGACTTGAGGTCAATCCGAACAAAGTGTGTGCTCCATTTCACAACCAACGACAAGGCACAATAGGGACTGGATCAGCGATGTCCACTCTTACCAGGAAGCAAGATCCAGTGTCGCGCTACAGGGCGCCACCCGCAACCTCTGACTTCTCAGAGGTACTTGCCCCCCCCATGCCATATCTTCGGAGAAGGGGAGGATTGACCATGCACCTGCACATTGCTGATGACCACCGGGGCGTGGCGGAGGGAATCGGGGCCCTGCTGGCTGGGCAGTTCGAGCAGATCAGCTTACGCCTTGAGTCCCGAGGAGGCCGAGGCAGCATCGACTGAGTCGACGTTCGACCTGATTCTGCTCGACCTCGACTTCCAGCACCCCGACCGCAATGGCTTCGACCTGCTGGTGCTCGCGCGGGATCTTCACCCGGCCGCCCCCTCCCTGATCCTGACCCAATTCGGCGATCCATCCTTGATGTCCCGCGCCGCCGCGCTCGGCGCCGCCGGGTTCGTTCACAAGGATGACGAAGCCACAGTCCTTCGCGATGCGGTTGCCACGGTGCTGGTCGGGGGGGCAGGTCTTTCCCGATCCCATAGCCTCGAGCCCGCCATGACCCAGGCTCGGCACGGGGAGGACGCATACCGCCACACTAGGCGTCGGCCCGGCAGGTGAATAACCATTTCTGTGCGGAGTGGTGTGCTGGAAATGCAACGGAGGTGGCTCGGGGCCCAACATAAGGCTCAGGGCGCAAACATCTCCTGCAACCCTTTGAGCGCCAGGGCCAACGGCTGAGGTGCCAGCCGACCAACCCGCTTTACCATGCGCTCGCGGTCGATGACCCTGAGCTGATCAAGAACCAGAAACCCTGACTTGCCCGCAAACCGGCAGGGCAACCGAAAGGGGTACCGGTGGGTATCGGTGTTGAGCGGCACGACTACTTCGGCTCCCGGGCCGGAATAAGTCGAGGTATGCGGATCGGCCACGACTGAGACTCGGAAGGGGCGCCGTCCGGCTAGAAGCGAAGATGTGAGGCGGCAGCGCAGGCCCGATCAGGTGGAACCCGCAGGTTGAAGGTTCCGCTGGTGGAGCATCGTCAACATATGTGCTACCTGAACAGCCGCCTGACCTGAATTTCACTGACTTCGCCACTGAGAGGCTCCAAGAGGCCACTAAGGACATAGTCGCGGCCGATCTCAAAAACGATTTGCCGGACGGGGAGCCCGACGCCCCCCCGGGGGATACCGGTTCCGTCAAACCCGAAGATGCGTGTTTCAACGTTTCTTTGGGTTGGTTGGACTACCCACAACCAATCCTCGGTATCCGCGAGGAGCTTCAGCACCCCGCTAGGCTGGATCCCGCCCAGTGGGGCGTTCCACGCGTTAGGCGCCGACGGCCGATCCGTGGTGCAATGGTGCGGAAGCGGTAGGGCCCAGGACGCGCCGCACCCCCGAGGCGGAGAGAGGTCCTTGGGGGTTGGTGGGCATGGGACGCCCCAACGGGCAGGTCAGCCTATCTCCGCAACCGAGCGAGAGCCATCCGCTGGAGTGTCGCCGCAGAGGCCGTGCCATCATACCGGGTCTCGTTCAGGTACCATGTCGGCGTGCCTGTGACCTCGGCAGCCTCACCGAGTCGGGCAAGGCGGAACAGGCGATCACGGTGTGTCCAGCTATCAACGCACGCCCCGAACAGTCGTTCGTCTTCCACGCCCAGGTCGGAAACAGCCACGAAGAGCCGGGCCCGGTTGTCGATTATCCGCCCCTCAAGGAGCACCGCCTCGTACAGAGTCTCAAATGGGACCTGGTCCACCACACACTCCGTGGCGTGAGCCATGAACGTATCGATGCCCTTCAGGTCGGTCCGCGGGGGCAAGTAGTGGAGCCACGTGACGGAGATCATGTTAGGGAACCGTTGCTGTACGGAGTCTATCGCCGCCGCGAATTCCAGGCAGAATTTGCAGGCGTAGCTTCCCCACTCGATGATCCGGATCGGCGCGTCCTCGGGCCCAACACGGTGCCCGAGTTCGTACCACATGGCCAAGGTGTCGGCACTTGGCAGGTCTACAACAAGGTCGGCACCTGGGTTGGCAGGCGTGAACGGGGTACTCCGGTCAGGATCCCCTTCGATGCGCACCGCCACCACGATGATTGCAGCCACCACGATTGCAAGAGTGGCCATGATTTCTGTTTGCTTGGTCACATCGTACCTCCAATCCCCGTCCCGAGCCACTGACAAGCGCTGGTCAGATTATGAGGGCCTCTACGGTACACGTGTCCTCCGGACTTGCGGCCCAGTGGAATCCTCCTTCACGCTGAACAGCACAGTGTCACCCGGAGGGACGGCGAGTACCGATGTCGCATGATCGAGGACGAAGGTCTTCACAAGCTTGAACGACATGTCGAAGACTTGCACCTCGGCGGGCGGCAATCGGTCGAAATAATCCCTGCCGCCCCCGTCCCCCGTGAGGTGGCCCAGGTACAGACCGTAAACGAAACGCTCGGTGACGGCACATCCCGAGTAGGCATGCCGCGTCCGCGCCAGGTTGAAGGCGAAGACCATCCGGCCGGGTTGCTTGGTACTTTCCTCCACGTGCGGCGGCCAGTGGAACGGGACCGGCACCTCACCGCGAATCATCCCAGTCACATCAATGATGTCTGTCCGGCCTGCGTTCCGATAGAATTGGAGCCACACGTCCCTTTCGGGCACGTAGCAGAGAATCCCCTGGTATGCCTGACCCAAGGAGGAAGGATCCATCTGCTCGTTGTTCAGGGCCAGGGTGCCTCGGGTACTGAGGCTGTCGCCCGGCAGCGAGTAGGTGAATGTCTCGATTCCATTGAGCGCTTCAGTCATGCCGAGGAGGTTCCCAGCGGCGTCGGGGCCGTCGATGGAGAAGGTCCACCCTGACCCAGGATCAAAGGCTCGCGTCGCGGAGATCGAGGGGAGGGTGTCGACGGAGAGGTCCTGAATAGCCACACCCGACAGCCGCCCTGGGCGCACGTGGTAAAACCAGACGGTGTCTCCGCGTGTCGAGCCAGCCACCACGAGTGGCGTACTGGGAAAATCTCCCGGGCCCTCGCCCTCTAGTCCGAAGGACCGCGGGTGATCTCCCGTGATCACATCCAACACGTGCACGTAGGGCGGCTTGATATCGGTGATGAACAGGTACCTGCCCGATGCCATCATTTCGAGCGGGCGAGCGATCAGGTCCGGAGGCCCGAAGGGCTCGCTCACCGTGCTGTCGACCAGGTCACTCGCGGTTCGAAGAAACTCGCCCCCGGTGTCGGACGCTGGCCCAACATCGCCCCGGCCACACGCGGACAGCGTGATTAGCAGGAGCGCGAAAAGGGCCCGCGACCTGGCCTCGGTACGGACGGTCGCCTGCGACGAGGGCTGCAGCGCAAGCGCTGGTTGAGACACGACCATTTGCCTTCTCACAGGGATAAAGGCCACGGAGCGGATCCATCGCATGCCAGGAATCCCGGTCCAGGGACAGGCTGCAGCAAGGGTCCATACACACCTGGACCCAAGCCGCAACCAACACCACTCGGGTCGCCTAGGTCTCAGCGGTCCTATAGCCGCCGTGGCCGGCACACGAGCCAGAACCCTCTCCGCATGTCGTGCACGGACGGACCGTACCCGAGCAGTGGGCGTTCGGGTAGAAGCCTATCCCAGCACACCAGGTGCCATCACCGGCCTCACACTTCGGGCCCTCTGGGTCTGCCACCGCCGATCGCATGAGCTTGTGCCCCGAAAGGGCGATCACAATGGTCAGCACCGCCGCTACCCGGACCATCCTGAGAATCGGTTGAAGCATCGTCTGACTCCTGAAGCTGGTGAAGAGGGATGCGGGCGCAGTGCCCGCGGGGGACTGCCAGACAGGTGTGAGGCAGCAATACTAGAACCCAGAGAAACGCGTCCTCGACAACGACCCTCCGTCGGGAGTTGCTGACTCGCTCCGGGTTTTCAGAGGTGGTCCCGCTATCCTGGACAGCGAAATACCGCATGGTCGCCGTTACCTGCCAATTGAACCTCGGTTCTGTCCACGGCACGCAATTCGGCTCGACCGCAGGAGCCGCTGGTGCACTCACCCACAAGATGGGCCATTAGCCCTCAGCATCAACCTCTGACTTCTCAGAGGTACGCCCCCCAACCCATAACTTCGAAGAAGGGAAGGATCGGCCAAGCACATGTTTATTGCCGATGACTACCGGGGCGGGGCCGAGGAAATGAAGGCGCTGCTGGCTGGGGTGTTTGGTTCGGCCCGTGGAACCTGGACGCCGGGGGGCCGCATGATCCGAGTGGGTGGGGATTGCCCCGGACTTACGTCCGGGCTCGGCAGGGCGCGACTGACGTCGCAGGTCGCCGGCTTGTGCACCGATGCCGTAGGGGCCGGTCCTGCCCGGCCCGATGGGCCTGATCGCCGCCCTGGGAAATCTCGGCCGACCCGGTCCGCAGGGGCCGATTCCAATCGGCCCGAGGAAATCAGAGAGGTGCCCCACGAGACGCAACGCATACCCCCAAGGTAGGTGTCAGCCCTGGAACTGGACAACCATTTCTGTGCGGAGTGGTGTGCTGGAAATGCAGCGGAGATTGGGATTCGGGGGTCGGGCCCTACCAACGGCCTCCGGGGCCTACTGGGTCAAGGCGCAAACATCTCCTGCAAGCCCTTGAGCGCCTGGGCCAGCGGCTAAGGCGGGAGCCGGCCCAAGTGACGTACCAGGCGCTCGCGGTCGATGACTCTCAGCTGATCGAGTACCAGGAATCCCGACTTGCCCCCAAAACTGGCGGGTGAGCCGAACGGGGTAGCGCTGGAGGTCGGCGGAGGGCCCCCCCCAAAGGACGTGTTGATCCTATTCGAGATAACCATCGCAGACGGGCGAGACTTCTGGCTCTCCCGATGACCACGATTCGAACCAGATGAGGACTGGCCGATGGCCACCTCTCCTCGTCCAACGACTGTGGGCGCCGCTATTGACCTCGAGACCCCGCTTGTCATCACCTCAGGTGAGCGCAAGCACGACCTCCAGTGCCCCCGCGATCGACATGAAGCCGAGGCACCGCTTGACGATGCGTCCCGCAACTCTCCCATCTCGGATTTGACGCCACTCGCCGAACGGCACTATCACGATCAACGCCACCGCGAGGTAGACTAGAAAGCGCCGCACCGTATTATCCGCAACTGGCAGCCATCGGATAGTCAACCCCGCCACAACAGACAATATTGCATACCGAACAACAACCAGGAGGAGTTTTGGTGGTCCATCAATCATCTGGGGGCCCCTTCGTCATCATTTGCCGACTGGTATCATTGATTGAAGACCGCGTACACTGACGCTGACCCACCTGCAACGAATGCATTGTTCAAGACATCTTGCGCCGTGAAACAGCTGCATGCGACAGAGACCCACGCCCCTACGAGATAGCCAACCACATCCCTACCGGCCACCCTCGCAGCTACCCTGAGGAACCCGGCTAAATAGGCCCGACCGCGTTCGGCGCAAACTGCGGCGGGGCGGTTTCCCATTCTTCAACCAATGGCCAATCCGGCCACTCTCCACCGCCATTATACGTTGCCACCGCTTCAGCATCCCAGTATGACCGGGAGCTCTCAGCAGTCGACGCCATAGCCAGGATGATGTCGAGGTCGTCAGAACTGAGAGTGGTCGAGTTGTTTGCTGTTATTCGGATGTAAGCTACCCCAGCAAGCGCATCTTCCGTGGGCATGAACTCATCCGACATGATGCCCTCAATCGAGGACATTAAGTCCATAGCCTCCTGACTGAGGCTTGAAACATAGCCGCTTGCCATTGGACCACCACTCGGCAATGAGACAGCTCCGATGTGCCCACGATAAGCGTAGAAGTTTCCAGAGGGTCCGTCTCGTTCGATCATGGCTCGCAGGGAGGCGCCGGCCCACTCAGCGGCCCGTGGATCGGTTGACAGTTCCGTTGCGACCTGCGCTGTCACGCGCCGAAGCAGCGCAAATTGAGCCTCCGTCGACAGCTCCTTGCGGGGGTGCAGCCGCGTCAAGGTAGCCGCACGGCGCATGAAATGATTGTGCCATAGTCCGCTCGTGGCCGGTGACAAGCTCGGCGGGGTGTCCAAGGCACGGGTGTCAGAAGTGGCCGCTGGCTCGCTGGGCGCACGGTCACTACACGCCACGATTGAGATCATGAATGAGAGAACCATCGCCCAAATCATCTTCGATGCGGTGAAGCGAGAAGCGCTTGCGTTGGGAGGGAACATGTGGGTGCCTCAATTTGAGGGGGGTGTATCCGCATCAGATGCGTAAGGACAACTTTTCTGGCGTGCCTCGGCCGGTCGCTCCCCGTTGCAGTGGCAGCACTGGCAGCCAGCCACGACGTCCCCCTGGACTTCACCATCCACGAGAGCGCTCCGAGGTGAGGTATCGTCCGCAAGTCAGCAAGTGCTCCATTGCAGGCAACAAGTTGCCATCCTCATCTGAACGCAACAACCTCTGACTTCTCAGAGGTACTTGCCCCCTCATGCCATATGTTCGGATACGGGGAGGATCGACCATGCATCTGCTCTGTGCCGATGACCACCGGGGGGTTGCGGAGGGAATCGGAGCCCTGCTTGCTGGGGAGTTCGATCCGATCAGCTACGCCTTCACCCTTGAAGAGGCAGAACTGGCAATGGCCGAGTCGATCTTTGACCTGATCATGCTCGACCTCGATTTCCGGCGCCCCGACCGCAATGGATTTAGCCCGCTGGTGCTCAGGTGGCCCCACCCTCACCCCGGGGCTGAGTCCCCAGGTGGCCGGCTCGGGCAACGATCTCGTAGGGGCCGGGCCTACCCCGGCCCTGGGCGGTCGATCGGAATCGCATTCGGCCTGGGGAACGTGACACGCGTTGCATACCGCCAAACTAGGCGTCAGCTCGGAAGATGAATAACCATTTCCGTGCGGGAGGGTGTTCTGGCAATGCAGAAGGGAGAGATCGGGACCTGCAGGGCGACGGGGGCTCAGGACGCTCCCCACTCAGGGCGCAAACATCTCCTGCAACCGTAGGAGCGCCTGAGCCAATGGCTGGGGTGCCAGCCGACCGAGTCGTCGTACCAGGCGCTCGCGGTCGATGACCCTGAGCTGATCGAGCACCAGGAATCCCGACTTGCCGGCAAACCGGCAAGGCAACCGAAAGGGATAGCGATGGGTGCCGGTCGTGAGCGGCACGACGAGGAACGTACCCAAGTGGGCGTTGAGTTCATCGGGGGAGACCACGGCGCACGGCCGAGTCTTCTGCATCTCCTTGCCCCGGGTTGGGTTGAGCGAGATGAGATACACATCCCCCCGCCGAACCAGCGTCGGTTGCTCTACCACTCCCACTCCTCGGCGTCGAAACGAGTCGGCACCGGCTCGTCCAACAAACCGGTCCCACCGGCGGCAGCCAGCTCCTGAGCTGCCTCGGCCCATCCGGCTCGTACCTCCACCGCCGACTCTACGATGAGGCTGCCGCCCTCGACCCGGAGCACCACCTCTTCCTCCAGGCCGGCCTGCTCCAGCAGCGGCTTGGGAATGCGGATGCCTCGTGAGTTGCCGATCCGGACGATGCGGGCTTTCATGGTGCCTCCTCAGGTAGGCACAATGTAATTACCTCCTGCAGCACCGGCAAGGCGGAACGCGAGGGTACCCAACCCGCAGGGGCCGAATCCATTCGGCCCGTGCAACCCGAAAGGCGGCCGACCCGAATACCGTAGGGGCCGGGCCTGCCCGGCCCTTGGACGGTTTCTCGAAAACGAATCCGGCCTGGAGACGCGGAGGCGCAACGCATACCGCCAAGCTACGCGTCCGCCCGGCACGTGAATAACCATTTCTGTGCGGGGTAGTACAATGGAAATGCGGTTGGTTTGTTCGATCAACGCCTGCCGGAGTCAGCCCCGGAGCAAGAGGAGAAGCTGACGACGGGCCGGTCAGTCGCTGTCCCCTGGCTCCACCACCATTCCGGCTCGCCGCCAGATGATGACCAGATTACCGCAGTTGTCCTGGAGAAAGGGATCGGCGTCAAAAGGGAACGGAGCCGTGCGACGATAGATCTCGATCGCTTCAATCGCCTCGGGTGGGAAGTCATTGATGGCCCAGCCGGCTCGAGTCGGGCGACCGTTCACCGAAACCGCTGGCGGACAATCGCGGCCCCGAAATCCGGTGGCCCGGAGTCGCAGCTGGTCGTTGCCCGGGCGGACCCACAGATGAGAAAAGCCCAGGTTGGGCTCCTCAAACGTTTCCGGCCGGACCAGCCTGAGCGTCTTGCCGATCGCATCGCCGAGCACCCGGGGGGCCATCCGCTCCAGGTCGTCACGGGTGATCAGAGTGCCGCCATACGCGGCGGCGCTGACCCGTCGGGAAATCCGGTCGAGGTCGAAGCCATCGCTCCGGACCTCGATGTCGGCCAGATGTTGCGGCATCGGCTGCAATTCGAACCGGATGTTCCGTGGGGTGCCGGCCTCGAAAGTCAGCGCCACGCGAATCGGGACATAGCCGATCCGCCGGACCGTCACGAAATAGCGCCCCGGCTGAAACCCCTCGTAGGCGAATCTTCCCTGCGGGTCGGCGCGACGGGTGTGCGGTCCTCGCGACCGCAGTCTGTCCCCTCCCGCCACCACCTCCGCGTCGACGATCGGTCGGCCCGCGGAGTCCACGATCACCCCTCGAAAGAGCGGGTCACCGCGCCCCGCCGCACCGGCCGGCGCTTCCACCACCACGTCGGCGAGCACCTGCGGCATCCGCTGGATTTCGACCCGGATGTTGCGGGGGGTGTCGGCCACCAGCACCACCGAG
>Ga0163152_10008557_pt1 | contig 10892 bp, 9 predicted proteins | sample OliLakLV19MP8IB2_FD_148635 | JGI IMG/M metagenome (GOLD analysis project Ga0163152, IMG submission 148635) | Freshwater microbial mat bacterial communities from Lake Vanda, McMurdo Dry Valleys, Antarctica - Oligotrophic Lake LV.19.MP8.IB-2 | ecosystem: Environmental > Aquatic > Freshwater > Lake...
TTCCACAACTGGCTGAAGGACATGATCGCCCGCAACCGTCCCTACGACGAGTTCGTGCGCGGCGTCGTCGCGGCCTCCGGCGAGTGGCAGGACGCACCCGCGATCAACTGGCTCTGGCAGACGCGCGACGATCAACTGCACTCCGTCACCGCCGACACCGCGCAGGTGTTCCTCGGCATCCGCCTTCAGTGCGCGAAGTGCCATCACCATCCGTATGAACGCTGGGGCCAGGAGGATTACTACGGCCTCGCCGGCTTCTTCACGCGCCTCGGCCGCAAGAGCTTCGGCGAGCCGCCGCCTTACTTCGCGTCCTCCACCGTGACCAGCGGCGAGAAGAACCCGCTCACCAATAAATCGCCCGAGCCGAAATATCCCGACGGCGCAATCGCCAAGTTCACGCCCGAGGAAGACCCGCGCCACGGCCTCGTCGACTGGATGGGCCAGCCCGACAACCCGTTCTTCGCTCGCGCGCTCGTCAACCGCCTGTGGGGCCATTTTTATGGCCACGGCCTCGTGCATGAAGTCGATGACCTGCGCGAAAGCAACCCGCCATCGAACCCGGAATTACTCGATGCACTCGCGAAGGATTTCATCGCCCACAAGTTCGACATGAAGCACATGATCCGCACCATGGTGAGCAGCAGGGTGTATCAACTCTCGACCGAGCCGATCGCGGAGAACAAGGACGACCGCCAGAACTTCGCGCGGTTCTACGCCCGCCGGCTGATCGCCGAGGTGTTCCTCGACGCCGTCGACCAGGCGACCGGGACGAAGACGCAGTTCAACAACTTGAGCTCGACCTCCCGCGCCATCGACCTGCCGCACGAGGGCTTCGGCTCCTACTTCCTCGACACCTTCGACCGCCCCAAGCGCGTCTCCGGCTGCGAGTGCGAACGCTCCAGCGGGGCGACGCTCTCGCAGGTGCTGCTGCTGGCCAACTCCGACGAGGTCGAGAACAAGATCACAAATGGCAAGGGCCGCGTGGCGGCGTTGTTCAATGCGAAGAAGCCCGAGCCGGAGATCGTGGAAGAGTTTTATCTGAGCACGCTGGGCCGCAAACCGACGGAGACGGAGATGCAAACGAACCTGAAGTATCTGGATGCCCAGCCGGATAAGCAGAAGGCGCTGGAGGATGTGATGTGGACGCTGCTGAACACGAAGGAGTTTATGTTCAATCACTGAAGAGTTGCAGGATGCACAACTCGCCCACTATGCGGCAGAGCTATCGGTACCACCCGCGGCACGTGGTCCAGATCGAATTGCGAGAGATTTGAGCTTACTTAGCCATGGGGTTCCAGATGCCGGTAACCAACAATGCGACCGCGATCAGTACCGCGATTATCACAAAACCAATGGCGATGTAGATTGATCTGTCCGAAGACGGGGTCTTTGAGTCTCCAGTCTCATATTCTGTCTTGGACCCTCGAATGAAGTTCCAAATCAGTGTCCCTAGGGCCGCACCAGCGAGAAGGCAGAAGGTTAATTGCGCCTTAGATCCCGATGCGGCGAGTGAAGTCGAGAAAAAAATGTAACCTCCGAGAATGACGCCGAAGACAGCCCCGAAGTTCAACTTCATATTCATTAGTGGCCTCCCGATTATTGTCCGAGCGAGAACCCGAATGATTTGTACTCAAGGCGTCAGATGAAATTCGAGCACATTCGAAGTCACCTCCGATGGTCCGAATGGGGAAGTGTGTTTAGGGATGCGGCTGCCGTTCATTTCACGAACTGCAACACGCACCATGCAATGCCCCCAAAGATGACCATTCCTAGGACACCACCTTCTCCTCCTCCAGGGACAGCCCCATTTGTTACATGATGAAGTCCGAAGAACACTCCGCCGCCAGCCATTCCAATCCAAAAAGCGATGCGATTCTTGGTGGTGTCGCTCATCCCCTTAAACCCTTCTGGCGTGGGCGTCGATTCGATAGCACGCCCACAATTAGCGCATCGACCCTGAGACACCTCTTCGCGAGAAAGTGGCAATCTGCAAGCAGGACATTCCATAGATGAGCAAATTAGCGTGACATAGTTTCTATGTCACGAACAAGGGAGGTGATTTTGGTGGGATGCCTCGCGCGAATCATCACAAGCGCTACCGCAGCGTTCCGAAGCTGGTTCGAGCCTTTCGCGAAGAAGCGGACCTCACTCAAAGGCAACTGGGCGCACTTCTCCGGCAACCCCAATCGTGGATTCATCTCTGCGAAACCGGAGAGCGGCGGGTCGATGTCGCCGAGTTCTGCGACTGGGCGAAGGCGTGCAACGTCGAGCCGGAAGAAGCGATTCGTCGATTCCGAAAACTGTCATGATGGTCTTATCCGGTCGGCGGTCACGGCTTGCCAGGACGTGAAGTGCTCTGCCATCAAGAACCTTGTCGCGATCGGAACAAACGCAGTCGTTCATCAAGAAACTCGGGATTCAGCCAGAAATCGGTTTTTTTGAGTCGTTCAAAGGCGTCGGCGAGATCGACCATGCTCCTGCGGGCTGCAAGTTCAAGGACGCCGACCGTGCCGGTGATCGCCAGTTTCCGTTCGGACGCCGCCTGCCGCCCTCGCCGCTCGTCGATTAGCAGCAGATCGGCGTGAAGCTCGCAAGCGAGGCTGATTGCCTCGCGCTCGCCCGCATCCAGGTCCGGCAAGGCCTCCAAGATCGTCGGCTTTCGGACTGTCAGCCACTCGGGCGGCTTCATGATGAAATCGCGCACGGCTTGCGGCCGGCGATGGCTGGCCAATTCGGCCGCCACGACCGGCGGAATCGTCACGACTCCAAAGAGCGCGGAAAGTAAACTGATCTGCTCGATATTTACGAGCACAACCAATGGCGAACTGTCCGCGACAACGATCATGGCGTCCCCCGATCCCCCCGGTGTCGGCAGCGGTTACGTGCGATCCAGCAGCCGCTCGAGAGTTTGCACGTCTGCTTCAATCTCGTCAGGCGTGAGAGAACCTTCAAAGACATGATGACGCTTCAGAAAGGCTTCGGTCTCGAATCGATCGAGGCCGAGAACCTGCGAAAGCTGGAAATGAGACAGCCGGCCCTCGCGGAACAGTTCCAGCGCGTAGGCACGGCTTACTTCCACATCAAGATTGGAAGAGTCGCGGAGCAGTTTTCGCTCCACTTCAGCAGGCAGATTAAGGGTAACACTCAAAGCCATAACGAGGCTCTCCACAAGGTCAAATCAACGCGGGTTTGAAGTGCTCGTCAATCGCCTTCATAGGATCATCATAGCCTGACAAATGGACCGTGACTCACCCCAAGATGCCCGCGATGTACGGTAACTTTTGTGCCAATGCCGACAATTGTAAACTATCCGGCTTCCGCCTGAGACGCCCCATGCTCGAAATCACCGGCAAACCCCACCGCAATTGTGACGGCCTCTCCCGCCGCAGCCTCCTGCGGGTCGGCGCGCTTGGTATCGGCGGCCTCGCGCTGCCCGAGTTGCTGCGCCTCCAATCGCAGGCCCGCGCCGCCGGCCTTCCGGGGGCGGGGTCCGGCAAGAAGAAATCCGTCATCCTCGTCTGGCTCGCCGGCGGGCCCAGCCACATCGACATGTACGACATGAAGCCCGACGCGCCGTCGGAGTACGCCGGCGAGTTTCGGCCGATCAAGACCAACGTCAAAGGCATCGAGATCTGCGAGCACCTGCCCATGCAGGCGAAGATGATGGACAAATTCTCCATCGTCCGCTCCGCCTACCACACCAACGCGGGCCACGGCATGGGCTCGCAGTGGATGTCCACCGGCTGGCACCCGACCATCGAAGTCAACGACAATATCTACCCCTCGCTCGGCTCCATCGTCTCGCGCGTGAAGGGCCCCAACGACCCCGGCCTGCCCGCTTACGTGAACGTGCCCAAGCAACTCAGCTTCGGCAAGGCGGCGTACCTTGGCGCATCGTACAACCCGTTCTCGCCCGACAGCGATCCCAACTCCGACAGCTATCAGGTCCGCAACCTCAAGCTGCCCGGCAAGGTCGATGCCGCCCGCCTCGACCGGCGGCGCGGGCTGCTCGGCGAGCTCGACCACCTCCGCCGCGACATCGACCTCAAGGGCGACATCGACGGGCTCGACACGTTCTATAAAGATGCACTCCAGATGGTGACGAGCACGAAAGCCGTCGAGGCGTTCGACATCAAGAAGGAATCGGCCGAGACGCGCGAGAAGTACGGCAAGACGGACCTGGGCCAGTCGTGTCTGCTCGCCCGGCGGCTCGTCGAATCGGGCGTGACCTTCGTCGCGGTGCAAGCCGGTGGCGGTTGGGACACGCACGGCGACAACTTCAAGCAACTGAAGGACAACCTGCTGCCAAAGTACGACCGCGCCGTCGCGGCCCTCGTGCAGGACCTGTGCGACCGCGGGATGCAGGACGATGTGCTGGTGATGTCCTTCGGCGAGTTCGGCCGGACGCCGCGCATCAACAGCGGCGCGGGCCGGGACCACTGGCCGGGCGCGATGAGCATCCTCTACGCCGGCGGCGGGCTGAAGATGGGCCAGGTCATCGGCTCCACCGACGCCAAGGCCGAGTACCCCGTCACCAAACCTTTCACCCCCGGCTGCGTGCTCGCGACGATGTACCACGTGCTGGGCATCGACCACAAACACGAGTTTCACGACCACGCCAAGCGGCCGATGGCGATCCTCCCCGAAGGCGAGCCGATCGCGGAGTTGATTTGAGGTGGCGTCGACGTGTGTCGCTTTGCCTGCCCGCGGAGACTCGCCGTGATCGGAGAGCTGTTCGCTGAAGTCATCGGCAAGACGGTCATCGAAGGAGTCGCGTATGGGACGGGGAAGGCGATCCTCTACGTCTGTTCGGCCGGGCAGTTGCGCGTCACGCTGGATCATCCGACGGATCATCGGCGATTTCAGTTGACGTTTGTTCGTGACGGGGTCCGTCATCTGAACTGGTTTGTGGCGGTGTTCATTGGCCTGGTGTTCTGGATCGCCGCGGGGGTGGTTCTCTACTTCGCCATCAAGTGAAGCGTAGCAATGACCATGTGCTCGAACATTTCGCGCTGTATCTGTGCCTTGATTGCTCTGTCGGGGAGCGTCGCACCGTTGCGCGCCGAACTCCCCACCATCCGTCTCGACCGCATTCAACCGCTGGGAGGCAGCGCCGGGACTTCCACCGAGATTGAGATCGTCGGCAGCGACATCGAAGAGGCGAAGTCGCTGTGGACGAGCCACGCGGGGATCACGGCGTCGCCGGTGGAGAAGAAGGATCGGCGGTTCAACATCACGGTCGCCGCCGATGTGCCCACGGGGACGTACGACGTGCGACTTGTCGGGCGATGGGGCGTGAGCAACCCGCGACTGTTCGCCGTGACGCGCGGGCTGAAGGACGCGGCGGAGACCGAGCCGAACAATGAGGCCCCGCAGTCGCAGGTGTTGGCGATCAACACCGTGATCAATGGCGTCAGCGATGGCAACAACGACGACTTCTTCCGCATCGCGCTGAAGGCCGGTCAGCGCATCGTCATCGACTGCCAGTCGGCGAAGCTCGACACGCCGATGGACGCGAACCTCGCGGTGATGTCGCTCGATAGCAAGCAGCTTGCGTCGAGCAGCGACTACAACGGACGCGACCCGTTCATTGCGTTCGCCGCGCCATCCGATGACGAGTATCTGATCCGCGTCTTCGATCTCTCCTATCGCGGCGGGTTTCCGTACCGCCTGCTGGTGACCGATAAGCCGTACGTGACGAGCCTGTCGCCGCGCGTGGTGCAGGCGGGGCAGAGCGTCGAGATCACGGCGCTGGGGCACAACATGGGCCCAGCCGCTACGCGGCTTCGCACGGACGAGATTACGCTCGATGCGCTGCGGTTCCCGTTCACCGCGCCGGCGGATGTGTTCACGCAAGGCGCGTTCCGCTACTTCGATCACCCGACCGATCACAGCCCGCTGCCGACCGCCGCGACCTGCACGCTCACCGGTGTGCAGGTGCGGCCGCCCCTCGACGACGCCATCAACGCCCCGTCGCTGGTGCTCACCGATTCACCGGTCACGCTCGAAGCCGAGCCGAACGACACCGCCGACAAGCCGCAGAAGGTGTCGCTGCCGCTGGCGGTGAGCGGTCGGTTCGATGGGCCGCGCGACGCGGACTGGTATGAGATCGACGTGCCCGATACAGGCGGCTCGTACGCGTTCAACGTGTACTGCGAGCGGATCAAGGGGTTCGCGGACCCGTACATCGTGGTCGTCGACGACCAGGATAAACGCGTGCAGGAACTCGATGACTTCGGCATCAGCACCGGCGCGTTCACCGGCAACCTGCGCGATCCCGTCGGCGTCGTCAGCCTCAATGGCAAGAAGAAGTACCGCGTGCTGGTGCAGGATCGTTACCGCCGCGGCGGGGAGCGGTATCAGTACGTGCTGACGGTCAACCAGGCGCGGCCTGATTTCTATGCCGCCGCCATCCACAGCCAGAACCCCGGGCCGGGGGCGCTGACCGTCTGGCGCGGCGGCGCAATCTACCTCGATGTGATCATCCACCAGCTTGAGGGCTACAACGGCCCGATCACCGTCACCGCCCAGGGGCTTCCTGCGGGAGTGACGGCCGCGCCGGCGGTGTTCCGCAACAACAACCGCGGCGTGTTCGTGCTCCGCGCCGCCGACGATGCCGCGGATTTCAACGGGCCGATCAAGCTAATCGCGACCGGTCAGCGCGGCGAGGAAGTGCTGCGGCGCGAGGTGCGGGCGTATACACGGGTCAGCACCGAGGCCAACAAGAGTTCGAGCCGGCCGATGCAGGAGATGGTGATCGCGGTGCGCGACGGCGCGCCGTACCGATTGGAGTGGGTCAGTGATCGCATCGAAGTCGAGGCCGGCGCCAAGGCGGAACTCAAGCTGCGCCTGACGCGGCGCTGGCCGGACTTCAAGAATGAGGTCAATATTCAACCGCTGAACTTTCCCGGCAACTTCAAGATGCCCAACGGGGCCTTCAAGGGCGGCGATACCGAGATCACGCTGCCGATCGAGGTGCAGAAGGGCGCGCAGCCGGGCGAGTACACGCTGGCGGTGTTCGGACAGGGACAGGTGCCATTCAACAAGGACGCCGCCTCGAAGGACCGGCCGAACACGCTGGTGACGCTGCCGAGCGCTCCGGTTTCCATCGTGGTGAAGGCGGCGGCCAAGTAAGTGCCCGGTGCCACGGGTCGGCTTGGCGACCCGTGCGACTTCGCCCCTGATCACGGGTCGCCAAGCCGACCCGTGGCACCATTGATTCGTTACTCGGCCACGAGCGGGGGACCGACAACGTGCTCAAGCGTCGTCTCGACGTGCTGATCGCCCGCGGTCAGATAGATCGTGCCGCCGCTGACGGTGAGCGACCACGCGATCTGCCGGTCGAGCGAATCGGTGAGCCGCGCAAGTGCGGCGAGGTCGACGGCGACAACGGTGATGTTGTCGCGCTGGCGGAGGTCGTCGAGGTTGTCGCTCTCCCACTTGCCGCGGCTCTTGCCATAGGCGAAAAGGATGACGCGCTCGCAGTGGCGGCCGGCCTTGAGCAGGCGGTCGGCCCTGGGCAGACCCACTTCGATCCACAGCTTCACGCGCTCGCCCATGCCCGGCTGTAGCTCGGTGGCCCAGACATCGGGCTCATCGCCGCTGCTCACGCCGCCGGTGAAGCGGATGCCTTCCTCGTAGCAGAGGCAGTAAGCGAGCAGCCGGACGATCAGGCGCTCGGCCGTCTCGGAATCGGCCCGCGCGACGCTCATCTGAAGCTTCTCGTAGACGCCGCGGTCGACGTCGGAAAGCTCGATGGTCGCGCGGTGGATGGTGGGTTTGGTGGCCATGAGGGTTTCAATGCTGCGTGTGAAACGCGCGAGCGGAACGGACCACAGCGGATCGTGTTCGCGTAGCGTCAATCTAAGGCCAAACCGCTGCGACCGCTTGCGGGACTTTGTACAGCGCTGCGGCACTTTGCATCGTCCGGCGATCATCACTAAACTTCGCGATTCCCCCAAAAACCGGCCCTCGAACCACGGGCCGACCGCGAGTGCAATCACACCCATGCAAGACGCCATCGCCAAAGCCGCCGGCCTCGTCGAGGCCCACAAGTACATCCGCCAGTTCGAGGGCAAGACCATCGTCGTGAAGATCGGCGGGTCCATCATGGATGAACCCGAGACGCTCGCCAGCCTCGTGCAGGATGTGTGCTTCATGGACGCGGTGGGCATGCGGCCGATCCTCGTGCATGGCGGCGGCAAGGGCATCACCGAGGCGATGAAGAAGGCGGGCCTCGAAGCCCAGTTCGTGCAGGGCCGGCGCTACACCGACGAGCGCACGCTCGCCATCGCCGAGCACGTGCTGGTCAACGACATCAACAAGGACATCGTGCGGCAGATCAACGCGCTGGAGCACAAGGCAATGGGGCTGCACAGCCTCGCGAGCTGCGTGGTGTTCGCGAAGAAAATGTTCCTCGACGTGCCGGGCGAGAACGGCGGCGCGGCGCGGCGCGTCGATGTCGGCTTTGTCGGCGAGTGCAACTGGATCAACGCCGAGCTGCTCAATGCGCTGGTCGAGGCGGAATACATTCCCGTGATCGCCCCGATTGCCCGCGACTCGGCGGGCAGCAAGCTGAATGTGAATGCCGACAGCGTGGCGGGCTTCGTCGCCGCGGCGGTGAAGGCGGAGAAGCTGATCCTCGTCTCCGACACGCACGGCATCCGCACCAGCACGGACGCCGACAGCCTCGCGACGCACGTGACCAAGGCGCAGATCGAGGAGCTGGTGAAGACCGGCATCATCAGCGCGGGCATGCTGCCGAAGGTCGAAGCGGCGATCGTCGCGCTGGAGGCGGGCGTGAACAAGGTGCACATCATCGACGGCCGCATTCAGCATTCGCTGCTGCTGGAGGTGTACACGACGAGCGGGGTGGGCACCGAGATTGTGCTTTGATCGAAGTTGAGAGTTGAGAGTTGAGAGTTGCGGGATCGTTCACTTTCAACTCTCGACTCTTAACTCTCACTCGGAACTATTTGCTATGCCTGTCCAACACTTCATCACCGTCGCCGAGACGCCGCCCGACACGCTGACGCGCATCTTCGATGTCGCGTTCGAGCTGCGCAAGGAGCGTCAGGCCGGAAAGCGAAATACCCCGGTCCTCGCGGGCAAGACGCTGGCGATGATCTTCGAGAAGCCGAGCCTGCGCACCAACGTGAGCTTTCAGGAAGCGATGATCGAGCTCGGCGGCAGCTCGATCGTGATGGTCAGCGAGCAGGTCGGCCTCGGCAAGCGCGAAAGCCCGGCCGATGTCGCCCGCGTGCTCAGCGGCATGGTGCATGGCATCATGGCCCGCGTCTTCGAGCACCAGAAGCTGGTCGATCTCGCGGCCCACAGCACGATCCCGGTGATCAACGCGCTGAGCGATTACTCGCACCCGTGCCAGGCGCTCGCCGATGCGATGACGATGATGGACGAGTTCGGCCGGGACCTCAAGGGACGCACGCTCGCTTTCGTCGGCGATGGCAACAACGTGGCCCACTCGCTCGCCGTGATGTGCGGCCGGCTGGGAATGAACTTTATTCTGGCGAGCCCCCCCGGGTACGAGATTGAGCGGGAAGTCTCCGACCGCATCATGTCGTTCTGCCCCGAGCTCAATCTCGAAGTGACGTCGGAGCCCGCCGACGCGGTGCGCTACGCCGACGCGGTCTATGCCGACACATGGATCTCGATGGGGCAGGAGTCGGAGGCGCAAGCGAGGAAACTGGCGTTCGACGGGTTTCAGATCAACGATGAACTGCTCAAGCGGGCCCCGGAACACTGCATCGTGCTGCACTGCCTGCCGGCGTACCGAAACGTCGAGATCACCGACGCCGTGATGGACGGCCCGCGCAGCCGAGTGTTCCCGCAGGCCCACAACCGGCTGCACGCGCAGAAGGGATTGCTGGCGGTGCTCATGGGGAGCTGATCGGCCTCACTGCCCGAGCTTCGACGCGGGCAGAATCGCAGGGTAGTTACATGTATTGGTGCCACGGTTCGGCTTTGTGACCCGTGTCTTCAAACACGGGTCGCCGAGCCGACGCGTGGCACGGTAGGGCGGCTACATGTGATCGCCTTCGCCAATCAGGCCGCCGGATCCAGCACCACCTTGATGCATCCATCATTCTTCTCGCGGAACATGTTGTAGGCATCGGCCGCCTCGGTGAGCGGCACGCGGTGCGTGACAACAAAGCTTGGGTCGATTTTCCCCTCGCGGATAAAGTCGAGCAGCTTCGGGACGTAGCGATGCACATGGGTCTGGCCCGTCTTGATGGTCAACCCCTTGTTCATCATGGCCCCCACAGGGATCTTGTCAGCGAACCCGCCGTACACGCCCGGGATGGAAACAGTGCCACCCTTGCGGCAGCAGTTGATCACCTGTCGCAGCACATGCGGCCGCTCGGTCTCCATGAAGAGCCAGGTCTTGATTCTGTCGTAAGCGGCGTCGAGCTTGGTGACGCCGTGCGCCTCCATGCCGACGGCGTCGATGCAGACATCGGGGCCGATGCCGGCGGTGAGCTCGACCAGCCGGTCGTAAACGGATTCGCTGCGGAAGTCGATGGTGATCGCCCCGGCGTCGCGGGCCATCTTCAGCCGCTCGGGAGCGGTGCGTTCATCATCGATGGCGATCACGCGACCGGCCCCCAGCAGCTTCGCGCTGCGGATGGTGAACTGCCCGACCGGTCCGCATCCCCAGACCGCAACCGTATCGTCCGGCTTGATGTCGCACTGCTCGGCCGCCATGTAGCCGGTGGGAAAAATATCCGAGAGGAACACGATCTGATGATCGGTCAGGTCCGTGGGCATCACCTGGCAGTTCACATCGGCCAGCGGCACGCGCATGTACTGGGCCTGGCCACCCGCATACCCGCCGGTCATGTGCGAGAAGCCGAACACACCGGCGGGTATGCGGG
>Ga0163152_10008564_pt1 | contig 10883 bp, 5 predicted proteins | sample OliLakLV19MP8IB2_FD_148635 | JGI IMG/M metagenome (GOLD analysis project Ga0163152, IMG submission 148635) | Freshwater microbial mat bacterial communities from Lake Vanda, McMurdo Dry Valleys, Antarctica - Oligotrophic Lake LV.19.MP8.IB-2 | ecosystem: Environmental > Aquatic > Freshwater > Lake...
GCCGACCACGGTGGGCGACGGGGAGTCGGCCCTGGCGATCCTGGACAAACGGGCGGCCGAGTCGCGCCCCATCGACGTCGCGATTGTCGACGCCGGCATGCCGGGGCTCGACGGCTTCTCCGTGGCCGAACACATCCGGGTCACGACCGGCCCGGCCACGAAAGTCGTCATGCTGCTCGGCTCTTCAGCCCAATTGGCCGACACCCAGCGCTGCCGAGATTTGGGCATCGATGCGTACCTGGTGAAACCGGTCAAGCGCGCCGAGTTGCTCCGCACCCTGCAAGACATGTTCGCGCGACAGGCTCCGTCCGACGCTCTAGAGAGCTCACAACCGGTTGCCGCCGCTCACGCGTCTCGGGAGCCCTCCTTGCGGCCACTCATGATCCTGCTGGCCGAAGACAACGTCGTCAACCAACGCGTGGCCGCGGCATTGCTCGGCAAGCGCGGGCACACAGTGATTGTGGTCAACAACGGACGCGAAGCCCTGCAAGCGATCGCCACGCAGCGGTTCGACCTGGTGCTCATGGACGTGCAAATGCCGGAGTTGGACGGGCTCGAAGCGACGACGCGCATCCGGGAAATGGAAGCCGAAACGGGCGTCCATACACCGATCATCGCGATGACGGCGCACGCCCTCAAGGGGGACGCCGAACGCTGCCGGCAAGCCGGCATGGACGCGTATCAAACCAAGCCGGTACAGGCCGCCCAACTGATGCGGACGATCGGACAATTGCTCGGCTACGACGATTCGCCAGCAGTCCCAACGCCGGGCGCCGACGCCCCAGTGCAGAGCACTGACGTTGCGGCGACGAACGGCCACGACGCGCCGCCGCCAGGAAGCGCACCCAGCGATCGATCGTCCAGCGACAGCGACGCGCTCGATTTGCCAGCGCTGCTCGCGCGCGTCGAAGACGACTGGGATCTGCTGCAAGAGATGGTGGCGCTATTCCTCGATAATTCGCCGCTCTTGATGTCGGAGTTGGCCACCAGCGTGGCGCAGCACCACACGCAAGCGATCGAGCGTGTGGCACACGCCCTGAAGGGCTCGATGCAGAACATGGGGGCCGCGCCGGCAGCAACCGCCGCGGCCGGGCTCGAGGAGCTGGCCCGGGGGGGCGATCTGACGCATGCCGCGGCGGCGCTAGCCGAACTTCAATCACAATTCACGCGATTAACCACCGCACTATCAGCACCCTCGCTGGGAGCCCGAACATGAAAGTTCTGATTGCCGAAGATGACGCGGTTTCCAGACGGCTACTCGAGTCGTCGCTGACGCGCTGGGGCTACGACGTAGTCGTGGCCAGCGACGGAATCGAAGCCTCGCGGTTGCTGCTGGTGCCCGATGCCCCCAAGTTGGCCGTGCTCGATTGGCTCATGCCAGGCATCGACGGCGCGCAACTCTGCGAAGATATTCGCCGCCAAAAGCCCGAGCCCTACACCTACATCATCATGCTGACGAGCAAACAATCCAAAGAGGACGTGATCCGCGGGCTGGAAGCCGGCGCCGACGATTATGTTTGCAAGCCCTTCGACCCGTCAGAGCTTAAGGTGCGGTTGCGCACCGGCAAGCGCATCCTCTACTTGCAGGACGAGCTCATCGGTGCGCGCGAGGCCCTGCGCGACCTGGCCACGCGCGATCAGCTCACGAAGCTCTGGAACCGCTCGACGATCCTCTCGATCATCGGCAACGAGCTGGCCAGGGCCAATCGCGAAGGTTCGTCGATCGTCGTGATGGTGGGAGACCTGGACGGTTTCAAACAGGTCAACGACACCTACGGTCACCCGACGGGCGATGACGTGCTACGCAGTGTCGCGCAAGCCATGAAGGAAGTGCTGCGACCCTACGACTCGGTTGGTCGCTACGGCGGCGAAGAGTTCGTGGCCGTCTTGCCCGGTTGTGTCCGAGAAAATGCGGCCAGCCACGGCGAGCGGCTCCGCGCCGCGATCAGCCGATTGGAAATCGCCACGCCCGCGGGAGCGATTCGCCCCACCATGAGCCTGGGCGTGGCGGTGTCCGACCGTCATGGCCCGTTGGAGGCCCAGGACTTGATCGTGGCAGCCGATGCCGCGCTCTACGAGGCGAAGCGCGCCGGACGCAATCGCGTTGTCGTCGCCGAATCTGCCGGGCTTACTCTGGTGTAGCGCGACGCGGCCAGACGTGTAGCACACCACTACGAGACTTGGGCGCGGCCACGGGCGTTACGTCGTCAACACTTCACGCACCACGCGGCCGAAGACGTCGGTCAGGCGGAAATTGCGCCCCGCGTAGCGATACGTCAGTTGCTCGTGATTGAGCCCCAGCTGGTGCAAAACGGTGGCGTGCAAATCGTGCATGTGTACCTTGCCCGCGATGGCCCGATGACCGAACTCATCGGTCTCGCCAAAGGCGAAGCCAGGCCGGAAGCCGCCACCGGCCAGCCAGACGGTGAAGCCCAGCGGGTTGTGATCGCGCCCGGTGCCGTTGTTCTGCGCGTACGGCGTGCGGCCGAATTCGCCACCCCACCACACGATCGTATCCTCGAGCAAGCCGCGCTGCTTGAGATCGGCGAGCAAGCCGGCAATCGGTCGATCGACGGCCCGCGCATGTTCCGCGTGCTTCGGCAAGTTGGAGTGCTGATCCCAGGCGGGGTTCGCCGTGTTGTCACCGTACGTGACCTGCACGTAGCGGACGCCCGCCTCGCACATGCGTCGCGCGAGCAAGCACTGCCGGCCGAAATTGTCGGTCTCCGTTTGGCCGATGCCGTAGAGCGCGAGCGTGGCCGCCGATTCGCCCGCCATATCGAGCACCTGCGGCGCATGCGATTGCATTCGCCAGGCGAGCTCGTAGGAGCGCACCGCGGCTTCGAGCTCGTCGTCGCCCGCATACCGCTGCAACTGGGCATGGTTGAGCGCTTGCAGCCGATCGAGCTCGTCGCGCTCAAATGCCGGTGAACCCTCGGCCGGCGCCAGGTTGCGCAAACGAGCCTGTGCCGCAGGCATACCAGCCCGACCGAGCGCCGTCCCCTGAAACTCGGCCGGCAGAAACGCAGTGCCGAAGTTCCGCGCGCCCCCATTGCCCGACGACGGCGAAATCGTCACGAAGCCCGGCAGGTTCTCGCTCTCCGAGCCGAGCCCGTAGAGCACCCACGCGCCCATCGAGGGGCGCACGAAGCTCGTCGCGCCGCAATGCAAGAACAGCGTCGCCGGGCCGTGCGCCACCCCTTCGGTGTGCAGGCCGTGCAGCAGGCAGAGATCGTCAGCGTGCCGTGCCGTTTCCGGGAACAAGTCCGAGACCCAGCGGCCGCTCTCGCCGTACTGCGCGAATTGCCAGGGGGACTTCATCACCCGATGCGCCGAGTCTCCACTACCGGTGTTCGCCCGCAAGCGCGCATCGTCAAACGGCATCTTCTTACCGTCGTCGGCGGCCAATCGCGGCTTAAAGTCGAACGAGTCGACCTGGCTGACCCCTCCCTGCATGAACAGAAAGATCACGCGCTTGGCGCGGGGCCGATGGTGCGGACCTGTCGCCGCGGTTGCCGACAGCGCCGACGCGGCTTGTTCGGCTGCCGCGCGTTGGCCCGCGAGCGCCGAGAAGGCCAGCGCGCCGAAACCGCAGGCCGAGCGCTCGAGGAACTGCCGTCGCGTTGGTTGGCCGCCGTTCATATCCACGTGATTCCTCGCGACGCTAGTCACGATAGCGAAAGTCGAGCGACGAAAACAACAGTTGAAACAGTTGGCTCCACTGATGCCGCCGCTGGTCGACTAAAGTGGAATCGGCGTCAGTGGACGAAGCCGATTCGGCATCGGCGGGTGAAGCCGTAGCGTGGCACGCAACAACTTCGCGGGCGATGCCGCGTTCTGCTTCACTCGGCGGCCGGCCCAGCGTGCGGCGAAACGCTTGCGTGATTCGCGCTTCGTCGTTGGGTAGTTGCTCGGCCAGCAAACGATCGGCGGCCGCTTGCGATTGCTCGCGCACCAGCGGACTGTTCATGAAGAACAACGCCTGCGGGGCAACCGTGCTCGTGTTGCGCCGCCCCACGACCAGGCTGGGGTCGGGGAAATCGAACGCCTCGAACAGCTCGGGGAGCGAATTGCGCAGCACCGGCACGTAGACGCTGCGCCGCACCGAGCTGGCGACATAGCCGTAGTCGTTCGCCGTGCCAGGCTTGATTGTCGGCCCGCCGATCTCGTCGCTCAGTTGACCGCTGACCGCCAGCATGGCATCGCGAAGGCACTCGGCTTCAAGCCGGCGGCGATTGGCCCGCCAGAGCAGGCGGTTCTCGGGGTCCGCGGTCCGTCCCTCGTCGCGCGAGGCCGACGATTGTCGATAGGTCTGCGAAAGCACGACGTAGCGCACCAGCGACTTGACCGACCAATGCTCGTCGACGAACCGCAGCGCCAGGTGATCGAGCAACTGCGGGTGCGATGGCGTTTCACCCGTGCTGCCGAAATTATCGACACTGCGCACCAGTCCTTCGCCCAGCAGCCAGTACCAGACGCGATTGGCATACACCCGAGCCGTCAGCGGATTGTCGGGCGAAGCCAGCCAGTCGGCCAGTTCGCGGCGTCCGCTTTGCGAGGAGGGGAGCGGGCCAGTCGCCGCGGGGCTCACCACTTGCAAGAAACCGCGCGGCACGACTTCCTCCAAACTATGCACCGAGCCACGCAAATGGACGGGCAAGTCGTGGATCTCCGTGCGCTCGCGAACGGTCATCACCTCGGGGTGCTGTGGGCCGCCGGCGCGTAACTGCTTCAATTGCTTTTCGAGTTGCTTGACGTGCGCTTGCACGGCGGCGAGCTGCTGCGGCGCCGGTGTCGCGGCCGCCGCGACCTCATTCTGTCCCGCGGCCGAAGCGACCTGCTCCTGTTCGGCGGCCGCCGGTGGTGCCGCGACAGCCTCGACGCTGCGCGGCAAAAACTGCACGGCGTCGGCGATCACGTGCCCCTGGGTGTCGGCGCTGTCGACGATCACGAAACTCTGCCCGCCGACTTCGAACCGATACTCGCCCAACGAAACAAAGCGACCTTCGACCACGGGCGCTTCCTGCATGTTTACCGGCACGGTCTTCTCGCCATCCGCGCTAAACACAGTGACCGGTACGCGCCGCGCGCGGTTGCCGTGCGCGGTGTAGGCCAACCGCACTTCGTACCGGCCGGTCTCGGGCAACTCCGGATCGAACGTGATCGTACAAGAGCCCTTGTCGGCCACGTCGTCGTAAACGTAGCCGTCGCCGATGTAGGGTTTAACACTCTTCGATTCGGTCCAGCGGCCGACCTTTTTCGCCTGCCGGTCGTCGACGACGATGCCGGGCAGCTCGCTGGCCGCTATGACGTCTGGCGTTTGTAGTGGCCCGCCACCAAGTTTCGCGAGCTGCGCGCCGGCGTCTTTGATCTGGAACTCGAGCGCGGCGACCGCGGATGTATGTTCCGCAAAAACCGCTTCTTCTTCCGGCGGCAGCGGCAGCGGCGCCTGCACCCATTTCGAAACGTTCTCGTGCTCCAACAGTTGGCAGTTGCGCAAGATGCCGGCCAGCGCGTAGTAGTCGCGCGTGGGAATCGGGTCGAACTTGTGATCGTGGCAGCGCGCGCAGCCAATTGTCTGCGCCAGAAACACCTTACCCAGCGTGTCGAGCTGCTCGTCGACCACGTCCATGTCGAGCTGCAGCTTGTCCTGCTCTTCGAGATTGGTGTTGCCGAGCGTCAGAAAGGTGGTGGCAACCAGCTTACGTTGACGATCGGCCACGTCCTCGCTCGGCAGCAAGTCGCCAGCGATTTGCTCGCGCACAAACTCGTCGAACGGTCGATCGGCGTTGAACGTGTCGATCACGTAGTCGCGGTAGCGCCACGCCTCGGGCAGCACGAAGCCGCGCAGCGTGAGCGACTCGCCGAAGCGGACCAGATCGAGCCAATGGCGCCCAAAGCGCTGGCCGAACCGCGGCGATGCCAGCAGCCGATCGACCAGCTTCTCAAACGCGTCGGTCGCGCTGTCGTTCTCGAAGGCATCAATCTCGCTCGGCTCAGGCGGCAGTCCCCACAAATCGAAGTACAGCCGACGAATGAGCGTCGCGCGCGGGGCCTCGGGCTGCGGACGCAGGCCGGCCGCTTCGAGTCGGGCGAGCACAAAGCGATCGATCGGATGCGTCGAGCGGGTCGCGTCGCGCACCTCGGGGGGCGGCGTGCGTTGCGGCGCGCGATACGCCCAGAACTGCCGACCCGCCTCGAGATCGATCGACGTGCGCTCGGGTGTGCCCTGAGGATCCGGCGGAGCGATCGCCCCGCGCGCCACCCAAGATGTCAAGAGCGCGATCGACTCGTCGGGCAGTTTGCCAGTCGGCGGCATCTCGACGCTTTCGCCGTCGTACTCAATCGCCTGCACCAGCAAACTTTCGTCAGGCTCCTTGGGCACCACGGCCGGCCCGGAGTCGCCACCGTGCAGCCAGCCGGCGGCCACGTCGAGCCGGAGATTGGCCTGCGACTTCTTCGCGCCGTGGCACTCATAACAGTGCTGGGCGAGCAGTGGGCGAATCTGCTTCTCGAAGAACTCGAAATCGGCCGCCGCCGGTTCAGAAGTTGCCGACGCGGGCGTTGCCGGCTCGGTTGCGCTCGCCACGGATTCATGCAACACCGCGAGCGCAGCCAGCGACGCGACCAACGGTGCCACCACCAGGCGAATCGCAATCGGGCGCGGTTTGAGGCGAACCATATTGGGCAGCTATTGCGCGGCCGCGGAACAAATAGCAGAATCCGCCGACGCCCACCGCGCGTCGGTAGCGCCGCCATTGTACCGTGCCGCGGGATGAGACGGCACGCTGCCAACCAGGCGACTCACTTCGTGCCATGCCGCGGCAGCGAAATAGGCCCGCAAAAAACTCCCCCGAAAAAATGTTGACTTCGTACATTTGTACGATACCATGTCGTTCACTTGTACGACATCGCGGGCGGGGCCTCGCACGCACAGTTAGGGACGGCCGAAGAACAGCTTCTCCTTATTCCCCTCTCCCCTCGCGGGAGAGGGATAGGGTGAGGGGGCCAAGAGAACTGGAAGTTGTTTTTCGGCCGTCCCTAAGCTGATTGACCCGCGAGCCGGCCGGCCGCACTCCGCTTTCAGGACGGATACCCCACGGATGACACCTCGCCCCACGCTGTCGAAAGCCGAGCTCGAGGTCGCTCGCATCGTCTGGAGCCTGAAGGGGGCGACGGTGCGGCACGTACTCGAAGCGCTGCCGCGCAGCCGCCAGCAGCTCGACTACAAAACGGTGCAGACGTACCTCCGCCGCCTGGAAGCCAAGGGCTACCTGAACACGCGCCGCGAGGGGCGCGGCATCGTCTACACCGCCAAGGTGCGCCCCGCTCAGGTCGTGCGCGAAACGGTCGCCGACTTCGTTCACCGCCTGTTCGACGGCCAGGCGCTACCGCTTGTCGAACACTTGATTCACGATCGCCAGCTATCGGATGACGAGATTGCGCAGTTGCGCGCCATGGTGGACGAAGCCGAGCGGCGCTCCACGACATCACCATCAATACAATCACCATCTGCTCAGCAGGGACCTGACGCATGAACGCTCTCACGCTCGATTCGTTGGCCGAGTTGTGTCTTGCTCAGCTTTGGCAGGTGACTGCGCTGGCCGTGGTCGTGGGGCTCGTCACACGGCTCTGCTGCCGCCATCGCCCTCACCTGGCGTATCTGCTATGGATGCTGGTGTTAGTGAAGTGCCTTGCGCCGCCGATTGCTGCCAGCCGATTGAGCCCCTTCAGTTGGGCGATGGCCCAGCGCGTCGAGCGCCTCACCACCGCGAAACCGGCCCCCCTGCCGATTGCCGCGACGGCCGACCTGACCGCGACCGAAACACCAACTGCGACTACCGATCTTACGCTCACTTCCGTTACTCCAGGGCCGCCTCGCGAAACGTGGAACGTCCATTGGCTGTTTGTCGCCGGCGCGCTGGGCATCTGGGCGATCGGAGTCATCGCACTAGGATTGATCGTGGTCGCGAAGTGGGTTACGCTGCGGCGCGTCGTGCGCACTGCCCAGGCGCCCTCCGCCGAACTCGCGGCACAACTAGCGGCCATTGCCGACCGGTTGAACTTGCGCCGCCCCGTGCGGATCGTGGTGACCGACCAACCACTCGGTCCACTGGTCTTTGGCGTGCTGCGGCCGATGATCGTGCTGCCGGCCTCCGCGCTGCTATCATCAAGCGGTCAGGCGGGCGCCACCGTCGATCTCGAACCGGTGCTCGCCCACGAACTGGTTCACGTCCGCCGTGGCGACACGGCCGCCAGCCTTCTGCAAACCGTGGCGCAAGTCGCCTGGTGGTTCCATCCGCTGGTCTGGTGGGCGAATCGTGAAGTGCGCCGCCAGCGCGAACGGGCATGCGATGAAGAAGTTGTCGCCGGGCTCGACTGCCCTCCGACGCGTTACGCCCGTTCGCTGTTGGCCGCGCTCGAAGCGGCGCCGCACCGCCGCTCGGCGTGGGCCGCTGCCGGCGTGCCGATGCTGAGCTTCACGGGGCAGCGGTTGGCGCACCTGGTGCGCGAGTCGGCGCGCTTCAATCGGCGTACACCGCTGGTTTACTGGGTTGTAGCCGTCGCATTGCTGGCCATGCTGCTCCCCGGCGCGGGGCTCAGCCTCGAAGCCCCGCCCGCAGGCAATGCCGCGGCCGATCCCAAGCAACCCGAGACCGTCGACGGCACCTTGGCCTTGCCGGTGTACGACGAGATCGAATTCAATTCCGTCGCGTCCGCACGCGAGGGTGATGAAGATGCCGAGATCACCGGCCAGTTCATCGCTAATCCGCAAGCGCCCGTCCCGGCCCGTGAAGTCGGTAGCGAGGCCCAGCGCGCGGCCGTCGCTGAAATCGAGAAGCTCGGCGGCACCGCCTACGCCAGCCGCGACAAGTCGGGCAAAGTGCAAATAACCATCATCCTCGAGGCCAACAAATGGATGGGGGGCTCGGCCGGACTCTCCAACCTCAAAGCGATCGAAGACCTGCAAGGCCTTTACATCGCCTGCAAGTCGCTCCCTGCCGATGGGCTCGCTCCCCTGACGGAACTTCAAAAGCTCGGCAGCCTGCAGCTCGACAATCCGTCGCTCGAACAGCTACAAGGCCCGCAGGAATGGAGGGGCCCGGAAGGCCTGACCGTTTACGGCGACGGCCTCAGCGATGCCAGCCTGAGCGAGATCGCGCATTGGTTGAACCTCGAATCGCTGAACATCGCCGGCGACGGCTCCCAAGCGAAGCCACCACAGAAAGGGATTACCGACGCTGGGGTCGCGTCCCTTAGGTTCCTTGTTCATCTGAAGCGATTGCAGCTCAGCAGTTGCCCGCAAGTGTTTGGCAGCACGCTGGGTTCACTGGCCGGCCTGTCCGACTTGCGGATGTTGATGCTGTTTCAAACCGGCTTCGACGACCGCGGTTCGGTCGAACTGTCGAAGCTCTCGCAAGTCAAGCACTTGATCCTCGATGGCTCGAAGATCACTTCCGCCGGTTATGCTCCGCTTGGCAAGATGACGTCGCTCACCCGCTTGTCGCTCAACGAAGCCCGCAACTTCGACGATGCGGCCGCCACGCACCTGGCATCGCTCAAGAATCTCCGCGCGCTGCACCTCTTTGACAATCAACTCACCGACGCGGGCCTGGCGCCGCTGGCCGGCCTGACCGAGCTGCGCGAGTTGCAAGCCTGGAAAGGAAACTTCAGCGACGCCGGCATCGCGCACCTTGCGGGGCTGAAGAAACTTCGCATCCTGGGTCTCAATTCCGAGAACCTCGACGTAGGGGATGCGGGGCTCCGCAGCCTCGTCGAGCTGAAGGAACTAAAACACGTCAACCTGCCTGCCCGTCGCGCGACCGACGCAGGGCTGACCGCGCTAGCCGGCCTGACCGCGCTCGAGTATCTCGATCTGCGGAATTCGCAAATCCACGGCCCGGGACTCGCGCAGCTCAAGGGGCTCGCGAAGTTGGGGTATCTCTTCGTCAGTAGTACGCCACTCGACGATGCCGGCCTGCAAGCGCTCCCGGCGCTAGCGAAATTGAAGCTGCTGAACGTCAGCGGCACGACACTGACCGATGCCGGCCTGGGGCCGCTAGCCGAGTTGCCCATGCTCAATGCACTGAATCTGTCCGACACCGCCATCACCGATGCCGGCATGGCATCGCTGGCCAGGCTTCCAAAGCTCCAGACGCTCAATCTCTCCAATACCAAGATCACCAACCCAGGTTTGGAGAAACTGGTTAACGCCAAGGCGCTGCGTGTACTGCTGATCTCCGGCACGCAGATCACGGCCGAGGGCAAGAAACAATTCAAGCAAAACCATCCCGAGGTGGACTTCGAGCCGGTCTTGGGGCTCGCCGTGAATTCGTTTCAAACCTACGACGAAGCGGACGAGGAACCGAAAGCCGAGGGCGCCGGCAACAAGACCGAATCCGGCTTTCAGCTCGACATCGATTAGTGCTTCGGAAGCGCGCGTGGCGTACCCCTCCTAGCGAGTTTGCCACGATTTGCCTGCCACGCTACGATGACCGCGACCTCGGCGAACGCCACGTGATGCAACCGTTGGTCGGGTTTCATTGTGGGGGCTCGAGTGCCAGATCGTGACTGTAGACGCTCGCTGGCGCTAGCGGCATGCTCTGGTCGGTCGGCAACGGGCTGACCACCGGCACGCTCGTCAACTATCTGGCGATCGACCTGGGAGCGAGCGGCCTGGGCTTCAGCCTGGTGCTGGCCTCGCCGCAAATCGTCAGCGTGTTGCGCGTCGCCGCGCCGACGTTGATCCGCCAAATCGGCACGGCCAAGCGCACCTGCCTGCTGCTGTCGCTGGTCAGTTACCTCTTGATCTGGGGACTGCCGGCGGTGGGGCTGCCGAACATTGTTCCGCACGCCCACGCGCTGTGGGCGCTCATCGCCTT
>Ga0163152_10008568_pt1 | contig 10878 bp, 11 predicted proteins | sample OliLakLV19MP8IB2_FD_148635 | JGI IMG/M metagenome (GOLD analysis project Ga0163152, IMG submission 148635) | Freshwater microbial mat bacterial communities from Lake Vanda, McMurdo Dry Valleys, Antarctica - Oligotrophic Lake LV.19.MP8.IB-2 | ecosystem: Environmental > Aquatic > Freshwater >...
CGACGTCGGTGTAATTGCTTGGCACGGCCATGCGACCGCTTTTGGCAATACCGACATCCTGCACGTGCGCGTCAACACCAAGCGAAGGGATGCGTAGTCGCGCCGGCTGCTCGGAGAACTGGGTGCGCGAAAGCCCCTGCCCTTTTGGGGCGGGGGCTTCCGGCTCGGCAGGAGCGTATACCGTTGCACGCACGAGCGTTACGGCGAATACGCTACAGCCAAGTCCCAGGAGGACCGCGGCCGCAAAGAACCTAAGGTGCGGCCGAGTCATAAGGTGTTAGGTTACTGGCCCAAGGCGCCTCGGTACGAAAGGTACATTGCAGCTGCGATAGCGGCAATAGCCGATACGCCGAGCACCGCCATAGTGGTAATAGCATCACCGCCTACGCCCGTGTCCGGAACGCCCGGAGTAGTAGTTGAGGTGGTAGTCTGCGCAAATGCTAGCGGGGCTGCGAGCGTCATCAGTGCGGCTGCACCGGCGCGGCTAAGAAACTTTTTTGTACGGGTCATAATATATTGAAGCTAACTGGTCATAATACCGCCCCGTATGCGACCCGGGACAGTAGTTCAGTATTGCTAATAGGCGCTGAAAGGCGGATGAACCACTAATACAACCGCAGTACAAACAAAAAGAAGAGTCCAGCCAGCACTATCCGGTATATGCCGAAGGGTATGAAGCTGTGCCGTTGTACAAAGCGCAGCAGGAAGCGTATAGCTAGGAGCGCTACCGCAAACGCTGAGATAAAGCCGGCTGCCAACAGGCCAAATTCCCCGCTTGAAAAGGCCGGAGCAGTCTGCAGAAAGTCGAGTCCGCTCGCGGCGGCCATTGTAGGCACTGCCAGCAAGAAGGAGAACTGTACTATGGTGGTGCGGCGCAAACCGACCAAAAGCCCGCCGACAATGCTGGCGGCGGCGCGCGAGACGCCCGGGATTATTGCAACAGACTGGAAGAGGCCTACCAGCGCTGCTTGTTTGTAAGTGATTTCAGAGATATCTTCGGAGCCTTCCGACTCTGTATGCAGCATCTCAAATACAATGAGCGCTATGCCGCCAAAGAACAGCGCCGCAACCACCACCAGCTCGTTGCCGATGAGATGCGCTTTAATAAATTTGTAGAGCACGAGGCCGATGACACCAGTCGGGATAAAGGCCACGAGAAGCCGTTTGATAACTTCTATGTTGAGCAGCGATCGCCAGTACGTTACAACAACGGCAAGGATGGCGCCCAGCTGAATAACTATCTCGAATGTTTTATGAAATTCGGTCTGTGCTATCCCTAGCACGCTGCTCGCTAGGATGAGGTGTCCGGTCGAAGAGATGGGGAGAAATTCCGTAACCCCCTCAATAATGCCGAGAATGATCGCTGAAAAGTAATCCATACTGGCTAGAGTATCACCGCGGGCGCACGTCAGTATAGCGGGTGGTCGCGGGGCGGCCGGTCCAAAGTATAGAGAGATGATTAAGGGTATACAGCCAACTCATGCGCACGAGGCCCTCTTTCTGTAGCCGACGGCCGGAAGTGTACATGGGGAACCTCCACGTCCATTTGACCATGCCGTGCTTGCCGATGCGGCGCGCCACGTCGGTGTCCTCGCCGTAAAACGCGATGGTGGTGTCAAAGCCCCCAGCGGCAATCCACGCACTACGGCGCAATACAAAATTGCCGCCCTGGAGCATCGCTCCTACGCGAAAGACGTGGTGATTGAGCAAGTGTATGAGGTAGCCCACAAAGTAAAATACTTTGACCAGGGCGCGTTTCCATGCAGGGAGATCGTAATAGATATAGGGACCCGAAAGCGCGACCAAGTCTGTGTTTTTAAATTCGCGCATCACGGTTGATAACCAGCCAGCCGGTAGCATAGTGTCTGCGTCGATATTGGCGACTATCTCGCCATCGGTCGCCACAAAGCCCGCGCGCCGCGCATATACTAAACCCTTAAGCCCTTCGCTCACCACCGTAACATTCGGAAATTTGAGCGCCTCCTCGCGAGTGGCATCGGTTGAGGCGTTGTCGACCACCACTACTTCCACATCCAAAGATTCGCCCGCGTGTACGCGCCCTATTTCTTTAAAAACGGAAGCGAGGCACTTCCCTATCATTGCCTCCTCGTTATGGGCCGGAATAACAAAACTTACCTTCATTGGTTGAAGATTATCATACCTAGCAAGACGTGGCGCCTTGTAGCAAAGCGTAAAACGCGCTTCAATTACCGACAATGCAAGAGCATTATTTTGCGGAGCGGGGCATCGCTTACCGTACCAATAATTTCAAGCCGGAACGCCGGACCTTGGTATTTGTGCACGGCCTCTCCGGCAGCCTTTCGGCCTGGTATCCGTTTGAAAAGTTATTTGAGGAGAAATACAACCTGATCACACTCGACCTGCGCGGACACGGGTTCTCTGCGCGTCCCAACAAAAGCGGCTACGCTATGGCGCAGTTTGTGGAGGACATCCGCGCATTACTGACGCATCTGCATATTGAGCGCTCTACAATGATCAGCCACTCCTTCGGCACCTTGGTTGCAATGGAATACGCCCGCACCTACCCCGCAACACTAGAGCACAGCATATTTTTGGCGCCCGCATATGCAGTACACACTTTCCGAGCAACTCGACTGCTTACCAACCTTGCCGCGGCCCTCGCCATCCTCCCCTTGCGCATGCGCGCTTTCGGCCGCACCAACTATGCGCCGTTTAACCCTACGCCGGACTATGGCGTGCGCCGAATTGGGACGGACCTTCTAAATATGGGGCTACGCTCCTACGTCCGCTGCATGCGCGTCATCTTTGCGCGCGACTACACAGCAGACTGGCAAGATGTTTCGACGCCGGTACTTATCATCCATGGCAACAAAGACTCTATTGTTCCCGTCTCTCACGCGCAGGCACTTGCAAAGGCGCTCTCGCAAGCGCGCCTGGTAGAAATTAAAGGCGCCAATCATATCCTGGTGCTCAACAACATCGAGGAGGTGGCGGGAGAGATAGAAAAGTTCGTGCAACAATAAGCCCATGCGCATTGCGTACTTTAGCGACAATTTTTATCCAGAGCTTTCGGGTATTACCGACACCATACTGGTAACCGGCAAAGAGCTGACCCGACGCGGACACGAGGTCATATATGTTGGCCCGCGCTACAGCGAAGCCAACTATGCGCTTGCCAAACGGCCTTACCCTAAGACTCCTGAAGAAGATCTTATTGACGGCATGCGTGCCGTCCGCCTGCCCTCATTCCATATACCCTCGCCCACCGGGCAATCGCGCTTTGCCCTGCCGTTTGGCCAGAGCTTTCCCGCGCTTGATGCATTTAAGCCCGACATCATCCATACCCAAAGCCCGTATAGCGTCGGGTACGAGGCTCGCCGCGCAGCCAAGCGCTATAGCGTTCCTCTTGTCGGCACCAACCACACCGCAATAGAAGACTTCTTTCCTTTTGGAGTGCGCAGTATCATGCGGCGCTTTGACGCACGATACTACAACCATTGCGACCTTATAACTGCCCCCTACCAAGGCCTGATTGACCGCATGCGTGAGTTCAAGTTTGCAAAGCCCGGTCAGGCCGTCGCCAACCCTGCGCAACTCAATGACTTTGTGCCGCCCTCGGCCGAGCAAAAATCGGCGATCAAGCACCAACTTGCCCTCGAAGGGCCAGTGATTCTTTATGTAGGGCGCCTCGGGGTGGAAAAGCGTGTCGACGTAATTATCCGCGCCTTGCCACAACTAGTTAAAAAATTTCCCACGCTCACCTTCGTGGCAACCGGCCACGGCGCGGCAGAACCGGGGCTCCGCACGCTTGCAGAAAAATTGGGCGTCGCAAAAAACGTCCGCTTCGCGGGCTTTTTGGACCACCAAGCACTCATTGAAAACTATCAGGCGGCAGATGCCTTTGCGTTTATGTCGACCTCTGACAGCCAATCTATCTCTTTGATGCAAGCGTATGCCACCATGGTGCCGGCCGTGTGCGCTCGTGCGCGAGGACTCCCCGACTACACACCCAAAGAGGCGGGTTTTTTGGTAAGCCCTGGCGATCATGCGGCCTTGGCCGAAAAGCTCCTCATTCTATTAACTGACGAGGCGCTGCGGATGCGCATGGGCGCTGCGGCTCTGCAGTTTGTAAAGCAATTCTCCCCCGAAGCGATCGCGCGTGAGTGGGAAGGGATTTACTTACATGCCCTCGAGAATAGGCGCTAAACGAAGTTTCCAGGAATGCGGAAAATTTCCTGCTGATAAATTTTCCTACAGTCCGGCGCCGACGCGCCTACCACATTCCTAAAAACTTCGTTTAGCGCCTTTCCGGCTCCAAATCTTTTGCAAACTCCTTGCGCACCGTTTTGGTAATGATGTAGTAGACGGCAAAGACGACAACTGCCGCCGCGACAATGAGTTGCACGCGCACAATGGTACTCTGCGCGGTGGCAAAATAGCCCCCAAAAAAGTACCCGAGCCCCACCAATACCGAGTACTGCATCAGCGCCAAAAGTGCGCTTAATGTCCAAAATTTTCTAAATGGCACGTGCACCAGCCCCGCGGTAATTAAAAGCGGCGTCGAGAGCCCATAGGAAAACTTGGTAATCATCATCGCCTTGACCGTGTGCGTGTGCCAAAGCTTATCAAGGAGCTCCATGCGCTCCGGAGTAAGTCGGAGTTTCGAGCCAAAGCGCTCTACTAGCGCCTTCTTCTTGCCCCAGCGGCCGACAAAGTAGTAGGCAATGTCCGGCAGTAGGTCGGCGAGTACGAGGGTAAAGAGAAGCGGCAGGAGGGAAAAATAACCGAGCGGCACCAAGCTCCCGGTAATAAAGCCCAGTATGGGGCCCTCTAGTGCCGCCAAAGGAAAAAGTACGGCGTAGCGATATTGCTCCAAAAGCGCAACCAGCGCAGCAAACTCCATTTCTTTAGTATACTAAAACTATGCCGCTCTTGGGCCGCTACAAAATCTGCCTTGAGGACAAGTGCTTTCGCTACTCTACACCACTCGCGATAGTATTTTTTATCGCGGCGCTGTTCATTAACTTTATGGCGATCGACTTCGCTACCGATCGCGCGAGTAGCCCCGTAGCCGACATCATCCTTTCAAATACTCGCGCGCTCGAGGTGGACGGACTCTTTGTCTACGGCACCGCTATCTACCTAGTCTTTGCGCTCTGGCTCATTGCTCTGCGGCCCAACCGCCTGCCCTTCGCGCTCCATGCACTGACGCTCTTTATAGTCATACGCGCACTTTTTACCTCTATGACACATATTGGCCCGTTTGAAGAGACGTACCTGTCCGACTTTGGCAACACTATCAACAGAGCGTTTTTTGGAGCCGACCACTTCTTCTCCGGCCACACGGGCATGCCCTTCCTCGGAGCTCTGGCCTTTTGGCACATTCCATGGATCCGCAATATCTTCTTGTCCGGCTCAGTCTTCTTTGCCGTAGTGGTTCTGTTAGGCCATATCCACTACACCATCGATGTTGCCGCCGCTTTCTTTATCACCTACGGCATCTACCACTTGTCGGTGTGGCTCTTCCCGCTCGAGCATAGACTCTTCCTTAAGGATTCACTCAAGGACAAGTAAAAAGCCCTTTATTTGTCTGATATTATGGGCCTCAGCGGCCCGGCTTCATGAACAGTTCAGATTAAACCGTTCATAATTCTATAGGTCGAATTAATCGAGCACAAAAATACCTTATATGCATATCCTTATCGTTGAAGACGAAGAACGCCTAGCCAAGGCCCTCAAGAAAGGCCTCGAGCTCAAAGGCTATGCGGTCGATTGGCTGGCCGACTCCGAAAAGGCCCGCAACCGCATCCTCCTGTACCGCAACGAGTATGACCTCATCATTCTCGACCTGATGCTCCCGGGTATAGACGGCGCGACCATAACCGAGTCGGTCCGCAAAGAAAACGTCACTACTCCGATCATAATCCTCACCGCGCGCAACGAGACCGAGCACAAGGTCGACCTGCTCAACAAAGGGGCCGACGATTACGTGGTCAAACCCTTCTCTTTTGAAGAGCTCTTGAGCCGCATCAACGCAGTGCTTCGCCGCCCGAGCCAGTCTAAGCCGGTCGTGTTTAAAGTAGGACCGCTTGAAATGGACATGGCTACCCGCACCGTCAAGAAGGACTCGGAGGAAGTCCCGCTGACACTCAAAGAGTTTTCTCTCTTGGAGTGCTTTATGCGCCAGCCGGGCGAGGTCCTCTCGCGCGAGAAGCTTTTCGATCACGTGTGGGACTTCAACTCACTCTCGTGGAGCAACGTGCTCGATGTACATATGAAAAATCTTCGTAAAAAATTAGGAACAGATGCAAACGGTGACCAACTTTTCGAGACGGTTCGTGGCGTGGGCTACCGCCTTGCAGGCGAAGTACGAGTCTGATCTCTACTTCCGCACGTCCGCTAACATCATTGCGCTGCAGGCCGGCTTCGTTACAGTATGCACCTTCGCTTTCCTGCTAGCTCTGCTTTACCCTGCCCAAGGCTGGGCCATATTCAGCGGCGTAATGGTGCTGGCGCTTTTGTGCGGCACCTTCCTTGCGCGTTTTGCGCTCGGGCCCGCGCGCGACACCGCCCGCTACCAAAAACTCTTTATTTCCAACATCGCCCACGAGCTGCGCACACCGCTTTCGACCATTAAGACCTCGAGCGAAGTGGCGCTACTGGATGAAAAGCTCACTACGCCGATGAAGCGCACGTTCCACGAGATAGTCGAAGAACTCAACCGAGTGTCGGAAATCATCAATAACCTGCTCTCGCTCAACACCCTTACCCGCCCGGAACGCATGCAATTTAGCAGTGTGGACATTGCACCCTTGGCCGACGAGGTCGCGCGGCGCCACTTGCCGCTCGCGCGCGAGCGCGGCATCAAGCTTACGGTACGCAAAGAGCCCGGAGCGCTGGTGTGGGGCAACGTAACGGCGCTCGAGCAAGTGATGATGAACTTGGTCAAGAACGCTCTAGCCTATACGCCCGAAGATGCCGGCGGGACGGTTACCATTACGGTCCGGCCCGACGGGACCGGCATGGTGCTCTTTGCCGTCAAGGACACGGGGATCGGCATCTCGCAGGAAGACCTCTTTCATATATTTGAGCCATTTTATCGCGCCGACACCTCCCGTAATCGGAAAATAAAAAAGAGCGGCTCAGGGTTGGGCTTGACTATCGTCAACGAAATGGTGCGCACGCACCACGGACGCATCCATATAGAAAGCCAGATGAAGAAAGGCACTACTGTCTCCGTCTATTTCCCCCAAGGCGGCACCCTTGGGAGCAAAAGTACCCCTGGCCGCAGCGAAACCTCGCTCGATTTTTCCAACGGAGGAGCTATTCGATGAGCAACTCATTCTTCATCTCTCATTCAATACGTATTGGTTAGGATGTGGTTTGCTGCGCACCGGGGCCCGGCTGCACAGCACTAATAAGACTGACGGCGCTCATCTGCCACATAGTGGCGGCTGTCACTTTAAAAGCAGCACGGAAGTTAAGAAAGGTATAACAGCGTAAGTCGGCAAAAATCGAGTATGCAAGAAGTACTGGTTTAGCCGAGGGGGCTCTGCACCAAGGTGCTGGGGCCCCCTCGGCATATCTTGTGCGCCCGCCTCGTGTGCGTTATACACAGGGCGACAGTAAGAAATTTCATATTAGTATAGAGGGGTGGAAGGCCTTTCTAATTACGAGAAGGAAATTCGTCCGTGGGGAAACTTTGAGCGCTTTACTCTCAACGAGTCGACGACGGTAAAGATAGTCGCGGTAAACCCGGGCGAAGCCATTTCCCTCCAGACGCATGAGCATCGAGACGAATTTTGGCGCGTCCTGACGGGCAGCGGCACCATACAAATAGACGAAATCGTGCACGACGCAACAGTCGGAGAAACCTATTTCAGCAAACGCGGCAGCAAGCACCGCGTTGAGGGCGGCCCCGAGGGGCTCTCATTTCTTGAAATAGCGTTCGGAGACTTCGACGAAGGCGACATTAATCGCCTAGAGGACAAGTATGGACGGGCTTGAGTCTCTGCCGCTTCTGCTCCTGCTACTCCTCGCGTGCCTCTTTTTGGCATGCCTGGCGCTCTTTTTCTATTGGACAGCGTCTTTGCGCCGACCCTTGCACTTGCAACGGGTGCCGCACAACCCAGTCTTGCGCCCGCGCCCGGAGAACTGGTGGGAGTCCGAAGCAGTCTTCAACCCGGCAGCCTTCGTACACAAAGGCCGGGTGCACTTGCTCTATCGAGCGCTCGGACGCGACGGTATCTCGCGCATCGGCTATGCCTCGAGCTCAGACGGCATTACCTTTGATGAGCGTCCCAACTATCCTGCCTACGATCCGGAGCGAGAGTCGCTCGAGCGAGCCAAAGCCAGCCGCAGCTCGCTAAAACTTTCTTATGACACACTTTCTTATGACACACTCACTCATGCCTCCGGCGGCGGATGGGGCGGCTCGGAAGACCCGCGCGCGGTCGTGATGGACGGCAAAATCTATATGAGTTTCACCGCATTTGAAGGTTGGAGCAACGAACGCATTGCGGTTTCCTCCCTATCGCTCGATGACTTCGAGGCCAGGCAGTGGCGCTGGAGCGCAAACTCCTACCTCTCGCCCTCGGGCGAAGTGCAGAAAAACTGGCTCCTCTTCCCCGAGAAGCTCGAAGGCAAATACGCGGTGCTCCATAACATAGACCCCGAAATCGAGATCACGTACGTGGATGACCTGACCTCGCTCCGGAAGGAAGGCTACATAAAAAGCACCTTCAAGCGCACCGACCATGCCGGGCGCTGGGATGTGCGCGTGCGCGGCGCAGGCACGCCGCCCATAAAGACCTCCGAAGGCTGGCTGGTGCTCTACCACGGCTTTAACCCGACTGAGTCCGTGGGCTACAAAGTGGGCGCTCTACTGCTTGATCTTGTGGACCCGACCAAGGTCCTCTATCGCTCCGAGCAACCCATACTGACCCCCGATGAGTGGTACGAAAACGATTGGAAGGCGGGCGTGGTGTACGCCTCGGGCGCAGTCATCTTTAATGGTGACCTCATCGTCTATTACGGCGGAGGCGACAAATACGTGGCTGCGGCAAAAACAAACCTCCGCGACTTTCTGCGCAAGCTTACCACTCATCAACACGCGGTCCTTGAGCCGGTGGCTGTATACTAAAAAAGAATGTACGTTATCCGCCGCAGTCCGCACAATCCGCTCATCGCCCCGCTCAATGACAAGCATTGGGAGGCTAGAGGCACCTTTAACCCTTCGCCTATTAAAAAGGGCAACATCACGCACGTGCTCTACCGCGCACAAGGTCGGCCCGACGCCCTGCTTACACCTGCCGGCATCTCAACCATCGGCAAGGCGCTCTCGCTTGATGATGAACACTTCCAGAACCGCCGGCAGTTTATCGTCCCTGAAGAGCCGTGGGAGAAATACGGCTGCGAGGACCCGCGCGCAACATTTTTTGAGGGCAAGTACTACATCTTCTACACTGCGCTCGGCGGCATGCCCTTCGGCCCCGGCAACATCAAGGTGGCCTGCGCAATTTCCAAAGACCTAGAAACAATAGAGGAGAAGCATCTTATTACCCCCTTCAACGCCAAAGCGATGACGCTCTTCCCCGAGCGCGTGGGGGGCAAGATTACGGTTATCGTGACCGCGCACACCGACCAGCCGCCTGCAAAAATTGCCATCGCCCAGTGCGACAAAATAGAAGAGCTGTGGGATCTGAGCTTTTGGGAGAAGTGGCACTCGGAAATGGACGAGCACACCATCAACCCCTTGCGCTTCGAGCAAGACCACGTAGAGGTCGGCTCCACCCCGATCAAAACAAAAGAAGGTTGGCTCTTGTTCTACTCCTATATCCACAACTATTTCGGCGGAGGCGAGCGCGTCTTCGGCATCGAGGCGCTCCTCTTGGACCTCAAGGATCCGCGAGTTATCAAAGGGCGCACAAAAGGGCCTATTATGGTGCCAGAGGAAATATACGAGCGCTACGGCACGGTGCCTAACATCGTCTTCCCCACCGGAGCGATACTCCACAAAAATGGCCGCGTGGACGTGTACTACGGGGGCGCTGACACTGTGTGCGCTAAAGCCTCACTCAACCTTCTAGACCTCTTCTCGGCAATGATCCCCGAGCGCCGGGTGGAGCTGGTAGAACGCGCTAAAGAAAACCCGATACTCTCCCCCATTGCTGAACATCCTTGGGAGAGCAAAGCGGTCTTTAATCCTGGTGCTATCGACATCGATGGTACGGTGCATATCCTTTACCGCGCCATGGGGCCGGACAACACCTCGGTCTTGGGCTATGCGAAGAGCAAAAACGGTATCAAGATAACCGAGCGCTCAAGCGCACCGGCCTACGTCCCCCGCGAAGACTTCGAAAAGAAAAAGAATGAAGGGGCAAGCTCAGGCTGCGAAGACCCGCGGCTTACCCGCATCGGCAACACCCTATATCTGGCCTACACTGCCTTCGACGGAGTAAACCCGTGGCGCGCGGCACTCTCCTCTATTTCCGTCAAAGACTTTGTTGCGCAAAAGTGGGACAAGTGGAGCAAGCCCCAACTCATCACCCCCGACCCGGTGCAAGACAAGGACACGGCGCTCATGCCAGAGAAAATTGGCGGCCAGTACATGGTGCTGCATCGTATCGACCCGTTGCTGTGCGCAGACTTCCTCGATACGCTCGACTTCAACAAGTCGCGTCTCACTCGCTGCATCGAGATCATGGGCCCGCGGCCGGGCATGTGGGACAGCCGCAAGATCGGCATCGCCGGGCCGCCTTTGAAGACGCCCAAGGGCTGGCTCCTGATTTATCACGGCGTGTCCAAAACCTCGACGTACCGGCTCGGCGCGGTACTACTCGACCTGAAGAACCCCTCTATCGTGCTCTCCCGCAGTGTCGACACTATCTTTGAGCG
>Ga0163152_10008569_pt1 | contig 10874 bp, 9 predicted proteins | sample OliLakLV19MP8IB2_FD_148635 | JGI IMG/M metagenome (GOLD analysis project Ga0163152, IMG submission 148635) | Freshwater microbial mat bacterial communities from Lake Vanda, McMurdo Dry Valleys, Antarctica - Oligotrophic Lake LV.19.MP8.IB-2 | ecosystem: Environmental > Aquatic > Freshwater > Lake...
AGGCAGCAGCGCTCACGGCAGCCGCACAGAACCGCGCCATCATAATTCCAGCCGATTTTGGTCGGTTTCTGATTCTAAATGACCGCTGCGTGCCTGAAGAGCCCCACGCCGTAGGCGAGGAAGCGTTCCTTGAGTCAAAGGACCCGGTGGGCATTGATGCGTGGAAAGAGCTTTACAGAATCGTGACGGGCGACGCGACCTTAAAGGAAGCAACAGATGAATTTACGAAGATTTTGTTCAGATACAGGCACTTCGCAAACGCCGGCAACATGAATGCTATTGCGAAGTCGCTGAACGTGAAGAGGACATCGATTTACAAATCACAGTGGAAGAATATCGTTAATTAGGTTTGAAATGCCCGTTTAAATACAATAAAAAGGTCGCCCATGCCGCAAGATATTTCATAATAATAAAGTTTCGATTACGGCCGTCATCTTTCAAACATTTCAGAACTTATTTCACTTACAGGTTGGGGAATTTTATGACAAAAGCACGGTTGATCGCAAAGTTTATTTTCACGCTCGTGGCTTCTATTGGCCTCAGTTCCAATGGGTTTGCAGAGAATCAAACAGCATCGAAACAGCCAAATGATCAAGACAAAAATCAAAGTCAGAAAGAGCAAGTCTCTAAAGACATAAAGCAATCGTCTGGAGGGAAAATTTCCTCGGATAGTCCGCGTTCCTCAACTATGAAAAACTCGACACAAGACAGCGAGTGATCTATTTCTCCCAATGGGAATGGAAAATGACAGTATTTTTTAACGTCAACTTCAGAGTATTTGCATCGGCGGTAGTTTCACTCTGTCTTTTTCCCTCATATAAAGCGGCAGTGGGTAGAGATATGATTCCCTTCAAGTACATCATTACGGAAACCACTCAGGGCACTTCATTCGACCCTCTGGATGCAGATCAGACGGGTAACCTTCCGATCATGAGGATGCTTTACTCCACACCGTTGGAGATATCACCAGAGGATAAGCTGGAAAGCGTTGTACTAAAGGAATTTAAGTACAATAAAAAACTCCAGCGTATTGAGCTTTCTGTCCGAAACGGCTTGTTTTACTCCGATGCAAGCCCTATAACGGCTGAGGATGTCGCCTTTGCGATTGTAAGAATGGCTCATGCACGGCCAAAATTTCCTGTGTTGCGAGAAATTGAAGGCATCGAAGATTGGGCGAACTCCAAGGAGCCGCTGAAGTCATACCCTAAGGGAATAAACGTTAATAACGATATTATTACCATACAATTGAAAGAGGACGTCGCACACCCGCTCTTCAGGTTTTCATTGGAAATATTTTCTATAATACCGAAAAAATGCGTCGATCTAACCTCTGGTGGTTTGCTGTGTAAAACCCCGCCGTTCAGCGGAAATTACGAACTTGGTACGCGTAATGATCAGGCGATTTCCTTTGTTCGAAGGAAAGTGCCTTTTTCCGGGAATAAGCCTGAGTCGATAGACTTCCTGTACAAAACGCCGCAGGAAGTTTCGTCTCCCTCGTTCCAGCTCGGACCAAATGAAGTTTTTGCAGGAAATGAAAGCAAATACACGGCCGAGCAACTTAAGGTTCTCAAGAAGAAGTTTAGCGTGCGTCCTTTGCCAAAGACTAGGTTTAGCGCTTTATTGTTAAATCCAGATAGAAAACCGTTTAACGATAAGATTTGTCGGCAGGTATTTGCATCGGAATTTCGGAAAGAACTGCAAAAAGAACCAAGTTACCAGGACAATGTAGAAGGAAGTATTTCTCCCAAAGTGATCGCTGGTTATAGTTCACTTTCTCAGTTGAATTCGAAAATCGTCGATGCCACCGAGCGTGAATTCGGGAGATGCAAAGAATCAATTAAAAATTCTGACCTCGTTTGGACGGTATCAAAAGGCATTGTTTCAGACGAAGTCTCGAAGGCTTTTAAACGAACTCTTGAAAAATTTCAGCAAAAGAACGTGGAGCCGCGTTTCTTCGAAAGACGAGTTGAAGAAAAGAAGTTTTTTGCCGATGGCAAATCGGATGCAGTATTTCAGTCCTCTGGCCTTTGGCCGCTGGACGCATTCGGTGACCTGCAAATGCTGTTCACACCCAACCTACATCAAGAGCTTAGGCACATTTCTAGCGGACATAAGCTGCAAGAAACGGTGGCCGAACTGCGGAAAACCGAAGACTCGGTTAAAACGAAGAAACTTGCTCAGGATCTAAATACGCAGATATTTGAAGATTCTCTTTATGTTGTATATGCACATTCTAAACGTATTTTTGTTGGATCGACATCATCCAGTCTTGATAGAATCCCTATGGCAATATCGGGGCCATCCCCATGGCAGGTATTCTACCAAGGTAAGTAGAAATTATGTTTTCTAACATGAGACATCGTTTTCAGCTAAAATCACTTATTCGTGGGCTGGTTAAGCTCGGAATGGAGCCTCGGAACGTCGACATAACAAGTGTGGGAAATGGTCATTTCTCATCCGTTTACGACGTGGATGAGGATTCTCCAATTTCATCGCAAGTCTACGGTAGTTTTGACGCAAATCCGACCGTGGCTGCAATCAAAGGGATTGTTGAATATGTTGAGCGGACCGCGTTTCGGGAAGGAAAACAGGCGGGTTTGAGAAGCTGTTTAACAGAACGGTCAGATGGATTTGCAGGATTTCCAACTGTGGGTTTATCTTTTCGCAGTGCGGGTCAGGCTGCACGGCGAAATGCATTGCATGAAGCATGTGAACGATTCGTATGGCCAACTTGGTGGGATAACTCAAATGTGGGGCAGGCTGTCGTCACTGTCGATGACGAATTGCTATACTCACCACTGGCAAGTTCTCTTCTCAGTGAAGTCTCAAAACTTATTTGCGTTAAAAGATTCCTCTGTGTTGAGCCGTTCATCGAGAACTCGCATCGGCCCGGAAGTCTCATTATTTTAATCGCTGAGTTGGTTAATGGCGGAGTCGCTACAGGTGGCGCATTTGGGCCGCCTCGTTGCGCTGGACGCAGCATCCGAGCGGCCTCGGAGTTGTATAGACATTCTCTTGCTCTTGCGAGATTAAGTCGTCATGACGCTAGCCCGAATGGGTTTTATCAGGAGCGCTTGGCGTACTTTGCAACCAAAGAGGGTGGTCTCCTTTTAGAAGCGCGCCTGTCAAAAGGTGGTTCTGATAAAATTTCTTATCCTCGGCTTGCAGTGGATGAAGAAATACCGCATCGCGCAATAAAGCTGGTGACGGTGCATCGGTGTCTCTTCGAGGGTCAACCTCCGTTTGTTGGCGGAAACTTGGAGAGGCTCTGTATATAATGCAAGTACGTCGTTCATTTTCAGCGCTGAAGGGGACGATTTATCTCTTAATCGGGTCCATGATCTCGCTAGTAATTATTTTGGGTCTGTGCTTTCAGATGTACGTGAAGAGTATTAGTGAGGATCTCCTTCTTGGCTGGCTTCAAACTGAAGCAGTTTCGATACAGGAAGGCAACCTTCTTGCGTCTTTGTCGCGTAATCGAAGAATGGTTCTTTCTTCGCAGCTTGTAAGCTCAGTAGCATTGGTTTCGGAGACCTCAAATTCTGAGCATCGAGATGTCCTAGCAGAATTTGGCCCTTCGGTCGAGTTATCGAAGCTCCGTTTACCCAGCAGAGTTGGGGAGATCTCAACCACAAGTGCGTCAATGTTTCGCGTGATTGCTTCCTATCGGTTTCCGGAGGATCCAACCCTTTCTATTTACTTCGATGTCTATCCGAAATTTCTTGTGTGGATTTTTGCAGCCCTGAATGTATCGCTGTGGGCAATGTTTCTAATTGTCATGATGGGTCTGAGAGCTATACATTCCAAGCAGGTTTCTCTGCGCCAAAGGTTTATTTCAGCTGCCGTCGCAGAGTTCGTTAACAAAGGCGAGAATACAGAGATTATCGAGCATGAGTTCCCTGACCTCGCTTCGAGCATAGTGGAAATGCGCGAAACAATTCGACAATTGAAAGAAGAAATCAAAAGGGAATCACGCAATAGTGCTATTGCTCGCACCACTCAGATGCTTGCCCATGACGTTAGGAAGCCGTTTTCGATGCTGAAAATGGCGATGGATTCGATTCGTTCGGCCTCGTCTCTTGCAGCTGCGCATCGCGTCACGGAAACAATGCTTCCGGAGGTCGAGCAGGCAATGCTGAGTGTCAATGGACTCATCGAAGACGTCATGGAAGTTGGAGGCACTGGAAACCTTACTCTCGAAGAGACGGATCCCGTGACGCTCGTTCAGCGATGTATTGAAGAGGCGGTTCGAGTGCACCCTAGAGCAGAATTCACACTCGAACGCACCTGGACCCACTCCAGGTCGGTACGATGTGACGAGCGCAAAGTCGCTCGCGTGTTCTCCAACATTGCAAGCAATGCCGTTCAAGCAACACCTTCTGGCGGACTTCTTTGGATTCGAACGCGGGATCTCCAGATAAACGGTTCGGATTTCATCGAATTTGAGATCGGCAACAATGGCTCTTTCATTGACCACGAGAGCCTACCTCTGCTGTTTGAAGCATTCTACACCAAGAACAAGAAGGGTGGAACAGGACTCGGTCTCGCAATTGCTCATAAAATTGTGACGAGTCACGGTGGAATGATTGCGTGCCGATCGGAGCGGAACGATGCTTTTCCCATCGGGATGGTCGAGTTTACGTTCACACTTCCCGCAGGTGATCCGTCAGAAAAAGAGGTTCTTAATTCAACGACGACGGCACATATACTTCGCGCCGCATTTGCGGCTGAATCTATGGCGACCTTGTCCGGGGCTTCGGCGGTGAGTCCTTTTGCGGAGGATGAAATTCGCTTGGAGGGAGAGGTCGAGCACTCGTTGAGCAGTTCATGCAGACTGTTGGAAGTTCTCATCGTGGATGATGAAAAGCTTTACCGAGATGGTCTTAAGAACCAACTTATTTCGGCGGCGTCATTTGCATCGTCTATCAACTTGACCTTGCATGACAACGCGGATGCAGTGCATGGTTTTCTGTCTCGTCAGACAACACTGGACCTTGCGATTTTGGACGTTGACATTGGCTCATCGCAGGTCAATGGGTTCGATCTTGCAAAGAGCATCAGAGAAAGGTTTCCCCAGTGCATTATCTGCATTCATTCCAATCGAAACCTTTCAGGCGACCATCGAACCGCGCTTGAACACGGAGCCAATGCCTTTCAGCCAAAACCGATGGTTCGTCCGCATCTGCTCAAGCTTCTGCTTCAGGCTTCAACGGCAGTGACTGGAAAAGAACCTGCGGATTCAGCCCTCGATGGACTTCCCGGTACATCTTCAACTCAGTCGCCGTCTTTTGGGCGCAATGAGGAATCAGCGGCCAAGCGGATTGCCGTGGTCGACGACAGCGAGGCAACCCTGATTTCGTGGCGATTGAAGATTGGAAGCAAGGATGCCGATTTTTTCTCATGCCCGGAAAAATTCATGCGTCATGCCAACGAGCACAATGGCTACTTTCGCTCTTTGGCTTGCATCGTTTCCGACTTTAACTTTGGTAATGAGTCTGAAGAGACAGGCACTACTTTTGCGCGCTCGGTTCGAGAAGTTTCCGATGTTCCCTTCTTCCTGTCTACCAATCAAAACTTCACCGATGGAGTACCAGACCCTTCTATCAGCTCTCTTATTCCCAAGGCGACTATGGCCCGGACCGCGTTGCTGGAACTTGCTCAGAAGGTAAAACCTAGTCTGCAAAATCAGTACACAGATGGAACTTGAATCCACGTTTGGAGTTCAGATGAATGAAGAGACCTTACGGCTGACCGCATCTTTCCCAAAGGATCTGATTCTGAAGAACCTGGGAGATTGGGAATATTTCGAAGGCTATGTACTTCATGATACTACAAGCCGTCTCATTCGTATGCGAACTGGCAAGCCGTTTCCCGAGTTGGCTCTCAATTGGTCTATCAGCTCGGACATGAAGTATTATTGTTTCGACCTACGTGAGGACGCCAAGTTTTCAGAAGGAACGCCAATCACTTCGAAAGATGTGATTTTTAGTCTGAAAAGAAGTCTGCTGCATGGCGGGCAGTACTCTCCAAAATATCTTAGCAAGATTGTGGGCTTCGAGAATCTCAGCAGTGTTGATTCGATCATCGAAGGCATCAGTGCGCCATCTGAGCATAGAATTGAGATCCGACTGAACTCCCCCTCATCATCACTACTGGAAGACTTAGGAACTCTGACTTTCAGTGTGCTGCCAAGAAATGGCGTTGAAGAGAAAAATGATATCATTCATTGGGATTTTCGATCATCCGGTGTTTACAAAATAAAAAGTTATTCCAGTGAAGAAGTTTTGCTAGAAATTAACCCTTATCATTGGCAAGCTTCGGAGCCAGGTCTGATACCTCTCGTGCGCATTGCAAGGGCAGGGGGTGGGTCTGCATACGATCAGATGCTTCGAGAAGAAACTGATTTTGCTTGGACCAACACTGGAGCTACGTCAGTCGAAGAACTCGGTAAGCGGGGTTTCTTGTTTCGAACAGGCGGCCCCCTGGTTTCCTTTTTGTCTTGCGACTTCAAAGGCCCAGTCTTTTCCAAAGCACCAGACATTGCAAAATATTTGAACCTTGCTCTTGATCGTTTAGCGATTGCAAACGAAGTGAATGCAAAGGCAGGAACTCGTTTTTCTCCCGTTCGGATCGTCAACTCGGGATTGGATGTTCTCAAGGAGCAGGAGCCCTTGCTTCATACCGAGTCACTGATTTCCAGTGCGAGAACGTCTCTGGCAGAGAATTACGTTGGTTCAAAAAACGGCAAATCTCCGTTCACGATAGCCTGCAGCTTAGGGAACGTTCATCGCAGTGCTGCGGCCGCAGCTGTTGCGACGGAAATAGAAAAGTTTGGTTTCTTCACCAAAATAATAGAGAAACCTCTGAGTGAATTACTGCAGAACTCAAGAGATGGATCCTTTGACGTTGCGCTTGTGAGCCATGGACTTGAACCCAGGGCTCCATCTGAATCGCTCCAGTTTCTTGCGGGCTCAAACCCAGAAAGATCAAACCTTCCTGCTACACATCCGGTGTTTGAATTTAACCGGACTCTTGCGGATGCTGTCACATACCAGCAACAGGTCGCCAAGGTAGAGGAATATAATAAATTAAATCTGGCTAGTGGCTTCATCATCCCACTATTTGAATCCACAAGCCTCTACGTATTCGATAGCCGATTTGACATTGATGGGATTCCTGACAATGAAGAAAACTGGCGTATTTCCGAGATGAGAATCAGGGCGATTGAAAGCAATTCCTGCCTTTCACAGGGTCGTCGTGTGGAATAAGATTGGGCGATTTTATGCGGATTCAGTCAAACGCATTTTTGGGGTCCGGAGGAGCTAATTGTCAAATTCAGACTACCTTAAGAAGGTACATGCGCAGTCGCCGGAGAAAAAGTATGCTTTCTTCGAGCAAATGGTGTGTCGCTCGGGCGTGAATAGTTACGAAGCTTGCGTTCAGTCGATGGACTTGTGTGGAAATGAAAATGTGCTGGACTTTGGATGTGGAGACGGAATATTAAGTAGATATCTTCTCGACTCACAAATACAAAGCTATTTTGGAATAGACATTTCCGATGCCTCCGTATCGAGGGCAAAAAGGCGATTTTCGCGTCACAAGAATACGTTTGTGGCTTATGATGGCAGTCAAATGCCGGTCGCCAGCGAAATTTTTGATGTTGCGTGTGCCCATATGGTTTTGGCACTTATATCGGATCCAGTTCACTCCTTGAGGGAAGTTTGTCGAACACTAAAGCCCGATGGGAAACTTGTCGTCTTTACTCCCGCATACTGGCGTAAAGGAGCCACTGAAATGTCGGCCAGGTTTGAATACCTGCTTCAGGGGTTTTCAAATTTTATTGAAGGTCGCTCGTCAGTAATTTCCAAACGACACGCATTTCTGTCAAAAGAGGGGGTCGAGAGTTCACTCTTGGGTGAATCTGGTTTCTCGAATGTTCAGTCGTCAGAATGTGATTTCGTTGTCGAGCTTCGGCCACTTGATGCATTGAGTATCTTTACAGAAGGGTTCTACGAATTTGACAAGATTGACGATTCCAAAAAACCGGAAGCAGTGTCTTTTTTCATGAAAAGACTTATCGAAGCAGCTGATGGAGATGGCATTGTTAGGTTCGAAAGGCCAATGGAACTCATCATTGCGGAAAAGTAAGTGTCAGTTTTACTCTGATCAGCGGCGAGCCAGCTCCGCTTTCATCTTTTCGAGTGCTCTTTCCAGCTTCGGACCAGAGTCTTTTGCCTGAGCCAGAAGACGTTGTCCGCTCTCGCTGTTAAAGTCAAAATCCTCTTCAATGAGAGAAGGAAGAATCAACAAAGTGCTGAGCCAGCTCCTCACATCATGTTCGGTTTTAGAATCCATGACGGCACTCCTGGGTTTTGCGTCTAAGGGAAAATCTGTTTCATTCTGAAAATGCCACGGCCACGCCGCTACGTCCATCTCCACGAGAGACAAGTGGATCCGCCTTGAAATTGCGTGTCCAGAAACTTTCGGGAAAATCGTGCTGCGCCAGTGACCCTTGCCTTACCGATTCCTTAAGCCGCGCTCGTAGGGTGCTCATACATATCCCCGTCGCGGATTCGAGCATGCGGAGTGTTGGCCGCGGTGATTGCGCTAGCGCCGCTTTCACGACCCACACGAAAAGTGTTTCTTCGAGTTTGTCGTAATCGCAGCTTCCCTGCTTGATCTCGAAAGTCACTTGCCGAGAGGGGAGTATTTCCGCCGCTGCATTCTGAGCAGCGATGATTGATTCAAAGACGTGGGAAGGAATGGTGTTCGGTCCGAGCACCGGAGACTCCGCATACTCGGTCATGGCTCTGAGGCAGTTGCGAAGCTCCCTCACATTTCCCTCCGTCCAGTCGCTTCTTTTCAGCAACTCAAAAGTGGGTGGGGTCACCAGATACGGGCCACCGTCGAGCAAACGGCAAAAGTGGGAAATGAGCGACTCGATTTCCTGCTTGCGTTCGCGCAGTGGCGGCAGAGTCAGTCGGGTCTCCGTGAGCCGTTGCCAGAGATCGCGCCGGAAGGTTCCGGCATGAACGCGTGCCTCGAGATTTTCGTTGCACGCCGAAAGGAACCTCGTCTGGATCCGGCGTTCCCGCGTTTCCCCGATGCGGGTCAAGGTCTGGTTTTCGATCACGCGCAGAAGTGTCACCTGAGCCTGAGCGGATAGCGTGGCCACTTCATCGAGAAACAGCCACCCACCGCTTGCAGCTTCGATGTAGCCGGCTCGATCAGAATCGGCTCCCGTGAAGGCTCCTTTGCGGTGCCCAAGAAGCTCTGATTCCACGAGGCCGGAGGAAAAGGCGCCGCAGTTCACACGGATAAAGGGTGGCTTTCGTCCAGAACTTTGAAGCGCCGCTTCGAACAGATCCGCGACCACCTCCTTTCCGGTCCCAGTCTCACCCTCCACATGGATGGCACGGACGGCCGAATTTAGAATGTGTGGAATCCGCTTTTCAATGGCTTCGAGGGTCGCGCCGGCACAGTGCAGCGAGGATGGCTGTGGAGAGATGGCGAGCGAGGGGCGCTTGCGGAGGCTTACACGGTAGGCGTGGATGAGTTCAGAAGGAAGCTCATCAAAGGACGACTTCTTAGAGATGAAACTGTCGGCTCCAGCCGCCATCAGGCGCAAGACCGTGTCGGCATCATCCAGGTGGGAGTACATCACCACGATTGTCTGGGGCCAGGTGTCACGGACGAGGCGGGCGAGCTTCAGGCCGGCCTCCTGGTCGCCATCCATGTCGATATCCAAAAGGCACAGATCAGGAATGAGAGACTTCGAGGTGAGCGCCTTGTTCCTCCATTCATTGGGTCCGCGAAAGGCCGAAACTTCAAAATGAAGAGTGTCGCCTGTGTCTTTGTTCTGTTTTTGCCCAGAGGCTTTGACAAGCGCTCTTTGAGCACCCAGCAAAAAGGCTTCCGTATCCTCGACAATGTGAACAATCAGCTTCATCTCGCGTCCTCATTTCTTCGTGCGGAATCCGCGCAGATCGAGGCCTAGCTGCTCTTGAATGGAACAGCAAGGGACTTTTGTGCGGAAAAGCGCAGGTCCGACAAAGGCAATTCATCTCGCCGCTGTGGCGAAAGCGGTCGAATGGAGTGGTCAGGTAGCCATCCTGCTCAAAGCAAGGCGTATTTTGCTTAGATTCGACGCAAGAAATCTTAAAAGTGTTGGCATGCAAGCTGCATAGGCCGCTGTGCGCGCAAAGAAGAAACACACACCACTCGTTCGAAAGGACTGAGCATGAAGCATTCTTGTTTTCAGAGGCTTTTCATCTCCCCAGTTTTTATCCTTGCTGCCTGTGGTCACATGGATTCCTCAGATCGCGGCAGTGAAAAGCCTTCAACGCTTGCCAACTCACGTCTGCCAGCCAGCCAGAGGGTCGGCACCCTCGGCGGCGGCTGGGACACGAACAAGGAAGAATGGCGCGGCGACTGCGCCACCGGAACAATAGGATACGAGGGTGCTCAAGAAGCTTCGATAAAATTCGACCGCGCAATGAGCGAGAAAGAAACCGCCAGCGCCTTGGGATTCTCTCTGGATGCACGTGCCCGTTACGGCGTCTATGAAGGCGATTTGGCCGCAGACTTCGCCCGCGACTCTTCGAGCAGCGCGTTTTCGGAGTCGGCCACCTACAGCGCGATGTACATGTTCAAAAATGCGAAGTTGCGAAATGGAACTCTCAGCCCGGTCGGCAAGACCGCCTCGGAGCGTGGACCCGAAGACTTCGCAAAGACCTGCGGGCATGAGTACGTCGATCAGCTTCAGCTCGGCGCTCGACTCCTAGTGAACATCAAAATGAACTTTTCAAGCAAGGCCGAGAAGCAGAACTTCAGTGCCAATATTGGCCTGCGCGGTCCCGCATTCTCCGTGCGCG
>Ga0163152_10008575_pt1 | contig 10866 bp, 12 predicted proteins | sample OliLakLV19MP8IB2_FD_148635 | JGI IMG/M metagenome (GOLD analysis project Ga0163152, IMG submission 148635) | Freshwater microbial mat bacterial communities from Lake Vanda, McMurdo Dry Valleys, Antarctica - Oligotrophic Lake LV.19.MP8.IB-2 | ecosystem: Environmental > Aquatic > Freshwater >...
CTCACGGGTGGGGCAATGGGCGTTCGAGGCTGCGACCGGAAGGCAGCGCTCTTTCGAGCAGGCAGTCAGGGAAGTTGACCCCACCCGCAGGGCCGTCTACATAGGTGCCGCTGCTTTCGCGGCACCGCGGCCCCATCGTCTAGCGGTCTAGGACGTCGGCCTCTCACGTCGAAAACACCGGTTCGATTCCGGTTGGGGTCACCACTCTTCACAATCAAGCCCTTCGAGCGGTTCTGGTTTCCTGAACTGGACGGAAGCGCCCAGGCGGAGCAACTTCCAGCCAACCGGATAGCGCCGGCTTGATGGTTCTGAACGGCAGCGAAGACGTACGATGAAACTGCCCGTGACACCGGAACGTGACGGGACCGGAATGAATTGTCGTCGGGTGAAAGAAGTAGTTGTCGCCGAACACCACTCGTCGCTCCACTCGCTCACTCGGATCCCCTCGGCTTCGATACGTCCGCCTTTGCGGTGCGGCTTCTTCGCCTAACAGGAAGTGGCGAAGCCGGCGATGACCGCCACCGACTTCCCGCCCACGCAAAAGGGCGCGAGCTTCAACCTCGACGCCGTGAAAGCGAAGATCGACGAAGCCATGAAGGCGCACGTAGGGCAGTAGTCGAACTGTCGGCTTGGCGGGCGGCTCGCGAGAGCTCCCCGCCAGATCGATTGCGAAACGCGCGGGCAAATTTTTCGCGGGGTGGCCTGCCGGATGGGGCGGCGCGTTGATCCTCGCCACCTTGATGAGGCGGGCGCCGCGCGCGGATGACCCGCCCACAGCGGATCAGATCCTTCGCGACTCGGGGACCGCAGGGTGTCAGACGATCAGCTTACCTTCGATGAAGCGTTGCCGGACCGAGGCCAGTTCTTCGTTGTCGAGCATCTGGAAGTGCGGGCGGTCGGGCTTGCTCCAGTCGCCGCCCCAGAAGAGGCCCATTCCCTTGCCGATCGGCCCGAGCTTCTTGTACTCGGTCTCCACCGCCTTGTCGGTCATCTTCTTCTGTTCGGCGAGTTGGTCGATGTATTTACCGGCGCTGGTGAAGATGCCCACGTCCCAGGCGATGCCGAAGTTGTGTTTGCTCTGTCCCCCGCGCGCGCCGCTGACCTTCTTTCCCGGCCTTGTGCGCCCCTGCGCGAAGATTTCGTCCTGTTCGGCGAAGGTCCGTGTGCCCGAGATCAGGCGCGCGGACAGCCCCGCGCTGAGGCCCGCGCCGCCGGCGGCTGTCATGAACTTTCTGGCGGCACGCTGCGTGGGGATCAGCATCGTCGCGATGGTTCCCTCGCTACGCTTGTCAAAGCTGCCGAGTTCGCCGCGCACGTTGGCAGTGTCGGTCTCGAAGAGGACGAGGGCCGCCCGGCTCTGGGGGCCGACGAGCCCGTCGATGTCGTGCTTGTAGAATCCGCCCACGCGCAAGAAGCGTTGCAGAAAGACCGAGTCGGGTGCGAAGAGGATGGGCATGTCTGTTCTCCAGTCCGGAACTTACGCTCCGTCGCTCTTCATGATGCTGCTGCGACCGTGAGCACCGCTGTCCGGGCAGCGTCCGCCCGGGACGACCCTTCAGAACGGGTGCGCCCTGTCCGTGCGCTTGCCGGCGCGGGGGACGCGAGCACGGTCGGGGTCCGATCACCGGGGTCGCCTCTACGGGTTTGTCGTGGTCGTCGCCTCGACGATCCGCGTACGGTCTCGGCTCGTTCCAACCAGCACCGTGGCGTCGATCTTTCATGAACTCTGCGTTTGACGGAAGAGCACCGAGGGGTCTCTTCTACTTTTTTGGTCTGCTCGTGTGATCTGCTTCTCTCTAAGACTTAGCCCTCAGCAGAACAGGTCCGCGCCATTGGGTAGAGAAGTAGCCTCTGTGAAGGAACGCGCTACAGGAGAGTAGACCCTAACGTTGCAAAAGAATCCGCCCTCGACAGCTACGCCGCCCGGTCGAGCGCATCGAGATAGCGTCCGAGTTCACGTTCGATCTTCGCATTGGCGCTCATCGCGAGTGTGAGTCGGCCGTTCGGGTACAGGAGGCGGCCGCCGCGCTGCACCAACCTCTGCCGCAGCGTCGAGAGCTGCACGAAACTCCACCGTGCCGCGCGCTTCTCGTTCGTTGCCCTCACCGGCGCTTCAACCACCATGTGCAGCTCGCGCGCGAGATTGTGTGCCAGAATCGCCGCCAACAGGTAGCTCTGATTTCCCGCCAGTGTTCGCGTCGGCACATAGTCCATCGCTGCCTGCGACTTGAGCTCGGCGAACACGCCTTCCTGTGAACCGCGTCCGTTGTGGTAGGCCAGCACCTTCTTCGCTCCAACGGCCTTGTTCGTCACGATTGCCTTGAACGCGTACCCGTACTCGTACGGCCTGAACAGGTCGAGCTGCAACGGCTCCTTGTCTTGCACCTTTACCTTCTGTCGCACCACGACCAGGCGTTGGCGCCGTGCCCACACTTTCGGTTTCCACTGCGGCGAGAAGTAGCTCCATCGATCGTCGATCCGCCACCAACGCTTGCGCCCTTCGATGATCGCCTTCAGTGCCACCAGCCGCTCGAACGGCACGCTGATCGTGAACTCCACGCCCATACCCGCCAGCATCACGACGATGGCGTCGGCGTAAAACGCCGCGTCCATGCGCACCTCGATCTGCACGCCGGGAAGCGCTCGTGAAACCTCCTGTATACAGCCTTGAATGAACTCCCTGGCCCCGCGCGAGTCGTGCACGTTGCCCGGACGGTGCAGCACGTCGAGCACCTGTCCGGTCTGCGCCACGGTGCAGAGCAGTGGATAGTAACTGCGCTGACCTTTCTTGCGCCGGTTGTAGCCGACTGCTGTGCCTTCAGCGCGCCGGCCGGTGGAGATAACCGATCCGTCGAAATCCAGCGTCACCCGTGCCGGTGCCATCTTCTTGAGTCGGTCCAGGACGAGCCGGCGCACCAGCGTCCGCAGCTTGTCCACACTGCTCGCGTCCACTTGTGCCAGAGCCCGGCTGAGCGTGGCCACGTCCGGGAGCTTTCGCAGCCCGAGCAGCCGCAGCACCATGGGGTCGTCCTGGTAGTAAGCCAGCTCGCGCAGCCGCCGATAGCCGAGCAGCAGATGCACGACCAAAAGAAGCACGATGGTGGCGTGACCGAAAATCGGATGCACGGTCATATGGTCGTAGCATCCGCGAAGCCGCGCCTTGAGATCGAGCAGGGCGAAGAGCTTCTGGAACAGCACCAGTCCGGCAAACGACGTGAGCTTCTGACTTTCGTCGAAGCGAAGCGTGGGCACAGCGTGGGTCTTGCGGTGAACGGAACTTCGGGTAGGCTTCATCGTGAAAACGGGCTCCTGTGTTGGTTCGGTCTGCTGTGAGAAGCGACCGCATTCTACCAACAAGGAGTCCGTTTTTCTTTCACTCGCATCCATCAGATTGTGATTATGCACACATCGAGACATGCGCTCTGGATGTCACCCGCGGTGAACTCCAGAACCATCGTCAAAACGATCGCCTCACCCTTCAAAATCCAGCTCCCGCGCGATTACCGCGCGCGCTTTTATGCAACTGGGAGGTTCACTCTGCCCGGCGAGCTGCGGCGGCCGTGCGTGCTTGGAATGCTCGACGGGCCGGAAGATAGACTCCTTCTGGTCAGGCGCCGGGCAAGGGCGCACCAAGAGGTCGCGGACTGCCAACTGACGAAGTTCGCATGCAGCGTAGTTTCGCGGGCCCGATGCGGCTCACAATCAGTAGTAGCGACAAGGAGTTTTCTTGAAACGACGAATGGTAGCGCTGGTGATCGGGAATGCGAACCATCCGGATGGTCACCGGCGCGCCTGCGACGCGCGTCAGTTGCGCGAAGCGCTGGATGTCCTCGGGAAATAGGCGGGAAACGGCTCAGGCGAAGCGCCTCCATCCGCTCTTGCGGACAACGCGAGTCGCCGTAGCGACGGCCCGCTCGGGCAAGCCTCACAGCGTGGCTCTATTTCGATCGCAACAGCCTGCCGCAACACGGCGTGCGCATCTGAGGAACTTAACGTCCCTGATCCGTCAAAATCGCACACGCACAACGCGCACGAATCGAGTCCCACCGCTGCACGCAAAACCGCCAGAGCGTCTTTAGCGAAAATTCGAAGATCTAGATCCGTTGCATCCCCGCACATAGGACCGAGTCCGGGAATGATTCGAAATTTTTGAGCATACACCCCGGAAGTGAACCCGTCACGCCCAGCGAAATCAGTCCAAGTAACTACAAACTCATCCGGCGTCGTAAACACGACTGGCTGCCCGCTAACGACTTGATCGCCTTTGATGGTACTACTCACGCGAAACTCGCTACCATCCCAGGAACCCTCAGCGGCAAAACGGCGCGCGTAAACGCCGTTTCCATCCCCGTCTTGGCCTTCGCTATTCCAGAGCACCAAGAACCCACCTTGAGGATCGGCAACAACCTGTGGGGCGCGCTGAACTCCCAACGTGTAGGTATTGACTGGCATCTCCGGCCCGACTTTCGCACCGTCGCGGTCAACAATTTGTGCGAAGATGCCAACCTGGCTTCCGTCCTGCTGCGCAGTCCCGCCGCTACCCCAGACGACGACAGCCTGATCGCTAGCGACGACAGCAGTCGTCACTTCACGCTGTTCTCCAGCGGTAAAGGAATTCACCACAAAGAAGGGTGCGATTGGCTGGCCTTCGGAATCAAAGATTTGAGCTAGAGCCGCATCTCCTTCATCGTCGGCGAACAGGTCGTACCAGACGACGATGAATCTCCCGTCCGGCCAGGCGGCAACCTCAGGACTCAGCGGAAACCCTCCCAGGCTGCTTTGTATTCGAAACTCTGTCTCACCATCGATGGGCAGGGAATCGGCATCGAAGCGTCGGCCATACAACTCTGACTCGGCCGTGTCCCGAGAAACATCGGAATGCCAGACTACGACGAAGCCGCCGGGATGCCCACTAACACTCGAGTCACCCAGATCTCCTTCGATCAGTTTGTTTGCGAAGAAGGAATCTCCGACACGCTCGCCCTGGGTGGTCAGACGCTGAGCTAGAACCCCATAGCTGAACTCGCTCGAGATCACTCCTTCAGCAGCATCACAGCCGTGACCAGTGATGATCACGCTATCACCAGAACCAAAGCGACTATGGTCCAGTTGTCCCCACTGGCTACAATGGTTCGGAGGAAGCGTGAGGTTGCTTGAGATCTCTTCGGAAGCTGGCGTGCCGGTTGGCTCAAACAGCCGAGTTATGAGTTCCCCTGGCTGCTCAATAAGTTGCCCCCACAATGCCAGGAACCTGCCCTCGTCGGCGGGCAGAACTGCACTAGCGCCCTGAGATCCTTCGCTACCGGCACTCTCCGAACTAAGTGGGAAGTCAGCCCCGATGCGTCTTATCCCGCCCGTAGAGTCGTGGGCGGAGAGAAGAAGAGCGAGAGCCAGAATCCCCAGACAGAGAGTAAGCCTACCCCGTCCCGTCACTGCCTATAAGCCCGGAGCCGGTATGTTCGGGAATGGGTCGTTGACTAAGGCGTTTGCATCGTCGAGCAAACCTACGTGCCCTTTAGCTAGGCCACCGGGGCCATTGCACCACCAATTGCTTTGTGCCGGAACCGTATAGCCCGAGCGGTTGTTGTCAATTTCCCGCGGCAGGCTCCCGGAGACAGCCGACGTCGTGTTGTGGCAAATCTTGTTGCCTACACCGCCAGTGCCTCCCGCTCCAACGATGTCCAACGTAGCCGAACCAGAAACGGCCGCTCCTCCCCGCTGCACGGTACCCAGCCCGCAACACTTTCCATGGCGTGTGATTACGTTTTCGCGCAACTCAGCCTTCGCGCTACTAAATACATCAACGCCGACGCGGTTCACGTCTGAGGTCGCGCTGTCCGAGTAGTCGATGATGCTCTCGTCCAGCAAGAGCTTCGGCGCCAAGCCGGTACTGGACACTGCGCCAGCCATCTGAACGCCCTTCTGGCAGTTGTCCATTACCAACTCCGAGACTTCCAAGTGCACGCCCGGAGACCCCACATTGATTCCATCGACGCACGGAAAGCCCGAGAGCGGCATTACCGTTGCCCTGTTGAGCCAGAACCGTCCGTTGGTGCCGGAGTTGTTGCGGAACACCTGCTTACAACCCAGAAAATCAACGTCGTGGTACGCTATGTGGTAGCACTCTCGGCCGCTACAAGTTGCCGTATTGATAGATGGCCCTGCCTCATCTTGAACACACTTGTCGCAACCTTTCTGAATGGTGCTATCTCGCACCTCGTTGCCCAGGCCCGTCGCCAGATTGGTGATGGAATCATCGCACTGCCGGTCCAGGTCCACGTTCTGAACCGTGCCATTCTTTTTCTCGAAGTGGATGCCTTCAAAAAAACCCTGCACGTGAAAACCATCTACGGTCACGTTGTCGGCCTTGATCTTTAGGAAGCGCAACCCACTTCCGTCGTTGTTGGGGCAGGACGTCGAGCTATAGCAAAGCGTCACGGGCCTGAACGTGAGATTCCAATCGCTACTCCATTGCGTGTCGGAGACCGTGACGCCTGCTTCCGAGATTACAGCTCCCGCTCCGGGAAATGTGGTATCTGTGGCAGTCCAGCCATTGTTGATCAGGTTCACTGTGGTGTTTTGCTTGCACTGCCAGAGGATACTACTTCCGGATCCGAGGACGTTGGTGTTGGTGCCAATCCGGCCGCTAAGCCGCGCGCGGATCTCGTGCGTCGTGGTCGGCGAACCTGGCTTATCGAGCCCATGACACGGAGTGCACGGTTCTTCGGGATGGTTGACGATATCGGAGTAGCAGGTCAGTTCGCTCTCGCTTCCGACGGCTCGTCGGAGTACGAGGAGGGCATCCGTTGTCGAGATGTGCCCGCTACGATTCGCGTCGCAATAGCAAAGTTCGCAAGGGGATCCCGGAAGGTCCTGCCCCACACCTATCCTCAACACGGTGAGCGCATCGGATGTCACGATGCCACTCGAAGTGGGATCTAGCACATTCCCGCATTCGTACGGGTAGGCAGTAACTGCGAATGCTACGGGTGCTTTGGGAACGGAGAGTGCCACGAAAGCTGCCAGAGCAATTGTGCGATGAATTCTCATTTTCGTCTCCGCCTACGGAATGAGGACCACAGATGAAACGCTCACGTTCGGTGTCCCACTGCCGCCGTCCGACAACCAGTCCGTAGTTGTTACCACAAAGGCTGAGGGGGATGGTGCACTCGGTCCGTTGAACGTGCAGTTCGCGACCTGTACGGCCCCGGAGATTCCGCTCGTAGAGACGAAGCCCTGAGTAAGCGTGGTCCCGACATCGTTAAATGCGCCCATCACACTCAAGCTCGAGTTCGCGGTGCAGGTGACGCTGGAGCCGGTTCCGACGAAGTCGCCGTTTGCGCCTGAGTAGCTGACATTGAACTGCAGGGATTGGTACGTTCCACTCGTGTTCAAGCGAAATCGCACGTCGTAGTTCGCCGCCGCGGAGGCATCCACGATTGAGAACGAGGCGAAAAGAGAAAGGAGAGATAGACTAAGGCGCTTCATCTTCATTTCTTACTCCCGCTCGACCGAACAGCGCGATGCAACGACCGAGGCGCTAAGAGTGGACGCATCGACAGATTCGCCTGCAACTCTTGTGGCGCTTACAACTGTCGTCGTGATTGATGTCTCATCGGGAGTGTCCAGGTCGCAGTTTACGAGGGTGGGCAATTCGTCCATGTCGAGCTTCCCCGATACGATCAGAAGCAGCGAAACCGATTCCCCGCATTTCCCCTCGGTGTCGCAGCGATCGACCGTGATAAGGTTGGCTTGCTTGCTGGCGATCCGGCAGGTCGTTTCTGGCCGTTCCTCACCGGAGCCCTTACTCGTGTAGTCGAAGTGTATCTCGACTCCGCTTAACGGCTCGGGTTTGGCGGCTTCTACGCCAACACACACGGCATCGGCGCTTGCTACTGTTGTGACAACCAGTAGTGCAGTCGCGAGAATGGTCGGGTGTGAGTAGGTCTTTCTTGGCATGAGAGATATCCTTCGCTTCCTTCGGTGGACCCCGTAAACGGCAACCCGCTCCCAGCATAGGCAGCTGCGATCCGAACGCGTTCCTAAGCACGAATGCCGCTGCGGTCGTGCAACGAGGAACGGCTTGTAGATATGCGACCCTCCAGTAGCTCACTCCCGCCGAGTGAACCGGCCGACCTTGGTTGGAAAGCGACTACACCTTCCAATACGCACGACAGTAGCTCTCCGTTCGAACGGAACACAAGAGGGAAGAATCTCGCGCTACGGATTTGGCTCGGGACTGTCCGAAATTCTGTGTAACCGTCGACGAGCGTCAAGTGGGACGAGCCTCTACACTGGGAGGAACGTCACATGGCAATACGAAAAGAGATCCTGGACGAGCTGCTGAAGGACTACAAGTCGCCTGAGGACTTGCTGGGCCCCGGTGGCCTTCTGAAACAACTGACCGGAGCTCTGGTGGAGCGGGCGATGGATGCCGAGATGACCGATCATCTCGGTTACGAGAAGCACGAGATCGCCGGCCGCGGATCCGGCAATTCTCGCAACGGTGCCTCGAGCAAGACACTTCGGACGGACCGGGGCCCGATGGCGGTCAGCATTCCGCGTGACCGCGACGGCAGTTTCGAGCCGAAGATCGTCGGCAAGCACCAGCGTCACTTCGACGGCTTCGACGACAAGATCCTGTCGATGTACGCCGGCGGAATGTCGGTGCGCGAGATCCAAGGCCACCTGGGCGAGATTTACGGCACCGAGGTTTCTGCTGACCTAATCTCGCGGGTCACTGATGCCGTCGTCGACGAGCCCGCTGCGGCGCGCGCATGCGCGTGATGGCGGCCATTCGGTCGCCCGAGTCGGTAGCCTCGTTCCTTGGATGCGTCGGTGGGCCGGGCCGTTCGCCGCCTGCACCGCCGTGATCTTGGGCACGCGACCCCGCGTAGCTCCGGGCGGATGAGATTCGCCCTACACCTCAGATTTCAGTGGCCGCGGTCGGGTTTCGACCGGCGGGGTCGCCCCCATTCGTCCGTATGCTGGTCGAGCGCGGCCGCGAACCTTGATTTGGCCCGGCCGGGCCGGCAAATAGCGGCCTGAGAGGGCCTGCGGATCCCCGCACCGGCGGCGTAGTTTCAACACCCAGACTCAGACTCGAATATCGGGCGAAAGCGAGACGGGAGATTCTTCGGGGAGGCCCTTTCATTTCCCTTCCATATTCGAAGACTTCGGTAGGGCTCACAACTCCCGAAGGCGAGCACTACGTCTTCGATCGATCGACGAGGCCCATCCAGGAAGTTCCCAGGGAGCAGTTCGAGCAAAGCTTTGCAGGATCGATCGGCGTCAAGGCAGCCGAGGTGACAAAGGAGTCTGCGCCGTGGAGATGGCGGTGAGTCGGGAGGCTTAGCGTCGCAGTGCTGTGGAGAATTCGTGTGCGGACACTCCGGCTTGCTCGAGAAGCCCGTGGAGCTTTCCGATTTTCAGTTCTCGGTGCAGGGGCACTACGCAACCGGTGCGGTCACGCCGAAGGACAACATGGCTGCCACGCTGTCGAACGATGGAAAATCCAAGTTACTGGAGTGCCCGGATCGTCTCCGCTCCGGAGACGATCGGCAGGTCAGGCATGGCGGGAGACTTCGAACGTGGTGACCAACGGCTGGCCCGCCGACGTCATGGGGAACTCTTCGAGATACAGTTCCGTCGCTTCCCGGAGGTTCTCGAGCGCTTCGGGAATGTTCTCGCCTTGCGTGGTGGTTCCGGTCTCCGGATTGAGAGCCACGAAGCCGCCTTCGGGGGCTGGAATCAGGACAGCGGTGAGTATCATCGATCCTTCTCCATTCGCCAGGTTCGCGTTGGGATGGCCAGCGGCTCAAGTAGCACGAGCCGTCCCATCATGCCACGCCGGCGCGCCTGGGCGCTTCGCTCTCTTCTTGTCGCGTGAGGTTTCCTGACGGCACGCGAAACTGAAGCGCCTCTGCGATGTGCAGCTCGTCGGTCTCGTCTCCATCGGCGAGGCAGGCAATCGTGCGGGCGACGCCGATTGTCCGGCTGATCCCGCGTGCCGAGAGAAACATTGTTCGCGAAGCCCGCGCGAGGGTTCGCTCCGCGGCCACGGTGAGGCGAGTCGCGGCTCCGAGTTGTCTGCGACGACGTGCTGCGCAGACGCGTTCTCGTACGGTTGCGCTGTTTTCCTCGTTGCCGGCCGTGCGTAGCTCCGCGACGTCCACGCTCGGCACGTCTACGTACAGGTCGATGCGATCGAGCAATGGCCCGCTGATGCGTCCGCGGTAGCGCACCACGTCGCCGTCACTACAGCGACATTCGCGAAGCCCGGTTCGCCAATACCCGCAGGGGCACCGTTGCGTTGCCCTTTTGCCACCTGACGTTAACATGCAAGAAACCTAAGGATTCCAAGTATCCGATTGAACTCCGGACCTTGGGAGACCACCTTAGGGCGCGTCGGCTCGACCTCGGGCTCCTCCAGCAGGACGTGGGACGCCGCTTCGGCGTTACCGCCTGCACCGTCAGGAACTGGGAACTAGGTCACACTTCTCCGGAGACACGCCACTTGCCGGTGGTCTACGCCTTCTTGGGCTATCAGCCCTTCGAGCCCGGCAAGACCTTCGGCGAGACGCTCCAGTTCCTCCGTCGCGCAGCCGGGCTCTCCCAAGAGAAACTCGCCGAACGTACGGGCTTCGACGAAAGCACGATCGCCAAGTGGGAGAGAGGGGACAAGTTCCCACTGCCGGCGAATCTGGAACGGCTCAGAACTTTCTTCGATGAGACCGGCCACCAGTTCCCTGGCTTCGAGGCCGAATCCTCAGTTCACTCTGCCCGGCGAGCTGCGGCGGCCGTGCGTGCTTGGAATGCTCGACGGGCCGGAAGATAGACTCCTTCTGGTCAGGCGCCGGGCAAGGG
>Ga0163152_10008576_pt1 | contig 10864 bp, 11 predicted proteins | sample OliLakLV19MP8IB2_FD_148635 | JGI IMG/M metagenome (GOLD analysis project Ga0163152, IMG submission 148635) | Freshwater microbial mat bacterial communities from Lake Vanda, McMurdo Dry Valleys, Antarctica - Oligotrophic Lake LV.19.MP8.IB-2 | ecosystem: Environmental > Aquatic > Freshwater >...
CTCATGACGACCGCAGGAATGATTCGCATCCAGATGATCCACTCCGGGATCGGCTTCGACCAGACGCAGAAGGACACCCTTCGCGGTCTCGGTCTGCGTCGTCCGAACAAGATCGTCGAGATCAAGGACACGCCCCAGATCCGCGGGATGGTCTACAAGATCCGTCACCTCGTGCGGGTGCTCGACGCCAAGGAAACCGTGAAGAAGCCCACCGTGTGGAAGGGCGTCATCATCGTTCCGGGTCCGAAGACCGAGCCCAAGCCCGCGAAGAAGGCGGCAAAGGCAGACAAGAAGACGGCCAAGAAGAAGCCGGCCGCGAAGAAGGGCAAGTAAGTCATGAATCTTTCCGATCTCAAGCCGCCGTCTGGCGCAACCAGCTACAAGAAGCGCCTCGGACGCGGACTCGGTTCCGGCCTCGGCAAGACCTCCGGCAAGGGCCACAAGGGACAGCGCGCGCGTTCGTCCGGCAACGTGCGCCCCGGCTTCGAAGGCGGCCAGATGCCGCTCTACCGCCGCATCCCGAAGTTCGGCTTCAAGAATCCGTTCCGCCGTGAGTTCCAGGCCGTGAACGTGCGCGACCTCGAGAAGGCGTCGAAGCTCGGCACCGGCGGCGTCGTCGACGCGGCCGCGCTGAAGAAGGCCGGCCTCATCCATCACGCCGCTCGTCCCGTGAAGATCCTCAGCGTGGGCGAAGTAAAGGTGAAGCTCACGGTGAAGGCCGAGGCGTTCAGCGCCGAGGCGAAGAAGAAGATCGAGGCAGCGGGTGGAAAGATCGAAGTGATCAACATCCCCGCGCCCGAGCCCGTCGTGCGTCACAAGGCCAAGAAGGCTGCAGCGGCGGCCGCGGCCGGCGCGGCAGCGAAGCCCGCCGCGAAGCGCTGACAGTTTTGGTCCACCTGTATTTGGCGAGCCGCGCATCTGATAAGGTGTCGCGGCTCGCTTCACTTCGGTAGCAGGAGGCTTCGTGGTCGGCGGTATCGGAAACATCGGCAGGATCCCGGAACTCCGGAAGCGGATCCTCTTCTCGATCCTCATGCTCGGGCTCTACCGGATCTTCATTTTCGTTCCGGTCCCGGGCGTGAACGCGAAGGCGCTCGCCCAGTTCTTCGGGAAGGACGCGTCGGCCAACGCGACGGCCGACCCGGGAGTTCCGTCGGCGCCGATCGGCTCGAATCCCAATCAGCAGGGTGCGCAGGGCACGCTGTTCTCGATCTACGACATGTTCTCGGGCGGCGCGCTCGAGCAGTTCAGCGTCATCACGCTGGGCATCATGCCGTACATCTCCGCCTCGATCATTCTGCAACTCCTCACGGTCGTCGTGCCGTTTCTGGAGAACCTCTCGCGAGAAGGCGAGCAGGGAAGGCGAAAGATCACGCAGTACACCCGCTACTTCACGATCGTTCTCGCGATCGTTCAGGGCTCGATGATCGCCATCGGCCTCACCCGCATGCAGGCGATCGGAGATGCCGGCAGGATCGTGCCGGACGGGAACTGGCAGTTCTTAGTCATGGCGGTCATTACCCTGACCGCCGGCACCGCGCTGATCATGTGGATGGGTGAGCAGATCACCGAGCGCGGCATCGGCAACGGCATTTCGCTCATCATCTTCGCGGGCATCGTCGCCCGGTTCCCGGCCACGGTGTACGGCGAGTGGGAGCTCTACCGGCTCGGCCAGGCGTCGGAGTTCAAGCTCCTCGGCATCGCTGCCCTCATGGTCCTCGTCATCGCGGGCATCATCTTCTGCGAGCGCGGACAGCGTCGGATTCCGGTGCAGTATGCGAAGCGCGTCGTCGGCAAGAAGATGTACGGCGCCCAGAGCTCGCACCTCCCGCTCAAGATCAACATGGCCGGCGTCATCCCGCCGATCTTCGCGAGCTCGATCATCATGTTTCCCGCGACCATCCTCACGTTCTGGCAGACGCCGGTTCTCCAGGAGATCGCGCAGGTGCTCAATCCTGGTGGCTGGCTCTACTCCACGCTCTTCGTCGTGCTGATCGTGTTCTTCACGTTTTTCTACACGGCCGTCACGTTCAATCCGGTCGACGTCGCCGACAACATGAAGAAGTACGGCGGCTTCATTCCCGGCATTCGCGCAGGCAAGAAGACCGCGGAGTACATCGACAAGGTCCTCACCCGGATCACGGTCGGCGGCTCGTTCTACCTCGCGGCGATCTGCGTGCTCCCCACCATCATGCAGGGCTACTTCAACATCCCGTTCGCGTTCGGTGGAACGTCGATGCTCATCGTGGTTGGTGTCGCGATCGACACCGTCGGACAAATCGAGAGCTTCCTCCTGCAGCGGCACTACGACGGTCTCCTCGGACCGCGCGCCGCGCGTATCCGCGGGCGTGGCCGCGTGGGTCGCTGATCGTGGCCGCGAAGCCCCTGCGCATCGTCCTTCTCGGGCCTCCCGGAGCCGGGAAGGGCACGCAGGCCCAGAAGCTCGTCTCGCATTACAAGGTCCCGCAGCTCTCGACCGGAGACATCCTCCGCGCCGAGCGCAAGGCGGGAACCGACATCGGCAAGCAGGCTCAAGCGGCGATGGACTCCGGGAAGCTCGTTCCTGACGATCTCATCCTGAAGCTCGTGGAACGCGAGCTCGCGAAGGGGATCACCGGGTACATCCTCGACGGCTTCCCGCGCACGATTCCGCAGGCCGAAGCGCTCGACAAGATGCTCTCGAGCCGGACGATGCCGCTCGAGAAGGCGATCGAGCTGACCGCCGACTACGACGAGATCACGCGTCGCGCAACGGGACGCCGCAGCTGTCCCAACGCGACGTGCGGTGCGATGTACCACGTCGACTCGAACCCGCCGAAGAAGGCGAACGTCTGCGACAAGTGCCAGACGCCGCTCGTGCAGCGCGTCGACGACAAGGCGGAGACCGTCGTGAAGCGCCTGGAAGAGTATGAGGCGAAGACGGCGCCGCTTCGCCCGTTCTACGAATCGAGCGGCCGGCTCGCGCGCGTGAACGGCGTCGGTGCTATCGACGACATCTTTAATCGCATCACGGCCGCGATCGGACATTCCTGATGGTCATCGTCAAGAGCCCTCGTGAAATCGACATGATCCGGACGGCGTGCCGCGTCGTTGCGGAGATCCACGAGCGTCTGAAAGAACACGTGAAGCCGGGAGTGACGACCGGCGATCTCGACCGGCTCTCGGAAGAGTGGACCGTCGAGCTCGGCTGCACGCCGGCGTTCAAGGGCTACCGCGGATACCAGCACACGCTCTGCATCTCGGTGAACGAGGTCGTCGTCCACGGCATCCCGAGCGCGAAGCGCGTCCTGCAGGACGGCGACATCGTCGGCCTCGACATGGGCGTCATCTACAAGGGCTGGTACGGCGACGCGGCGCGCACTCGTGGCGTCGGCAAGATCAGCGAGCAGGCCCAGAAGCTGATGCAGGCGACCGAAGCCTCGCTCATGGCGGGCATCGCGGCGGTGAAGCCGGGCGGCTACATCGGCGACATCGGGCAGGCCGTGCAGGACGTGGCGGAAGGCGCCGGTTTTTCCGTCGTGCGCGACTTCGTCGGCCACGGCATCGGACGCAAGCTGCACGAAGATCCGCAGATCCCGAACTACGGCCCGGCCGGACGTCGCGATCGCCTCAAGGTCGGCATGGCCCTGGCGATCGAACCGATGGTCAACGCCGGCGGCCCCGAGGTGTACATCAGCTCGGATGGCTGGACGGCGCTCACCGTGGACGGAAGCCTCTCGGCCCATTTCGAACACTCGGTGGCCGTGACCCCGGAAGGGGTGGAGATCCTCTCCCTCCTGGACGGCGGGCGGATGACCGAAAAGCCGGATCGGCCGGTTTCCGCCTCGATGTAGCCCGAATCCCCTTGCCATTCGGGGATTCGCCCTGTAAAAACCGAGCCCCCGGGTGATGTTGGCCGGGGGTGGGGGTCCGGGGGCAACGCCCCTGGAAACCATATTTCCAGAGCCGTACTCGAGGACAAATTTCCAATGCGCGTTCAAGCATCCGTAAAGAAGATCTGCGACAAGTGCAAGGTGGTCCGCCGCAAGCGCGTGATTCGCGTGATCTGCGACAACCCGCGGCACAAGCAGCGTCAGGGCTGACCACTTCATTTCTTAGTTTCCAGTAACAAAGTAAGGAGAATCACGTGGCTCGTATTGCCGGTGTCGACCTTCCGCGTAACAAGCGGATGGAAATCGCACTCACCTACGTCTTCGGAATCGGACGTCATCGCGCCACCCTCATCCTCGCGGAAGCGGGGATCGATGTGAGCAAGCGCAGCGATGACATCACCGACGCCGACATCGCGAAGATCCGCGATGTCATCGACTCGAAGTACAAGGTCGAAGGAGATCTCCGCAAGGAGGTCGCCATGAACATCAAGCGCCTGATGGACCTCGGTTCGTACCGCGGCCTCCGTCACCGTCGCGGGCTCCCGGTCCGCGGACAGCGCACGCACACCAACGCCCGCACCCGCAAGGGACCGCGCAAGGGCGGAGTGGGCGGCGGCCGTCCCGCGCCGAAGCCCCCGGCCAAGTAGGGCCGTTCAATTCCGTGAGCCCGGTCGGTGCCTCGTGCGCCGACCGGGCATTCTTTTGGGAGCTACTCGACGGGCAGGCAGTCCTTCCACACGACGAGCTCCGCCCGTCCCGACTCGTCCCACTCGGACCAGCCTCCATGGCGGCATCCGAACTTGAAGCTGCCCTCGGCCTGCTTTTGGCCGTTCGGATACCAGTAGGACCACCGGCCGTCTTCCTGCGTCGTGTCGATCGGTCCCGGCGCGAACTTCTTTGCGGTCGGCACGGGAATCCACGTCGAGCTCGAGGCTTTCCACGTGCCCTCGCTCGCCTTCTTCCCGTTCTCGTACCACGTGGACCACGAGCCCGTTTTCACGCCGGAGGTCATGCGGCCTTCCTCGGCTTTGTTGCCGCTGCGGTACCACGTCGTCCACGGTCCGTCCGGCACCCCGTTGACGTACGTCGCGACCTGCTCGAGCCCGCCGTTCGAGTGCCACGTCTTCCACGTTCCCGTTCGGACGCCGCGTGCGTACAGTCCCTCGGACTGCGCCTTTCCGTCCGCGAACCAGGTGCGCCACAGGCCGTTGCGCTCACCGGCGGAGTAGTCGCCGTCCTCTTTCTTGCGCTTCGTGTCCCACCAGACGACCCACGGACCTTCGCGCTTCGCGTCCGCGCGGGCGCACCAGGTTGCGCGCTCGTAACCGACGGCCGCCTCCGCATAGGTCGTCCCCTTGGGGCAGTCGATGAGCGGAGCGGCCGAGACCGTTCGCACATCGCCAGCAATTACAAGGGCTGCGACAAACGCAAATCCGAAACCCTCAGCAGGCATTCGGACACCAAGGATCGACAAGCCGGGGCTCCTTGCCTCCACCGGGGGCGGACGATAACATGACGACCATAATGCGTTTTCTCAAGATTCTGGCGGGCTTTCTGCTCGCCGCGGGCGCCGGGGCTTACGCCGCTCCCATGGTTGCCGAGCTGTGCGCCGGGATTTCCGAAGCCGCTCCGAGCCCGGCGATCGCCGGTGACGGAGCGCTGGCGTCGAGTCCGCTCCTGGCGCCGTTCGACGGCGGGTCGTCGCGATCGGGAGGAGATCCCTTCCAGCTCGCGATCTTTTCCAAGGTCGCCTACTACGTCGGCGAAGACTACGTCGACCAGGCGCGCGTTGATCCGACGAAGATGCTCGTGTCCTCGCTGGATGCGCTCCAGCGGAACATCGCGGAAGTGCAGGTCGAAGAGCTTCCGGACGGCCGCCTCAAGGTGCACGTCGCGCAAGCCGAGAAGACCTTCGATGGGAAAGTCCGCGACCTCGACGAGATGGTGATGCGGCTCAAGGACGTTTTCGCGTTCTTGAAGAAGGAGCTGCCGAGACAGAACGAGCCCGAAGAGCTCGAGTACGCCGCGATCGGCGGCATGCTCGCGACGCTCGACCCGCACTCGGTGTTGCTGCCGCCCGAGGTCTACGACGAGATGAAGCTGTCGACGTCCGGCGAGTTCGGCGGACTCGGCATCGTGATAGCGATCCGCGACGGCGCCCTCACTGTCATCTCGCCCCTCGACGACACGCCGGCCTCACGCGCGGGCGTCAAAGCGGGCGACAAGATCACGCGCATCGGCGAAGAGTCGACCGTGAACATGAACCTCGAAGAGGCCGTGAAGAAGCTTCGCGGCCCGAAGGGGACCGCGGTCACGATCGCGCTTTTGCGGAAGGGCATCCCGGAGGCGAAGGAGTACACGCTCATCCGCGACACCATCAAGATCAAGAACGTCGAGTCGCAGCTGCTCTCGAGCGACGTCGGCTACATCCGCGTGAAGGGCTTCCAGGAGGACACGGGCAAAGACGTCGGCGACCAGATGAAGGCGCTGCGCGCGAAGACGCCCGACAAGAAGCTCAAGGGCATCATCCTCGACCTCCGAAACAATCCCGGCGGGCTCCTCGACGAAGCGATCCGCCTGTCGGATCTGTATCTCGAGAGCGGACCGATCGTGACGACCGTCGGTGTCGGCAACAAGCTGCGCGACCAGAAGGACGCGCGGTGGCCGGAGACCGACAAGGACACGCCGGTCATCGTGCTCACGAACGGCGGATCCGCGTCGGCGTCCGAGATCGTCGCGGGCGCCCTGAAGAACCGCGATCGCGCGGTGGTGCTCGGCGAGCAGACGTTCGGCAAGGGCTCGGTCCAGAACCTCTTCGACCTTCGCGACGGCTCGGCGCTCAAGCTGACGATCGCGAAATACCTCACGCCGGGCGACGTCTCGATCCAGTCGGTCGGCGTCACGCCCGACATCGAGACGGTGCCCGTAAAAGTGAGCGCGGAGCACATCGATCTCACCGGCGAGAGCCGAAAGTTCCGCGAGTCCGATCTCGATCGCCATTTCGTGACGGACGAGGAACGCGTCGTTCACGACAAGCCGGTGTTGTCGCTCCGATTCATCGAGGGCGAATACACGCCGCCCAAGGGCAAATACAACACGCTCGACATTCCGAAGGACAAGCAGCCGAAGGAAGCGCCGACGGCGACGCCGGCGCCGGCGCCGGACGCGACGAAGCTGGAAGAGGGCGAGGAAGAGCTCGATCCCGAATACCGCAAGACGACGGATCTCACGAAGGACTTCGAGGTCCAGCTCGCGATGAACCTGCTGAAGCAGGGCGGCAGCAACTCGCGGAAGAAGATGCTCGCGAGCGCGACGGGTGTCGTCAGCAAGGCTGCGGCCGAGCAGGACGTTCGCCTTGTCGAGGAATTCCGGAAGCTCGGCATCGACTGGACCTCCGGCAAGGAGACCGGGAAACCGAAGCTCTCCGCGGTCGTCGACTTCGGCACGCCCGGTGGCGCGGCGAACGCGGGTGACGAGCTCAAGCTCACCGTGACCGTCACGAACAACGGCACGTCCGACGTCACGCGGCTGCGCGGCGTCAGCGACAGCGACGAGTCGCTGTTCGACGACATCGAGTTCGCGTTCGGTCGCGTCAAGCCCGGCCAGTCGAAGTCGTGGACGCTACCGATGAAGCTCCCGAAGAGCTGGCCGGCATCGGTCACCGAGATGACCGTGAGCCTCGAGCGTCTCGAAGAAGCGCCGATCCAGTCGATCTCTTCGCGCCTTACGGTGAAGCCGCTCCCGCATCCGTCGTTCGCCTACGCGTGGCAGGTCATCGACACGCCGAATCCTGCCGATCCGAAGTCCGGAAACGGCGACGGCGTCGCGCAGGCCGGTGAGATGGTCGAGCTCGAGCTGACGATCACGAACCTCGGCCCTGGCGAATCCGCCGAGCCCGTCGCGATCGTGAAGAACCTCGAAGGCGAGGGCGTGTTCATCGACCGCGGCCGCATCAAGTTCGACGCGCTCGCGGCCGGCAAGCAGGGATCGGGACGTTTTCGCTTCCAGGTGAAGGAGGGCTACTCGCAGCCGACGTTCGACCTGCGCATGACGGTCGCGGACGCGATCTTCGGCGACTACGTTTCCGAGAAGGTGCAGCTGCCGACGGGAGCGAGGAGCGAAGCGGTCACGATGTCCGTCGGACGCGTGCAGGTTCCCGCCGGCGTCGAGGTCCGCTCCGGCGCCTCCGATCGCTCGAGTGTCATTGCGCGGGCGACGAAGCCGATCGTGCTCGACGCGAAGTCGAAGGCCGGGAAGATGGGCGAGTGGACGCAGGTCACGCTCCCGGACGGACGTTTGGGATGGGTGAGCGCGCCAGCCGCGGGAAGCGGGAAGGCCGCCACCGACGGCGTCGAATACGTGAAGGCGTCGCCGCCTAAGCTGAGCGTGAAGCCCGACCTGCTCGTGTCGCGCGCCGACAAGGCGCCCGTCTCGGGCACGGCCACCGACGACCAGGGAGTGAAAGATCTCTGGATCATGGTGAACGACAAGAAGGTCTTCTACCGGACGTTCCCCGGCGGCAATGCGAAAGACCCCGTGTCGTTCTCCGCGGAGCTTCCGCTGGAAGACGGACAAAACCGAGTGACGATCGTCGCGCGCGACAAATCGGACCTGCAGAGCATGCAGACCTACAGCATTCGCAGAGAGAAGACGGAAGACGCTGCCCTCAAGACGCCGAAAAAGGGCGGAGCGAGACCCAACTAAGGTCGTCGTCACTCATCGAACGCCGTCTCAGGAAACTGAGACGGCGTTTTCGTTTCTTCGCGCGGGCGCGGAGAAGCTGTGGAAAGCGGAACGGCATCGCTGCGCCAATCGGGACTCCGCGTTCCGGCTCCGGGTCGGGCCGCCGGCTACCGGTGGCCGGTGGCCGGAAACCGTTTCCGGAACGGGTGCCGGAAACGGAAGCCGGCAGACCGAGACCTCGACTCGCTCGCTAGCGCTCGCATCGTTTGGATGAACGAGCGTGATCGGCCCGGCGGCGCGCCGTCACTCCGCTCGCAGACGCGCCGCCGGTGGTGACCCCAGTCGCTCGCTCTGAGGCTGGGGTGGCCGCCCGCCTCGGGTCTTTTGATTCTCTGAAAGCCCCGAGGCGGGCGAAGGAGAACGCGATGGCGAAGAACGGACTCGAAGGATTGGACGCGTTTCAGGTGGCGCTGCAGCTCGCAGAGGAAGTGCACGCACTTGGACTCAAGGGAAGTATTCGCGATCAGCTGACGCGATCGTCGGAGTCGGTGGTGCTGAACATTGCCGAAGCACATCCGACGACAGGACAGAATCGCATACGCGGATTCGTCGTCGCATGGAAGGAAGCGAGCGAATGCCGCGGAGCTCTCGCGATTCTCAGAGTCCGCAAGCAGATCAAACCGGAAACGTACGATCGACTCTGGAACCTCGTCGATCGCATCAGCGCGATGCTCTACAGGCTCGGCCATCCCGGATGAGTTGCATCTTGAATTCGCTCATGTCCGAAATCCGGAGGTGCGGACGATTCACTCCTGCTGCTCACTCTCGAACTGTCGACGGAGATCGGTCACGTGCCGTCGCGACGCCTCGAGATCCTCGCCCGTGCGCGCGCTGTGATAGCGCGCGGCATCCGACACGCCGCTCGCCGTCAGAAGCGTCGAAATATCTCCGACCAGCTCGTCGCGGAAGCGCCCGAGATAGCGATCGAGCCCGTCGTCGCGAGTTGTGAGTCCCCAGGGCTCGGCACCCGTCTTCGGGTCGAGCGAGGCCTTCTTTGCGACCTCGGCCTGCGTGCGCGCAGCCGGCAGGCTCATCGCATGGCCGGCGCTCCGCAGGTGCTTCATGAGCGCGGCGGTAGTTCCGCGTCGCGTAAGGGTGATCGTTTCCGCTTCGCGTGCTTCTCCGGGCGAGTGCGCGAGCTGCGCAGGCAGGTTGAGCTCGAGCAATCGGATTCGCTGCTCGGCATTCGGGTCCTTGCTCCGTCGCAAGACATCCGAGACACGCGCGAGGAGCTCCTCGCGAGTAGGCCGCGTGGTCACGTCGGCGCCTTCACCCAGATCCAGCCCTCGCGGCGCGACAGCATCGTCTGCTCGATCGTCGGCGGGGCGGCGAGGCCGCGCAGGTAGTCGGCCGCGGCGAGAACACACAACACGGCGTCGAGCGCGTGCGGGTTCGCGGCGAGCGTGCGGTCGAGGTCCTTCGGAAGGATCAGCTGCGAGGCGAGAGCGCGCAGCACCTTCTTTCGCGCTGCGGGAAGCTGCCGGTAACCCTTCGACGCGACGCGATACGCGGCGAGCGTCGCTGCGGGATACACCTCGAGCGCCTGTACGCCCTCCGGTGGTCCCGGCTTCCAGCCGAGCGCGACCGCCTTGTTGCGGCGCTGCTCGAGCTCGCCGAGCACGCGGAGTGCCGCGCGCGCTGTTCGCGCGATGCGATCCGCGCCCACTTCCAGCGGCCGCTTTCCGAAACGGGTCCGGATGTCGAGGTCGGTCGCCCGCGAAAACATCCGGTCGTCGGATAGCAGCGGCGACCCGAACGGCGCGCCCGCCTGGTGCCAGGACAGCGTTTCGCCGAGCGGCGCAGGCCAGCCGAGCGGCGCGTCCAGACCGATCAGGGCAGGGCGCTCGCCGATTGCGGCGAGTGCGAGTGGGGCGAGCTCCTCGCCGCGCGCGCAGCACCGTGCGTCGTGGATCCGCACGCGCGAAGGGTCGGCCGGATCGAGCGAGCCCACCGCGAAGCCCGTGTTCTCCGCGAGCGTCGCGCAGTCGATCCCGACGAGGAGGATCGCGGCGTCCGCGGGAATCTCGCGCGAGGCGGGCTCGGCCGGCGTCGCTTTGCGGCGACGCACTGCGGGGCGCTTCTTTTGGCGGCCGGCCATGGCGGGAGACTACCCCACGTGGGTCATCGCTACGTGGAGCGACGTCCCACGTGGGACGTCGGGAAGTTTCCCGTACACCCACGTGGGTATACGGATCTCGGTGAGCCCTTCGACTCGCTTCGCTCGCTCAGGGTGAGGGCTGGGCTACTGA
>Ga0163152_10008577_pt1 | contig 10864 bp, 18 predicted proteins | sample OliLakLV19MP8IB2_FD_148635 | JGI IMG/M metagenome (GOLD analysis project Ga0163152, IMG submission 148635) | Freshwater microbial mat bacterial communities from Lake Vanda, McMurdo Dry Valleys, Antarctica - Oligotrophic Lake LV.19.MP8.IB-2 | ecosystem: Environmental > Aquatic > Freshwater >...
GCATTGGGTCGAGCAGCGCGCCATAACCCGGCGTGCCAAGTGGCAGTGCGTCGGCACGATCATCACGGGGTACGTGATCACGCTCAGCTTCGTCGGCTTCACGACGGCGTCAGTGCTGGTGGGTGCGGGGCTCGCCGGGCTGTGCCTGTTCCTGTCGAGCCGGCCCGAGCCGACCCGCTGTCCGGTCAGCCGATCCGCCGCATCTCCGCTGTGCTGAACTTCAGCAGCGCGGCTCCCACGTTCTTCTCGAGTTGCCGCGGTAATCCCCTCATTTTTTGCTCTCGACAGAAGTGGTGTTAAGCGACCCTCGTTGACTGACCGGACCAGGAGGTTTTGATCCCCACGATGCAGGGTCCACCAACGCTGTTCAGACCTCCATTCCACAACGCACCGATTCGGTCCCGGCTACGCTGGAGAGCAGGTGTGCATCTCCGCCGCCGCACACCGGGCCGAGTCGCGGGCCAGTTTGTCCGCTGGCCACACCACCCGGTGGCAATCCACCAGGTACTCGGCAATCCCGAGAGAATCCCGGACAACCGTCGAGCCGTCGTGCAGGCAAGGCACCAGCCCCACGGGGGAGGACTGGCGAAAAGATTCCCGGTTCGAGGCCTCCTTGAGAACCTTCAGGCGCTCCTCGAAGGGTATCCCGAGAGTCTTCATCAAGACCCAGGGCCGCACGGACCAGGATGAGTAGTTCTTGTTGGCAATGTAGAGGCTGTACTCACAATTGCACACTGTATCAGCGCCTCGGTCAGCGGATCTTAGTGCAGCTGGTGGGTGAGGCGCGGCAGGCGCGGCGGGCGCGGCGGGCGCGGCGGGCGCGCTGGATCGCCTTCATATCGGTGGCGGACGTGGCGGCCGCGTTCCACCAGAACTGCTGAAGCCGCTCTTACGGGTTACCGCCCGCATCCGGCCCGAAATCATGACTTTCGTTCGTTGCCTCCCTTTAGACTGGTCTGTAGACTAGTTGGTATGGCAAGGAGGCTATTGTGAAAACCGAAATTGGCGCCTACGAGGCCAAGACCAGACTCCCGGAATTGCTCCGGGCCGTGAAGGCCGGGAAGCGCTTCACCATCACGAATCGTGGTGAGCCCATCGCGGACCTGGTGCCCAGCGAGGACGCTGGCCGGAGCAACCCGCGGGCGGCGATCGAGAAATTCCGGACTTTCATTCAGGCCAACCCGGTGAAGGGCCGCGCGAATATCCGCCGGCTCATCGAGGAGGGCCGGGAGTGACACTGGTTCTGGATGCTTCCGTGACCCTGGCCTGGTTGCTGGCCGATGGCAAGATGGCTGGCCAACGTTACGCGCTCGCTGTTCTGGACGCGATGAAAGTGCCTGAGACGGTCGCTGAAGTCCCGGTCACGTGGGGGCTTGAGGTGGCCAATGTCCTGGCCCGCGGCGAGGGCAAGGGCCTCATCACCGAAGCGCAGAGCGAAGCATTCCTGGAGATGCTGGCCGGCATCCGGATCCACCCCGACGCGGCCACCTTTCCCCGATCACTCACAGAGATCCTGCAACTGGCGCGGCGCTACCGGCTGTCGTCCTACGATGCGTCCTACCTTGAATTATCGCTGCGCTCTGGCTTGCCGCTGGCCACCCTGGACGCTGACCTGCAGAAAGCGGCGAAGAAGGCTGGCATCAAACGGTTCAATCCGGGGTGACGTCGCCGGGAGCGGGCCTCTCAAAGCCCGCTTGCAGGGGCGGCTTCAGCCGCGATTGTGGGAGCGGCTTCAGCCGCGATCGCGAGCGGGGCGCGGTGACTTTCGCCGACCTGTCGCGTTTCAGCGCGCTCTTTGGCAAGCTGCCGGCACCATCGGCATTCACGCCGTGAGGCCAGACGGAGAAGAGTAATGAAAGCAACCTGGAACGGCGCGTTATTGGCGGAATCCGACGACACCGTGGTCGTTGAAGGCAACCACTACTTTCCGGCCGACGCGATCAACCGGCAGTTCTTCGGCCCCAGTGACCACAGCAGCCGTTGTTCCTGGAAGGGCACGGCGAGCTACTACTCGCTTGACGTCGCTGGGGAGCGGAATGAAAACGCCGCCTGGTATTACCCCGAGCCGCTGGCAGCGGCGGCCGAAATCCGCGGCCGGGTCGCCTTCTGGAAGGGCGTGCAGGTCGGGTAGGCGATGGACTTGGGCAATGGGTGCTGCCGACCTTCGCGCCGCAGGTGGGGCTGAAACCCGCCTTGCAAACAGAACTTCTGACACTCCCTCAGGGGTCGAATTATTTCGGGCGTTATGCCCGCACGACCTGGAACGTGACTCCTCTGCTGGATTCAGATCGCTTCCCCCGGAGGCGCGCCCTATGAATGCTTCGATCAAATTCCTTGGTATTGACCGCCTCCCGGTTGAGGAGCGGCTGGCGTTGGTGGAACAGATCTGGGGCAGCATCGCCACCCACAGCTCGGCAGAGCCGTTGACCGAGTCCCAGCGCACCGAGTTACAGAAGCGACTCGAATTCGAGGCGCCGCGCGTTACAGCAGACTTACGCAACACCCCAGCGCTTTCCCCGGATGCTCCTGTTCGATCACCGGATCGGCGGGTTGCCGGAGACCCAGGAGATGCTCGATTTCAGCGCCACGCACGGCATTGTCTGTGACCTCGAGCTGACCGACATTCAAGGTGTCAACGAGGCCTACGAGCGGGTGCGTCGCGGTAACGTGCGCTACCGGTGTGTGATCGACATGGACAGCCTGCGGCGGTCCCTGAGCTGACCGCCGTGACCCCGCACCGCTGCAGGTCTCGGCGCCAGGGCGGCGAGGGTCTGTGTACCGCTAGAACCGGATGCGGGAGAACCCCGGGTGGAATTGCGACGGCGAAAGCTTGCTCGTGACAACACCGCCCGCGCCGTCGGTCACCCGGGCGTAGTACAGCGGCTCCAGATCGGTGCCGAAGGCCAGCGGGTCGGGCCGTCCCTTCGCGTCCGGGTTCCGTGCCGTCACCCGCGACACCACGGCGAAATCAGCCGGGTCGCCCGATTCGATACTGTCCATCAGCTCCTCGCGCATGCCGAGATCGATCAGCAGGTGCTTGAGATTAGATGAGCCACTCGCGATCTGGATGAAGAGCGAACCGTCGGGCTGCTGCTCCGCCAAAGCGGCCTTTGTCACTGCGTCAATCGCCTCGTTCGACCGCGCCTTCAGCGCCAGCGTCGTCACGTCTCGCACCTCTGACCGGACCACGTACAGCTGGTCGACGGCGATACCGCGCAGGAGGAAGGCAACGCCCAGCGTCACGGCCGACACAGCGACCCACGTGAAGAATGCGCGGCTGCGCCGGACCGGCTGCCACCGCCCGGCCTGTCGCAGGCCGCGAAATGGATTGAACATCGGCACGCTCGCCAGGTATTCCTCAGTTGCGCTGCCATAGCGCTGCCGGATCAGTTCTTCTTCGTGGCGGGCGAGGATGTAGTACAGGCCCAGCATCACGAGAAAGCTCACGAGAATAAAGAACCGCGGCCAGAGCAGCAGAAAGCCGCCGCCCGCAACGGCCAGGCACAGGTACTGCGGGTGGCGAACGCGGCCGTAAAGACCGCCCTTCACCAGCTGCTTTTTCACAAACTTGCCGTAGTAGAGCTGCACGGCGCAGGCGAAGAAACCAACAAGCCCGATCAGGGCCAGGCCGGCTCCCAGGAACGACAGCCAGCGAAACACCGGCACGTGGGTCTGGGCGAGGTGGGGCAGAAAGAACTGGGGTAGCCACGCGGTTGCCGGGCTTTGTTCGAGACCGTGGAAAAGCGGCGTGTAGACACTGTAAAAGTACGCCGCCGCCGGCGAGACCATGATGATCATCTCCAGGGCACTCACGGCGTAGATGACGATGGGTGCGATCCAGGGCCAGCGGGCTGTCGAGGCAGGCATGAGCTATCCTCTCTTGCTGCGAAGTGCAGACGGCGTATTGGCCAGCTGTTGCTTGACACAGGTAACAACTGCTCGCCATCCGCGCCTGGCGCGGAGAAGACATCGTAACTTGGCTGAATGGACCGCGTAAACACGGTTGAGTCCGTCGCGACCGCTGCGGCGGGCCAGCCGCTGCGGCGGAACGTCGCGGACGTTAACCGTCTGTTGACCCCCAAGACCTGCCGGCCAGACCTCGACTGCCCGCCACCACCTGACACGTCCGGAACGCATCCATGACCTTCATTGTGATCGAGAATAGCATCCGTTGCCGTACCAGGACTGCGTTGCGTTTTGCTCCGCGGACTTCTTCTACGAGGGTCAGACCTTGCTCATGATCGATCCTGAAGAATGCATCAACTACGGCCGGTGCGTCCCGGAATGTTCCGCGGAAGCCATTTACGCGGAAGCCGACTTGCCGGCGAAAAATCAGGCTCTCACGGCACTCAACCGGCAACTAGGCGCCGCATGGCCGGAAGTCGCCGTCCGGAGCGAGGTACCTGCCGATGCCGACAAGTGGAAGAATGTTGAAGGCAAGCTCACCGGGAACAGGAAGTTCAAACACCCCATGCGCAGAGTCTGCCAGCCCGAGATCCGATCCGCCACGGCCATCGGGCCTAACTTTTTCCCCCCGCGACGGCGGTCTCGACCCGGCTGGCAGGTCCCGCGGTGCCAGGTGCCTGACGATCTGCCCGAGGTTAATCCCCCCATGTTCAGCTCTAGGCAAAAGTGGAGCGAAGCCGCCATTGACGTAAGCGGCGCCTGTTCACCGTAGCCGGTCAGCCACCCACCGCAAGCGGGGGTTGCTGGCTTCCGCCTCGAAATTGAAATTCAGCATGTCCTGCAGATCCTGCAGGCGCTGGGCGTGGGTGGACTTGAGCGCCATGCGCAACTGGAAGTCCTCAGTAGCCTCGAAGCTGCCGATTGCTGGCGGATGTTTGTCGCTCACGTCGGGGCATCCCCCGGCTCGGCCAGAATCTGCTTGAGCTTCTCGAGTTTCTCGATGTCGATGAGATCCTGTGCGCGACCGGCTGCGCGTTTCATCAGGATGAGGTGATCGATGGAGGCAATACGCAACGACGCGCCGGGAAGGTCTACCGGCGTGCCCTGGCTCCACAGCAAATCGAAGTCCATGGGATACCGCGCGAAGATATCAATGCTCAGACGCGTCTGATCGCTGTACAGCTGAAAAACCATCATTCCCTTGTCCCGAATCCAGCCATCGCGAATGGAAGGATCAGCAAAGTCAGAGAGTTTCACCGGGGCAACCGGCTTGTAGCCCAGACTATGCAGTGCCTGAAGCGCTTTCATCAACTGCTCCGGCACCAGGTCGATGACCAGGTCAACGTCTTTGGTGAACCGCTGGTAGCCATGCAGATTGACTGCCAGACCACCAACGACGACATAACGCACGCCCGTGGCCTTCAACGCCACAAAGATGGGATCAAACAGGGTCATGGTGGAAATATACCAGCGGCTGGGTGGCTATGCTGCCAACTCTCCTGTATTCCACCCCGCCTCCAATCGGCCCACTCACGCGCTTGCAGCGAGCGGCCGTGCGGTTCCAGGGACGGCTCGAAGACCAATTTCGCGCATCGTGGGGCACGTGATTTGCTTAGCCGCGCTGCATGCGGGCCACGAAATCCCGCGCGATCCTGCCGTGAACCAGTTCCCTGACAATCGCCGGCAGCGTCGTTGTTGCGGCCCGTTCGAGCAGCACCGGCTTGCGAGTGAGTCGATGTCGCGCCAACTGCCGCGTGAAGACCAGGTCTTTGGGACGCCCGGCAACATATTTCGATATTGCGAGGTCGTGCACTTCCAGGCACAAACCTTCAATGCCACCCGTATTCGGATTCTTTATGCTCACCAACCGGGCCTTCCAGCGGCGCGGCAACGTCGCGGTGCGTTCGTCGACCCCCTGAGCGTAATAACCGAACTCCTCATGAAATCGGGATCCCTCACCGATCGAACCGTCAATAAGGTCGGTGCGCTCCGGCAGATTGGCGGGGAAGACATCGGCTTCCATCGAGACTCGAAGCGAGCGCGGAGCGTCCGGGAACTGGCCAAGTACCGACTGGCTGCCGATGACGACGATACAGGAATCACCGGAGACGGCTCCGGCGGCACGGATCAGGTGCTCAAGCTCGGAACGCTTCATACACGCGCTTGCGCTCAGCCGCGGTCAGCAACGTAGCCAGTGGGGAGGACTGCCTGAGCCTTGTCGCTGCCTCGGTCTGGGCGGTGGCGACCGCCGCGACCTCGGGCCACGGACGGGCCAACAGTCGCGCCCACTCGGCGAGCGCAGCAGGACCCCGACCCGGGTAGCCCGCCTGCCAGCGCTTCAGCGTCTGCCGTGCGCGGTGAAGTAGCAGGGGATCACGCGCAATCTTGCGGACCGCGAGAACGTGCATCGCGAGGCTGCGCGCATCCAGCAGGCGGTGCGAGGAATAGACCTGAGCGAGCGGTTCCCGCACGACCCATTCAGTAACGGGGCGCAGACCAGCGGCCTTGCGACGCGCCCGGTAACGGCGCATACGCTCGGCGGCTGTGAGGGCCCGGCCTGTAGTTGGTCTGCCGAGCTTGCGGGGCTTGGTCATCGGATCAGCGTAACGCGTTACGATTAATCCTACAAGGGTTTGGGCAAGGCGCCCACCGCCCCGCCACGGCCTTGGGGCCCGCGCCGCCAAGGGCTTGGCTGTGCGCCGCGTCGCCCCGCCGGGATATTGGCACCCAAGACCAGGGCGGCCAGGAGCCTCGTATAGGCTATTGATTACTCGGTTTTTTTTAGGGTCTGCCGCACTGGCACGTCTCTTGCTTTGAGGTCTTCGGGACATTCGCGGACAGACAATTATGGCTACTGAAGAGATCGCTGGCGCCGGTGAGGCTGCCCCGGCCGCCGCTGTCGCCGTCAAGAGCCGCAGCCTGCTGAAGGCCGTTGGCGCCGTCATCGGCTTGTTCCTGATGCTACTCGTCACGCAACTCGCGGCCCCGATTCTGGGCTGCAAGCTGCTCAATTCAATGACCCCCAATTGCCCGGCCCCCGTCGTGGTTGCCGAGAAACCCGGCGCGGATCCCAAGGCGGCCGAGGAGCCGAAGGGCCCGCCGCTCTACCTGCCCATGGATCCGCCTCTGGTCGCCAGCATCGAGGACAAGGGAGCCATCCGCTTCCTCCAGGTCACCGTGGAACTCATGTCCCGGGATGAACATGTCGTCACCAACCTGAAGAACCACATGCCTGTTATTCGCAACAACCTGCTGATGCTCTTCGGCGGCCAGGCGGTTCCCGCCCTCACCAACCGGGAAGAGAAGGAAAAGCTCCGCCAGCAGGCTCTCGTCGAGGTCCAGAAAATCCTGGCGGCAAATCCGGACGGGGAAGAACACTCCGGAAAGGTCGAGGACCTCTACTTCACCAGCTTTGTTGTCCAGTAAGCACCACCCCTTCCCATGCACTCCAGGGCATCCCGATGAGCACCAGCCAAATCCTGTCGGAGGATGAGTCCCAGGCGCTGAACGCCCGGTCCGTCGGGGGCGACCCGCAGGGCCGCTCGCCCGAGGGACAGGTCGTCGACCTGCATGCGGATCACTGGGAGCGCATTGCTGCCGACAAGGCGCCGGCCCTGGAGTCGATTTCCGAGCGCATGAGCAGCCTCCTCAAGATCACTGCGAGGCGCTTCTTCCGCCAGTCAGTGGACGTCTCTCCCCGAGCCTGGCGGGACGAACGCTGGGGTCTTTATGCCCGGCGCCTGCCGGTTCCGACGAGCCTGAACGTGCTCGAAATCCGCGGCCAGAACACGAAAGGCGTCATCACGCTGGATGCCGCCTTCGTCTTTACGCTGGTAGACATCTTCTTCGGTGGCGATGGCAAGGGACGGCGCGCGGAGGGTGAGTCTGAATTCACGCCGATGGAAGTCCGACTGGTCCGCAAGTTCGTCGCCGCGATCCTCCAGGACCTGCGCGAGGCATGGAAGCCTTTCGCCGTCGTCGACTTTCAGCTGGGGGCCTCCGAGATCAACCCGATCTTCGCGGCCGTCGCCGCAGGGTCGGACCCCGTGTGCGTGACGGGTTTCGATCTCCTGCTGGGCGGCCGGGAATTCCACTTTGACGTCGTACTGCCCGAAGTCGTCGTGGAGCCGGTAAGGCACCTGCGGGATGCGGGTCAGCAGGACCAGATTGAAGCAGATTCCCGGCGCTGGAGCTCGCGCCTGCGAGCCGACGTCCAGGACGCCAGCGTGTCGCTCCGGGCCGTAGTGGCCCGGACCGAAATCACCCTCAGGGATCTGGTCAATGCCAGGCCCGGCGACATCATCCCGACTGACCTGCTGCCGGCGGTGCTCCTCTACGCGGGTGACACCCCGCTGGTTGAAGGCACGTTCGGCGCATTCCAGGGACGTAATGCGGTGCGGATCACTAAGCCCGCCAATCGAATCACGGTAGGAGAGAAATATGGACGAGGCGAAAGCAACTGAGGGCGGTGCCGTCACGGCGGGCAAGGCCCAGCCGTTTCAGGCACCGGCGCTCGAAGCACTGGACACCCCCGGGACTGCGGGTGGTGCGGACGTCCGGCCAAACATCGAAGTCATCCTCGACGTACCGGTGACGCTGTCACTGGAGGTCGGGCGGGCCCAGATGAGCGTCGGCAAGCTGCTGCGTCTATCCCAGGGCTCCGTCGTGGAACTCGACCGGAATGCCGGGGAGCCGCTGGACGTTCTGGTCAACGGCGCGCTGGTGGCCCACGGCGAGATCGTGATCATCAACGACAAATTTGGTATCCGCCTGACCGACGTCCTGGCACCCACCAAGCGCGCCAGCAGCCAGAGCTGAAACCCGCCATGCAGTTCCACAGACTTCTGGTCCTCCTGCTCCTGACCACCCCGGCGCTGGCCGACGGCACGCAGAAGAGCCTGGCCACCGGCGGGCTCCCGACGAGCGATCTCACGTCGGCTGCCATTCGCATGGTGCTTGGCCTCGCGGTCGTTCTGGCCCTCCTCGGCGCCACGGCCTGGGTCTCGCGGCGGTTTCGCGTTGGCGCAGGCCTGCAGGGTGGACTGATTGAAGTGGTCAGCGGCGTGTCGCTGGGCGCCCGGGAACGGGTCGTCCTCATCCGCGTCGGCGGCGACCAGGTGCTGGTCGGCGTCAGCCCTTCGGGAATGCGCACCCTGCACGTTCTGAACCAGCCGCCCGCGCGCGGCACCACACCGGAATTCGCCAACTATATGGACCGCAACCCATGAGCCCTCGAAGCGCCGCCCTTGCCCGCAGCAGCGTCCTCATCCTGCTGGCACTCGCCCCCGCCATCGCCCAGGCGGCAGCCCCCGTCATTCCGGCGCTGTCCCTCGTGGATAACCCGGACGGCGGCAAGACCTGGTCGGTGAGCATGCAGATCCTGATGCTGATGACGGCACTCACGCTGCTGCCCTCGCTGCTGCTGGCCGCCACCTCCTTCACCCGCATCGTGATCGTGCTGGCCATTTTGCGCCAGGCCATCGGCATGCCCCAGACGCCGCCCAACCAGGTCCTCGTTGGTCTCGCCCTGTTTCTGACCTACTTCATCATGGCTCCCGTGCTGGACCGCGTGAACGAGGACGCGCTGCAGCCCTACCTCGCCGGCACCATCGAAATGCCCGTGGCCGCCGAGAAGGCCCTTGGACCGATGCGGGAATTCATGCTGAGCCAGACCCGCGAGCCCGACCTGGCCCTGTTTGCGACCCTCTCCGGCAAGGAAGGCTTCGAGAAGCCGGAAGACGTGCCGCTGTCGGTCCTGCTGCCGAGCTTCCTCACCAGCGAACTGAAGACGGCTTTCCAGATCGGCTTTCTCACCTTCATTCCATTCCTGGTAATCGATCTGGTCGTCTCCAGCGTCCTCATGTCCATGGGCATGATGATGCTGTCGCCGATGCTCATCGCGCTGCCATTCAAGATCATGTTGTTCGTTCTGGTGGATGGGTGGGGCCTGATCGTGGGCACCCTCGCCTCCAGTTTCGCGCCCCACAACTGAGGCTGGCCCGATGACCCCGGAAACCGTACTCACCATTGCGAGCGAGTCACTCACCCTCACGGCTCTGCTGGCGGCTCCGCTCCTGCTCGTCACCCTGATCAGCGGTGTGCTGGTCGGCGTCCTTCAGGCTGCCACGCAGATCAATGAGATGACGCTGTCCTTCATTCCCAAACTGCTTGCCCTGGTGGTGACGCTGCTGATCACAGGCCCCTGGATGCTTCAGCTGATCACCGGTTACACCCGGACCCTGTTTACCAATATCCCGGGCATGCTGGGCTGAGCCGCCGATGGACACCACGGCGCAGCTGGCGGACATCCTGTTCGCGATCCTCTGGACAGTGCTGCGGGTCGGCGGCGTCGTCATGCTCGCCCCGCTGCTGGGCGCCGTGTTCGTTCCCCGACCCATGCGCCTGGCCATCGCGCTGGTTCTTTCCGTGGCTCTGGTGCCTTCGGCAGGACCACCACCAGACCTCCAGCCCCTGAGCGGTGCCGGACTGACGGCGATCATGCAGGAACTGATCGTCGGGCTCGGCATTGGCTTCGTGCTGCGCCTGGCCACGGAAGCTGCCTTGCTGGCGGGCCAGATGATCTCCATCGGCATGGGGCTTTCCTTTGCGACCGTCGTGGACCCCCAGAGCGGCGGCATGCCCCTGCTCGGGCGCTTCTACATCATCGTGGCTTCCCTGGTTCTGCTGGCCACCGACGCGCACCTGACGCTGATAGCCCTGCTGGCCCGAAGCTATGCCGCCGTGCCCATTGCGTCCGGAGGGCTTAGTCCGGGCGATGCGCGGGTGATCGTCGACTTCGGCTCGGCAATGTTCGCGGGCGCCGTGCAACTGGCCCTGCCGTCAGTCATCGCCATCCTGATGGTCAACGTCGCCTTTGGGGTGATCAGCCGGGCAGCGCCAACGCTCAACCTGTTCGCCGTGGGTTTTCCGATCACCATCCTGCTCGGACTCTTCATTC
>Ga0163152_10008582_pt1 | contig 10860 bp, 8 predicted proteins | sample OliLakLV19MP8IB2_FD_148635 | JGI IMG/M metagenome (GOLD analysis project Ga0163152, IMG submission 148635) | Freshwater microbial mat bacterial communities from Lake Vanda, McMurdo Dry Valleys, Antarctica - Oligotrophic Lake LV.19.MP8.IB-2 | ecosystem: Environmental > Aquatic > Freshwater > Lake...
GACTTTCAGAGTGTTCACATCGAACACGACCAACTTGCGGGCCTTGGGGCAATGGAAAATGAGATAACGCCCGCCACCGGCGACGCAAGCATCGCTGATCGCCGCGGGCAGTGCGACCTCGATGCGTGGTTCGGTCATCATCGGCGGCGTGATCGGGAGCTTGCCGCCGGCTTCCTGAACGAGTTTCACACCGGGTGCGATGTTGGTCGTCGGAATCTTGGGGTCAGGCGATTTCGGATCCTTCGGCATCGGCTCCTTGGGGTCTTTCGGCTTGGGCTCGACAACCTTTGGTTCGATCGGTTTCGGGGAAGAAGCGGCAACGTTGAAGACTTCAACGCTTTGCGTCGATCGAATGCCGTTTGCCGTGGCGGAAACCGAGATTGTGACACGATCCCGCTTCTCGGCCTCGGGCACCTTCCACGTAACGAGTCCATTCAAATTCACTGTGATCCCTTCGGGGCCAGTGACTTCGAACTTCCGTTGCGGGACGGGATTAATCGAGCGAATCTGATAGCTGAACGTGGTGCCTGATTGGAAAGAATCTGGTATCGTGCCGACCAGGAAATGTGCGGCTCGTCGTTGTGCGGCAACGACATCGTACTTGATGATTTCCAAAGTATCTTCCGCAAAACTCGGGCAGATCACAAACGTCTGAGCTTCAGGGATGAAGAAAATGTGTCCGTCTGGCGGAGTTGGATCCCCGACAATATACGGTTGCGGAATCGAAACCTTGGGGAAGCTCACGGGTGGCTGCGAAGGGGTATTGGTGACCGCCACTCGCACTCCGAAATCTCCCGCCGCATTCTTGGAAGGGATGACGTGGATGAACAACATACCGGAGACGGCTGGTGCGACAAACCCGGGGGAATCTTGGCCACTCGCTTGAGCGACGGGCGCACCTATGGGCGCAGCTCCATAACGCGAGATGAGGTGTTTGCCGTCCGGAGACAGTGTCGCAAAACCAAGAGGCTTCTCGCGTTCCTGGTGAGCGACCGTTAAGCGTTTCCCCTCGCGGCTGACAACGATGGCGCCATTCACGCCATCGGCAACACCAGCCCAGCGGGAACCGTTTGCTGCCGCGAAAAAATTGACGTTTTTCGGCAAATCGCCTGCGGGTAGAGCATTCCAGCCGACATCCGCCTTAGCGAGTGTTCCCAGGTCGAGAAAATGGATGGGCCAAGCATTCGTGGGAAGACTCGACACAACAAGCGCCAGTCCGTTTGAGCCAGACCCGATCGAGATCTCTTCGAAAATGCCCGGAAACGGATAGGGCGATTCCTTGTCTTTCTTGAGCGACAAGAGGTCGTAACGTTGGATCGTCCGCGTTGAATTGTCGGCAACGATCAATTTGTCGATTCCCGCAGCTATTCGAACGTCTTTGCCTGTCGTTTCGATTTCCTTAATGATGGACGCTTCGGAAGCATCGTACACGAGCAGTTTTTTCTCTTCGGGACAATTGAGGAAAAGATATCGCCCGTCCCCTCCGGCTCGTATGCTGGCCACTTTGCCTGGCAACTTGATGCTTTTCTTGTCACCGTCGAATTTGGCTGGTTGAATGGAAAGTCCGGTTGGCACCAGATTCTTGGGCTCCGGAATCTTCGGATCGGGCAGCTTTGGTTCCGGCCGTTTCGGATCTGGTTTCTCAGGCCCCGGCTCCGGCTTCTCATCATCGTTGTCTGCAACGACCTTTGGTTCTTCATCGTCCAGAACGAACTTGTAAACCGCGAATGCACCACCCGCACCGAGAAGGAGGAACAACAAGAGTCCGACAACTAGCGAGCTCTTCCTGCCGCCTTTGCGTTCCCGATCGCCAGGTCGGCGGCGCGGGATCGAGTGTTCTTCATCGTCCTCGTCGTCACGATCGCGGCGAAATCTAGGAGCCGGCTCATCATCCTCGTCGTCATCGCGATTGAGGCGCAATTTGGGTGATGGTTCATCATCATCTTCTTCTTCTTCTTCGTCTTCCCTCCCACGAGTAGCGGCCGACCTTCGCGGACGTTCGTCCGGCTCGACTTCCTCGATGTCCGAGACTTCCTCAATCTCGGTAACTTTGTCGTCATCTTCTGCAGATTGTTGATCGCGCTCGCGTCGTTTGGATCGACCAACCGCGGGACTGCCGAGGTCGTCGACTTCATCTTCCGCCGATTTTCGAGCAGGCTTTTCCGGTCGTTCTTCCTCGTCGTCAAGAACTTCGAAACCCGCGTTCGCCGGCTCGGATTTCTTTGGCAATGGTGGCGGACCAGCGGTTTTCGCTCCCGGGATGGGAAACGTCGAGCCGCACTGCTTGCAGATGACCGATTTTTTGTGCGAATATTGATCGACAGTGGCGGTCGTTCCGCATTCGGGGCAAATGGCACGAAGAGACATACGGGGAACCTGGACCGGTTTGGCGAAAGGATTACTCGCCATGCTACGAGCGGGCAGCATAGCTCTCAAGATGGGGGTGTAACGAAAGCGAGCCTCCCGATGGCGGGGAGGCTCATTCCGTTTCGCTCGTGACGTTAAATCAATCGTCCTTCTTCTTTTGTGGGGGACGTCCGCCACCACGCTGCACGGTGTAGGGCTCGCCAATGAGTTCCTTGTACTTGGTCTTCTGATCGGACGTGAGAATTTCGTCGGCCTTTTCCTTGGCTTCCTTGGTGAGAGCAGTCAGCTTCTCGCGCACTTCGGGGGAGACATTGAAACCCCCCTTGCCACTGCCTTTGAACAACTCGCCGCGATCCTTGTCCAGTTCCGCGTTGATCTCTTTCAGCTTCTTGAGTTGATCATCTTTGATACCGAGATCCTTGACATTGTCGGCTTTGAGATACGCAGCCGGTCCGCCTTGTTGGCGTGCAATCTGTTTGAGCCGAGTCAATTGCTCGGGCTTCAAGATCTTCTCAACCTCTTTACCTGGAGTTTCAATTTCGTCCTTGAACACTTCTCGAATCTTCTCTTCCATCTTGTCTTCGGGAACGTCCTTTAACTGGTTCACTTTTTCCATCATCTTGGCGATGCGAGCCTGTGCATCCTCGCTTGGCTTCCCGCCTTTGCCGAAACCGCCGAATCCCCCGAAGCCTTGCGGCAACTTCTCTTTGACGGCCTTGATTTGCTCTTCGTCCATCTTCAGTTCTTTTTGCACGCCCGCATTGGAGGCGAGCATGGCCGGGTTGTCGTTGATGACCTTCTGAGCGGCTCCAAACAATTTGAAGAGAGCTGGATCAAACTCTTGAGCGGATGATTGACCGAGTATGGCCATCACCGCCAACATGGCACTAGTCACGATAAGTTTACGCATAGTTGCGGGTCCCCGATTGGGAAAAGAGATTGGTCTGGAAAGGATCACCCCAGCCAATTGCTGGGGTTCCTCACCGTGGGAAAATTCTAGGCCGACAACCATGAGAGTGAAGTGAAGCCGCCAAATTCATTGCGCCGAATCGTTGACACGTTAACTGAGACTCAATCTGCAATCTCAAACTTCGGCAGGTCTGCTGGCAAAACCTGGAAGATCGAGGCGGAAACAGGCACCGATGCCATCCTTACCCACGCCCACGCTGAGTTTGCCGCCAAGCAGGTGAGTCCATCTTGTCGCCAGTGCCAATCCCAGGCCAACGCCCCCGGCTTTCACATCCGCGTCCAGCCCGCGACGGAATGGGCGGAAGATTGAGCAGCGGTCCTTGGTGGTCACGCCCGGACCGCGATCTTCGACTTCAATCGCCAGCCGGCCTTCGACGCTCAAAGCCCGCAGGACGATACTAGGGTCGTTCGCGTCCCGAGAATACTTCTGGGCGTTGTCGATCAAGTTGCTGATAATCTGTTCGACAAGCCCCATGTCGGTTGTGAGAATCGCACCTTCGGAGACCTGGTTTTCAATAGTGAGGTCCTTGCCGGCCGCGGCACAGCGTTCTTCCCAGTTGCGGTGTACTTGTTCGAGAAGTCCCGCGACCTCCACCGGCTTCTTCTCCACATTCGGGCGTGATTTTTCCAGGCGGGCGAAATCGAGCACGTTGCCGATCAGGCGATGCAGTCGATCAGCCTCGCCGTTTAGCGTGGTTAAATACTCGGCTTTCTGTGTTTCGTCAGTTACCAAGCCGCTTGAAAGCAAGTCCAGGTACAAGCGTAGCGTCGTTAGCGGCGTTCGCAGTTCGTGCGTGACCGCAGAGACAAAACGAATGCGCCGTTCCGAAAGATCGAGAATCGACCAGCCGCCCAGGCCAACAGCGAACAATACAATCAAGGCCGCGCCCCAGGCAAAAGCGAGTCCGATGCGAAGCGGGGTCCAGCCGGGTGACGGAAGCGAAGCCGGGTCGATTGGCCGATACTGCTCCGGCAAGGATTGAACGACTGGGTCGAACTCGACAGGCAGTGCCGTCATCGCCCGATCCGGCCTCTGCGGTTCGCCGGGTGGCAAAGCGACAAATTGCGTTTCCGGGAACAGGTCCGCGACTTCGTCTTTTAGTAAGGCCTGCAGTTTCGGCCAATCGATGGCGAAACCCTGAAAGACCGGTTTGCCGCTAACTTTAGCGGCACGAACGATGAGCAAGTGTTCCGGTTTCTCGGCACTTGGCAGCCAGATGGGGCGCATGGCACCGAGTTGCACTTCAACCGTCTGGTAAGTCATGCCGGATTTGAGCGGAAAGGCCGCACCAAATCCCGGGGCCATGTTAGCCCGGTTGTCGTCGAAGATGTACGCCCATTGGCCTTCTCGACGAGCCCGGTTCGTGACGACCACTCGATAGGCGAAGTCCAATTGCTGTGGAGACAGCGAATTATTGAGCCCGGAAGGCACCGGTGATTGAGCCGCTTGAGATCCGGCACCGCGGGGGTTGTTATCGTATTGCTGGTCGTTCCGGTCGGGATTATAGTTTGCACCTCGGCCGGCAAATCTGTTCGTGTTCACTATCTCCTGAAGCTCGGCCCAGCGTTGTGCGTCGCGATCATTTTCCACTGACGCCACACCCATCTCGCGGAATGTGGTCATGATAGACGCAGCCGGGTATCGAGCCTTCAGCGTGCAGAGCAAGTCTGATTTTTCAGAGGTCACGTTGTTCAAGGCCATTTCAATCGGCTGTTTTCGCAGTATCTTCTGCAAGTCCTCCGAGATGACTTGAGGTGAAGTCCAGCCGTTGGTTTGATCGATCTGAAAGTGCAACCGCATCCAGTCGGGCATCTCGGCAGTGAGCAACGGAGAAGGTAAGTAGACCTGTCCTGGGGCACAAGCAATTCCCGTCGACGTGAGTGCCGGGAACGGAGTGTGCAGGGCGATGTATTGCGGATACGGCCGCGATTCTTCTCTCGCGAGCGCTGGCGACAACCGACTATCAAGCCGCCATAGCGCCAAACGTAGTTTGTCCGCTCGTTCTTTTTGCTGAAGGAAAAGCCATTCGGATTCTTGGGCGTTGGCGGCCGCAACTCGCTGATCCTGCTCGACCCGAAGCGCAGCGCGAGTTGCCCAGCCAAGCCCACCGAGCAGCAATGCAGAGATGGCAAGGAATCCGATGAAACTACGGGTTTTGCTGCGAAACCAGTTCATGATGAATGCCGCGATTCAGAATGGTGGACGATCGATCTCCGGGCCAATTGTTCTGCCTTGCTTAACGGTAAGTAGTCTTCGGCCGCTGAAGACTGGGGACTTTTGTGTAGGAGCAGACTTGCCAAGATCGCTGCGACTGCACTTCCCGTCCAACACCAGTAGCCTGGCTGATGAAGGATCAGCTCCCAAAAGTCTGGAAGAGGGCAGAGTGTGAGCAAAACCCCTGTAACTCCCGCAATGATCGCAATCCTTCGTACACCAAAAGCGAGCGACAGGACTGCGGCGGGAATTGCGAAATTCGCTAGCCAGGCTCCCGCGATCAAAGCCCGGGTTAGATTCCAATCTTCCATCTCTGGGCTGAACCAAGCACGATACCCCATCTGAAATGCTTCATAACCACTCACGCTGCCCAGCCAAGGCTTCGCATTCATTAACTTCGCAACAGGCAACAGGAATGCCAACCCGAAAATTCCGGTCGGAACCACAACGGCGATAAGACGGCGAGAGTATCTCACATCTACTAGTTTACTCAAACAGCCGCATCTTGAATCGATAACCCCGGTCCTGCCATGTAGCCGCGAGCCCGAACCGTCACGATCGCTTCGTCCGTGTTCTTACCCGAGGGGTCTTTCAGCTTGGCTCGCAAACGGGCGACGTGCATATCGATCGTTCGAGTTTCGAGCCCATCGGGAGTGATCCCCCAGACTCGTTCCAAGAGTTCTTCACGGGTCACAGCACGCTGACGATTGTTCACGAGGTACTGGAGTAATGCGGTTTCGGTTTCGGACAACTCCATGCGATTGCCGCCCGGCCAGCGAACTTCCCGGCGCGGCAAATCGATCATCCCCTTGCCGAAATTCAGCTTGTGGATGTCGGGCGGCTTCGGAGCTGCCCGGCGAAGGATGGCCTCGACACGAGCCAAAAGTTCACGGGCTGAGAATGGCTTGACCACATAGTCGTCGGCACCGAGTTTCAGGCCCTTTACGCGATCTTCTTCTGTTCCACGTGCTGTGAGCAGGATGACCGGGCGAAACGGAAACGTCTTGCGAATCTCACAGAGGACGTCCAGACCATCCCGTCGCGGCAACAGGATGTCCAAAAGGACGAGATCAACGTTTGGCTGAAGTGCGGCATTGAGGCCGGTTTGACCGTCGGCGGCCTCGGTTACTTCATAGCCAGTCAGCCGTAGGGCGTCGGAAACGCCTCGGCGGATGGCTGGCTCATCTTCCACTACAACGATCCGGGCCTTGCTCGCCATGCGTACACCGGGGTCAATCGAGAAGGATCCGAGCGGCAACCGCGCACCGCCACATTAACTAAGACGACTGTGGACTCGAAACCAACACAGACTTTCCGGAAGGTATCTTGAAGCCTAACAATCTCAGCAGCCAATCGTTGGCGATTCTCTTGGTCGTTGCAAGCGGCTCGCCTGCATAAAACTTAAAAGGCCAGCCGCCTGTTCTACGTTAGACGCCTCCCGCGGATCAATCTTTCACTTTCAGGCCCTTCGACGTCGCCTGGTCCTTCAATATGTCACGAAGTGCCTGATCCAATGCCTTTTCGCCAGTGAGTTTCTGCTGCTTGGCCCGTTCGGCGTCGATGTACTTTGCTCGCTTGGTCGAGAGTTCCGAAACGGTTTTCTGAATCTCCGACCGCTCGCCAGCCTTCTTTTTCAGGTAGGGCTCCCGATCGTCTGCCTTCAGCTTTTTTAATTCGTCGGGCAAATCTGCCTCTTTGATCTTCTTCAGGTCGAAATCCTTCTCGTTCAGCATTTTGTCGATCAGATCGCACTCGGCATTCTTGTAGAGACCACCGGCCTTCGTGATGCCACGTTCGATCGCGGCACCGGGGGCGACCTTTGCCGCATTGCCATCCTGTGCCAATTGATTCGCACGACTAGTCGCGCCCTTTGTACCGAACCAAAGGTAAGTGTCGTTGATTTTCGTGCCGAGTTTGCGGATCTCTTCGTCGAACGGAGTGACGATTGCGACTTCGGCCTTGGCACCTTCTTGATCAATGTTGGATGATTTGCCGCCACACTTGCTGGCGAAAGTATTCCAGCCAGCAGCATCCAGGTGCGTCGGCGTTCCACAGTAAATCGTGTTAATGAGAATTCCCTTGCCCTTCGCTTGCTCCGCGACTGATTCGAGACTTACGTCCTTGTCCTGATCGACCGGCTCGTTGCCACAAACGAAGATGATCCGCAGTCCGTCTTTTTCCGGAGACCATTTGAGTTCTTCGAGAGCGTACTTGCTCACTCGTGCGGCAAACTCGGAACTGCCTGCCGCCGCAGTTTTCAGCGCGTTGATTCGCTTGTAGACCTCATCCAGATCGGTCGTGAGTTCGACTTCCTTGCGGACCCAGCCTCGAGAAGCGTCGTAGGTGTTGTTGCCGTAGCTGTAGAGCCCGACGCGAAGAGTCGGCGTCGGTTCCACTTTCGCTAACTCGTTGACAAACGACCAGAGTTTTCGTTTGGCGGAGTCAATCAGCCCGTCCATGCTTCCGGACGTGTCGAGACACAGGACGATGTCCACCGGCTTGCCGGTTTCAGAAAGCGGGGCGGCCAAGAGCGAGGCGGGGACAAGCATCATGGCGAAGATAGCGGCTCGCATTTTCTGTCTCTCTTGAGCTTCGTTAGAAGTTGGACGAACGAGGAGGGGAGTTCTTGTAACGCCGAAGTAACACTGAATCTGGCGAGCCGAGCGGCGTCAGCCGCCGGGTAATGACTTCACCCGGCGGCTTACGCCGCTCGGCTCGCCACGGACTTACTGCTTAAACGTAAGCCCCTTCGACTCGACTTGTTCCTTTATCATCGCCCGCAGGGCTTCGTCGAACGCCTTGTCGGCCTCACTTTTTGGCTGCTTTTTGCTTTGTTCTTCGATGAACTTCACGCGTTTGGCATTCAGGTCGGCAACCTTCTTTTGAATGTCCGCCCTTTCGGTTGCTTTCTTCTTCAAATACGGTTCGCGTTCCTCGGCTTTAAGTTTCTTGAGTTCTTCGGGCAGGTCTTCTTCCTTGATCTTCTTGAGATCGAAGTCTTTCTCCGTCTCCATGCGATCGATCAGATCGCACGCGGCATTCTTGTAGAGTCGGCCGGCCTTGGTGATGCCTCGCTCCGTGGCCACATCGCCCGCGGCCTTGCCTGCGTTGGCATCCTGTGCAACCTGGTTGGTAGCGGCAGCAGCCCCCTTGGGGCCATACCAGCAGTAAGTGCTGTTGATGCTGACACCGAGTTTTTGAATATCTTCGTCGTAGGGCGTCTTGAGAACGACCGCGCTTTTGGCTTTGTCCTGATCGATGTTGGCGTACTTACCGCCCGCGATCTGTGCGAATTCCTTGTATCCGGCCGCATCAGCATGATTGGCGGGACCACAGAAAATCGTGTTGACGATCACACCCTTGCCCTTGGCCATCTCGGCCACATGCGAAAGGGCAACCTCTTTATCCTGGTTGGCGGATTCATTGCCGCAGACAAATATGATTCGCAATGCGCCCTTGTCATCGGACCATTTTAGGTCGGCGATCGCATCTCGGCTCACTCGAGCTACGAACTCGTTGCCTCCGTGAGTGCGGAGTGCGTACAGGCTCTTGTAAACCTCATCGAGATCGGTCGTAAGATCGAGGTCTTTGCGGACCCACCCTCTGTTCTTGTCATAGTCGTTGTTGCCGTAGCTATACAGGGCAACGCGAAGAGTCGGGGCCGGCTCAATCTTGGCAAGATCGTTGACGATGGCCCAAAGTTTGCGCTTCGCGGAATCAATCAGGCCGTCCATGCTGTTGGACGTATCCAACGCGAGCACCACATCGACGGGCTTGCCTTTTTCAGCGGGTGGTAATGGAGCGGCCGAAGCGGCCAGGGGAAAGGCGATCAAGACTACAAAACCAAAAATCACGGCACGCATGACAAACCTCCGGTTAGGTGAGGGCATTGTAACCGGAAGGGGCTGGGTCTTGCTGTAACGTTTCGGTAACGTGTCAACGCAAACGGGCGACCCGCTGGGTCGCCCGTTAAACGTAATCGCTTGCTTGAATCATGTGGCGATGGCGAGAATATCTTCTTCCGTCATGATGAGATACTCTTTGTTATCGACCGTAATCTCGCTGCCGGCATAACTGGTGAAGAGTACGCGGTCGCCTTGCTTTACCTGGAAGGTAGAGCGTCTGCCGTTCTCCAGAATCTTGCCCTCGCCCGTTGAAAGGACTTTGCCTTGCTTGGGCTTTTCGCGGGCGTTATCGGGAAGGACGATGCCTCCCGCAGTCTTTTCCTCGGCTTCGAGGCGTTCAACGAGAATTTTGTCGTTCAGAGGGAGCACGGTCATTAGGTCGGTTCTCCAGGGTTGGGTTTTGTTTGATGCAGTTCCACGGTTCCGTAAACACGATCGAGCGCACGAAGCACTGTCTTGAGTACCACGTGCGGATTAACGGGTTTGGGCACAACGCTGAAGACTTGAGCGTGAAACGCTTGCCGCATGAGTTCCAGGGTGGCGTCTGCCGTGATCAAAATCGCGGGCAGCAATGCGTTAATCTGTCGAACCAGCTGCAAAGTCTCAAGCCCAGTGAGTTTGGGCATGTGCATGTCGAGCATGACCAAATGGATCGGCTCGGCCTGGACAATCTCAAGAGCCTCTTCGCCGTGCGAAGCCAAGATTGGACGAAAGCCCTTCGACTCAACGATTTCACCAAGAGCCTCGCGGACGTCCTGGTCATCGTCAGTAATGAGAATCGAAAATCGCTGAGTCGTCACCGTCATGGGTTGCACCGCATCCAGTCGCACAATCAATACTTAAGCAAATTTCGTACCTTTACATCCAAATGACATCAACGATCGACCTAAGCCCTCATTTGACAGAGGGATATACGGTACTTTATCTTGTCCAAATTCAAGCAACGTGTCAATTGAACCTTGGGGAACCTGTCAGCTTGGCAGGATTCTGGCGCGTTATCTTGGGAACGCTCATTTCCCGAATGGCGTTCAGAGTGTCGCTACTTCAACACGCGCACCGAAATGCCGCTCGGCTTGTCCGGCGTGCGATAGACGCGATTGGTGGCCTTCTTGAAGTCGCTTTCCTTGGCGGTGTAAATGTCGCAAAAAGTCTGCGGATTGCGGTCTGCCAGCGGGAACCAGGAACTTTGAACTTGCACCATAATGCGGTGCCCCGTCCGAAAACAGTGGAGTGAGTCGGGCATCGTGAACTTGACGACCGTTGGTTTGCCCGGTTGAAAGGCCTCGGGCTTCTCGAAGCTGTCGCGGAACTTGCCGCGGAAGATGTCTCCTCGCACCATCTGCTGGTAGCCACCCATCTTCACCTTTTCCAGGTTTGGCTCCGGATCGGGGAAATCATCGGGAT